>ERZ1292633.1792-Hain-H41-02um-R1-1792-length-22726-cov-7_pt1 | contig 22726 bp, 15 predicted proteins | sample MGYA00564406_ERZ1292633 | MGnify/ENA primary metagenome ERZ1292633 (study PRJEB36523, sample SAMEA6512639) | groundwater metagenome | collected 2019-01-08 | study: AquaDiva: Metagenomics assemblies of 32 groundwater samples
GGCCCTAATATACACGCCGTGTCAAGGAGATTTTTTCTCAAGCTCGGAGGGACGACTGAATCGCTCAGCCGTCCCTCCGGGACTCGCGTCAAGCGCCGGCGGTCCACCCAGCCATGAATGGCTGGGCTATTTTCAGCGTGTCCCGCCGGGACACCGCGACCCACGACAACCAAAATGTGGGTAAACTTGAGGCTTGCGCCCTGGGCTATTCACTATCGCCCCTACGGGGCTTCCCTGCATCGCCCCTTTCCTGCGTGCCTTTGTGCCTCTTTTTGTTTCCGTGTTTTTGCTTCCTGCGTTTCCCTTCGTGAACTTCGTGCCCTTCGTGGTTCGAGGCGTCCATCCGAACCCCAAGCGCCAGCGCGGGGTCCTGTCGCCAATCGCCGCAAACCAACGGGCCCGTCGCTCGCGCTCCGGGTTCGGATTTGTCCCGGCCATGACGAGCGACGCCACAACGCGCGCCGAACCACGGCGCAACCAGCGCGCTGGATTCACGCGACTACTTCAGCTATCGAATCAAGATTTCGCGGTGCGCGGCCGGGCTCCAGCCCGTTACCTTGAAATGAACCCAGGGATGCTAACCTCTCTCCCCGGCGCGCCCGAACTGAAGTTTTAATGTAAGAGAATCGCAGGTGAAATGCAAGCAAAAAACAGAAAAGAAACCGAGTGGACAAACCGGTAGCGTGACGCCAGCGACGGGCCGGACGCTCTGTACATGCGGCGTAACAAAGCCCCGCACTCGCGCTTCGGGTTCTGATCAGCGCGCCCGTTCCCTGCCGGAACTGTCACGGACCAGACACGATGTGCGCGGGGTGTTAAAATGGGGAGACCTGGGGATAGGCGCGATGCGCGGAGGTTACGAAAAGGCGCGAGGACGCGATATGTGGGGAGCAGGTTGTGAGTTGCTTGCAAGATGTTGTAGATTTCACCGAAATTACCGGGACAAAACGTCATTTTGCTTAAAGCGCGCAAAACAGGCCTGACGATACTAGAAATGACGATGGAATCGTCCGGGGTCGTCCGAAGGACCGGGGCCTCGCAACGCTGGCACGCCTGATCTCTCACCGGCCATTCACGGACGAATGCGTGAGCGCGGCACCGGTCGGTCATCGATCCGGAGGTGGGTTGCGCGCGGTGGTGTGGCGTAACGGCGTCTAAGAGACTCAATGGCGACCCGGTGTGATCAGGGCCGGGAGATGAAGTAAGACGGCATCGGCGAACCCGGCCCCATCGCTCAAGGACGTGGCGACATGAGTGAAATCATCAACATTGGCAGCGTGAACTACCCTATTGCACCTGTTTACGCCCCGGTGAACCCACCCGCATTGCGCGAAGCTGGCCAAGCCGAAACGTCCAGCGCGACGGACTCCGTCGAGATTTCGCGTCTGGGGCGGACCATGTCGCGGATCATGAACGATTCAAGCCTGCGGCTCGCGCGCATCAATGCGATTCGTGCTCAGATCGCGGACGGGACGTTTGAGACGCCTGAGCGGATCAACGGCACGGTTGATCGGCTGCTCGATGTGGTCGGTTAGACGGCGATTCGCTCGTTTTAGCACTTGACTACGTTTCGCGCGGCGTCCGGGGCGCGCCGACAAATCCACGTCATTACGGTTGCTCAGCAATCCTGCCGGGTTCTACGCACGTCCAAGGGTCGCACCGGCGGTGGTTCCGCGCGCTTTGCCAACGGACAGCGAGCGGTGTAGGTTGAGTCGGTCCCGCCGACCGGCGGCGAGCGGCGTTGCGCGGCGGGCGTTGTTGTGTTAGGACAATGGGTCAGGCGGCTGGCGAAAAGGTGCGGGCATGAGGCGAATGGCGATCGCGTTGGTAGCGGGTTTCTGGTCGATGGGCGTTCCGGCGGCGTTTGCGTCGGATGAGGCGACGCATCCGTTTTCGGTTCATGACATACTGGCGATGAAACGGATCAGCGATCCGCAGGCGTCGCCGGACGGAAAGACGATCGTGTTCGCGCTTCGGACGACGGACCTGGAAGCGAACAAGGGTCGGACGGATCTTTGGCTGGTCAACGTGGACGGGACGGGGCTTTTGCGGCTGACGTCGCACCCGACGTCGGAGAGCAATCCGCGGTGGTCGAGGGACGGGAAGTCGATCTACTTTCTCTCGGCGCGGTCGGAATCGTCGCAGGTCTGGCGGATCGCGGTGGACGGCGGCGAGGCCGAGCAGGTGACGAAGCTGCCGCTGGACGTTTCGGCGTTTGCGTTGTCGCACGACGGTTTGATGCTGGCGGCGGCGATGGACGTATTCCCGGATGCGACGCCGGAGGAGACGAAGAAGCGACTCGATGAGATTGCGGCACGAAAAGCGACCGGGCGCATGTACGACCAGTTGATGGTGCGGCACTGGGACACGTGGAACGACGGGAGGCGGTCGCACGTGTTCGCGTATCGGATCCACACGGGGGACCTCCTCGATGTGATGAAGGGGATGAACGCGGACTGTCCGAGCAAGCCGTTCGGCGGGCCGGAGGAGTTCATGTTCACGCCGGATGACCTCTCGATCATGTTCACGGCGAAGGATGTCGGGCGCGAGGAAGCGTGGTCCACCGACTTCGATCTCTATGTTTCGCCGGTCGAAGAGGAGCTTCCGCCGAAGTGTCTGACGGAAAGCAACAAGGCGTGGGACACGTCGCCGGCGTTCTCGGCGGACGGGGCTCAACTCGCGTATCTGGCGATGTCGCGTCCGGGCTACGAGGCGGACCGCTTCCAGATCATGGTGAGGACGAGGCCGGACCGGGAAGGCAAGGCGATCCCCAAGGACTGGGACCACTCGCCAGGCTCAATCACGTGGTCTTCGGATGAGAAAACGATCTACGCCACGGCGGAAAGCCTCGGGCAGCATTCGCTCTTCGCGATCCACGTTCCGACGGCCAAGGTGACGACGCTGGTGCGGGAGGGCAACGTGTCGGGGGTGACGGCCGCGGGGGAACGAATCGTGTTTGCGATGGACAACCTGAAATCGCCGGTGGAGTTGTATTCCGTGAACGCGGACGGAGGCGACCTGAAACAGCTTACGAACATCAACGCCCAGGAGGTCGCGGCGGCGCGGATGGGCGATTACGAACAGTTTTGGTTCAAGGGTTGGAACGACGAAACGGTGTACGGGTATGTGGTGAAGCCGGTGGATTTCGACGCGTCGAAGAAGTATCCGGTCGCGTTCCTGATTCACGGCGGGCCGCAGGGGTCGTTCGGGAATCACTTCCATTATCGGTGGAACCCGCAGTCCTATGCGGGGGCGGGATACGCGGCCGTGATGGTGGACTTCCACGGTTCGACGGGTTACGGACAGGCGTTCACAGATTCGATCCGCGGGGACTGGGGCGGCAAGCCGCTGGAGGACTTGAAAAAGGGACTGGCGGCGGCGCTCGAGAAATACCCGTGGATGGATGGTGACCGAGTCGGGGCGCTGGGCGCATCCTACGGCGGTTACATGGTCAACTGGATCGCGGGGAATTGGCCGGATCGGTTTCGATGTCTGGTGAGTCACGACGGAAACCTCGGTGAGCGGATGGCCTACTTCGACACCGAAGAGTTGTGGTTCCCCGAATGGGACCACATGGGAACGCCGTGGGAGAATCCGGAAGGGTATGAGAAGCACGATCCGGTGAACTTCGTCAAGAACTGGAAGACGCCGATGCTGGTCATTCACGGCGGGCAGGACTTCAGAGTCGTCGAGACGCAGGGACTTTCGAGTTTCACGGCATTGCAGCGGCGGGGGATTCCGAGCAAACTGTTGTACTTCCCGGACGAGAATCACTGGGTGCTAAAGCCGGCGAACAGCATATTATGGCATGAGACGGTGATCGGCTGGCTGGATCAGTGGACGAAAAAGTAACAGCGAGGATTGCACGAAAGCTGCGGACAGCATGACGGAATCTACACTAACTCAGTCACAGAATCTCGCTGCCGATCGGATCGCTGCGGGTCCGAGGGTTTCTTCGGTAGATTATAGTGAGGACGATGACATGGCGCGCTCTCAAGCGAACGTCTTGTACTATGGAGACAACCTCGACATCCTGCGCCGTTACGTCCGCGACGAATCCGTAGATTTGGTATATCTCGATCCTCCTTTCAACTCCAATGCCGACTACAACGTGCTCTTCGCCGAGCGGGACGGGACGCGCGCTCACGCGCAGATCAAGGCCTTTGGCGACACATGGACATGGGATACGGAAGCCGCCGCCTGTTTCGAGGACGCCGTGCGAAACGGCGGGGAGTGGGTCGCGCGTGCCATGGTCGCCCTCCGAGGAGTGCTTGGCACGACGGACATGCTCGCGTACCTATCCATGATGGCCCCGCGTCTGGTCGAATTAAACCGCGTGCTCAAGCCCACCGGTTCGATTTACCTCCACTGTGATCCAACCGCCAGCCATTATCTGAAATTGTTGATGGACGCGGTTTTTCGCCCGGAGAACTTTCGTAATGAGATCGTTTGGATGCGAACGCTTTCCAAGAGCCTGATGACTAGGCGACTGCCCAGAAACCACGACATACTGCTTGCGTACCAAAAGAGCGAAGACTCCACGTGGAATGAAGAGGCCATTTTTTCACCCTATGATGAAGCGAACCTACGCGAACGTACCGCCGACAAGTACCGGCATGTGGATGCCGATGGACGCCGGTACCACCTTGACAATCTGATCAATCCGAATCGCAATCGACCTAACCTTACCTACGAGTTCCTCGGCGTCACCCGCGTTTGGAGGTGGACCAGGGAACGCATGCAGAAAGCATATGACCGCGGGCGGATCATCCAGCCGCGGCCTGGCGCAGTGCCTCGGCTAAAGAGATTTCTCGACGAACAGCGCGGCCTTCCCATGGGCGATGTATGGACCGACATTCCGCCCATCAATTCGCAGGCACGCGAGCGACTTGGCTATCCGACGCAGAAACCGGAGGCTTTGTTGGAACGAATCATCGGGGCCGCCAGCAATGTGCGGGATGTTGTTCTCGACCCCTTCTGCGGATGCGGCACGGCCGTCGCGGTCGCGCAGCGTCTGAAACGCCATTGGATCGGAATCGACATTACGCACTTAGCTGTCAACCTCGTAAAGGCTCGACTAAGAGACAGCTTCGGACCACGGCTGAAGTACCGGGTCGTCGGCGAGCCGGTGTCGATCCCTGATGCACGCGACTTGGCAAGGAATGATCCGTATCAGTTCCAGTGGTGGGCGCTGGGGCTGGTGGGTGCAAGACCAGTGGAACAAAAGAAGGGCGCTGACAAGGGGATTGACGGACGATTGTTCTTTCATGACGGATCGGCGAAAGGCGATGTTCGGCAGGTTGTGATTTCGATCAAGGCGGGCACGAACCTTGGCGTGACGATGGTGCGCGATCTGCGCGGCGTGGTACAACGCGAGAAGGCGGCGATCGGAGTCTTGATTACGATGGAGGAGCCGACCAAGCCGATGAGAACGGAAGCGGCATCGGGCGGTTTCTATACCTCGCCTGCTGGAACGAAGCACTCCGGGCTTCAGATTTTGACGATCAAGGAGTTGCTGGCAGGGAAGGGAATGGACATACCGCCGTGGCACGAACCCCGAACATTTAAGAAGGCGCCGCGGGCGAAAAGCTCACTGGCGGCGGACCCGGCTTTGCCCTTTGAAGATTGACCGCTCGCCCGTTGTGCCGCGTCGAGAAAATGCCGGACAATTGATCGTTCGCGCTTGCGGCAATCGCAGGGAATGACAGAATTGATTGGAGGGACGATGAACACGATACAAGAGCTATCTCGCTGCGGGCAGTCGGTATGGTGCGACAACCTGAGTCGGAGGATCATCGAGTCGGGCGAGCTGCAACGACTGATTGATCTCGGTGTTGTGGGGGTCACGTCGAATCCGACGATCTTCATGAAGGCGATCACCGGGAGCGCCGACTACGACGATGCGATCCACGCGGGAATCGACGAGGGCGTCGCGGATTCGGCGGCGCTGTATGAGCGTCTGGCGATTCCGGACATCGCCGACGCGGCCGAACTGCTCAGGCCGGTGTACGATCGGACGAGCGGCGCGGACGGGTACGTGAGTCTGGAAGTCAACCCGAAGCTGGCGTACGACACGAAGGGCACGCTCGCCGAGGCGCGGCGGCTGTTCGGCGAACTCGACCGACCAAACGTCCTGATGAAGGTTCCCGCGACCGACGAAGGGATTGCGGCGATCGAGACGCTGATCGGCGAGGGAATCAACGTCAACGTGACGCTGATTTTTTCGGTGGCGGTTCACAAGCGCGTGATGGAGGCGTATCTCGCCGGGTTGAGAACGCTGGACGCGAGCGGCGGCGACGTTTCAAAGATTGCGTCGGTCGCGTCGTTTTTCGTAAGCCGCGTGGATACCGCCGTCGACAAGCTGATCGAGAAGAGACTCGGCGCGGCCAAGGGCATCGAGAAGCTCGCGGGCAAGGCGGCGATCGCCAACGCGAACCTTGCGTATGCGAGGTTTCGCGAAGTATTCGACCCGTCCGGGCCGTTCGGTGACTTGAAAAAGCATGGTGCGCGCGTGCAGCGTCCGCTGTGGGCGAGTACGAGTACGAAGAACCCCGCGTACGCCGACACGCTGTACGTGGACAATCTGATCGCTCCGGACACGGTCAACACCATGCCGCCGGAGACGATCGAAGCGGCGCTGGATCACGGCAAGATCGGTCCGAAACTAGGCGATCATCTAGATCAGTCTCGTGAAGTGCTGGCGAAACTGGGCGAGGCGGGGATCGACCTGAAGGCGGTTACGGATCAATTGACGATCGAGGGCGTGAAGTCGTTCGCCAAGTCGTTTGACGAACTCCTCCGCGGGCTTTCGCAAAAGCAATCGACGGTCCGGGCGTCGGGATAGTGCCGCGATTCGGCGGAACGGTAAAGGGTGGGATTGCGTTTCACCGCCGCAGGCACGGTATTGCGCCGCATTCCGGTGCGCACGCGACGGCGATCCGGCGGCCCCGCGTGTCGCTTTCGGTTCCGATCCAACTTCGTCTCAACGCGTTTCCGCCTCACTTGAGCGATTGGCGCCGCTGCCGGACACGGGAGCGGAGCGCGATGCGGTCGCGGACGACAGTTTCGTTGCGCGCGGCGGCCGACATGACGTCGCGTCGCAGCGGCGCTCCCGGAAGATATTCCTCACGACATTGACGGCAGCGTCGCGGAAACGCACGCTCGACGGCGTGGACCACGACCGGAAACCCGCAGTACGGACAGTGTGCGTAGACCGGCCTCATTCGTCTTTCCCCCAAAAGAGACGTCGCGGTCGCGGAGCGGATTCCGGCGGCTGCAACCACTCGATTTCCCGTGCAGCGGGTGGAGCAGGCGCGGCATCTCCGCGGTTTCGAAGGCGTCTCGTTACGATGTTCGGCGATTTGTCGAAGCGCCGTCCGCGCGGCGCCGTGTGGAGCACGACGTGTGCTCAAACCCCTCAACGAATTTCAGAAGCCACCCCGGCGCCCTCACCCCAACCCTCTCCCTGGAAGGGAGAGGGGGGTTTTCAGACAAAACCTAGTCTGAAACCTTCCTGGGACTCAGCCGTCGCACGATCTCGACGCCGCCAAGACTGGCGGGATTGACGCGCGAGTGCATCAACCCGCGGCGCATCATCGTCAACAGCTCGGCCGCGCGCGATCCGACGATTTCATTGAGCAGAAGGGCCCCATCCTGCGTACCGATCGGCATGATGTCGGTCGAGAGCCGGGAGTCCATAAATTCCTGGTCGAGGAGAAACGCGTCGGCGAGCGAGCGGTCGTCCATGAGGTCGAGGTCGTCGTCCACATGGTTGAGTCCGAGCAGGTGGCCGGCTTCGTGCGAGGCTACGTTGCCGATCGCCAGACCCATTTCCTCGGCGGTCGGCGTCAGCGTGAACAATGACGTCGTGAACGATTCGGTGAAAATGACGGCGTCGTCGCAGAGGTCGGCGTTGTAGAGGTCGACGTTTTCGGCGATGCCGAAGGCGGTTTCGTCGAAGCCGCCGAAGAAGATCGTCGAGAATTTCGTTCCGTTCGCCGGCGGCGGATCGTCGGTTGTGAGAACGGTCACGTTGAAGCGACGGTAATTCTGGTCAAAAACCTCTCGAATCACCTGTTTGATCGTATCGGTCTCTCCGTTGTAGTCCCGGTCGATGTCGCCGGCGTTGAACGGGGCCAGCGTCATGGTGCCGAGCACTGGCGAGTTGACCGCCTCGCCGTCGAAGTCCAGCAGAAGTACCTGCATGACGGGCGGCGGCAGGTTGTTGTCGTGGATCACTTGCACGTCGACGGTGTACGCGCCGGTCCTGCTCCGGCCCGTCAAGGGGAAGGCCGAGCGGGTCACGACGAGATGATAGCGGTCGCCGCGGTGGCGGACGATGAAGTCGATTCGCGAATCGAGGTTGGAGTCGGTGCGGTCGTCGTTGTTGCTGACGAGACGTTCTTCCTCGTCAAAGACTGCGATGGAGACATCCAGCGACGCCGCCCCTGCGGCGAAGGCGTCGATGATTACGCGGTCGCCGGCTTCGAGCGCGCCGAGCAGAAACACGTCCAGATCGTCGGAAGTTGCGACCGTGCCCTTCAATTCGGCGACGCCCGAGGCGTCGAAGACGGCCACGACCGGCGTGGCGAAGTCGTCGTCGGGTTCGCCGGAGGTCTTGCCGAACGGGCTGGTTACGGATTCGTCGCGGTTGCCGTCCACGAAGTCGCCGGTTCCGCCGCCGGTCGTTACAGGCACGACCGCCGGGCACCCAGCCAGGACGAGTGTCAACAGTGCGGCTGCGTTCGTCACGCGCAGCATGGTTGATGCGTTGCGATTTCTAGAAAAACTCAACGTTGTACCCCTTGTCGTGCGATTAAAACCGAGTCCCGCGCCCGATCTCCAATCCCATCCGGTCCGCCGCGTTGCGATCATGGTACAGGTCAACCGGGCGTCCGATCAACTCTCGCTCCGTCCCTGAATTTCTGATCCGCGTTTCTCACCACGAATAACACGAAGAAGGTCTTGAGCCCGATGCGCGGCGAATGGAAGCTCTCAAACCATGGGAACGCTCGACCGACAAGCGGTCTTTCAGCGCCCCCCTTGTGCTCTCGTGCAGGGCGTCTCCGTACAAGTCTTTCCTCTTCGTGTACTTCGTGGTGTCGCACGAAATCCGGGCTAACGACATTCAAGTTCACATCCGCTCAGGAACATACGTTCACGCGCCGGCTGACCGAAGTCGGTTTCGCGACTGCGAACCGACCGCCATTCCTTTGCGTTGGACGCCCGGGCGAGGACCTTCGGATCGCCGCCGACACCGTCGAGCAAAAGCTGGGCCGAGTCCTGATCGCCCAGCGGGAACACCTGGCTGTAGATCGGTGCGCGCACGAAAAACTGTTCGTCCATCAGTTGTCGCAGACTCGCGGTGACATCCATGATATCGGTCGGATCCTTGGTATGGACGAGTCCGAGCAGGTGGCCGATCTCGTGGCTGGCGACATTGGCGAGGGCCTGACCCATCTGCGCGACTGTCGGATTGAGGGTGTTGAAGGCGTCAAAGGTATCGGTAAAGACGATGGCGTGCTGGGCCTGCACGGCGTTGTATTCGTCCACGCCGTCGGCGACACCGAGCAGGGCGGGGTCGTAAGTGCCGAAATAGACTCGGCTGACGGTTTCGTCGTCGGTCGCGCCCTCGCTGGTGGACAGGATGGTCAAGTTGTAGCCGTCGAAGTCGCGGCGGACCCGCGCGACGACCTGGGCGATCAGGGCGTCGGTCAATTCCGAGAAGTCCTGCGAAACGCCGGCGGCGTCGAATGTGGGCACGTTGATCGCCGGGCGGTTGCCGATGCGGACGTTTCGGCCTCCCTCGAAGTCTAGGATGAACACGTCGGGACGGGTCGGCGGCAGCGGCGTGGAAGGCTCCATCGAGGCGGTCAGCTCGTAATCGCCGGTTCCGTCGAAGCCGGGGGTGGCGGCGAAGGCCACGAGGCAGGACGGCGATTCGCGGCGGATGACGACATCGACAAAGGGACCCTGTCGGCCGAGATAGACGTTGCGGTGATCGTTGACGAGCATGGCCGAACCCGTCGCGTCGAACAGTGCGACGGCGCCTTTGAGCGTGGAGGCGACGGCGACATCGACGAGGACGCGATCGCCGGGCACGACCGGGCCTAGATCATAGACATCAACATCATTCGCGCCGTTGATCCGCCCCTGGATCGCCTGCGCGTTCTCCGTCGCGTCGACGAGCTGTGCAAGCTCGATGACCTGATTATTTCCGTTTTCGACGGTTGTGGGCAAACCGTTGGAGGACGGGGACAGGCCCAGCGTCGAGCCGGGACCCCCGTTGTTGCTCGCGGTGATGTCGGTCCCGCAACCTGGCGAGCCGAGGAATCCGGCGAGAACGAGTCCGCCGAGCAGGCGGACGGCGGGCCGGGCGACGGGGCGCGCGGCCCCGCCGTCAACGTTCTTGTGGACGTACACAGCGTTCCCCCTCCGGCGCGGCGGTATGGATCTACCGCCGACCGTCATGTCGATGATGGCGACCGATCAGGGTTGACCGGATGGTGAGGATGTGGTCGTTGGCTGCTCCCCCCTCGTCGATGTTGCGACGTGGCAGCCGCTTCTTCCCCGCCACCCCCTGTGCTTCGTCCCCTCCGAGAGGACTTTACGATACGCGGCGACGTGGCGCGGCGACTTCACGAAAAGGAGTGTTCGGCCGCAAGGTGAAGGAGTTTTTCCGGACGAAGCAGGTCTCCGACACACGTGGACAGGTTCGGCGCGACGTGCGATACTGCAAGGCGGAACCAAGGCCGTGGTGAGCGCGGGGGGCGGATCGGCGCGAGTCCGCGAATTTGCAGCGCGATGATCGGACTCGGATAACAGCCTGTCTCTGGAGACCCTCACCCCTACCCTCTCTCTGAGAAGGAGGGGGGGCGATGCGATAGGCTCCAAGCGGCAATCGGTGAGACAATCCGCTTTCGGGAAGGACTTCTGCGAGCCATGAGTATTCTCGTCGATCGCGAAACGTTGGTGATTTGCCAGGGGATTACGGGCAAAGCCGGCGCGTTTCATACGGCCGGTTGTCTGGAGTATGGGACGAAGATTGTCGGCGGCGTGTCGCCGGGCAAGGGCGGGACGAAATCGGAACACCGCCTGCCGGTGTTTGACACGTGTCACGACGCGGTCGCGGCGACGGGCGCCGATGTTTCGATGATCTTCGTGCCGGCGCCGTTCGCAGCGGACGCGGCGATGGAGGCGGCCGACGCGGGGTGCTCGCTTGTGGTGCTCATCACCGAGGGCGTTCCGACGCTGGATATGGTCCGCGTGCGGCAGTTTTTCGACGAGAAAGGCGTGTACCTGATCGGGCCGAACTGTCCGGGGATCATCACGCCGGGCGAATGCAAGATCGGAATCATGCCGGGTTATATCCACAAGCCGTGGGAGAAGGGCCGCAAGAGCGTCGGGATCATCTCGCGCAGCGGGACGCTGACGTATGAGGCCGTGTGGCAGTGTTCGACGCGGGGAATGGCGCAGTCCACGTGCATCGGGATCGGCGGGGACCCGGTGAAGGGGCTGAACTTCATCGAACTGCTGGACCTGTTCGAGAAGGACGAAAAAACGGACGCGATCGTGATGATCGGTGAGATCGGCGGCAGCGACGAAGAGGAAGCGGCCAAGCATATCGAGCGGCACGTCACCAAGCCGATCGTGGCGTTCATCGCCGGACAGACCGCTCCCCCGGGCAAGCGCATGGGTCACGCGGGGGCGATCATCAGCGGCGGCGAGGGGACGGCCTCGTCGAAGATCAAGGCGCTCGGGGACGCGGGCGTGGTGGTGGCGGATTCGCCGGCGAAGATCGGCGAGGCGCTCTCATCGGTTATCTAGGCAGGAACGCAACAGGATTCGTCCGTACGAGCCGCTGAAGCCCGCGGCTCGCCACACAAAAACCGAGCCTGTCTTGGTCTCGCGGTTCGCGTCGATGGGGTGATTTCGTAGAATTGGTCGGCATGGAGAACGACGCTGAGCCCCAGGGCGATGGATCGCTGGAGGAGTCGCCCAGCAACGATGCGATTCCGCTCGCGCGTCCGGTGGCCTGGACACCTGCGCCATACAACGCATTTGAAATCCACCTGATGGGTGAGAGTCGTTCCGCCGCTTGGGGCGACATCCTTCTCTTTCTCTTCCTTTTCGTTCCGCTCGGTATCGGCGGCGAAATCCTGATGGCCAAAGTGCATCACGAGTGGAGCGGGGCGGCGGCGGACACCGACGCAGGCTCAGACCTGCGCGCGAAGAAGACACTTTTGATTCCCTCGCTCGTGTGGCGGGCGGCGCTGGCGGTGACGGTGATCGGCTGCATCGTTCGCCGTCGCGGCGGGAGTGCGCGGTCGGTGGGGGTGACGAGCAGGAATCTTCCTCTCGATTTTCTGATCGCCATCGGGACTGCCCTGACGGCCGGGCTTGTGATCTCCATCGTAATGTTGACATTGTCGTTTTTGTTTCCGGCGTTCTACGCGCAGCTTCAGAACAACGGTCAACGGATCATGGACCAGGTGCCGAGGATTTCGCCGGCCATGATTGCACTGGTTACGTTGCTTGTCGGTTTGTGGGAGGAACTTGTTTTTCGGGGTTTTCTCATGCCGAGGCTTCGCCGGGCGACGGGTTCTTGGGCGACTGCAACATTGCTGAGCACGGCGGTTTTCGCCGCGCTGCATCTGATCGATCAGGTGCCGGCGGCGCTCGTGCTTGTGACGATCATGTCGCTGATGCTCAGTCTGGTCACAATCTGGCGGAGGTCGATCGTGCCGGCCGTCGTCGCCCACGCACTCTTCGACTTCGGCATGTTCCTCCAGCTCTACTATTTGGCGGGTGACCGATGGAAATAGGAGGGCGAATGGAGGCGATCACGATCCGGGTTGCGAATGCCGGCGACTACGACGAATTGATCGCCGTGTGGAAGGCGAGCGGATCGGAGTTCAGTGCGCGCGGGCGCGAGACGCGCGAGGCGTTCGCACGGCACGTCGCGCGGTTCCCCGGATTGTCACTGGTCGGGTCGGATGGCGGGCGGGTCGTCGGCGTCGTGCTCGGTTCGCACGACGGGCGTAAGGGATGGATCAGCCGGCTCGCGGTGTTGCCGGCGTACCGGCGGCGGGGCGTCGCGGCGGCGCTGGTGACAGCCTGTGACACCGCGATCCGGGCGGAGGGGATCGAGATCGTCGCGGCGCTGGTCGAGGTGGACAACCCGGCCTCGGCTGCCCTGTTTCGTAAACTCGGTTACAGCGACGAGATTTCGGTCCATTACTTCCGCAAGCTCAGCCATCCGGAGGCGTAACGGGTCCGCGGCGATCGGCATGGTCGGTGGTCGGCAATGGCGCTACCTGTCCGGCGGACTGTTTACACCGACCGACAACCGCGATATAATCTCGCCTGAAAAGCATTAGGAAACGTATCGGAGTCACATGCAAAAACATACCGAATTACCGCAGAGCTTCGCCCAGCTCGGCCTGGATGTTCAGTTTCTCAAAGCCCTGCGGAAGATGCAGTTTACCGAGCCTTCCGAGATCCAGCGGCAGCTTATCCCTCATGCGCTTACAGGCCGGGATGTGCTCGGGCAGGCGCGAACGGGGACGGGCAAGACGGCTGCGTTCGGGCTGCCCATTCTGCAACAGATGGACCCGACCGGGCGATTGCAGGCACTTTGCCTCGTGCCGACCCGCGAACTGGCGGTGCAGGTGACTGCGGAGCTTTGCCGGCTGGCGGAGTTTTCGGGTTTGCACATCGCGGCGGTCTACGGCGGCCAGAAGGTGGCGACGCAGCTTCACCAGCTCGGTCGAAGGCCGCACGTCGTCGTCGGGACGCCGGGGCGGGTGATGGATTTCATGCAGCGCGGGGCGCTCAACATTGCGGACGTGCGGTTCGCCGTTTTGGATGAGGTCGATCGGATGCTGGACATCGGGTTCCGCGACGACATCCGTTCGATTCTGACGCGCGTAACGGGTCCGCACCAGACGATCTTCGTGTCGGCGACGATCGACGACGAGATCAAACAGCTTGCGAAGAGGTACATGACCGATCCCATCGAAGTCAACGTTTCGCAGGATCATCTGACCGTCGACGAGGTCGAGCAGTCCTACGTGCCGGTGGAGCGTCACGACAAGTTTCGCGTGCTGCGGCTGATTCTCCAACAGGAAAATCCGCCGGTGGCGATCGTGTTCTGCAACACGAAGCACGCGGCCCGCAAGCTGGCGAAGAAGCTTTTCGACGGCGGGATCGAGGCGACGGAGATTCACGGCGACCTGGAGCAGCGGAAACGCGACCGCGTCATGGAACGCTTTCGAAAGCACCAGATTCGCGTGCTGGTCGCGACGGACCTCGCCTCGCGCGGAATCGACGTGAGCGCCATCTCGCACATCATCAACTACGACGTCCCGCCCGACCCGGAGGTCTACGTCCATCGCATCGGGCGCACGGGCCGGATGGGCGCCCTCGGCATCGCCATCATGTTCGTGACCCGCGAGGAAGGGCAGATGTTGACCGAGGTCGAAAAGCTGATCAATCGCGAGATTTCGGTGCGTACGGTTGAAGGCTTCACGCCCACGCCCCCTCCGCCGCCATACGGTGCGCCGCACGCAACCGCAGGTGCCGCGGCGCCTGCTCATGTTTCACGTTATCGAGCTTCGGTCTTCAGTCCGGCCGGCGGAGAGGCCGAGAAGCTGCCGCCCAAGACGCTGGGCAGTCGTTTTCGCCCGCAAAGAAGCCGACGAAGGCGATAACGGACTATTCGACGGCGACGGCGTTTGCGCCGCCCGCATTTCCCATGAAGCGCGAATCAATTATGCGTTCTGCCGACGATGAATTGAACGGCGAGCCTCGTCCCGAGGACGATGAATGGGAACTCGACGATGGCGAATCCGAACTCGCGGAACCGGCGACCAACGAGCTTCCGACCAAAGGCGGCGATGAGGAGGACGAGGACGCCGTCGAGAAGGAGCAGGTTCATCGGCTACGCGTCCGTCGGCGCGTCGTGGGGCGGCGGCTCGACAAGTTTCTTCACGGTCGTTATCCGCGTGTCTCGCGCACCCTATTGCAGAAATACATCAAGGGCGGGCAGGTGACGGTCAACGGCATGCCGACCAAGGCGAGCTACGAGCCGGCGTCCGGCGACTGGATTCAGATCGTGCTTCCGCCTCCGCCGCCCAGCGAAGTCCTGCCGCAGGACATTCCGATCGATGTCATCTACGAGGACGAGTGGCTGATCGCCATCAACAAGCACGAGGGAATCGTCTGTCATCCGGCGTGGACCGGTCAGACGGGGACCGTCGCCAACGCGGTCGCGTTTCACTGCGGAAAGGTGAGCGGCGGGGACGATCCGTGCCGACCGGGAATCGTGCACCGGCTGGACAAGAACACGACGGGCGTGCTGCTGATCGCCAAGTCGGAAGAAGCTCATTGGCGCGTTTCGCTGCAATTCGAGCGGCGAACGTTGAAGAAGGAATACTTCGCGATCTGCGAGGGGCGGATCGCCCTGGACGCCGATGTCATCAACAAGCCGCTCGCACCGCATCCGTCGACGACGCAGCGAATGATTCTGCCGGGCGGGTTTCCGCCGCGGCAGGCGATGTTCAAGGAGGCGATCACCGAATACAAGGTCGTGCGGCGCTACAATGGATACACCACGGTGGCGTTGTTCCCGCGGACGGGACGCACCCATCAACTCCGCGTTCACATGATGTCGATCGGGCACCCGATCGTGGGCGACGTGCTGTACGGCGGGCGACCCGTCAGCGAAGCCGATCTCGCCGGAAGCGGGGATCCGACGCCGCTGATCGGCCATCAGGCGCTGCACGCGCGGCGGCTGGCGCTGATGCACCCGATCCGGGAAAAACCGCTTGTTCTGGAAGCGCCGCTCTCGCCGCGCATCGTGCGCATCGTGGAATTGCTCGACGCATTTCGCCGCACGTAGTTCGGACACGTCAACAAGACTGAGCCGCGGGCGGAATGCAATCCCGGCGCGCCGGGAGCCCGCGCGACCAAACACACGATTCGGATCCGCAGCTCGCCTGCATCGTCACAATCAGACCGCGGCGGCGGTCGTTGTTGCGAAAGGCGACGGTCGCAAGCGGTCGTTGTCGCGTCGCCCGACTGCCGTTGCGTTCATCGACGACAGGCCGCGGAGTCGCTGGAGGTAGTGGAGCAGGTCTTCGTTGGAAAAGTCGACGAGAAAGACCGCGCCGACGGTGGGGTTGAGCGTCATGATCTCGGTGATGGTGTCACTCTTTGTCATCATTGGTTCGTGGTCCCCTGTCGCGAAACGGCGCTCTTGCGGTCCTCGGCGGCAGCGTCGCGCCAAGGCTCTATCGGCAGCGGCTGCACGAACGCTTGAAGCCTCCGAGGACTGCGGGTTCGCTGTCCGCGGGTGAAGTTCCGCGCATGAAATGCCGCGCGTGACTGCACTTACTGCGCGTGCTCCGCGAGACCCTGTGTTTCCGTGTCGGTACGCCGTTCACAGCATGGATACGTTCGCGCAGCGAATGCGCTTCGCGGCGGCCGAAGAGCAATTCGTCGGCGCAAGAATTTTTCAGTGCTGTAAGCGTTTGGCGTCGATTGACGCCGGGGCGCGGCGGGCGATACGATCCGTCGCATGGCGATTCGCTTTCAATGCCCGGCCTGCACCGAACCCATCGAGATCGACGACCATTGGGCTCGGCAGGTGGTCCGCTGCCCCTACTGCCAGCGGACGGTCACGGCGCCCGCCGAATCGACGCTCCCCGAATCCGACCGAATTCCGATCGGCAAGGCGCTCCGGCGGACCATCGGCGAAGGATTCGACGATGAACCGCGCGCCGCCGGGATCGCCATCCCCGTACCGCCCGTGTATGCGGCTGTCCCCACCAATCGTGTCGCGACGGCGGCCTTCATACTCGCATGCACGATGATCGGCCTCCTTGGTATGGCGGCTTTGGTGATGTCGCGCCATGCGCTCGAAGTTCAGGAAATGCAGGAGCAGATGGAGAAGGCTCGCGCGGCGGGGACTTCGGGGATGACGGCCATGATGCAATACCTCCAGAAGCAGGGCGGCGCGGCGCCGGGCTGGTTGATCACGGTCGGTTTGATTGAGATGGGCGTGATGGCGGCCTGGACGGCGACCGTCATCCTGGGCGTGATCGGAGTTTTGCGGCCTTATCGCCGAGCCTTCGCAGTCGCCGCGCTGGTCATCTCGGGGTTTGTTTGCTTTCTGCTTTGCTTCGGCGCGTTGACGTCGTTCATGTGACGACGGCGGCGGGGATCAGCCCTAATCTTTTTTTTCGGCCGGTCTGGATGTCGCGGCGGCGGGTTCCTTCTTGAGCGCCTTCGTTTGTGGGACGAAAAACGCCATTCCGCACGAGCTGCAGCGCACGCGTTGACCGCGGGCGGACTCCGGAACGGTCAGGATCGCGCGGCAGCTAAGCTTTGGGCAAAGTATGGTTAAGGCCATCGGTTTTTCCGTCGCGCTTTCTTTCGGGCTGCGTGAATCGGCGTACGCGCAGTTCTATCGGCGGAGCGTGACGCGCGCTTGATCGGCGGGGGCGCCCGCTTCAAAAAAGTCCGGGATATCAGCGAGAAGAGCGGGTGTTATGCGGACTCTCGCCGCCGGCGAGCGCGGGAAGGCATGAGCACTTCGCGCCCATCGACCACGTCGGCGGTGACGACCTTGGTCCCGGAATGACTATTATCGGGCAGGTCGTACATCGGGCCGAGCATAAGCTCCTCCATAACCGCGCGCAGCGCGCGTGCGCCGGTCTCGCGTTCGAGGGCCTTTTCGGCGATGCGCCGAAGGGCGTCGGGCTCGAACTCGAGCTGACAGTGCTCATACTCGAAGAGCTTCTTGTATTGCTTGATGAGCGCGTTTTTCGGCTCGGTGAGGATGCGGATGAGCGTGTCGACGTCGAGCGGCGCGAGCGTCGCGACGACGGGGAGTCGACCGACGAGTTCGGGGATCACGCCGAACTCGATGAGGTCTTCGGGCGAAACCTGGGCGAGCACTTCGCCCTCTTCCTTCACCTCGTCGCGCGTGGTCGCCTCGCTGGAGAATCCGATGACGCTGTGGCCGAGGCGGCGGCGAATGATGTCGGTCAGGCCGACGAACGTCCCGCCGCAGACGAACAGGATTTGCGTCGTGTCCATCTGAATGTACTGCTGCTCGGGATGCTTTCGCCCGCCCTGCGGCGGCACGTTGGAGATGGTTCCTTCGAGCATTTTCAGCAGGCTCTGTTGCACGCCCTCGCCGGAAACGTCGCGCGTGATGCTGACGTTGTGCGAGGTCTTTCCGATCTTGTCGATCTCGTCGATATAGACGATGCCCCGCTGGGCGGCTTCGAGGTCGAAGTCGGCGTTTTGCAGCAGCCGCAGCAGGATGTTTTCGACGTCTTCGCCGACGTAGCCGGCCTCGGTCAGCGTCGTCGCGTCAGCGATGGCGAACGGAACGTTGAGCATCCGCGCGAGCGACTTGGCGAGCAGCGTCTTCCCCGATCCGGTGGGGCCCAGCAACAGCACGTTGGACTTGTCGATCTCGATATCGTCGGCGCCGCCGACGTCCACGTGTTGCAGTCGTTTGTAGTGGTTGTGTACGGCGACGGCGAGAATCCGCTTGGCCCGCTCCTGTCCGATGCAGTACTGGTCAAGGAACTCGTGGATGTCGCGCGGGCTGGGGATTTCGCGGAGGACGGCGCGGGTCGCCGAGGCCTTGCGGGTCTCCTGCTTGATGATGTTGTGGCAAAGCTCTACGCAACTCTTGCAGATGTAGACATCGCGCGGACCTTCGACCATCGGGCCCGCCTCGCGCTGACCCTTCCCGCAAAAGCTGCATGTGCTGGTGCGTCGAACGCGGCCGCCGCTGTCGCCGCCGCTTCCCTTGGGTGATACCATGTGAAGCTCCGCCAGGCGCCCCTGTGCCGGTCGCGCCCCTGCATTCGAGTGGAGGCCGCCCCGACGCAATCATATCGTCAGCGGTTGCACCACCGCTGAAGTACATTATCGGGCATCGCCCCAGGCCGCCAACGTCGGGGGGTATTGAGCGCAACCCCTCGTAGGGAGCGACCATGCCCCGGAGACCCAATGTAGCTTCGTTTGCGCAGGCATGCAAACGACCGAGGCCGCGTGCGCGCCCATCCTTGTCAATCATAGTTTCCGGTGTGCGGTGTTTCCACTGCGGACGGCGTCGCGCCTCAAGTCAGTCGGATCGGCGGGCGTTGCGCTTCCTCATCGAAGCGGACGGGCAGCGTCACGACGAAGGTCGCGCCGATCCCGCGGTCCGGCGTCAGTTCGATGCCGCCGCCCAGCATCTGCACGACGTCGCGGGTGATCGCCAGACCGAGTCCGGTACCCGTGTGCTCGCGGGTCGTTGACGAATCGATTTGGTGAAACTTTTCAAAGATGCGGCCGCGCTGCGCTTCGGGGATGCCCGGTCCGGTGTCCTGGACGATCAGCCGCACGCGGTCGGAGTCCGCGGATTCGACCGTGAGCGATATTTGACCGCCGGGCGGCGTAAACTTGATGCCGTTGCTCAAAAGGTTGTACAGGACCTGCTTGATCTTTCCCGAGTCGCCGCGGAAACGCGGGAGGTCGGGCGCGAGGTCGGCGACGAGCCGTTGTTCGCGCTTATCGGCCAGCGGGCGGACGAAATCGATCAGGTCGCCGCATAGCTCGGCGATGGAAAACTCGGAGATGTGCAATTGCATCTTGCCGGCTTCTATCTTCGCAATATCCAGCAGATCGTTGATGATCTCGAGCAGGCTCCGTCCGCTGGTAAGAATGTTCTGCGCGTAACGTTCGAGACGGGAGAGGTCCGACGACGGATTCTTCGACAGATCATTCAAAAGCTCGGCGAAACCGATGATGGATACGAGCGGCGTGCGCAGCTCGTGCGTGACGTTGGCGAGAAACTCGCTTTTGAGGCGGTTGGATTCGTAGAGGGCGACATTGGTTTCGGCCAGTTCGCCGAGGCGGATGTCCAGCGAGCGGTTGATGGTCCGCAGGTCGTCCTGGGCCGCCTTGAGGTGCGATAGCATTTCGTTGAAGGCGTCGGAGAGGTCCTCAAATTCGTCGCCCCCCGCGATCATCGATCGAACCGACAGATCGCCGCTGGTGACGCGCTCCGCCGCCCCGCGGAGCGTGGCGACCGGGGTGAGCACCAGGCGTTGCGTCACGACGTAGAAGACGAGGATCGCCAGAATGGCGCCGCTGGCCCCGGCGAGAACGGTGACGACGGCGTTCCAGACGGCCGCGTCGCCCGCGATCGGAAGGGTCACGTCGATGACGCCGCGCAGGACGTCGGGGTAGGGACCGACCGGTTCACCGCGGACGGCCATCGCGAAACGAAACGTCCGCCCTCCACGCTGATGTCGCCAGTAGTAGTGCTGCCCGGGGTGGCGCGTAAGGTGTTCGAGGGCGTCGCTTTGAAAGCCCGGTCCCGCCTGTCCGGCGCGGACGAGGCGCGGGCGGGGTGCGTCATCAAACAGCAGATCACGGGCCAGCGTCGGCCAGCGTTCGTCGAGGCGCGATTGAACGGCGCTCCAGTCGGCGTCGTTCAGGTCGGCGGCCTGGTACGCGGCGGAGGCCACGCGCCGTGCCTGCCACAGCAGCGATTGCTCGTGCAGCGCGGTCATGTGCAGCCAGGGCACAAAGAGTGTGGTGGCGATGACCAGCAGCACGGCCGCCCCGAACAGCAAGCTGATCTTACGCGCCAGCGAGATTCGCAGTCGCTTGCGTACAGGCATGGCGGTAGTCTACCCGACCTCGGCCCAACGGTTGAGCGGACAAGTATCGACCCGGCAAAGCTCATTGCGGAGCCTCGGAGCCTCGCCCGCCGATTGTAGGCGGCGAAAAAAACGGGTAGAATCCACGTTGACACATCGCTCGCCGGGCTACTCCCGGCGAGCGACGGGCCGACCGGGAGAACGTCCATGCCCGGATTGGACCATATTCGCGTCACCTCGAGTCGGGTCGCACGAGCTACGGACTGCTGCGCGACCATCGTGGTCCGCCGGCGGCACGGAGGCTTCTTGCTTTTCGGACATGAAGAGCGCTCAACTGGCGACCTTGTCAGTCGCCTTTGGCGGATCAACCCACCATACACACTTGAGGGAGTATTCCCCATGAAAACCAAACATTTCGTATCTTTACTCGTCTTAGTCGGATCACTGGTAGCAAGCGCTGCGCCCGCATCCGCGCAAAAAATCTACTGGGCGGGCTCTGGGACACTGAAGATCTATCGAGCTAACCTGGATGGAACTCAGGTTGAAGGACTCGTTGATACGGCCTTTCCTGCTTATGGCATCGCCCTCGACCAGTCACGGGGGAAATTCTACTGGACGGAGTACGAGGGACACGCGATCCGTCGGGCCAATCTCGACGGGTCAAACGTTGAAACTGTCCTCTTAACGGGAGATCCTTGGGCGATCGCCGTCGACGAGATCAATGGGCACATCTACTGGTCGCGGGGGTTTGACTTCGGCATCCAGGTCCGCCGGGTAGATCTCGACGGGCAGAATAACCAGCTCATTCTGGATACCGGAAACAATCTCGCCGCGGGCATCGGTCTCGATGTCGCATCCGGAAAGATTTATCTGATCTTCGAATTCTTTTTTGTAATGCGCGCCAATCTTGACGGGTCGCAACCGGAAACAGTTATCCCTTATTCTAAGGATCAGTGGGGCTATGCCCTCGCGATCGATCCGTTGAACCGCAAGGTGTATTGGACTGCGGGGGAATTTCAAGTTATGCTCTTCCGGGCGAACCTGGACGGAAGCGCCGTTGAGTCCCTTCCGTTTCCGGTTGCACACGCCTGGTCTGTCGCCGTCGATCCTTGTAGACAGCGGGTCTACTGGGTCGAGTCCGAGGTTGCAGATCCTGGGTCAGAGAGAATCGGCAGCGCGGGCTTCAACGGTGAAGATCCGAGCAGCTTCAGCGCTCCCATTGGATCCTCTCTCGCCCTTGCCCTACCCTATTACCGTCCGAATCAGGAGCCCAAGTGCATCCCGGCGCTGTCACCATTCGGGGTCTTCGTTCTAGCCGCTGGAATGGCGTTCGGGGCGGCCGTAGTTCTGCGACGCCGAACCAGGGGCCGACCGTCTCTCATGATCCTGACAACCGTCATATTAATGGGGGCGGAGTACGCGCATGCGACCGACCTTGTCGCTGAAATCGAGATTGGGACAGCTACATTGGACATTGATTCCGGGGCCGTCAGCGCAGGCGGGCAGGGAAATGATCCCGTGGTTATTTTCTCGCATGAGCTGGAAATCACCGACGTTTCCTGGCTCCGACTTCGTTTCTCGGACGTCTTCCTTGCGGGATCCCGCGCTTCAGGAAACGCCTCGTTCATTCGCATCACCGGAACCCAGCCGGGGGCCGTTCAGACGCTCGATGCAGTCGAAGTCGCACAGTGGGGAAGCACCTCGGCTTATTTTCAAGGGAACTCGCTGCTGGTTGAGCTTCTTTCCTATTCAAATACCGGAACGAACCGATTGGTCATCAATGAGGCGACTTTCGAAGAATCAACCGTTGAAGGTCTGCCGCAAGGTATATGCGGTGATTCGGATGACCGAGCTCTTTCCTGGGACCCCTGCGTTGCGCGCTTGAGCTTCAAGAAACAAAGCAGCAATTGTGGCTATGTGCGATTCTGCACCGCCTTCTTGGTGGCAGGGCGGCCAAACGTTCTTTTGACCGCGGGGCATTGTTGCCACGCCTTCCCATGGTGTGAGATACCCGTTGTGGAATTCAACGTCCCTCCATCGTGGGGAGCACCAGC
>ERZ1292633.1793-Hain-H41-02um-R1-1793-length-22723-cov-6_pt1 | contig 22723 bp, 21 predicted proteins | sample MGYA00564406_ERZ1292633 | MGnify/ENA primary metagenome ERZ1292633 (study PRJEB36523, sample SAMEA6512639) | groundwater metagenome | collected 2019-01-08 | study: AquaDiva: Metagenomics assemblies of 32 groundwater samples
TCAGCCAGAATAAACCGACCAGCATATTCGCCGGCGCGCTACGCGATCTGCGTATCGAAACATTGCAACAGGCGGGGCGGGATGACGCGGCGCTTGCGCTTGCGCAGGCTGCCGTGAATGCGCCTAATGCAAGTATCAACGAGCAGCTTCTGCTGGGGCAAAGCTACGCCCGTTTGCGTCGTTACCGTGAAGCGGCAGACGCATACGAGGTTGTAATCAAAAGAATCGAAGGTGAAAATCTTGCTACAACATCGACTAGGGGCAATGCGTCATGGTCGCTGTGGCTGCTTTACGGCGGTGTGCTTGATGCCGCAAAGGATTGGACGCGAGCGAAACCCGCGCTCGAGCGTGCAGTGGCGCTTGGGCCAGAGCAAGCTTCGGCGCTCAATCATTTGGGTTATGCGATGCTCGAACGTGGCGACAATCTTGACGAGGCGACCAAACTGATTGCCAAAGCAAGTGCGCTTCGCCCCAATGACCCGGCGATTACGGACTCGCTTGGCTGGGCATTTTTCAAACGCGGGCAATCAGCCGAGGCGATCACTATTCTTGAAAATGCGGTAGTCAGTGATCCGACAATCTCCGAGACCAGCGAGCATTTGGGCGATGCCTATTGGGTTGTCGGGCGTCGTGTTGATGCGCGCTACACATGGCGCGCCGCATTGGTTCAGGCGGTTGATGCTGATGCGATCAATCGCCTCAACGTCAAAATTGCTGATGGACTTGTGGAAACACGCAAGTGAAGTTGAACGACTGTATGGTTGAGACGGCTTATGCCAAGATCAATCTAGCTCTCCATGTCCGCAGGCGGCGCCCCGATGGATATCATGATCTTGAAAGCCTTTTTGCCTTTGCGGTTGACGGGGATCGGCTATCGCTGACGCCCAGCGATGCGCTGTCGCTGCGGGTGACGGGACCATTTGGCAGAGGCTTATCAACGAACCATGATAATCTCGTTATGCGCGCGGCGGCGGGGTTACGCAAAGCCTTCGGAATCACAGCTGGCGCGGCGCTTTTGCTTGAGAAGAATTTGCCGGTAGCGTCTGGAATTGGGGGTGGTTCCGCTGATGCGGCAGCGGCACTTCGCTTGCTCTGTAACTTGTGGAGTATTGATAAAAATATATCACAAGTGTTTGATATTGCAAAAAAACTGGGAGCCGATGTCCCCGCCTGTCTCGCAAGCGAGGCACTATATGGTGATGGGAAGGGTGACGCTTTGACGTCAGTTTCGGTGCCTTCGCTCACTGGAACGCCGCTGCTGCTAGTCAATCCCGGCCTACCGCTCTCGACTGCTCGAGTGTTTGCGGCTTGGGACGGTGTTGATCGGGGTGCGCTTGATCGTGGAAGACCTTTTGGCGGACGCAACGATTTAACGACTGCAGCTGTTTCACTCGTGCCTGAAATTGGAAATTTGCTCGATTTTTTGGTGCGACTGCCTGATGTGACACTAACCCGTATGTCGGGTTCAGGAGCGACATGTTTCGCGCTATTTACAAGCATAACAGCACGAGATGAAGCGGCCGCGATTGTGAAACATGCTCTGCCTGACGCATGGGTATTGGCCACGGAGTTCAAATAATGGAAATTCGCCGGGCTGGCCTAGCTGATATTGTGACGCTTCACCGGCTTGTTGAACGATCGTATAGAGGTGATAGCGCGCGAAAAGGGTGGACGCATGAGGCGGACTTGCTCGGTGGTCAGCGCACCGACGTCGAAGCGCTCAGCCAAATCGTTGGAGATCCAGCACAGCGGATATTGGTTGCCATCAGTGCGAAGGGTATAGTCGGCTGCGTGCATGTGAACCAGAAAGATGTCCATACAGCCTATCTTGGACTGCTTTCGGTCGATCCGGACGTCCAGACAGGCGGGCTAGGTAAATCTTTGATTTTTGAAGCTGAACAGTTGGCGCGGAGCGAATTTGGCGCGCGGATGATGGAGATGACCGTTATTAGCCAGCGCGGAGAGTTGATCGCTTATTATGAGCGGCGCGGCTACGCCCTCACGGGCGAAAGCCGCGCGTTTCCGCTTGATGATGAGCGCTTCGGCCTGCCTGTCACGCGCGATCTTTCGTTCGTGGTGCTCGCGAAAGTGCTTTAGCCGAGACGCTGTTCAATAAGATCAAGCGGCATTGCACCACCGCCTAGCACGATGCCGTGGAAAGCCCGCAGATCGGTGTCGCGACCCGCCTTTGTTTTGTAAGTGTCGCGCATGGCGAGCAATCTGAGTTGACCCAATTTATAGCCAAGGGCTTGCCCTGGCCACGCCATATATCGTTCGATTTCCGCAGTAACACGACTTTGCGCGACCCCGGTAAAATCGAGCATCGTCTGAATCGCCTTTTCGCGGCTCCAGCGCTTGTGATGCAGCCCCGTATCAACCACGAGTCGAGTGGCGCGGAAAAGCTCATCCTGCAAGCGGCCGAGATCACCGAGAGGATCGTCCTTATACGCGCCAAGTTCAGCCATCAGCTTCTCGCCGTATAGCGCCCAACCTTCTTGAAACGCATTGAAACTTGCGATGCGAATGAGGAGCGGCGCCTCGCCCAAGGCGGCGGCAATCGCGCCTTGTGTATGATGGCCGGGAACACCTTCATGATAGCTGAGCGTTGGCAATCGGAAGCGCGGCACTGCCCCCATATCACGAAGGTTGATCCAATAAGTACCAGGACGGGTGCCATCAAGCGATGGGCCGTCGTAATAGCCGCCGGGTGCGCTATCCTGAGTCGCCAACGGCACGCGTTTAACAACGAGCGATTGACGCGGAATCAAAGCTTTCGGGAGGAGTTGAGGATAAAGCGCTTCAGACCCGCGCACTTTGGCGCGAACATAATCAAGCAACTCGGCACGCCCCTTGTCACTATCCGCAAACTGGTTGGAGGGGTCTTTGGCGAGTGCGGCCATTCGCGCGCCGATGCTGCCCTGCGTTAGCCCCCGTTTTGAGAGAAGACCATTCATTTGGCTACTGATGCGCGTCGCCTCATCAAGGCCAATTTGATGGATATCGTCGGGCGAAAGCGGCGAATCTCCGAGTGCCAGTACATTGGCGGCATAAAATTCGGCCCCCATAGGTTGCGCCCATACACCGGCTTCGCTGCGTCCTTCTGGAACCAGTGCTGCGATTGTTTCACGCAATTTGGTATAGGCAGGGCGGACACGTTTTTGGAGGCTAACCGTCGCGCGTTGTAGCGCAATCGTCTGCATCCGCTTCGATAGGCCTGCCTCGGCCATCCGCCGCCCAAGCGCCCGCATCAGCGGGTGGTTCTCGGCCTTGTCTTCACCAAAACTATCAAGCACCGGTAGCGCCTTCTCAAACAATGCGCGTGGCGGGATACAGCCTGCAGCTTTGTCCGCCCGGATTTTCTCAATCACCCCGTCAAAGGCGCGGGGGAAACTATCGAGTTTTTCAATCCACGCATCGACCGCTGCGCCACTTGCCAGCGATTGTTGTTCCATCATCACGTTAACGCTATCGATATGTGGCCCGGCAAGCTGTGTGACGATATAGGGTGTGTGGCCGGAGAAACTGAGCGGGTTAACGCGGCCATACGGGATAGCCGCTGACCGCGTACCATTTTCAAGGATCGCGCTGACCGTTGCGAGGCGGAGCGAACTTGCCACGTTGCCTGCGAGCCTGATCCGCGTCAGCAAATCGCGTGCCGCTTGCAACTCGCCACGGAGCGCAGCCTCACCGTCAGGCGAATAGTCATCAAGCGCGCGCGCCAGTAGCCCGCCATTAAGCGCACCGGCTGTGCCGTTATAAACCGCCGTTTCACGCAGATGGCCTAACAGTTTTTCTGCAATTTGATCAATGATGCCGATTAATGGGTCAGGAGTCTGAACCGCAGGCATTGGTTTGATTGGCAGTTTCGCCCGTGCGCGCCGTTTTTTTCTGAGTACGGCAAGAGCGGGGGCTGTCCACATTGCCATGATTGCGCCAACAATCGTCCGCCGACCAATTTTCATGTATTCATCTCCTGAGATATTCAAGTGGTGACATTTTGCAGCGCAATCGGCAACAAGAGAATATGAACGAAGTATGGCAATCGGTTGACGGCGACTATGGGCAAGGGTTGCTCATAATCGCTGATCACGCATCGAACCATGTGCCGCCTGATATTGAACTCGGAATTGACCCCGCACTGCTAAAGACGCACATCGCAATCGACCTTGGCGTCGCCCAATTGGCGAAGGCGCTTGAGATGCCAGCCATTCTTGGGGGTATTTCGCGGCTGGTGGTTGACCTCAATCGGGAGCAAAATGCGCCGCATGTCATCCCGATTGCGAGTGACGGCCATGCAATTCCCGGCAACGCGATTGGCCATCAAGCGCGCGCGGCGAGGATCGCACGCTTTTGGCACCCCTATCATGATAAAATCGCGGATGTGATCGACCACAATATGCCGAAACTATTGGTTTCGCTTCATAGCTTTACGCCCATGCTGGCCAGCGACCCTGATCAATTACGCCCATGGGAGGTTGGAATACTCTACAATGAGGATGATCGTGCTGCCCGGATCGCTATTCCGTTGCTTGAGGCCGCTGGTGTGATTGTCGGTGACCAGCTACCCTATTCGGGCAAGCTGCTGAACGCGACAATGAATCGCCACGGTGAGGGCAGGGGGATTGCCTATCTCGGAATTGAAATGCGGCAGGATTTGATTCGCGATACATCAGGGGTGACACGTTGGACAAATATGTTAGGGCCGATAATCAGGCGCTGCTGCGAAAGGATATAGCGGGCTATGCGCGAACATGAAGATTGGGCGTTTCTGATATTCATCATAATCGTTACACTGGCTTTTGGTTGGGTGATTTCGCCGTTCTATGGCGCGATTCTATGGGGCGTGGTGATTGCGATTATGTTTGTGCCGCTCAACCGGCGGCTCATTCGCGCGATGCCTAGACACAAAAACACGTCGGCGTTGATCACTCTGCTTGCGATCATCGCGGTTGTGATCATACCCGCCGTGTTTCTCAGTATTTCGCTCGCCGAAGAAGTAATTGGGCTATATGCCCGTGTTCGCTCAAATGAGTTCGATTTCACCCAAATTTTTGCCAACGTACAAAAGCAATTGCCGCCATGGGCCTCAGCCCTGCTTGAACGGTTTGGCTTCACCGATGTCGATACGGTTGCACAGAAGCTGTCAGTGGGCGTTTCAACGGTTGCCCGCTTTCTTGCGCAAAGCGTCCTTGGATTTAGCCAAAGCGCCTTTTCATTCATGGCGGCAACGGGTGTGATGCTCTACTTGGCCTTCTTTCTCCTGCGCGACGGAGACAGATTGGCGCTCCAGATCGGCAGCCGCGTTCCGCTGCTCGTCGAGCACAAGATCGCGCTTTCCGAAAAATTTGCCACCGTTATCCGCGCGACGATCAAAGGTAGTGTGGTGGTGGCTATTGTGCAGGGAATTATAGGTGGTGTGATCTTTTGGTTATTGGGCGTTGAGGCGGCGCTGCTTGGTGGGGTAGCAATGGGCTTTTTCTCGCTGCTTCCCGCAATCGGGACGGGACTGATCTGGGTTCCGGTTGCGATTTACCTGTTTGCGACGGGAGCGATCTGGCAAGGGGTGTTGCTCGTCCTTTGTGGACTGTTCGTCATTGGCATGGTTGACAATGTCCTACGCCCGATCCTTGTTGGCAAGGAAACCCGGATGCCTGACTATATCGTGCTGATCTCCACGCTTGGCGGGCTCAGCATCTTTGGAATTAACGGCTTCGTCCTCGGCCCGGCCATCGCCGCGCTATTCATGGCCGCATGGGATATTTTCGGGCGTGACAATAGCGAGGCTGTCAAAACAGCGTAATAGGATAGTTTTGCTGCTTGCATTTGAAACAATGTTACGGCCATAGGCAGCCCAGAAAGCGAGAGGCCCATGACCCATAGTTTCGACAAATCCAAGCTCCCCAGCCGGCACGTCTCGGTCGGCCCGGAGCGCGCGCCGCATCGCAGCTATTATTATGCAATGGGGCTGAGCGAGGAGGAGATTGCGCGGCCATTTGTCGGTATCGCGTCGGCGGGAAACGATTCAGCACCCTGCAATACAACGCTTGACCATCAGGCCGATATTGCGCGCAAAGGCGTCGAGGCGGGCGGCGGGATGCCAAGGCGTTTCAATACCATCACTGTGACTGACGGCATCGCGATGGGGCATCAGGGGATGAAAAGCTCGCTGGTTAGCCGTGAAGTGATCGCGGACTCGGTTGAACTTTCGGTGCGTGGGCATTGCTATGATGCGCTGGTTGGCTTTGCAGGATGTGACAAATCACTGCCCGGCATGATGATGGCAATGCTGCGGCTCAACGTGCCATCAATCTTTGTTTATGGCGGATCAATCCTGCCGGGGCGGCATCATGATAAAGACGTAACCGTGGTCGATGTGTTCGAGATTGTCGGCAAATATGCGGCGGGCGCGTGCCCGCTGTCCGAAGTCCATGCGCTTGAGAAAGTGGCGTGCCCCGGCCACGGCGCGTGTGGCGGACAATATACCGCGAACACAATGGCGTGCGTTGCCGAAGCAATCGGGCTTTCGCTGCCCAATTCGAACATGACCCCGGCACCCTATACAACGCGTGACCAGATTGCCCATGCGGCGGGTGCGCAAGTGATGGAATTGCTCGCGCGCAACCTGAGACCGCGCGATATTTGCACCCGCGAGGCGTTTGAAAATGCCGCGCGCGTTGTTGCCGCCACCGGCGGTTCAACCAACGGCGCGCTGCATCTGCCCGCGATGGCGCATGAAGCGGGCATCGCGTTTGACCTGTTTGACGTTGCCGAAATTTTCAAAACGACGCCCTATATGGCCGACCTCAAACCCGGCGGGAATTATGTTGCCAAGGATATGTATGAGGCGGGCGGGGTTTACATGCTGATGAAGTCGTTGCTGTCTGAAGGGCTGCTCAATGGCGATTGCATGACGGTGACGGGCCGGACGCTGGCTGAAAATATCGATGAAATCACATGGAACCCCGATCAAAAGGTCATCCACTCCGCTGCCAAGCCGCTATCACCCACTGGCGGCGTAGTTGGCCTGCGCGGCACGCTTGCCCCGGAAGGTGCGATTGTGAAGGTGGCGGGGATGGCGCGGCTCGAATTTACTGGCCCCGCCCAGGTATTTGACTGCGAAGAGGATGCCTTTGCCGCCGTTGAAGCGCGCGCAATCCGCGAAGGCTCGGTCGTCGTCATCCGCTATGAAGGGCCAAAGGGTGGCCCTGGTATGCGTGAAATGCTTTCAACCACCGCTGCGCTTTACGGGCTTGGCATGGGCGAGAAGGTCGCGCTGATTACTGATGGGCGCTTCTCGGGCGCGACACGCGGCTTTTGCATCGGTCATGTTGGCCCCGAAGCCGCAGAGGGCGGGCCGATCGCATTGATTGAAGAGGGTGATGAAATCAGCATTGATGCAACGAAGGGCATCATTGATCTCAACGTCCCGGCCGACGTGCTTGCCGCGCGCAAGGCCGCTTGGCAGCCGCGTGTAAATGATTATCAATCGGGTGCGCTGTGGCGGTATGCGCAAAATGTTGGCCCGGCATTTAAGGGAGCGGTAACGCATCCTGGTGCAAAAGCCGAACGCCATGTTTACGCGGATATCTAGTTTTGCGCTTGCTCTGCTCCTTACGGGATGTGGTGAAAGCGAAAAAAGCAATGGCCCAGCGCCGTTTGTGCAGCAAAACGGCGGGCAGGCTGGAGCGCCTGTGGCGCCGCCCAAAACAGTCTGTGCCGTTGACGGAGAACGCGAGCTTGCACCAGTTTGCGACCGCGAATTGGCCGGGAATTTGCTGACACTGCGGCACCCGAGCGGAGGTTTTCGCAGGCTTCAGGTGATGACCGACGGACGCGGCGTGATTGCCGCCGATGGTGCCGAACCCGCAAAGGTCATGACGATTGGCTCACGCCTGATTGAAATCAGCATTGGCGGCGATCGATACCGTCTGCCCGCCGTTGTCCAGCCTTAATCCGTTAGCGCGTGGCCGGTTGTTGCCAAAATATGATCTAGCACTGCCTGATCAAGCAAATCGGAAAATGCACATCCGATCTGGTATCCATCATTCCATGCAACCTCTGATAGCAAGCTTGCAAGGCCTGGCAGCGTTAGCCAGCAGGTTGCTGGTGGACGGGTGCCGCTGACAGTTTCGCAGCGAAACCCGGCGATTGAGAGATCGGTGACCAGCACCGAAAATGGCCGCTCACCCTTATATCTGAGCTTTGCCATGATTTTTAATTTGATGCGCGGTACGCAACGATCTTCGAGGCTGGCGAGTTTGTAAGGGTGAAAAATATCTTCATACAGGCGCATGGGGGGTCTCCTGTTGGTTAGCCGTTTGGTAGATCGGCCTCGAACCTTAACCAGTCTTTGATGGACTGCGTTCGCCCCGTTTTAACCATGATCCGCGTCAATCAACCCGTTCGCGGTGGCCATTTTCAAAGCCTTCGCTGATGAGGGCGGCAATGCGCGCGCCCACGACTGCCGGTGATTTGAGTGTTGCCGCATCTTCGCCTGGAAAGGCCTGTGCCCGCATCTTTGTGGCGGTGGCGCCCGGATCAATGATCGCCACCTTTACGCGACCTATGTTGCGATATTCCTCTGAATAGGCACCAAGCAAGGTTTCAAAACCGGCCTTGCTCGCGCCGTAAGCTCCCCAATAGGCGCGCGGTGTTTGGCCAACGCTTGACGTCAGCCCGATGACTTGGCCCACCTCGGCAGAACGCAGCATTGGATTAAAGGCCGCAATCAAGGCCTGTTGCGCCGTCAGATTAAGCATGACGAGCTGCGCAAATTCTTTCGGATCGATCGTCTGCACCGGCGTCAAGGTGCCGAGCATTGCGGCATTGAGCACCAATATGTCGAGCGCTTTGAAACGCTCCGAAAGTGCGGCGGCAAGACGCCCGATGCTATCACCGTCAATCAAATCCATCGGCGCGATGGTTGCGGTGCCACCGGCTTCAAAAATCCGTTCCTCAACGGCTTCAAGGTCTTTTGACGTCCGCGCGGTGAGGATGACGTGCGCGCCCGCCGCCGCCAAGGCTTCAGCCGTTGCCGCACCGATCCCGCGCGACGATCCGGTGACTAGCGCCGTTTTTCCACTTAGTGGCTTCATCATTAAACGACCCGTTCATCGAGTTGGAATAATTGCCGCTCTGGTTTGATTTCATCCTGGTCGGTGAGCCGTGTCGGATAATCGCCAGTAAAGCAGGCATCGCAATATTGTGGCCGGATATCGGCGCGCTGATCCTCGCCAAGTGCCTTGTAAAGGCCATTGATCGACACAAAGGCCAGGCTGTCGGCCTGAATGAAGCTGCGCATTGCCTCTACATCATGATTGGCGGCGAGCAGTTTGGAGCGTTCGGGCGTATCGACGCCGTAAAAACAGCTATGCCGCGTGGGCGGGCTGGCGATCCGCATATGGACTTCGCGCGCGCCGGCATCGCGCATCATCTGGACAATTTTGAGGCTGGTTGTGCCGCGCACGATACTATCATCGACAAGGATCACGCGCTTGCCCGAGATCAACGCGCGGTTGGCATTGTGCTTGAGCTTGACGCCAAGGTGGCGAACGCCATCACCGGGCTGAATGAAGGTGCGGCCCACATAATGCGATCGTATAATACCAAGCTCAAATGGTATGCCTGACGCCTGGGCATAGCCGATGGCTGCGGGTGTGCCGCTATCGGGCACCGGAATTACATAATCGGCGGGCACCGGATTTTCGAGCGCAAGCTGCTCACCAATCGCTTTGCGGACGCTGTAAACGCTTGAGCCATCAACAATTGAATCGGGGCGCGAGAAATAGACATGCTCAAAAATGCACGGCCGCGCGCTTTGCTTGGTGAAGGGCGCGATCGAGCGGGTTTGGCCGTTGGTTACGATGACGATTTCGCCGGGCTCGACGCTGCGCAGATATGTTGCGCCGACAACATCGAGTGCCACAGTTTCGGAGGCGAAGATGGTCGCCTCGCCAAGTTTACCCATCACGAGCGGACGAATGCCGAGCGGATCGCGGCAGGCAATCATGCCTTCAGGCGTCATGCAGATCAGCGAATAGGCACCCTCAACCTGCTTCAGCGCATCTATAAATTTATCAAGCAACGTCCGGTAAGTGCTTGTTGCAACCAGATGAATGATCACCTCGGTATCGCTGGTCGACTGGAAAATTGAGCCGCGCCGGACAAGTTCACGCTTGAGCGTCATGGCGTTGGAGATGTTGCCATTATGCGCGACGGCAAAACCGCCTGACGCCAGATCAGCATAAAGCGGCTGGACGTTGCGCAGCGCCGTTTCGCCCGTGGTGGAATAGCGGACGTGCCCGCAGGCAGTGTCACCGGGGAGCGCGCGGATGATATCATCGCGGTCAAAATTGCCCGCAACATGCCCCATTGCACGGTGGGTATGAAATTCTGAGCCATCCCAACTCGTGATTCCGGCGGCTTCCTGACCCCGATGCTGAAGCGCATGAAGCCCAAGCGCCACGAGTGCAGCGCCAGTATCACCACCGCAAACGCCAAAAATCCCGCATTCTTCGCGGAGTTTATCGTCATCAAATGGATCTGTGGTCAGCATGAGTCGGCCCGGTTGTTGCTGTATGACCGCGCCTATAGGCGCAGCGATTTGATTTGTCGCGTTTTTGTGACATGGAAATGCCACCATGACTGATCCACGCGAAACCGGCAGCCGCCTTGACCCCAAATATGACGCAAACGGGCTGATAACCGCCGTCGTTACCCATGCTACGACGGGCGACGTCCTGATGGTGGCGCATATGAACGCCGACGCCTTGGCAGCAACGATCACGGACGGCGAGGCGGTATTCTGGTCACGCTCACGCGCGCGCCTCTGGAAAAAGGGCGAAACATCGGGGCATATCCTACGCGTCACCGAAATGCGGATCGACTGCGATCAGGACGCGCTGTGGATCAAGGCCGAGCCCGCAGGGCCGGCGTGTCATACCGGGGAAGCTAGTTGTTTTTATCGGCGGGTGGAGGGGAATAGGCTAGTTCGTGAGTGACGTAGCGTCATCCCCATTGACCCTTACGTGAGCGTCAATTAAAAGACAACTATGCCTAGCCAGTCAAACCACGCCACAATTGATACACCTGATCACCGTGATCGGCATCAATATTCAATCTCTGATCTGTCGGAGGAATTTGACGTAACTGCGCGCGCGCTGCGCTTTTATGAAGATGAGGGGCTGATTTCCCCGATCCGGCGTGGGCTTACGCGGATTTACACGAAGCGGGATCGCGCTCGGCTCGCGTGGATACTCCGCGCGAAGCGCGTTGGGTTCAGCCTCTCAGACATTCGCGAGATGATCGACCTTTATGACATTGGCGATGGTCGCGCGACACAGCGACATGTGACGATTGAGAAATGCCTTGCGCGAATTGATCTGCTCAAGCGCCAAAAAGTTGATATTGACGCGCATCTTGAAGAATTGTCGCGTTTCGTCACTATGGTGCAAAATGCCGATGCTGGTTCGAGCACAACAAACTGAATTGACCGGAGAGTTACATGCCTAAGTACACCGCCCCCGTCCGCGATACGCGCTTCATTCTTGATCATGTTGTGGGGCTAGATCGTTATGCCAATCTGCCCGGATTTGAGAATGCTACGCCTGATATGGTCGAAGCCGTATTAAGTGAAGGCGGTAAGTTTATGGAAGAGGTGCTTTTTCCGCTTAACCTAAGCGGCGATCAGGAAGGCTGCACACGCCATGCCGATGGCTCGGTGACGACGCCTGCCGGATTCAGAGACGCCTATAAGGCATTTTGCGAGGCGGGCTGGTCAACGCTTTCGGCACCTGAAGAATTTGGCGGGCAGGGGCTGCCGCACGTCATCAGCTCAGCGGTTGAAGAATATATCATGGCCGCCAACCAGGCTTTCGGCATGTATCCCGGCCTCACCGGCGCTGCCGTCGCTTCGATCCTTGTTAAGGGCACTGAAGAGCAGAAAACCACTTATGTGCCCAAGATGGTATCGGGCGCGTGGGGCGGAACGATGAACCTGACCGAGCCGCACTGTGGCACTGATCTGGGTTTGCTGCGTACCAAAGCGGTGCCAAACGGTGATGGCACCCACGCGATTACCGGCACAAAGATTTTTATCTCGTCAGGCGAGCATGACCTAACCGAGAATATCATTCATCTTGTTCTCGCGAAAACACCCGATGCGCCTGACAATGTGAAGGGCATTTCGCTCTTCATCGTGCCCAAGTTCATGGTTAATGCCGATGGCAGCCTCGGCGCACGTAACGCGGTTTCATGCGGTTCGATCGAGCATAAGATGGGCATTCACGCCAATTCGACCTGCGTGATGAATTATGACGGGGCAACGGGATTCCTGATCGGTGAGGAGTGCAAAGGCCTTGCCGCGATGTTCATCATGATGAATGTTGCGCGGATGGGCGTTGGTATTCAAGGGCTGGCCCAGGCCGACGTCGCATTCCAGAACGCCGTCCAATATGCCAAGGATCGCCGTCAGGGCCGATCATTGACGGGTGTTAAAGACGCCGATCAAAAGGCGGACACCTTGTTCGTCCATCCTGATGTCCGCCGCACGCTGATGGAGGGCAAGGCGATCACTGAAGGCCTGCGCGCACTGATCCTGTGGGGATCAATGCAGGAAGATTTGTCGCATAAGGCGCAAACCGAGGAAGAGCGCCAGCTTTCGGCTGACCTGATTTCTTTGCTGACGCCGGTGATAAAGGGCTATGGTACCGACAAAGGCTATGACGTTGCCACCAATTCGCAGCAGCTTTACGGCGGCCACGGCTACATCGAAGAGTGGGGGATGAGCCAATATGTCCGCGATGCGCGGATCAACATGATTTATGAGGGCGCAAACGGGGTTCAGGCGCTTGATCTTGTTGGGCGAAAGCTTGCGCAGAATGGCGGGCGCGGGGTGCAAGCGCTGTTCAAGATGGTGACCGAAGAAGCGGCCGCCGCCAAGGCCAACCCCGCACTTGAAGATTATGCCACGCGGCTCGAAAAATCGCTCGGCGACTTGCAGGCTTCGACGATGTGGCTGATGCAAAATGGCCTCGCTAATCCAGACAATGCCGGTGCTGGTTCAACGGCTTATATGCACCAGATGGGGATTGTTATCCTCGGCCTGATGTGGCTGCGGATGGCGCGTGCAGCGCAAGGCGCATTGACAGCAGGCACGGACGAAAAAGCGTTTATGGAAGGAAAATTGATGACCGCGCGCTTCTTTAGCGAGCGGATTATGCCCGACACAGGTGCCCTACGTCGCAAACTTGAGGCGGGATCTGAGGTGATTATGGCGATGCCGGTTGAGGCTTTTTGATGCTGCGTTCATTAGCGGCTGCTGTACTCGCTCTGGCTATCGGGATTTACGCTTTCACAAAACTGGTTGCGCCGCCGCAGCAGCTTAACATGCTTGATACGATCATGCTTGGCGGTAGCGGAGTTTCGCGCCTAGCCGAAGGCGTTGCATTTGATACGGCAAATGGTGTGAAGCTTGACGTTTGGGCACCGAAGGAAAAAGCGAAGGCAAAACTTCCTGTTCTGGTCTTTTTCTATGGCGGCGGCTGGTATGCGGGCGAGCGTTCGCACTATGCGTTTGTCGGCAAAGCCTATGCGGCAAAAGGCTTTGTCGTTGTGATGGCCGATTACCGCAAAGTGCCGCAGGTGCGCTTTCCGACGTTCAATGAAGACGCCGCAAATGCGGTGCGCTGGGTTCAGGACAATATTGAGAAATTTGGGGGTGATCCAAAGCGGGTGACGCTTTCTGGGCATTCAGCGGGCGCTTACATCGCCATGATGCTGACGCTTGATGCGCGTTATTTGCGCAATGCGGGCGTTACGCCGGGCTTCGTGCGTGCGACGGTTGGGCTGGCAGGAGCATATGATTTTCTGCCGTTTGATAGCGTACGTTCAGTCAATGCTTTTGCAAAGTGGCCAAAACCAAGTGAAACTCAGCCGTTTGCATTCGCCCGTGCTGATGCGCCGCCAATTATGGTGCTGACGGGGACGCATGATGACACGGTTAAGCCACGCAATGCTATTTTGATGGCACGCAAACAGCGTGAACTTGGTGCGCGAGCTGAATTCAAGGCGTATCCGGGGCTTAATCATGAAGATTTGATCATGGCAATCTCAAAGCCCTTTCGGGACAAAGGCACCGTCCTTGATGATAGCAGCGTGTTCCTGCTCGAAAACTCACGGTTGAATTGAGACGCAAAGAGAAAGGCGCCCGCCATTGCTGACGAACGCCTTTCCCTTATTCAGCCATTAGCAGAAACTGCGATCAGCAGCATCCGCCAGCAGCACAGCATGCCAACCCGAGGGTGCAGCAGCCGTCGATCATCGCGCCAACGAAATTCGGGGCGGCGGCATGAGCGACGCTGGTTCCGAATACGGCATAGCCGATGAGTGCTGTGTAGATTTTCTTCATTTCAAATCTCCGTATAAATTATTGTATCACAAATTTAGAGAAGATCAAATATACGCGGAGGGGGAATATCAGGGGCGATATGACGCGAAGGCTGCTGCGTAAGCACAGCAACGAAAAGTGGCGGACTGAGCGGTTGCTCTGCACTCAAGGTGGCTTGATCGACAATGATATTGCAGCACAGCACACACCCACCAGCCATCATGATATCAATATCATGAGTATCACTGCCATTGATCGGCGCGGAATTACCAGGCATTTGTGCACAATCTGCGCCACTACACCGGGCTGCACAGGCCATTGATGCAAAACTGAAAAATACGAGCATGACGCACGCGAGCGGCAGCCAGAAGCGCGTGTTGCGCAACGATGCGGTTCGTTTGATGGGCATCACCGTCATAAGACAGGTTTCGTTTGTATTTGCGGTTCGGTTACAGCCACAGGGTTTTGTAGCGGTTTAATTTTTGCCGGGAAGGCCTTGGCGTTGCGATCAAGCGGTTGGCGATCGTTGGCGCGCGGCGTCATGCAGTTATCGGGATCCGCCGAGGCATAAACCGCGCAATTCCAAAGCGCCTTATCGTAGCCCGATCCAACATTACGCAAATAGCTGAATGACAGCCGGTTAAGCTGGGCATCGGTAATGGGGAGCGCACTTGGCACCCATGCGCCTTCGACCCAAATCATCACTTTGCAATATTGCTTGCCGGTGCAGGCCGATTGCGCAATTTCAAACAGGCGCTTGTGATCGGTTTTACGGTCAACGAGGAAAATCTTGAAATCACCGGCTGCATTTACAAACCGGGGTATCGCGGTCGAGGGAACGCCGGGTGCAAGCTGCTTTTGCTGGCCAAACTGCGGCGTGGGGACCGGCAATCCGGTTTCACTGTCGATTGTCAGCCCGTCAATAACACCGTCAGGCCCAGAGTGAACAAGCGAGATGCCGGAAAGCTTGCCAATCGCGGCTTCGTTGCCGGCATATACACCGCGAAACGCGGGTGGCGTACCCCACCATCCGGCCCAACGGAAAAACAAGTGCGTGTTCTCGGCCTTGATCTTTTCAAGGCTCGCACTCCAAACGGGGACGACCCAATCCGTGTGATAATGGGTTGCGTGGCCGACCGGTTTATAAACGCTTCCAGTAAGTGCTGATCGTGCGAGCTGCTGGAGGCGTTTCCAGCTTTCCTCCGATGGGATGCGCGCCATTGATCCGTCGCAGGTGAAAGAGAATTGACACCCGGTGCGGCGCTCTTGGCCTTGATAGACAACGCCGCACACTGTTTTGGGGAAAGCAGGATGGCGAACGCGATTAAGCACAACCTGCGCGACTGCGCGCTGGCCGTTGAGGGTCTCGTTGCCCGCCTCGTAAAAAATTGCCGAAGCAAGACAGTCTATTGCGCGCGCCATATCGGTTTCAACACCGTCAAGCTTGAACGGTTTTGCCGCCGGATTGGGTTTTTTTGAAAAGGGCACCGCACCGTTAATTTGTTCGGCCGTTTCGCGCGCAATGGCCTGTATCTCAAGCGGTTCAAGTTCGGGCACAGGGGTTGGCGGTGGGCTGAGCATCGCAGCGACTGAGGGTGTGCTGTCAATCGGCCGCGCTTCAGGCGCAGCAAATGTATAGAGCGCGAGCAGCACTGCGATAGCGCCGCCCGCCCAAAGTAGGATGTGGAGCAATTTACCCGGACGGGCGGTTGCTTCAGGCATTGCTAATGCTCCGCTTACGCTTCGGGAAGGAAGTCGGGCACGGAAAGATAACGCTCACCCGTGTCATAGTTGAAACCCAGAATCCGGCTACCCTTGGGCAGATCAGGCAGTTTTTGTGCGATTGCGGCAAGCGTTGCGCCCGATGAAATGCCGACCAGCATTCCTTCCTCGGTCGCCGCGCGTTTGGCCATCACCTTGGCGTCATTTGGATCAACCTGGATGACGCCGTCAAGCAATTGGGTGTGGAGGTTGGCCGGAATGAACCCCGCGCCGATACCCTGAATGGCGTGGGGGCCGGGCTGGCCACCACTGATGACGGGAGACAGCGTTGGCTCAACCGCGAATACTTTCATATTTGGCCAATGCTTTTTGAGAAATTGCGCTGCGCCGGTAATATGCCCGCCGGTGCCAACGCCCGTGATCATGACGTCAATCGGTGTTTCGGCGAAATCAGCAAGAATTTCGGGCCCGGTGGTGCGGACATGAACATCGATATTTGCCGGATTTTCAAACTGTTGCGGCATCCATCCACCCGGAGTCTGCTCGACAAGTTCAATCGCGCGTTCAATCGCGCCCTTCATGCCTTTTTCGCGTGGGGTGAGATCAAAGGTTGCACCATAAGCCAGCATCAGGCGGCGACGCTCAATCGACATGCTTTCGGGCATTACAAGAACAAGCTTATATCCCTTCACTGCCGCGACCATCGCAAGGCCAATGCCGGTATTGCCCGAAGTCGGTTCAACAATCGTCCCGCCGGGTTTGAGCGCACCTGATTTTTCGGCATCCTCGATCATCGCAAGGCCGATCCGGTCTTTGATTGAACCGCCCGGATTGCCGCGCTCGGATTTGATCCAAACCTCGGCATTGGGGAACAGCCGGTTCATGCGGATGTGCGGGGTTCCGCCGATGGTACCTAGAATTGATTCAGACTTCATGACTTTGCTTCCTTGACACCAGGTTCAAATGTTCGGGCATTGCGCAATTCGGGAAACAGACGCGCCCATAGCAGAGTTACACATATGGCTCCTATGCCGCCAAACACAACCGCACCAACCGGCCCTAAAAGTGCGGCCGCCACGCCGGACTGTGCCTCGCCAAGCTCATTAGAGCCTGAAATCGCGAGGTTAGAGACGGCACCAACACGACCGCGCATTTCATCAGGCGTGTTGAGCTGCACCAGCGATGAGCGCACATAAACCGAGAGCATATCCGCCGCACCAAGCACGACCAGCATCGTGAGCGACAATAGCATATTGGTTGAAAACCCAAAAACAATTGTCGCCAAACCGAACACAACGACCGACCAAAGCATTTTTACGCCGACATTATTCTTGAGCGGACGAAACGAAAACCAGAAGGCAAGCGCAGCAGCACCCAGCGCCGGTGCCGCGCGCAGCAGACCAAGCCCTTGCGGGCCAACATGCAATATATCGCGCGCATAAACCGGCAGCAGCGCTGTTGCCCCGGCAAGCAACACGGCGAACAGATCAAGCGTGATCGCGCCGAATAGGAATCGTTCGCGGCGCACATAGCGCAACCCGTCGATCATCTGCTGCACCGGATGGGCATTGCCCTTGATCACGGGCGGCGCGACGGGCTTGACCAGCGACATCGCGACAATCGTCACGCCGAGCGCACCGACACTGAACCAGTAAGGCGAGGCGGGGTTAAACGCATAAAGCAGCCCGCCAAGCGCTGGCCCGCCAACCGATGCTGATTGCCACGCGATTGAATTCATTGCGATGGCCTGCGGTAGAATGGGTGGAGGCACAAGATTGGGCGCAATCGCGCTCATCGCCGGGCCAACAAATACCCGCGCAACCCCGTGGAACGCGGCCAATCCAAACAGGATCGGAAGCGTGAGCGTATCCTGCGCCGTCATGACCGCAAGCGTTGCTGCGCAGGCCATATCAATCGCATTGGCCAATCGTGCAACAAGCCTTCGTTCGAATCGATCCGCGACCCAGCCCGCTAGCGGCGTCAACAGCAGCAAGGGCAAAAATTGTGCGATCCCGATAAGGCCAAGTTGAAACGCGGCTTGCTTGGGCGTCATGCCGTAATCGCTGCGCGCGATATCATATACCTGCCAGCCGATCACCACGACCATCGCCATTGTCGCAAATACGGCCGAGAAACGGGCGATCCAGAATAAACGGAAATCGCGGTAGGCGAGGGGGGATTGGGGTTTCGTCACATTCGCGGCTTAGGTGATGCTCACAAAGCTATCAAGCACGCGCTTTCGCCCGCTTTGTTCAAAATCAATCTCAAGCTTGTTGCCCTCGATCTCGGCAATGGTGCCGTAGCCGAATTTGCTGTGAAAGACGCGCAGGCCAACGCTGACGTCATTACGGCCTTTATTGCCAAGGCTGATCGCACTGCCACGCGCCTCGACGATGCGGGTCGGTTCGCGGGTGAAGCCGCTGCCGCTTGCCGCGCGCACCCAGCCGGGGCCACGTCCGCTGCTACGTTCGATGTGTGCGAAGGGATCATAGCGTTCGCTTGCGCTTGCCCGCCACAGGCTCTCACCGCCGCCCATGCTGCTTTCATGGCGGATATGCTCAGGAGGCAATTCACCGACGAAACGCGAGGGGATGCTTGACGTCCACTGCCCATAAATCCGCCGGTTGGCCACATGAAGGATGGTGCAGCGCCGCCGCGCACGCGTGATCGCGACATAAGCCAAACGCCGCTCTTCTTCGAGTGACGCCAGCCCGCCTTCGTCCATTGCCCGCTGTGACGGAAAGACGCCTTCTTCCCAACCGACAAGGAAGGTGCGATCAAATTCCAACCCTTTGGCGGCATGAATCGTCATGATCATGACCTTTTCGCCGTCGACCACGCCTTCGTTGTCCATCACTAGGCTGACATGCTCAAGGAAGGCACCGAGCGTTTCATATTCCTCCATCGCCCGCGCGAGTTCGGAGAGGTTTTCGAGGCGGCCGGCATTTTCAACCGATTTCTCGGTCTGGAGCATCGCGGTATAACCGCTTTCATCGAGGATCAGTCGCGCGAGATCAGCGTGGGGCAGCGCGCTCGCCTGATCGCGCCAGCGGCCAATGTTGGCGACAAACCCGCCGAGTGCGCGCCGTGCCTGCGGGGTTAGTTCATCAGTATCGATGATACGCGCGGCGGCATTGATCAGCGAGATTTGCTCGGCGCGCGCCAACATCTGCACCTTCGCAACTGCCTTATCGCCAAGCCCGCGCTTGGGCTGATTGACGATCCGTTCAAACGCCAGATCATCGGCGGGCTGATTGACGAGCCGCAAATAGGCAAGCGCATCGCGGATTTCGGCACGCTCATAAAAGCGGAAACCGCCGATGATCTTGTAGGGCATGGCGATACTGATGAAACGATCTTCAAATTCACGCGTCTGAAACTGTGCGCGGACGAGAATCGCGCAGCCATCGAGACTGTTGCCGCTGCGCTGATGCGTTTCGATCATTTCGCCCACGCGGCGGGCTTCTTCAGGGCCATCCCACACGCCGATGACGTCAACCTTCTCACCTTCGGCCTCTTGCGTCCATAACGTCTTGCCGAGCCGTCCGCTATTATGCGCGATCAGGCCCGATGCGGTGCCGAGGATATGCGGGGTCGAGCGGTAATTTTGTTCCAACCGGATGATAACAGCACCGGGGAAGTCCTTTTCAAATTTGAGAATATTTTCCACGAGTGCACCGCGCCAGCTATAGATGGATTGATCATCATCACCAACGCAGCAGATATTTTTTCGTGTTTGTGCCAGCAGGCGGAGCCAGAGATATTGGACGCTGTTGGTATCCTGATATTCATCAACAAGGATATATTTGAACCGCGTCTGATAGCCTTCAAGCACATCGCGGTGCTTTTTAAGGATCGTCAGCATATGGAGCAGCAGATCGCCAAAATCGCAGGCGTTGAGCGTCTTCAACCGTTCCTGATACTGCGCATAGAGCAACCCGCCCTTGCCATTGGCGAAGCGCTCGCTTTCGCCTGCGTCAATATCGGCGGGCACCAGCCCCTTATTTTTCCACTGATCGATCAGCCCGCCGAGTGCGCGCGCCGTGAAGCGCTTTTCATCGATATCAGCAGCGATGATCAACTGTTTCATCACGCGGAGCTGGTCATCGGTATCAAGAATCGTGAAATTGCTTTGCAACCCGGCCAGTTCAGCATGACAGCGCAGCATTTTGGCACCAATTGCGTGGAAGGTGCCGAGCCACGGCATCCCTTCAACCGCCTCACCAATGATCCTACCCACCCGTTCCTTCATCTCGCGCGCAGCCTTGTTGGTGAAGGTAACGGCGAGGATTTCGGATGGCCAGGCTTTGCGTGTCGCGATCAGATGCGCGAGCCGTGCGGTTAGCGCCGCCGTTTTTCCCGTGCCAGCGCCGGCGAGCATCAGTACCGGGCCTTCGCTCGTCAATACGGCCTCACGCTGCGGCGGATTAAGGCCGCGCAAATAGGATGGTTCGGGGGCAGGGGCAGCTTGATTCACGGGCGAACGCTTAGGGAACGATAACGGCAAGGGCAAGGCTTATGAAGATTATTTTACACTCGTAAAATTCAAGGGTATTGCGGATGCACATCTTGCGAAATTTGTTTCCTGATCATCCATGATCCTGTATCAATTCAATCCGCGATGTCTCTAAACTGCGGCTTTTCTGATAACGTGCTGAAGCAACATAATTATTACATTGTGATTTGGATCAATATAACACCAATTCGGAGAAAATTTACGAATTATTAGCCGCCGCCATACTACCGCTCTTCACCTTGTTCAATTGCCAGAAAGAAACTGGCTCTGTCGTGGGTGGTTTAGCGTGGGAATATACCGTGTTTAGTATGCGTGGGATATCTTTGCTGCTGTGCAGTGTCACGTTGGCACCGGCGGTTTTTGCCCAGACGGTGCCCAATCAGGTAAACCGTGATGCCGAGCGGCTTCAGGAAATTGAGCGCGAACGCCAGCGCGAACGCGAGGAAGAATTTCGTCAATCCCAATCCACCCCGCCACAAGCAACCCAAGTCTTGCCCGAGCAACAACTTTCCGTCGATGGCAGCGGCTGTGCCGCCGTACGCAGCGTATCAGTAAAGGGCGTGACGCGTTACTCTGAAAATATGTTCGCGGCCGAGCTTACCAAACTTTCGGGCGACTGCGTTTCGATCACCGATATCAACGCAGTGCTGCGCACGATTACCAACCGCTATATCGCCGACGGGTATGTGACGTCACGCGCGGTGATCGGCCCACAGGATTTGAAAAGCGGCGTGCTTGAGATCGTCGTGATCGAGGGCCAGCTAAACGACATCAGCAGCGAAGGCGTGGGCAGCAAGCGCCAATATCGGAAGGGCGAACTTGCCGCCGCTTTCCCCGGCACCAAAGGGCGTCAACTCAATCTGCGTGATTTGGAACAGGGCGTTGATCAGCTTGCCCGGCTTGGTAGCGCTGAACCCGATATCGACATTACCCCGGCAGAACTGCCGGGCACCAGCAACTTGATCGTGCGGCGCAAGCGCGTCGATACGCCGCTCCGTGCAAGCTATGCTGTGAACAATGAGGGATCGGCCAACACAGGCCGGATTCAATCAACTGCATCGCTTGATATTGACAGCCCGTTCGGGCGCGCTGATTTCTGGTCGCTTTATTATTCGCGCGATCTTGAGAATAGGGATGGTCGTGGCAGCGAAGGCTACGGCGCATTCGTCTCAATTCCTTATGGATATACCACGCTGACGCTGTCAGGCGGGCGCTATAGCTTTGATTCAATCCTGCAAGGCGTTGACCAAGCCTTCGCCAATACCGGTGTTTCGATCAACGGCTCGGCAACGCTTGATCATTTGCTGTTCCGCGATGCCAAGACCAAGCTATCGGTATCGGCAGGCATTTCAGGGCTGGATACGGTAAATCGCATCCAAGGGATCAAGCTGAGGACAAGTTCATACCGGCTGATTTCAGGCGCGATCAATTTTCGTGCGCAGCGCCGGATTGGTACCGGGCTTGCAACCGCCGATTTCGGTTTTACGCGCGGGCTTGACATTTTCGGGGCCAATTCAGTGGATACCGGCCCCGGCGGCGCGCAGCTTGTGTTCCGCAAGCTTGAGGCAAGCCTTGGCTATCAGACGCGCACCAAAGTCTTTGGTGCGCCGGTGAATTACAGCGGTGTGGTGCGCGGGAGCGCGGCCCTTGATTCTGTATTCCCCGGTGAACGCTTCAGCCTTGGCGGCAGTTCAACGGTGCGCGGTTTCCGCGATGACGGCATCAGCGGACGAAAAGGGATTTTTACGCGTCAGCAAATCGGCTTTCCGCTGTTCAGCCTCTTTGGCGATAAAACTGCGGGTACGCAGACCAGCATTTCAGGGCTGATCGGTTATGACGCGGGCGGGATTGCTCCGCGCAAAGGCGACGCGTTTGAACGCGGCTTTCTGCACAGCTCAACAATCGGCGTCCGCATCAACAACAAGCGCGTGGCGGGGGAGTTCACTCTTTCGGCCCCGCTTTCGGCACCCGATACGGTGCGCCGTCGCGATCTCGAATTTTCTGCCTCGCTGAGGCTCTCATTATAATGACCAAGGAATAGCTCATGAAGCGTATGACATCGGGTACGGCGCTTGCATTGGTATTTGCGGTTGGTGCGA
>ERZ1292633.1510-Hain-H41-02um-R1-1510-length-25013-cov-8_pt2 | contig 22718 bp, 25 predicted proteins | sample MGYA00564406_ERZ1292633 | MGnify/ENA primary metagenome ERZ1292633 (study PRJEB36523, sample SAMEA6512639) | groundwater metagenome | collected 2019-01-08 | study: AquaDiva: Metagenomics assemblies of 32 groundwater samples
ATATCAAACTTTAAAGAATCCGCGGAAATAGACGGAGCGGCTATATTAATATTTGAAGTATCATAAGAAAAATCTGTATTTACTAATGGAGCGGAAAAAACATTGCCAGTTGATATTTGCGGCGCCGCGACATTCAAAGAGGAAACTTCCAGATCCGGAAGCGATGACAAAGAAAAATCCAGACTTGGGAGCGATGCGCCGATATCTGAAGCGGCTTGTTCCACTTCGGCAACTTTTTGTTCCGGAGATTTTTTCATCGCGAAATACGCTCCTCCGCCGATCATTAAAAGAGCAACGGCAATTATTGCCATTAAACCAACCGAACCTCTAACTAAGAATTTATTTTTATTGTTCATGTTTTTATGCAATTAGTAATAAATTATTTTTCAGACGGCGTTTCGCTGCCCGTTGTTAAATAAAATGAATCTAAAATCGCGGCGCCGGCAGTTGTAGCTTCTTTCATCACTTTCATCGCGCGCAATCCGGCTTTCAAACTGACTCCTTCGCCGACTTTATGCCACGCAAAAACTCCATTCCTGTTTCCGCTTGGAATCGCGGAAGTATTTTCAGCAAAAATTCCATAGTTTGCTCCATCAAAACTTACAGCCACCCTTCTAATTCCTCTGGCCTGAAAACTATCAACGTAGTCTCTGATCCATACATTATATTTGCCATCCTTAGAAACTGTAAAATTATAAGTCAAATATTCTCCGCCGGACGCCAAATACCAGTCCCCGCTGCCAAAATACGGAGGCCTCCAACGAGGATTAGTTTCCTTCATATTTACTGCCGGACGCTGACCAACAGGATAAATAAAACTGGAAGTTTCATTTTCAGCTTCAATCGTAATTCCATCCCCTTTTCCGGCTTCCGCTTCCAAGTCTTTAATATCTTTAACCATCTTATCAATTATTTCTTTATCCTTTTTCAAGCCATCTAAAAGATCAATGAGCTCTTGATCTAAACTATCCGCCGAAGCTGTATCGCACTTAGCGTTTATATCAGAAATAGTCTTCAAAGTTTTTTGAATCTGACCGGACAAAGCGTCAAACTTGGCGCCATTGCTGTTTATCACCTTGCAACGATCATCGGCTTTACCGGAACAGCCGGATTTAATTCCGTTCATTTCCGCTAAACCGGCAGAGATCTGCTGTTTAGCGCCTTCCATTTGCGGGACAACGGCTCGGCATAAAGCCTTCTCGCTCATCTTTTCAGATTGTTGAGCCTGCAGATCTTTTGTGGCCGCGCGCAAATCATTGCCTTCCGATTTTAAAGAATTTAAAATATCGGAAAGATTTTTGAAGTCCTCTTCGCTCGCAGTTTTAGAACACAAACTCTTTACTTTCTGAACATTATTGGTAAAAGTGGAAATTTGCGATTTCAATTTTGTTAAGTTTCCGGAAAGTTTATTGACCGCGACGCACTCTTCGGAAGTTTGGCTCTGACATCTGGCTATGTTATTTTGCAAAGCCGTTAGATCATTCTTTTTAATTTCTACTTCGGCCGCATTCAATTGCGGCAAAACCTGGCCGCATATCGCCTCGGCAGTTTGCGCTAAAGTCTTAGTTTTTTCAGCTTCAAGGGCTTGTCCGTAAATTTTAAAATCTTCGGCGTCAGATTGGATCTTCTTCATTAAAACAACCAAGTTTTTTCTGTCCGATGTTTGCGGATTTTGGCACATCGTTGTAGCCAAAGCCATTGCGGTTTTTAGATCGGCAGACTTAGAAACAACGCTGTCAAAACGGGAAGAAAATTCATTGGTCTTCAAACATTCATCGGACACGCTGTTGGCGCACTTGCTTTGCAAATTTTCAATTTGTTTTATACCGGGATCCATTTGAGCGTTAGCTTTTTCAAATTGAGCTAGGGCAATGGTACAAACCTTGGAAGCGGATTGCTCCATAGCTTTTTCGCCGTTAGCCTGTATAGTTTGCCATTTTGCCTTAAAATCATTTAACGCTTGCTGAAAAGCATTTTCATCGCCAGTCTCCAAAGCGGAGTCCAATTTGGCCTCCAAATCTTTTCTGTCTTGCTGAATTTCAGATTTCAACTGCCCCGCGGTTTTTACGGAAGAATCATTTTTATTCGCATCCGCCAAATCCGCCTCTGAAGCATCCAATTTTTTAAGCCCTTCTTCCAAATTTTTATTTAAAACATCAAGAACTAATTTCTTTCTTAGACTGAAAGCCTCTGTTTTATATTTATCGTACTGGGATCCGTTGTCTTTTATATAATCATTGATTTTCTGGCCGACATTCTGAAAACTCTCTCCAATTTTTTCAAACTTGGCTTTTTCCGGACCGATCAATTCATTCACTTTATTCTGAATTGCAGTTTTAAGCCCGGATTTCTTTTCTTCAACTTTTGCATTAATAGCCGAAGTCACCGCCTGCGTAATCTCGGCTTTCAAAGCGCCCACATCCGGCGCGGATTTAGCGTCAGCCAGTCTGGCCTGTATTTCGGCTTTTTTATTGGAAACTATTTTATCGGCTTCGCCTTGTATTTCTTTTTCAATACTTGATTTTTGCTCATCAATAAAAGGCTGAAGCTCTGTTTTTATTTTATTTCTAAGCGCGTCGCCTTTTTCTTTGAGTTTGGCCTGCATATCTGCGCGCATAGAATCAAACTTGCCCTGGCTCTGATTTTGACCCCAATCATAAAAATCACGGGACAATTTTTCCGCTTCAGCTACAGTTGAAGCGCCGCAAATATCTTCAACTCTTTTAGCTCCTTCGGCTTTAAGCGCGTCAACATCGGGAATTTCAAAATCAATTCCAAAATCAGTTTTTATCTGCTGGCTTGGTTCAATGACATATTTTTTCACCGCATCCATGGCAGAAAAAAAATCTCCGCTTTTCCATTTAGTCATAGCGCAATATACCGCCGCCAGATCTTTATCGCTCACATATTTTTTTACTTCATCCGAAACGGTTCCGGGCTGTTCAAATTGCGGTTTTTCAACTGTCGGTTGAGGAAATGATTCCGGCGGACCGCCAAATTCTTTTTCAAACTGCCGCATCTGCTCTTCGCTTGGAGCATTCTTTGCTTTTTCTGCGTCAATTTCGGCCTGGCTTGGACCATCTTGTCCGGCTTCTTGAGCTAGAACTGGCAAACCGCTAAGGCTCATTAAAACTGCAAAATTTAAACTGACAATTAAAAACTTTTTTAATAATTTATTCATATTGTTAATTATATTTTTTCTGTCATTGCGATCCGCCAGCTGGCGGAGAAACAATCTATTTGTCATTCGAGATTGCCACGTCGCAGACTCCTCGCAATGACGATCTTCTTTACTTGAATTCCACTCCAGGCAAAGTCGGGAATGCTCCGCCCACGCCAGGCGGCATATCTACAATGGCTTTAATTTTTGACGGATCTGGCTTGCCCATTTCATCAAGAGTAATGTCCAAAGTAATGTCCGGCCCGCCCATTCCGGGATATTTTATTTCCGGAATTGGAATCGGTTGAGTCATACTTCCGACGCTTATCGTAAAACTGCCGACACTGCCGGCCAAAGAAGAATCAATAATTTTTATATTAAAACCGCCGACACTGCCGGTCATTCTGGATTTTATCTGATCAAAGACATTCGCGTATTGATCCGCTGGAATCGTTTGTCCGTCCACCGGATTTTTCATAACAGCCATATCCGCTTTTATATCCACCTGAATATCCCCGATATTTACCGTGCCGCCTTTATATGTGCCGGCAGCCATATCAAACCTGCCAAGCTTGACCCTGTTTTCGCCCGGATGAAGCTTTAGTGTCTGCGGCCCCTTCCAAACCGCCACATCTCCTTTATCAGAACCAAAAATAATATTATCCATAGTCGGTCGGACTTCAACCACGGTGATTCCTTCAGCTAAATTATCATCAACCATATAAAAATCTATTTGGCCGATAAGAAAAACAAAATACGGAATCAGCATAACGCCGATGGCGGCAGGAATAGCAAAGATCATTTTTCTGGAAGCCGCGAAAGCCAAAATCGCGACAACCGCAGCCGCCATCAAAAAATATTTAAAATTAGCCGTTCCCAAAACGCCGATCTTCAAAACATATTCGGTCAACAAAGCTCCCAAAACAGCGACCACTGGCGGAATTGATATTGCTAATAGAAATTTTTTCATATTAAATTGGTAAAAATAGGTTAATTAATTATTTATATATAGCATAATTATATCATAAAAAATTAACGGCGATGTGAAATTGTTATTAACAATATCTTAAAACAAAAAATCCCCCGTCAGCTGACGGAGGATTTTTTTATAAGCAGTATATTATACGCGCTTAACATTCTTGGCAGCTGGGCCTTTTTCTGTATCAACGAGATCAAAGCTGACTTTATCGCCAACTTTCAATTCGTCAAACATAACGCCGCTCAATTCCTTAGAATGAAAGAAAAGATCCTTCACTTCGCCTTCGCGAGCAATGAATCCAAATCCTTTTTGTGTAAGAGTTTTGATTGTTCCGTCCATGTGATTTTTTATAGTTTTTTGTTTCGAGAAACTCGACTCTGTTTCCTTGTCTTGATTACTGGTAAATAATAAACCGTTTATGGAAATAAAGCAATAACTCACACCCAAAAAAAGTTATCCCCTTTTTTCAATTTGCGCAATAAAGAACGCAGGGGTTATAATAAAGGTGAGGTTTGAGGTCGGACAGATCGTACCGCGAGGGAAAGTCGCTCAATTGCAACAGATTGATAAAACCGCTTATTCTCATCAAAAAGTCTTGTGCAAACAGGACTTTTTGATTTTATTTTTTAATTACTTTATATCAAACGGACGGAGAATACCGAGTTCTGTGAAATTATAAGTTATAGTATTGCCGGCTTTATCCTGAATGGTTATCATTCGCAATATCCAAGTACCCGGCGGAGAACCAACGGGCAATGTAAAATCAACTTGGTATGTTTTTGGTTCGCTTGCGTTTCCCGGCCAGTAAGGCTTTGAGAATTCTTCTCGGCCGGACTGTCCCTGGCCCAAACTGCCGCCGGTGGGTTTAAGGAAGTCAAGATTTACCCGCTTAATGCCGGAATTATCGTCCCACGCGCTATACCAAACAGTAACGTCGGTTTCTCCATCGGGCGCCTCCGGATGTTTTGGCGTCGCTTTAATGCGAATGGAATCAATATCAATCTTGGGCTTAGCGTAATCCGGATTTGCCGTTTTAATTCCGTGTGAAATCTCTTGTTCCCCTAAGCGGTATGTTTTTCCATTGCGCGCCACATCGGTGAAACTCAATTGTCTCAATACCCAAACGCCGCTGGCGTTGTATTTGCGAATGGTAAATGTGAATGTTGCGATTTGAGTCGTTTTATCATATTCGGCATAACTGTAAACATGCTGTCCTGTTTCGGATTGATTAAATTCAGCGTACCCCGACGAGAATCCGCTTTTATTGTCTTCCAGCGGCACCATAACCTTGATAATATATTCATCCAGATCATTAACGCTTATTTCACTGCGAACTCGTGTAATATCGGCAATTGGCGGCTCAAGGTCTTCTTCGGAATTGTCAATAAAGAGCAGCCACCCGAATTGATTCTGGAGTTCATAACGCTGGTTATTCACCCGATCATGGACCGATATTTGCCGAGGCATCCAGTAGCCGCGTTCCGCGAAACGATTGATGGTGGTTTCCGCCCGCAATGTATAAGGATCGCCTTGAAAGGGCTGAAAAGATAAATAGACCGACTGTTGAGTGCCAGAAGGAGGAGAAAGCGAAGTTCGGGCAAAAGCCGCCCCTTCGCCCACTTTAGCCAACTGCAATGTGGCGATGATTTTGTTGTCGCCGTTTGATTCTTTAGACACTTGAATATCAACACTGATTATTTTGCCGGGAAAAGTGATATCCGGCTCTAAATTAAAAACCTGAAAAGTATACTGTTCTTTCACTAAAATTACGTATTCATATCCTTTTGTGACACGCTTCAAAAAATTGTATTTTTCGGGCGCGATTGTCCGGACCCAGTCGGGCTGGTACACGTAATAGGCCACTGTTTCAGCAAAATCTTCTTCCGGATTCTTATAGGCGGCATAGGCGGAAACAAAGTTGGTGCTGGTTTTACGGAACCATCCGGGCTGATAAGGGCTGTTATAAAGCATTTCGGGATGATCGGGCACCGTGCTGGAGTTTGCCGGGACTGCGCCTAAAGCGTCTTCAAGCGACCAGCCCGAAAGCGCCGCAAATTCGTCGCGCGTTTCTTGGCTGAATATTTTTTTCCATAAAAAGTGCGAGAGTTCATGCGCGATAACTTGCTGGATAGTAATATCGCTCTGGTTTCGGAAAGTCTTATCCGAAAATTCAATATAATCATTCCGCGCAAGCGCCGCGCAGTTGGGACACAGCGGGTTGGATAAACCGCTTTTGCGTCGAACAATCTTGTTAAGACCCGAAATATTGCGAAAACCGATGGGAAGATCTTCCAAAACGGAAATAATATATTGAAGTTCTTCGGCCGTGAATTCCTGAAAATCTTCAGGCGGATCAGCCGCTCCCGTATTGTAACCGTAACGTGTTTTTAAAATATTTTGAAGAAAATACTTGTCATTGAGAAATGTTTTTAGAACCGCCAGAAAGAGACGATTTGAATAGAAAACGCGCTCTAAACCCGCATCTTCCGGCTGGAGCATTGGATTGGAAAATACGAAGGCGGATTTCGCAAGCCGCACTTGCCGAACATTATCTGAGGGGCCGTAGGGCAGTATTTCAAAATCCCGCGGCAGTTCTTTATCGGTAAGGATTACTCTCCATTGAATATTATTGGAGCCAACTCCCGTCCATATATCTTCCACTCGCCGGAACATTTCAAATAGCATTCCGGCCGTAGATTCATCCCACGACTCTTCGTTATCTACAAGGACGATATTATATACTTGCGCCAACCTAACCGCCGCATCGGTATTTAATAAAGTTGTCGGCTTGCCATCAAGAACGATTATTGGTTTGGGCGCCGGTGTCGGTAGATATATTTCTCCGAGATATGATGTCGAGCTGGCCTGCCAGCTGTACGTGAAATATGGAGTCGGCGCGGCCGGAAGTGTTTTTTCCGGCGCCGATTTTAGCGCGGGCGTTGGCACAGCTATCGGGGTTGGTGTAGCTAAAGACGTTGAAGTGGCTACTGGCGTACCCGTTAGCGTTGGCGCGGGAAGAGCTGTTGGTTCTGCTTTGGATTCCAGATCAAGTTTGGCCTTAAGTTCGGCTTCGGTTTTTGGCATTGGCGTAACGGCGGGTGTCGGTTCAAAAGCTTTCGGCAATTCGGTTACAGCCGCATCCATCGAAGATAATTTAGGTTCCGGTATCGTAAGCCGCGAAAGCAATTGATTTAACACTGCCTGCGTCTTAGGGCCAACTCTGCCTACCGACGGCAAACCATATTCTTTTTGGAATCGCTGTACCGCTTTTTCTGTAAGCGCGCCGTAATAGCCGCTTACAATTTTTTCGGGATACACATTGGAAAATTGCTGCAGTATCACTTGCAATTGCTTCACGTCTTCGCCCGCAGAACCGCGCATTAACTCTCTCGCAAAACCATCAGGAGAAAGCAAATCTTTGTTTTCCGGTTTAATTGCCGTTGGCGCAGCCGTCTGTTTCACTTGCAACTCCCGCAGATCGGCTTGTAAAGTCTGAATTTGCGCCTGAAGCAGCTTGATTTGTTCCTGCAGTTTTTCTGGCGGAACTTCGGCAAAAACAAACACGCTTGACAGGATGCCAAACAAAAAACAAATTATAAAAATAATATTTCTTGTACTTCGACTCATGATATTTTTATAATTTGTTTTTTGTTTCGAGAAACTCAACTCTGTTTCCTTGTCTTGATTACTGGTAAATAATGACCCATTTGCGAGAATAAAGCAATGGCCATCCAAAAGTTATCCCCTTTTTTCAATTTGCGCAATAAAGAACGCAAGGATTATAATAAAAGTGAGATTTGAGGTCGGATAGATCGTACCGCGAGGGAAAGTCGCTCAATTGCAACAGATTGATAAAACCGCTTATTCTCATCAAAAAGTCTTGTGCAAACAGGACTTTTTGATTTTAATATTCAAAATTCAAAACTAAACTATTCGCCTATTCGCGCGAATAGTGGATATATATAATATAACTACATTTAAATTTAAATTAAAGCAATGAAATTGTTTGTTTAGAGACTGGATTTTGATTTTCAGCGAGCCGATAAAATACTTGTAAACTTTCCTTATTTTTCTCAACAATATCAACAGCGTCTAGCAAACCCAAATGTTTCGACGTAGCCTTGAACGAAAGACTGATATTTTTGGCAATATCGCCGACCGATGCCGGCTGGCGCTTTTTCAAATATTGTATGATCGCAAGCCGGCGTTTATTCGCCAGTGCTTTTAAAATTCTCTCTAGATTCTTCATGATATTTATTATACCAATTTATCACTATTCTACTATTCGCGCGAATAGTGGGTAAGTAAATTATTAATATAAAAATTACTTATTTAAATTATCAAAAATAGTGATATCGCCCTTCTCGTATTCTCCCATTTCAAAACCGTCATAAACAAAGTGGTCTCCGTCTTGGTAGAAATAAAGGCTTGTCTTTTGATCAAGAACGATCATAAACCCGCGGCTGCCGGATTGGAGCGGGAAAATATCAACTCGTTCCACTTTAGAAAAAACCTCATGGAACTGATCGAATACGGGATTTTCTATGCCCATTTCTTTCGCCATCCTTTTCATCGCCAAACTAGGCCAAAATTTTAAAAGCAGTTTTGTAAGCCAATTAATTTTAAATTTATCTTTGTCGCTGTCCATAATTAAAATTATTTTTTATCATTTTTATTAGCTTTTTTTCTTCCCTAAAATTTGTAAGATTTTCCAGACTTCTCCATTTTCCGCCGTATATTCTTTTAGCCTTCAAAAATAAATTAGCCATGCCATCAAACTCCCCTATAAAAATAGTCTTCTTATTTTTAAAAAATTGCCAGATAGACGGATCAATTAGATAAAATTTATTATCTAATTGCACTGCCAGGATGTCATGGTATTTTTTAGGCTTATATTCGCCTTTCAATATGAATAATTTAGCCTTGCTAAATTTTCTTTTGATCCAAATTGCGACCAATCTAGAAGCCTCGCTACAATTATCTTTAGCGCACAAATTCAAGGGCTTGTTTTTTGGTCCGCTCTTAAAAATTTGTACAATGTCTTTTTGAAGTATTTTAACTGCTTTTTTCATTATTAGACTAATTAGCCATAACTTCTTTGGTCAGTTCTTCTACGCCAATTTTCTTTTTCGCCGAATACGGGATTATTTTCACTCCTCCGGCGGCGGCTTTTATTTCTTGAAGTATTTTAGCGTGCTGGGACTTTTTCATTTTGTCTATCTTGTTCGCCACGATCACAATATTTTTTTCTTTTTCACGCAGATATTTAAGCGTGTTCAGATCACTCTCAGTCAAACCGACATTGGCATCTATAATAAGCACAACTTTTCTTTGTTTATAGTCTGACTCAAATAAATACCAAAAAATTAATTTCTGGAGCCTTTCCCGTCCTTCTTGAGAATCTTGAGAAAATCCATAGCCGGGCAAATCTATCAAATAGATTGATTCATTTATCAAAAACAGATTTAACTGCTGGGTGCGACCCGGAAAAGAACTGGTGATAGCCAGATCTTTTTGATGAGTCAAAGAATTAATGACGCTGGACTTGCCCACATTGGAACGCCCGATAAAAGCAATTTGCGGAATGTCCTTTTCCAGAAAATCATCGGTTCCCACCACGCCTTTTATAAATCTTGCGTTTTTAATTTCCATTGTTTTTTTATTCTGTTATTCCCGCCTCCCCTCTGTCATTCCCGCGAAAGCGGGGATCCAGTCTTTTTTCTGGATTCCGCATCCCACCTTTGGCGAGGCTCGCATGGAGCGGCAAGTGCGGAATGACAACGAATTAATTCTTCAGGTAATGATTCAAAGTATATATCCAATCCTCGTCCTGTCCCCCGTCGGTCATTTTCTGATTAAGCAGCCATTCCATATATCGCCTGTCGGACTTAACCACCTCTTCCAGTTTTTTATCTTTATATTTTCCAAAATTAAATATTTTATAAAGCGATGGCTTACTGGATATTTCAACCATTTTATCAATCAGTTCTTCTTCGCTGAACGCCGGGAATTCTTCTTTCATTTTTTCAAACAATTTATCAAAAACAGCGCAAAGAACTTTCACATCGCCTTCGGCGTCATGCGCCATGGCATCATCCACTTCCAGCTCATAGTAATAACGCAAAAATGGCAGATTGTATTCTGGAATCACATTATTCGGATCCAAATATCTGGCAATTCGCAAAGTGCAAATACTGCGAGGCGCATCCAATCCCTCCGCTTTGAGCATGGCAATATCAAATTTGGCGTTGTGAGCCACCAGTATTCCCTCGGAAAGCAATTTCTGAAGCTCTTTGCTCATAGCGCTTCCCAAAAATGGCTTTTTGTCTGCTAGCATCTTATTGGTGATATTGGTAATGCTCATAGACTTCACGGTCATAGAAACCGGTGGCTTAAAAAATTCCGTAAAAAATCCTTCCGGAGTTCTATAACAAATCTGACACAATCGGTCTTTCAATACTTCAATGCCGGTGGTTTCTGTGTCTAAAAAAATAAGGTATTCTTTTGTCATAAATTAATTATTAATTAAATTCATAATTATTTTTATCATTGTCTCTTTTTCTATCGGATTGCTTTCGGCGATTAATAAAGTCAAAGCTACCAATGAATTATTATCAATTTTCTTTTCACCATTTTTACCGGAAAGATATTCGGACTTATCCAAAAAATAAACAAACATAAATGCGCCTATGCGCTTGTTGCCATCAGAAAACGGGTGGTCTTTGACAAGAAAGTAAAACAAATGCGCCGCCCTCTCTTCAATAGAGGTATATAAATGTTTTTTATCAAATGTCTGATAAATATTTTTTATAATGCCTTCAAACATACCGCCGCGCTCCTGGCCGAACAAACTCTGCGCCAAATTATTTTTTCCGCCAGAAGCGGATCCGCCTTTGGCGGAAATAAAAAGACTTTTTCTTAATTCCAAAACCACATTCCTGCAATCCTCATACTTCAGAACAAATTTTGTTTTTTTCCCTTTCGGAGCTTTCAGTTCGCCGTCATCATACTTTCTTAAAATGGTGAGCGCCTTATTATAGCTTTTTAAAAGATTTAAAACTTCTTGTGAATCACGGATTGCTGATTGTTTTTTGGCCATTGTTTTAATTTTATAATTTAACTATTACAAAAAAATTTATTCGCTCATTCGCTCATTCGCGCGAATAAGGGATATAAGAAATTTAAAAAGTCAAAAACCTGAAAGGATATATTTAATAATTGGTTTTTGATCGTCCGATAATCTGTAAAACATTTGCGAGCTCCGCTGTTCTCTTTCTATAATGTCCGCCGCCGCGAGAACGCCCAAGTGTTTTGATGTCGCCTTAAAAGACAATTTTATTTTTGCCGCAATGTCGCCAACCGTTGCTTCTTTTTTATTTTTTAAATACATAATAATAGCCAAGCGCCGGCGATTTGCAAACGCTTTAAAAATTTTCTCTAATTCCTTCATAAGTTTATTATACAATATTTTTATCCCCCTTCTTTATTTTTGTCATTCGCTCATCCACCCATTCGCGCGAATAAGGGATATAATAAAGACGGGGTATAAAATGTGAATTATTTTTTGTCGGCGCCAAAAAGCTCATCAACTTCCGCCTGAGTGAGCGGACGAGTTTTTCCCGATTCCAATTTGCCAAGCTTTATATGTCCGATGCGGATGCGTTTCAATAAAGTGACTGTGTAGCCGAGTTCGCTAAGCATTACGCGAATCTGGTGCTTCTTGCCTTCGCGAAGAACAATATTCAGGCGATAGTCGGTCATAAGCCTGGCCTTTGCGGGCAAAAGATCTCCGATATCTGTGCGCATTCCCTTTTCAAAAATTGCCGGTATTCCGCCGCGAAGTTTTTCCCGGACTTCCACAATATATTCTTTTTCGAACTTGTCTTCCTTGCCCGCCATAGCTTCAGCGGAGGCAGGTTCGCCCAAAATCTTTGAAGTCACCCTGCCGTCGTTAGTTAAGATCAAAAGCCCTTCAGACTCCTTGTCCAGCCTGCCGATAGGAAAAATGCCCTTAGGCTGCCAATTTGTAATGACACTCGGCTGATTCTTGAGCCCCTGTGTGGCTATGCCCCACGGCTTGTAGTATGCCAAATAGACCATTTCTTTTTTCTTTGATCCCTCATTTACCACCACCTCGTCTCCCGCATTTACCGCCATCCCCAGCGTGGCACGCTTTCCATTTACCAAAACATAGCCATTCTCAATAAGCCTGTCCGATTCTCTGCGCGAGGCAAGTCCCATGTCTCTCAAATATTTATTTATTCTGATTGGATATTCCATATATATAAATTATTAACATTTAGTACCACTTGATATACAATCGGTTAAATGTTAGCATAATAATATCATTCGTAAGTCGCCACGCTTCGTGGCGATTTGCATTTTTACATATCCTTCTTAATTTTTATCTTCCAATTATCAATATTGATAAAATAGACTTTTTTCGGAAATTCTTTAATTAACTCCTTTAATTTTGTAGACAAACGCCTGGTATTTATCCCTGGTTTTTTAATACCCGCATTTGATGAAATGACGTATACCTTAGTACCTTTTTCAATAACCCTGCGAATTAAATAGTCAAAATCGCCATCGCCGGTAAAAATGAGAAATTCTTTGTCCGGCCCAGCCTCTTCCATTGCATCCACGGTGAGATCCACATCACAATTTGATTTACGATTATAGCCCATATCAATCACTTCGGCATTTTCCTTGCCGCACCCGATACATTTTATTGAAATAGTTTTATCTGGTCTCTTGTATGAAAATACCGTCTTGACTTTTACTATACAGTTATTTTTAGACAAAGAATCAAATTCTTTTGCCGTTTCCGCATCGCCCTCATCAATACCTGAATAAAAATAAACTTTCTCGCATTTCCACTTGTCATTTAAATATGCACACAACTTCTGCCAATCAACAATAAAGCCGAGCAACTTTCTTGTGGTGCTTGCCGTATTTTGAACATCTATAAACGCAAATCTTTTCGCCTCAACTTTTTTCATTATTATATTTTATCACACCCGCCCCGCAAAATCCCTCAATTTTCAAGCATTCGCCCATTCGCGCGAATGAGGGATATGACAATCGGAATCCAGTCTTTCTGTCATTACGAGCACATTCACTTCATTCAGTATAAACTCCGCGTGGCAATCCATCCCCCCTCTGTCATTCCTGCGAAGGCAGGAATCCAGTTCCCAATGAGCTAAAATATTTATTTATTCTGATTGGGTAGTCCATATATTTATCAAAAGTATTCTAGCATTATAGAAACTATTAAACTATCTTTTTCAACATTCGCCCATTCGCGCGAATAAGGGATATGAGAAATTTTGGAATAAGATTTAAACGCCTCACGGGGCGTGAGGCGTTTAGAGATTTAGTTTTTTTCTGCCCAGCACAACTGCTATTGAGGTTTTTGGAAAAACGGTACGTACCTGACACCGTTTCCCTTTCGTTTCCGAAACAAGCAATTATATCCGGATATCCCTCGCCGACGCAATAGTCTTTGTATTTAAGTTCCACAACTTTTTGATTTTCATATTTGATTTTCGCCAATCTTAATCCGACCTACATAGCCTTGTCATAAACATCTTCCGAAAAACCCGAGCCCAGTGTTTTGTATACATCTTTTGCGATTTTTTTAATTTTGTCCATATAATTATTCTTTAATAATAGCACCCACCTTCTCTTTTATATGAATATGGATACCAGATTCGTCAAACCATTCACGGCATTTTGGTAATGGCTGAAAAGTGCGCATTTTACGATGATTGGAAAGTGCGGAAATAACGACACATAAATAAAAAACATTTTGTTCTTTTTTTGCGCATGCAAATTCATTGGGTGTAAGCTCAATGTTCAATTTATCACCTTTTGATCCCTTCACCTCAATATGACGTTCGCCACTTGCAGAGACAGCGCGAATATCATAACCAAGATTTTGGGCACTCACATCATAAATACGATACCCCTCCCGCTGATACACTTTTCTCACCCATTCCATTGCCCTACGTTCAATTTCTTGTCGTTCTTTCACGTTTTGGTTCCAACCCCCGCCTCCTTTTCGAAGAGTAATGCTCTTTATTAAACGGCGCTTTGAACCTATGCCTCCACTTATAATTTTAGAAATAAACGCATTTGTCTTTGTATTACCATACCAAAATGGACTCTGTCCGGACCGACTACTATCCAAGGGATAACGGTTCCCAGGTAATAATAATCGAGAAGAGCTTACTGGGGCTTCAATAGAAAACTCACAAATATCTCCACCCTCTTTAGTCTTACGATTAAGCACAAGCGCTCCTTTTGGTTTCCGTCTTTCGTGCCATACTCTGGCATTTTTATACCATCCCACTATAATTTTACCTTTCAAATCAGGATTAGTTGCAATCCAAACAACTATTACTCCATCAATAAAATTGACACCTGGCTTGCCCCCCAACTTTTCAAGGGTAGACCCCTTACTACCCGGAACATGACCATAATATTTACCCCTGAATGGCCGAAAATTAAATTGAGTATGATCATTAAATGGGTGCTCCTTAGTATATTTAAAATCCCCCCTAGGTTTATCTTTGCCAGGAATAGCGCCATTGTAATACTTCATCCAGGGTATATTGATATAAAGAATAGGTTGAATCTTCATAAATCTATTTTATCACAATCTAAAATCATTTTCTCATTCGCCCATTCACGTTTTACCCGTCCATAGCCTTGGCGAAGGAGGGCGAATGAGGAATATGAGAAATTTTAAAATAAGATCTAAACGCCTCACGACTAGTGCGGCGTTTAGGGGTTCGGACACAGTCTATTTTTAATCTGTGATAACAACTGTTTTCTTATCTAAAAAACTTTCCAAATAAACGGGTTCTACGACGGGAATATTATCAGCCATAACAACCTCTAAATTTCCGCCTTGTTTCAATTCAATCTTTTTTAATTTTTGTATAAATTTCTTTAATTTCATATTAAATTAGTTGGTCGTAAAAAATAATTCGCGAATATAGCCAATAATTGAATTGTGTATGTCTTTCGCTAACATCTCATCGCCTTCAACCATATCTAAAACTGATTGAATTTGTTTATCTGACAAAGGTTTATGGTTTATACTCTTGGCAACCTCTCTTATTTCGTCTTCGGTTATAGTAAATTTTATATATTTCATATTTCCTGATCTTTGATCAGATATGAAACAAAGTCAATTATTTTAGTTTATATCTTCCCTGCCCGATAAAATCAAGGTAATTTTTATTACGCAAAAACTGCAATTGCTGACGAATTTTATCCTTAATATGTTTATTATCCGGATGAATAATCTTTAAATCAGATTCAAAACTGTATATGTCTTGCAAGGAAAATTCTTTTTTATTTAAGGCATCGATGCAATTCATAATATCAAGAATCCAGCCTTTTGCATCTGCTTTTTTAATTTGTTTCAAAAAAACTGTCTTTTGCCATTTTTCTAATACATCTTTCTTTGAAATTTCTTTCCCATTTTCAACATAAAAAATTTGTCCTGCTTTAGGAATTTTTGAAAATAAAATATTTGAACCTATCCAACCAGCTCGTCGAGCAGTATCTTTTAAGGGTTTTCTTTTCTCAATCATTTCAGAAATAAAAAAATGTTTTGGTATTACAAGAAAATCATTTACACGCAATGATTCTAAATATCCCATAAAAAAGAAATTGGGTTTCGTAATTGAATTTATCCTTTCAATCATTTTTGAATATGCCCCGGCAGGCATAGTCTTTCCAATTTTTCCCTTTTTTGATTTTAATTCAAAATCTTCTATGCACTTTTTGCAATAAAAATCCGCAACGGGTTTATTGTTTATATAATTAGACACAAGTCCTCCACAACTCGGACAGTATATTTGATTCAAAACCCAATCTTCAGTTAAAACACGTGCTTTTTGAGAAAAATTACTATATTTATCACCCAATTTTGTATTAAAAGACAAATTCATAATAAAAAATATATCACCATTAATAATGGTATTATACCCCCTCGATGATACTCGGGACAAGCAAAAAAATCACCTATTTTATTTAACTTATCACTCATCCTAAAAAGGGCGATCTTGTGGTGGCGGAAACAATGTATTTGAAAGATATTTTAAAACAAGCGCCTCCATCTCTTTGTAACGAGCAGGGTCTATTTTCCAAGCAGTTTCCTTAAGTAGGGGTTTAATAGTTAATTCTCCCCTGTCATCAAAATAAGGAGGGCTCGAGATTTGAAAAAATGGTTGCTTGATTGAATTTACAAAAATAATTTTTGCGTTCCAATAACTGTCGATTTTTTAAGACGCGCAAAATCTTCTTCGCGCAATAAACCATTTCCTCGATACTTCACTTCGAGAAAAAGTGGTTTCCCCTCAGTGTCGATTACAATAAAATCCGGAATTGAACGAATTCTTTCCCCTGTATCACTACGAGAATCAAAATTCCTCTTAATTTGGGTCAAATTTTGTATAATTGCCTCATAACCAAAACGATAAACAACATTGTCTGATTTTTTCAATAATTCTTCAACCATACTTTCAGCCATCCTCCCCTTAAGCATATGTTCCGGATGAAAATTATTATTCTGATTCATATTGTAAGCATATCACAATTAAATTTACCTTTTTTATCTACCCAAAAACAATTCTTCAAAATAAATATTATTATTGTGCGGTATATTCTATTATAATTAATAATATGCCCATCTCCACAGAATTAAATTTTCAATATCCAGAAGATAAAAAGTTTTTCATAGATTTTCTTGCTAACGGAGACGAGAGCAAATTTGATAACGAATTTAAGGACTATTTTGATTTCCGTGATCCAAAAATAAAGAGAAAAGAATTTAATCTTATCCGAAACGATATTTTTAAAAAATTAGAATCTCAATATGGTAAAAAATGTCAACTCCAGATTCATCCCGATTGTAGTAAAATAAACAAATTTGATATAGACCATTACATTCCGCTATCCACCAATGAACTTAATAAAAGATTAAGGAATATAAAACGAATTGATTTCCATAAAGTCCCCACCCAAAGTTTCGGCTCTAACAATATTAAAAACTTAATTATTGCTTGTAGCAGATGCAACTCATTCAAAAAACATCGCATCCTCAAAAAACTCCGATAGTTTAATTTTTACCCCCCCCACTTCATTCCTACGTTCTTGAGAACATAAGAATGACAATTCCCTGCCTACCAATATGCGCCTTGGCCAAAAAATCCCCAAATCAGACCACCTAAATTGATAAACCCAAACGCCTCACGAGTCGTGAGGTGTTTAAATTTATATTGGCCAGATGTAAGGAAGCGCCGGGGTGAGTTTCGGCCAAAATGTTCGATAATAAGAAGAATTTTTCCGGAGCAAATTTGAACGGTGACTTCGGTGGAAGGCATAATTTCCTAACCAAGCTGGATATTGCAACGGCTGTTGAGGGCAAAGCGCCTGAATTTTTTCCTCACAAGTATCCCGAAAACCACGGCGTTTCCACTCCGCGCATACAACAAGACCATATTCGGCAAGTGCGGGCGCGCAACCGTGCCACATTTTACAAGCAGGATGATTCCGCCAGCCATACCCAGGTATTGCCAGCGCTTTTAAAAGCTGTAGGGTTTCTACGCGTTGCTTGCCAAGTCGCTTGTTATCCAGCACTCGAACGGATTTTTTAAAACCAGAATAAGGGAGAAAGGTTTGCATAGTTTGATTAAAGATAGCATAAAAAATCTCACCCCCCCCACTTCATTCCTACGTTCTTGAGAACGTAAGAATGACAATTCCCTGCCTGCCAGCCAAATAGGCAAGGACAAGTCATTCGGCAGTTCGACTAAGCTCACTACAAGCAAGCTCCCTCCTTCGTTAAAACTACGGACGGGCAATGCATAAATACAAAGGCATCAAACACTTTGGAACCGAGTAATAGCATTTTGGAGTACAGGCATCCCCTTCCTTCACATAACCCTCCCGGCAAGAACATGCGGATATATCGGTCTGTATGTTTTGATCTTGCGTGGCATCCATCGTATTATTTTCAAGAACGTAAACCATCCTGCCAATAAAGATTAAAAGCCCCAAAACCGCCAAACCCAAAATATGTTTTTTATTCATCGCCTAATTATATCTCTAAAGAGTGCCCCACCTATTTAAATACGTAATGGTCAATTGAAGCGCGGTGGCGAAGCTGACCCAGAGAAGGTACGGAATTTGAATATAGGTAATCCATCTCGCAAACGGGAAAATGGCAATCATTGCCCAAATAAGCGTGCCTAGAACCAAGACAATATCAACGCCGGCTAGGAAATTATTTTTCAAACCGAATTGAATTGATGTGAAGGCAAGATTAAAAATAATATTCAAGATAAACGGCAAAGCAATCATAAACGTAACTTGTTTCTGCCATGCCATTAAAAACACCTTGCCGAAAGAAACAAAAATTAAAATATAAAGAAAAGTCCAAACTGGACCGAAAAGAAACGCCGGTGGCGCCCAAAGTGGCTTTATTAATGACTGATACCAGTTATATGATTCCATATTTTTTATTATTTATTAGTTTTTTTATTCCAACGTTCTCAAGAACATGAGAATGACCTTTCCTTGATCAGTCAATGCATGGCGAACAGCTTTGCCGGCGTTCCTTTTCATAACTATTCCCGCAATATGCAATCGCCTAATATGTTCAGCAATAGTTTTAAAATTGGTTTTTAATTCATCAGAAACTTCAAAAACCGACAATTCCGGCTTTTCTGCAAGCAATTTTAAAATCTCAATCCGACGATGATTCGAAAATCCTTTTACTATCCTTTCCAGCTGCCTTGGTTTTAACATAGTGTTTTTATTATATCATTCTTACGTTCTTGAGAACGTAAGAATGATATTGTCATATTAATTAACAAGTTTTTTTACTTCATTCCAAATTTCGGGATCATTCTGTTTTTCTTTAAGCCAATACCACCATTCACTTCCCCACAAATAAATTTCGTCAAAGCCGGTTTTTTGAGCGAATTCAATGTTTTTCTTGAATAATTCAAAATTCATCGTCTTGCTTTGTTCTTCGCGCGAACAATCGCTAAGCTGGCCCTTACACCACGGTTCGGCCTGCAATTCTCCTAAAATGACTTTCTTGCCGAACAATTTTTCAACAAGCAATGCTCTGCGATAATAAGAAACTGCCGGATGCGGAAATGTGAGATAAAACTTAAAAAAACCAAGCTGTGGAACCCAGATCCTTCGGTAAAGAGTCGGTGAAACCACATCGGCAATGCTCGCCGGAAGCCACCACAAAGAACCTTCTCCGCTGTCGGAAATTATCACGGGCCTGTCATCAATAGATCTTATCAGCGCCACTTCTTTTTTTACGAAACTAACAGGAAGAACGGACGGGCATTCACCGAAAGGAAAAAACGGTTCATTTTCCGCCTGCCAGTATTTAATGGCCGGCGAATCTTTATATCGCGACACCACTTCTTCGGTTAAAACAAGGGCCTTTTCTTCTTTTTCTTCCCAGCTCAAACTTTCTGCCCATCCGGGAACATGACATTCGGGCCAACGGATGACTTTAAGGCCGGTTACCAGCAAAACCCCAGCCTCCCTTTTTTCCGCTTCTTTAATTTGCCAATCCAAGTCTTCAAAATCAAATTCCCCTTCTTTTGTTTCTATCAGATTCCATTGAGCGGCAATTTTGATCTGTTTGAATTTCAAATCATCAAGAAGCGCCAAATAAGTTTCTTTCCAATCAAGCCCCAAGAGCTCGGCCTGCGATTTAGAAAAACTTATCCCCCACGTTATTTTTTCCGGCAACTTAGCCCGCCCAACGAAAAAATATCCCAAAAACGCAATAATAAGAAGGACGATCACTGAAAATAAAATTGTCATTGATTTATTTTTCATCAGAACCTGTCTTAATTATATTTTTTATTTTAAACGTCCCGAATTTTTCTCCTTCTATAAAACCCTGCATAGCCGCCTCAGCGAACCATCCGCTATTTAGCAGGTCAAAAAGCCACAAATCAGCATATTTAGGGTCTCCTTGCGGTATTCCCGAGCCAAGCCTTAAAAGCCATTTTTTATTGCAATCTTCCTGCGAACCCACCGGCGGAGCCATAATAATCGGCAATCCCAGAGCGAAATAAAAAGATAATTCGCTGGGTTTGGTCCAAAGAATATCAGTGGTTCGCAACGCGCGGTTAAAAGCTTCAAAATAACCGTCTGTATTTTCGGCAAAAATTATCTCTATACTTTTACCCAAACAATCATTCAGTCCCAGATCTTTAATATATTTTTCAAAATATTCTTTGCTTTTCTCTCTTGTTCCGGCAGACAGAATCATTTTAATCTCTTGATTTTTTATTTTTTGAGACAAACTTTTCAAAACTTTTACGGCGATATCTTTTTGAGCTCCGGCGCCGCCAACGGAAAATAATAAAGTCAGGGGACGAACCGATCGTTCGGGCAATTTCCCAAGATATTTTTTGACCAGCGTTTCGTATTCCTTGAAATAAACCCCCTTGGGATCCAAATTCAAAAGGCGGCGGCCCAGATCGTTTTTCAGAATTTCCATATTTTCCGAACCGATATTTTCCAAAGGCAATGGATATCCGGTTAAATAAATATTTTTCTGTTTAACGCCATAAAGACGCAGTCTTTCGACCGCCCTGGATGTGGGAACAAGATATTTGATCTTGCTTGAAGCCGGATCTATTGAAACCCAGGATCGGGCAATGTCCGCATCACAGATAACAATAAAAATTTCGGCCGGATAATTAAAATATTCAGCCATAAAAGCCGGCATAAAAAAAGTGCTGATAATCGGTCTTCCTCCCATTTTATCTATCAAATGTTTTCCCCATCCCATTTTCATCAGAAAAAACAGGAACTTCAGTTCAAGATTTGGGCGCGACAGATCTCTTTTCGGATAAAAACTTGTAATCTTATGAAGGCTGTCAAAAAACGAAAAAGCCATTTCTCCCACGAATGGAATGTTTTTAAAATTGGAAATGAATTCATAAAATATTCTGATACTCTCCCAGATCCATCTGTCTTTTTTAGAAATGCCCGGATAACAATTGGCGTTAATAAGTTTTCCCTCCGGCGCCAAAAATTTTAACGGATAAGCGGTTCTTTGGTGCCCATAGCCCATATCTACCGTCACAACCCATGCTTGATCTTGATTTTCTCTTTTTGTATTCATATTTGATCCCAAACATCAATTCGCCGCGGCAAGAATCCATAAACATATCATTTAATCACTGAATGTGATAAGAATGGCGGTCAACCGCAAGAATAATCGCGCCTATTAGTAAATTCACTTATTGCTCTTCGGTGGATATGAAATTTTCAAGCTCATTTGATAATTCCTCTATTTCATTATTAAGTTCCCATTGCTTCTTTTCGTTCTCGCGATTAATCTCTTCCAATTTCTTGGTAAATTCTTGATCAATCTCTTTTAGTTCTTTAGCAGACTCTTCCTTTACTTCCTTATATTTTTTAATTATATCAACATCATCTTCATCTTCGTTGTCCTCATTTTTTTTCTCAAACGCATCTTCTGCCCGTTCAAGCGCTTTTTCAGCCTGATCAGCTAATTCTTTGGCGGCTTGATAATTTTCTTTGGCAAAAAGATCTTCGGCGCTGGCAATCGCTTTGTCTGCCAATGAAAGATCAGTGGCAATAATTTCCGGAATTTCAACTAACAATTCAGCGCGCTCTTCCTTTGCGTCATCAATAGCGTTTTGCGCCCGATCTTTTAATTCAAAAACTTTGTCTACGTTTTCCTCTTCATCGTCAAAATCTTGCGAGCTCTCATCTTCGTGTTTTTTAAGAGCGTCTCTTTTATCGCCTAAAGCAGAAAGATTTTTCACGAGCTTCTTAGCCTTTTCAACATCTTTGGCCTTATCGGCTTTTTTAATCTGTTCTTTCAAATCTTTCTCTTGTTCAGATAGATTATCATCTTCGTCTTCAAAAACGCCCTTAAGAGCTGATTTTTGAAAACTGATCTTTTCACTCACTTCTTTGGCTAATTCAACTATATCCTTACCCGAACTTTTTACCTTTATCACCGCACCGCTTGCCCTTGCAAGATTTTCAGTTAAACGAACTTTCGCTGCCTCAATTCCCGGCGTAGCCACTCCCTTTTCAACGAGCATCGCCTTAATTTCAGAAATACGTTCCGCGGCAAACTGAAGCTCTAAGCGAGCCTTAGCTTCAGGATTGAACGTAAAAAATTCCTGCAAAGCCTCACCCACGCGATTTAAAAAATAAAACGGGCTATCAGGCGTTAAGCCTGGATTTGGCAGTGTAGTGGCCGTACTCTGGCCAAAAGCCATAATTGGCAAAACCAGTATAGACACTGTGATAATTTTTAATGATTTCATTTTTTTATTTATTGTTATTTAGACTTTTACTTATTATACCAAAAAATTGAATTATTCGTTGTTTTGTTTTAGAATATTAAGATATTTAGACGCATGGCTAAACCAATTTATAAATAAATTAGTCGCCCGTCCAGCCTTGCGGGATTAGGGAGGGGTCGCATAGCGGTCTAGTGCACCACCTTGGAAAGGTGGCATACCCGAAAGGGTA
>ERZ1292633.1794-Hain-H41-02um-R1-1794-length-22718-cov-27_pt1 | contig 22718 bp, 33 predicted proteins | sample MGYA00564406_ERZ1292633 | MGnify/ENA primary metagenome ERZ1292633 (study PRJEB36523, sample SAMEA6512639) | groundwater metagenome | collected 2019-01-08 | study: AquaDiva: Metagenomics assemblies of 32 groundwater samples
TCCTTTCAAAATTAAATTTAAACAGAAATGTCAGATTAAGTCTTGTTCTTTACAGATGAAGTGCGCGGCGTTGCTGGATTAACGGTCGTAACCGGCGTGGAAGATTTTGTGATTATGCCATTCGAGCAAGAAATCTAAATGGAACAGTTGCGTCTGGAGTCATTGATTGAATCGGTCATCAACATCGTGATTGGCTACAACGTTGCGTTGCTGTCGCAATGGTTGATCTTCCCGATGTTCGATATCCACGTGTCGCTGACTGACAATTTGTTAATTGGCGCGTGGTTCACGGCAATCAGCCTGGTTAGAAGCTACGTCATCAGGCGCTGGTTTAACGCCAGGCTTAAAGCCGCAGCGCACAGCATCGCAAGTTTAAAATAAGGAGAACTCAATTGGACTACAAAAAGATTTTTAACGAACTGCATGGTGAGCTCGTGATATTGCTTTGCGCTTCGATCGGGCTGGCTTCGTTTCTGATCGAGATGAAATATGGTGGTGGACACTATGGCGTTCAGGCGGTTATCTGGTTTTGCACCGCGTTGATTTTATCCAAATTGGAAAAATGACCATGTCAATGGAAGCGCTGCGCCGTAGCCAACTCGCTAAAATCCACATCGCCAAGGCAGAGCTTAAGCTGGACGATGAAACGTATCGAGCAGTGCTGATGGACGTGGCTGGCGTTAAAAGTGCTTCGGATTTGACGGCGAAGGGTCGGCGCGACGTGCTCGAACGGTTCAGCTCCAAAGGCTGGAAAAGCAAGAAACACCGCGCACCGGAAGTTACCGCAGAAAAAGCGCCCTATGTTCGCAAAATCGCAGCACTCCTGGCAGACATGAAATTGTCCTGGAACTACGCCCACGGGATAGCCAAGCAGATGTTTAACAAACCACGCGCGCAATGGTGCGAGCCAGAGGAGCTTCGCGCCATTGTTGCCGCGTTATCAAAACATCAAGCAAAACTGCAAAAACATGCAACTTGCACAAAATCGCAAACTGAACAAAATGCTTGAGCAAACTACATCTGCCGATATGGACGAAAGCTTGCTGCCGGAAAGTTGTTTGGAATGGGCAGAGGTCGTGGGTGTTAACAATGTGCTGAAGATCATCTCAAAATGGGGCGGCACACGTGTCTATGTGCCAGTCGAAATCGATGAGCAGCACCCCATCGCGCAGTTGATCGGTCTCAAATCCGCCGAGAAACTCGCAGCCTATTGCGGCGGGGATTACTTGGAACCGCCCATGGGATTAGTTGCAAAACTATCGGTGCGCAATGCGCAGATCAAACGCGAATCCCAGGTTTTAAGCCAAAGCAAGCTTGCGCGCAAATACCGCCTGACGATACGCCAGATCCGCAATATCGTAAACGACGGCATAGACGACGAACAAATGGAGTTGTTTGAATGATTACAAAAGAACAATGGCAGGTAATTGAAGAAACGCTCTCGCAGCCATATGCGAGTATAAAACTTCGATGTGATGGCCATGAGGTTACCATATTAAAAAATAAATTAATATTGCAAGTTTATGTTGATGGATATTTCAAGGATCAGTGGATGGATGTTGAAAATGACATTGGCATCAAGTTTTACGAAAAGAAAACTAAATTCATTTTTAAACCACAGGAAAGAAAAGCAGCACTCAAAAATGCAAATAATAAGCGCCTTGGAAAAGATCTTCAGGAATTGTTTAAGAAAAAATATGAAGACAAATATTCTTATATTGCTCCGTACTGGACAAGCGCAAAGTCATTTTGTCGACATATTCGTAAAACCTGCCAATCCATTGAGCTCGCAGAGGACAGGTAATGACGGACGATAAAAAAATAACCGATCTGTCGACAATCAGGGCAGCAAAAAGAGAAGCAGAAATTCAGCTCATTCAAGTCACCCACCAGGTCTCCACTCCATCTTGTAAACACAGCAGCATCAGAATTGATGCACAGAAAGCAGAAGTTGAATGTGAAGCGTGTGGCGAGAAACTGAACCCGGTGTGGCTGCTGACTAGGATGTGTAACGAGGAAACCAGGTATGAGCGTGAATGGAAAAAGTACCTTGCCATCCTACGCGAGTACAAAAAGAAAAGCCGGTGCAAGTGCGAGCATTGCGGCAAATTCACTAACATTAAAATTAAGAAGCCAACCCAGTGGTAGCGCCATAGTGGTTATATGTAAAGGAAAGCGCTTTTCCTTTACATATGAGCATCGTAAGTTAAAAAAACCAACAAAAGGAGAAAACCATGACGCTACTGCCAGACACATTAATAAGCCTAGCCGCACAAGGCGCAGCCTTGCGCGTAAGCGCGCGGGAAATATCGCAAAACCAACTCAACCAACTGGCTGCAGCAATCACTGAAGGCGGCGGAAAGCTGACGATCACCCAGGCCAATAGCCTGACACCGCAGCAAGCCGCGTCATTGGTGGCAGTGGCAGGCGGTCATGTTGAATTTGATTTGACGGCGTAATTAACCGATGTTCCCGAAAACGATTTCGGGAACATCGCGGATTGTTTTATCATGTCAGTCCACAGAATATTTCTTAATAAAAAGAGGGGAAAATGGACTTAATTGATCGTATAAAAGAAATCTCAGCGAGAATTCCAAAGCAGATAAATCATATTCAAACCGAAGAGGCGAGCAAAAACGCTTTTGTCATGCCGTTCATCAGCGCGTTAGGGTACGATGTATTCAACCCTCTGGAAGTGGTCCCGGAATTCACGGCGGATATCGGAGTAAAGAAGGGCGAGAAAGTCGATTATGCGATTAAGAAAGACGACAAGATCATTATCCTGGTCGAATGTAAATGGTCTGGCGCCGCGCTGGACACAAACCACATGTCGCAACTGCACCGGTATTTCCATGTCACCGAAGCGCGTTTCGCAATCCTCACCAACGGCATCAGTTACCAGTTCTATTCCGATATCGACGAGCCCAACAAGATGGACTCGAAACCGTTCTTTGAATTCAACATGCTTGATTTTGATGATCATCAAGTCAATGAGTTAAAGAAATTCACTAAATCATCCTTCTCGCTCGATGACATCCTGAATACCGCCAGTACCCTGAAATACACCAGGGCCATTAAGAAAATACTCGAAGAAGAGTTGCACGCGCCAACGGAACCGTTCGTGCGATTTTTTGCATCGCAAAGCTATGACGGCCGCATAACGCAACCGGTCATCGAGCAATTCACGGTAATAGTCAAAAATGCCATCAATCAATTCATCAACGAACGCCTGAACGAGCGCCTGAAATCGGCACTGGTTGCAAATAACGCTGATGCACAACCTGCACAACAGCAAAGCGCAACAAGTAGCGAAACGGCTGAGATTGAAACAACGCAAGAAGAGCGTGATGCATTCAACATCGTCAAAGCGATATTGCGCGAGATCGTTGATGTGAAGCGCATCGCAATGCGAGATGCAAAAAGCTACTGCGCGATACTGCTCGATGACAACAACAGAAAGCCCATCTGCCGCCTGAATTTCAACACCAAGCAAAAGTATCTGACTGTTTTTGAGAATAAAAACGAAATACGCGTCGATATTGACGGAATCGATGACATTTTCAAGCACGCTGATCGATTAAAAGCAACAATTAAAGAATATGGCAGTTGACAAAATATAAATAAAGGGTGTAGTGTCCGCTCCAAGTGCTTCAAACACGAACAGCAGTAGCGGAGACCGCGCCCGAAAGTTGTGGTTTTTTTACGCCCATCGTTTTAGATGGCCGGGTGTGGGGCTAATAAAACAGCGGCTTGCCGCGAATATGCCCGCCGACTACTGCCGGTTTGAAGCGCCTGGCCGCCCACGGTCATCGTGGGAATCCCTTCAAAGGAGCAGTAAAATGACAAACCAACTTATCCCCACCTTTGCCGGTGAACTCGCCGGAGAAAATCAAACGCTCGTAAATGCGCGAGACTTACACAATACCCTTGGTGTTGGTCGTGATTTCTCAAATTGGATCAAAGAGCGCATTGAGCAATACGGTTTCGTCAAGAACGAAGATTACCGCTCACCAAATTTGGCGAGCGGAGAAAATCAAGGACTTAGGCGTTTTTTGCCGGGTGGAAACAAGATTGAATATCACCTATCCCTGGATATGGCCAAGGAACTGGCCATGCTCGAAGGCAACGACAAAGGCCGACAAGCGCGCCGTTACTTCATACAAATGGAAAAACTTATGCGGCAGGAAATCCCCGCCGTATTCCGCCGTCAGCATGACGTGCGCCCAGGGCAAGTAGAATCCTTGCAGATCGAGCGCATGAAACAAGCCCTGCTGGCAGCGTACCCAACCTGGAAGAAAATCAAGCGCTACTTTGAAATGGGTTTAACGCAAAAGGAAATAGGCAGGCTCATCAAGCGAAGCGAAAGCACCGTGCGCCATCATCTCGACAAGATGACCGCCTGCGGCGTGATCAATCGCACCATCAACCCGCTGCTGTCCGCATACGGAAAACGCGGCAACCAAAAACGCTTGAGTCTGGGAGGCAGCCATGTGCGCTGAATGCCAGGAACCCGCGCAAACGGCCAGGAAACAATCGCAGTTCATCGGCGCGTTGTCGGATATCGAAGTCAGGCTCGATGCGCTCAGATCAATCGCAAGCTGCACGCTGGAGTCCTTGCCGTTGCCAGCCGAAGGCTGTGACATGAACTACTATGTCACCGAGGCAGGAAATCTGGTCGCGGCAATGGCCGACATAATCGATCTGTGCCGCGAGGACGTAAAAAGAGCGTACAAACAACTGGAAGAGCAGTTAAAAGCGCAGTAAATCAACCAACAAAAGACCCGCTCCGGCGGGTCTTCGTTGTCTGGGCGCATAGAAGCGCAGCCATTGACATCACATCCAATCAGTAATAACCTGTGAGAAACGCTTCGCACAATTTGACTTGAACGAACAATAACATTAAGAAATCTAAATGTGGTCCGATACGTAAATAACTATTAATTAGGTAAATACTGAATAAACACAATGTCCAACAGAATTAAATATATATTGGATGGTATTGGTAGTGTTATGGATATATACCCAGATCCTAATCGGTATTTTCGTTTTTCCACAAGACAAAATGCCAACCAAAGAATGAGGCAAGCATGGGAGTCAACAGGGCAGCAAATTAAGGTTGCTGCTGGAAAATTCTCAGATGAGCAGAAACAGAAAAAGCACTCCACCAACCGCTAGAAAAAGTGACAATATTGCGCCTCGACACCAACCTGGCGTAACAACTATCGAAGAACAGCAATACTTAGGTCCAATACCTCCGCCTGAAATACTGAATGGGTTTGAGCAAATTGTCCCTGGCGCCGCTGAACGAATACTCGCAATGGCAGAAGAGAATGGCAAACACCAACGAGAGATGGAAAAGAAAGCATTAGCAGTAGCATTCAGAACCGTTTTAATAGGTCAAATTTTCGGATTGGTAATTGGCGTATTGGCATTTGTAACGTGCATAATTGCCCTATATCTAGGGTCAGAAAATACTGCAATGACCATAGGAGGTGTGACCGTTACTGGACTTGTAGCTGTGTTTGTTACAGGTAGGCTCCGAAAGCCAAAAAACTCCAACTCCATAATTAATTAAAAGATTAATGTATGCATTATTCATTTAGTCTTATGAGGGTTATTGACTTCATTATCAATCAGTAATAACCTGTACACCGCATCACATTAAAGACCTCAGCGGAACCTCTTCCGCCTGAATTCCTCCTTCCTATGCTGCCATCATGGCGGCATGAATACTAGAACAATCACCGGCATCATCATTCATTGTGCAGCCACGCCTAATGGCCGCTGGACAATGGCAAAAGATGTTGATAACTGGCACCGCGAACGCGGATTCTCGCGCACGCTGGATTTCCGGGCGAAACTCAATTATTCGCTGACATCCATTGGGTATCATTTTTTGATCTACACCAACGGTGCGGTTGCGACCGGCCGTCACCTGGATGAAGTCGGCGCGCATGCCAAAGGCTTCAATAGCAAAACCATCGGCGTGTGCCTGGTCGGAACTGACAAATTTACCCCCAAGCAATGGGAATCGTTGAAGGCAAATATCCAGTGGTTACTTAAAAAATACCCGGATGCACGCGTGTGCGGCCATCGTGATCTGCCACAGGTGCATAAGACGTGCCCAGGATTCGATGTTTCAGCCTGGCTTAAAAACGATTGCAATCAATCGCCTGGCCACATTCTGAATACAGAGGATCAGGCTAAATGAAAGCCCTCGAATTGATCACGGATTGCGCCACATGTCAACTCTCACACACTAAATTGTGGACGAATATCGCGTATTTTGCAGCGACGCTAGCATTCGTCCGCATCACGCTGTTTTCCGGCGAGCCTTATAACGCTGAGATATGGTTGATCTATTTGGGCATCGTGGGTACGCACAATGTTGCCAGCAAAGTTCTCTCGATGAAGTACGCCCAGAAGGGAGAATAGCGTGCATAAAGACTTCGCAAAAATATTCAATACCAAGGTTTTCGGGCAAATACTCGTCGTTAAGCTTATTGATGACGAGCATCCGCAGATACGCTTCTACTATAGCCGCCCAGATGGCGAGCAACAATCCTTTTGCCTGGTGTCCCAAAACACCGAAGCGGGACACAAAATGGCAAATAACTTGTTTGAAAATATCAACGAGGCAATGGCCATGCTGTTTGTCAGAAACTACCTATGCATCCCACCTGAGGAGCTATTGCAATGATCACATCCCCCTATTTTTGGATTGCGGCGATCATCGCCGCATTGTCTTTATTCGGCGGCGGTTACTACCTGGGCGACAAACACGCAACCAACGCATGCGCGGCTGAAAGGCTCGAAGTCGCGATTGAGCAAAGCGAGGCGGCTGTTGAGCAGGCCGAAGAAGACCAGGAAATCGCCAAGGGTTATGAAACTACGCGCGAAGTCGTGCGCACTGTCTATGTAAAAGTTAAGGAGAAAGCCCGTGAAAACATTGATAAAAACCCTAATTATGATAATTGCAGCCTGGATATTGACGGCTTGCAGCTCTACAACAGTCGTCCCGCCACCACGCCTCCCTCCCCCAGCGTTGACAGCACAATGTCCGGATCTCCCGGACGCGACGGATGGTCGCTTGAGCACGATACTGGCGAACAGCCTGGAGCGCTCTCAGATGTATTACGACTGCCAAGCGCGTCACAAATCGCTGTCGGAATGGGCGGAGAAAGCGGAGTTGGCGGAACAGAACGGGAAGAAAAAATGAGTCCAGAAGACCGCGCGCAAGCATTAGAGTTGCTCGAATATGAAGCCACGCAACGCAGAGCAATCAAAGCACTAACGCCATCGCTATCACACTGTGTCGATTGCGGGGACGAGATTCCGGCTGCCAGGAAAAAAATAGCTGGGATTACGCGCTGTATTATGTGCCTGGAAGATTTTGAAGTGCTTAAAAAGAGAGGTGGATGATGAGCCATGAAATTGCACAGTTACTCGGGGAAATGAAAGGCAAACTGGAAATGGTGATCGTCAATCAGGAAAAGCACGACAGCCGCTTTGATGCAATCGATGGCCGCTTGCGTAAGGTGGAAACAAAATCGGCGATGATGGGCGCATTATCAGGCGGCCTGGTTTCTGTCGGGGTTGCTCTGATGATCGAAAAAGGCAAGAGCGCACTGGGATTATGATGATGAAATTCCGGATACTCTTGATAAAAATCATTTGCAAGGGGTTGTTGCCTCGAGGAGTTTTGCAATGGTTGCTGGAAAAAGATATTAAGTAATGGCCTATCCCATCGAAAAAATATCCGCCGCCAGAGCTGCTTATGTTTACGAGGCGTTAAACCTGGAAGAAATATCCAGTCGGTTTAACGTGCCGTACAGCACGATCATTCGGTGGAAGAAATTGGCTCAGCAAAAAGGCGACGACTGGGATCGCGCCCGCTCGGCTGCTCGATTGTCTGGGGAAGGAATGGAATCGGTCACGCGTGTCGTGCTCGAAGAATTGGTGCTGCAATTTCAAAGCACGCTGGAAGAAATAAAAAAAGCGCAGGATATCCACCCCGCGCAGAAAGTGGATCTGCTGAGTAGTTTATCGGATGCCTACTCGAAAACCGTGGCATCTATGGCCAAGGCCAATCCCAAATTGGATAAATTAAGCTTTGCCGCAGGCATGCTGCGTGATTTGGTGCAATATATTCAAACCAATTATCCACAGCACGCCACGGCGATGGAGCAAGTTCTAATGCCATTTTCCGAGGAAATAGGCAAACGCTATGGCTAAAACCAGCCGGTGTGAATTTTTAAAGCAGATTACCGAGCTGGCGGCACAATTCCGCACGCAAATCGAAGCGGAAGTATCCGGTTTCTCGCCAGATCCGGCCGCCAAGATGCAGCGCCGAGAGCGCGCATTCAAAGATTATGAGTTCTTCGCACGCACCTATTTTCCGCACTACGTCAAACACGAAAACGCGGCCCTGCATGATTACCTGTACAAATGTTTCCCGGAGATTGTCGACAACGGCGCCGGTGACCATGAAGCCATCGCTGCGCCGCGCGGTGAAGCGAAGTCCACCATTGTCACGCAAATCGGCGTGATCTGGTGTGTCGTCACTGGCAGGAAAAAATACCCGGTCATCGTCATGGACGCGCTGGACCAAGCATTGCCAATGTTGGAGGCGATCAAAGCCGAATTAGAATTTAACCCACGGTTGATGATGGATTTTCCGGATGCGACCGGCCAGGGGCGCGTGTGGCAAGTCGGCACCATTGTGACCGCAAACGATGCCAAGGTGCAGGTGTTCGGCTCCGGCAAAAGGATGCGGGGCTTAAGACACGGTCCGCTCCGCCCGGATCTGGTGATCGGTGATGACCTGGAAAACGATGAAAACGTCAGAAACCCAGAGCAACGCGACAAGCTGGAATCATGGCTCAAGAAAACAGTGCTCTCGCTCGGTGCCGCAGATGACAGCATGGATGTGGTTATTATCGGTACCATATTGCATTACGACTCGGTTTTAAACCGGCTGATCAATAACCCGCTTTGGAAATCCCGCAAGTTCCGCGCCATCATTGAATGGCCGCATAACATGAGCCTGTGGGACAAATGGGAAGAAATCCTGTTAAACGACGGCGAAGAAGCCGCGCAGGCTTTCTATGATGAACGCAAAGCGGCGATGATCGAGGGCGCAATCGTCAGTTGGCCGTCCGCCCGGCCGCTCTACAAACTCATGGTCAAGCGCGCCAGAGATGGCCGCGCAGCGTTTGATTCCGAGCAACAAAATGACCCGGTGTCGGGGGATGACGCACCGTTTGCGCATTGTATCCAGTTCTGGGTAAACCGATTGATGGAATGGCGTTTTTATGGCGCCTGCGATCCGAGTCTCGGTAAGCAAGGAGCCAGCCGGGATCCATCCGCGCTGCTGGTGGGTGGGTTTAACCGCAGCACGGGCATTCTGGATGTGGTTGAAGCGCTGATCAAAAAGCGACTTCCAGACAAAATCATTGAAGACATCATCAGTTTGCAAACAGAGTACAAGTGCGTTCTGTGGGCGGTCGAGGTCGTTCAGTTCCAGGAATTTCTTAAGACAGAAATAGTAAAACGATCGGCCGCGCGTGGCGTACCGGTACCGGCAATCGGCATCAAACCCAATTCCGACAAGGTTTTGCGTATCGAAACCTTGCAGCCGCATATGACCAACGGTCTAATCCGACTGCATCCGTCACAAAACGCCCTGATCGACCAATTGCGGCATTTCCCCAAGGCGGATCATGATGACGGCCCTGATGCGCTGCATATGCTCTGGATGTTGGCCATTTCGCGTGCGGTTGGATCTGCTTATGAGAGTGCGCGCGCAGCAACAGGGAAATCAAAATACGGAGACGGCGCATGGTAAAAATAGTCGATACAAACGGCAACCCAATCGATACCGGCAAAATGAGAGAAGCCCAAACATCAACCGTGGGGCGTTTGAATCAAGCATTTGCCAATCATCCGAGCCGTGGGTTAACACCCGCGAAATTGGCTCGGGTCATGGATTCTGCTGAACAAGGCGACATCGTCGGTCAGCATGAGCTTTTCCTAGACATGGAAGAAAAGGATGGACATATCTTCGCGGAAATGGCCAAGCGCCGGCGCGCTTTATTGACGGTAGATTGGGATATCGTGCCACCGCGCAATGCTTCGGCTAAAGAGCGGAAATCCGCAGCATACATCAAGGAGATGCTGCAAGATGTTCAGAATTTTGAAGATGTTATCCAGGATTCATTGGATGCAATCGGTCACGGATTCGCGTGCCTGGAAATTCAGTGGCAAATACTAGGGACCGAGTGGCTACCCAAGGCCATCGTGCACCGGCCGCAATCCTGGTTTCAGACTGATAAGGCTACCCGCACTGAAATACGGCTGCGCGATGGAGCGACAGATGGGGCGCAGTTATGGCCGTTCGGTTGGATTACGCACGTCCATAAAGCCAAGTCCGGTTATTTGTCGCGCGCTGGGCTGCATCGCGTCTTGGCGTGGCCCTATCTGTTTAAAAACTACTCGGTTCGTGATCTGGCCGAGTTCCTAGAAATTTACGGAATTCCTTTGCGGCTCGGGAAATATTTTAACGGAGCAAGCGACGATGAAAAAGCCGCGCTCATGCAGGCAGTCGTAGCGATTGGGCATGATGCAGCGGGCATCATACCCGAAGGAATGGCCATCGAATTTGTCCAAGTCGCTGGAAACGGATCGTCAACCCCATTCGAATTCATGGTTCAGTGGTGCGAGCGCACGCAAAGCAAAGCGATTCTGGGCGGCACGTTGACTAGCCAGGCGGATGGCAAAACCAGCACGAACGCGCTGGGCAATGTGCATAACGAGGTTCGGCATGATCTGATGATGTCCGATGCCCGGCAATTGGCTGGAACGTTAACGCGCGACCTGGTGTACCCACTTTATTCGTTAAATGTGGGGGGCATCGATGATATGCGCAGATGCCCACGTCTTATATTTGATCTGAGTGAGGCCGAAGATTTAAGCCTCTATGCCGATGCCCTGCCAAAACTCGCCAATGCGGGCGTGCCGATTCCTATTTCGTGGGCACGTGAAAAACTACGCATCCCGGAACCTGAGAAAAATGAACCGGTGCTATCTATACCGAACCCTAACAATTCCGAGCCGGATTCCGAACCTGCCGCAAAACTCGTAAGAGCCACAGCCAATCAAGAAGAGCAAGACGAATTCGATATTTTTGCCGAAGAACTATCCGGTGACTGGGAACGACTCACCGATCCGTTAGTGTCGCCCATCCTGGAGCTTGCGGCAACTTGCCAAAACTATGAAGAATTTCAGGAAAGATTGGCACAGTTGATCCACTCAATGGATGTGCATTTATTGGCAGAGACAATGGCGCAGGCGCAATTCGCGGCGAACATTTATGGTCGGGTTAAAAATCAATTGAAGGAGGAATGATGGAAAATTTTGAAAGCCTGGAAAGCCGCTCCCGCATCCCAGATCTTGTGTCGGATTCCGTGACTGCTCAGCAAACAGGGCAATTGCCAGCTGGCATCTACAGCGTCATGAACGTATCTGACGCTGATGCGAGAATCAAGGTTGGGACAACGGCCAACGATGTCACGCAAACGTCTGGCCGAAGGATATTCTCGGGTAATGAAGTGTTTCAAGAGGTCAAAAAAGATCGTCGGATCGGCTTGATTGCGGTAGCAGGCACGGCCACGCTCGAAATCCACCTGGTAAGATCGATCCCATAGTTGCTAAGCATGTTCAAGTTCCAGGCGCTTCCTCCCGTCGAGGCCATCGAATATTTTCGGCAAAAAGGCTACAAGATCGGCTTTAGCTGGGAGGACGTCTGGCAATCCGAGCACCAGGGGGCTTTTACCGTTGCCAAGGTAATGCAGCTGGATATCCTGCGCGACATCCGCGAAGCCTTTGACGCCTCAAAACAAAACGGCACAGGCTTTGCCCAGTTTCTCAAAACCCTGGAGCCATTGCTGATGCAAAAAGGCTGGTGGGGGAAAGCCGAAATGGTCGATCCGCTGACGGGTGAGACCAAGCTGGTGCAATTGGGCAGCCGACGTAGGCTCAAGATCATTTACGAGACCAACATGCGCACATCCTATGCCGAAGGCCAGTGGGTGCGCATTCAGGAAAACAAGGCAATCTTTCCTTATCTTCGCTATAACGCGAACAATTCAGAGCACCCGCGCATGCAGCACTCCGGTTGGGATAATCTGGTGCTGCCAGCCGATGACCCGTTCTGGCAAGCGCACTATCCGGTCAAGGCGTATGGTTGCAAATGTTTTGTCGTGGCGATGACAGATAACATGCTGAAGCAACGTGGCCTTAAGGTAGGCGAAACGCCGAAAGTCGCACAGTACGATTATGTGAACAAGCGCACCGGAGAATTGCAGAAGATCCCGCTTGGCGTTGATCCCGGATTTAACTATCCACCCGGTGGCCGATTGGCCAATCTGGATAAGTTCGTGACGGACAAGATCATCCAGGCACCAGCGGACGTGGGAGCGAATTGGTGGCAAACCATGAAACCGCTGCAAATGCCAGCGGTAACAAAAGCGTTCCAGGATTTTGTGATTAAAACACTATCGGATGGCACGTCGCGCGGCAAATCTGCCGTAGCGGGATTCGCCCATCCGGATGATGTGACGTTCCTGCGTGCCCAAGGACGCACCCCCGTATCAGCAGAAATCGCCGTACAAGACCGGTTGATGGTGGGCAGGAAAGCCGATCGGCACGAAGGCGCGGGAGATGCGTTGACGCAAGCCGAGTGGTTGGCGCTGCCGATTGCACTAGCGGCTCCGAAGGCCGTGCTGTACGATAATGAAACCGGCAACCTGTTATATGTGATGGATAGTCAAGACGATTCGAACGCGCAAAAGCTAGTGGTGAAAATGGATTTTGTGCCAAAAAAACCGAAGCGCAAAATCAACATGGCGCGTACGGCCTTTAAGGTTGATGCTACTGCTTTGCAAGGAAAAAAATATACTCTGATAAGAGGAGGCGTGAAGTAACGGGCAGGAGGCCGGACGTCCCTCCATCCAGGATTGCCATGTGCAACCAAGCCTGTGGACTCCGAAATTTCCACAGCTCACCCGTTAAAAAAAATTGTACGCGCAACAAGCAAAAAATGCAAAACCGTTTTAAACCGCGTTAAAAATTGGTTTCGATCTCAAACCCAAGCAAAGGGCTATGGTTTAAAAAACACCCGCGTTAACCTAGCGTTAATTTAAACGGCATTGTTGGTAGTTAGATTTAGTTTGTTTTGACGATCAACGCAGATTGTTGTTAATATTTTAATAGCACACCGCTTATCCAAGCGGAAGCTTTTCCGGCTTAACTCAATGATTCTCCGCTGAAATAATGGCGGCATGAATCGAAAAACACCAAAAACTCAACAATCCAACTCCAGCGTCGCGAAAGTGAATGTGGCTTCGTGTGCCATTTCGGTATCCGCTGGCAATGAAATCCAATTATTCCCAGCGGGTGAGTTTCGTGCATCGGATGGCCGCCCAAAAGACGCGCCACACTGGCTGATCAATGCGGAACTCGCGGCTGCAATCATTGCGGATTTCGAAACCCGTCAAAACAAAACAGTGATTGATTATGAACATCAAACCCTGCTGACAACGAACAATGGCCAGCCTGCTCCAGCCGCCGCATGGTTCTCAAAACTCGAATGGCGCGAGTCAGGCTTGTACGCAATCGACGTCGAGTGGACGCAACGCGCCACCGACATGATCGAGGGTGGCGAATACAAATACATTTCCCCAGTTTTTACCTACGACAAAAAAACGGGCGCAATCACCAGCGTGCTGAATGCGGCCCTAACCAACAACCCGGCATTGGATGGTATGGATGCTGTCGCAGCTAATCAATTCTTACAACTTGATAATTTGGAGGTCATGAATATGTCCCTTTTAGAGCAACTACGCTGGATGTTAAATCTGGCTGTTACCGCAACCGAGGAAGAAGTTATCTCCGGGCTGCAAAAAGCCATTGATCAGATCAAAGCGGCTGCAACAAGCGCTGCATCTGCGCCTGGATTTGACATTGTTGCGCTGATTAAATCCCAGGCCGATCAAATCGCAAACCTAACCGTTGCTGCGGCCAATCCCGACCCTGCCAAATTTGTAGCCGTTGCCGCAATGAAGTCGATTCAAGATGAGCTGACTGCTCTGAAAGCCAAAGAGCTTGATCGAGAAATCAATGAGGTCGTTCAGGAATCGCTTAGAGCCGGCAAATTGCTACCGGCCCAGGAAGAATGGGCGCGCAGTTTGGGGAATAAAGATCTTGCGTTTCTTAGGTCATTCGTCGATTCGGCCCAGCCTATCGCTGCATTAGTCAGCACACAAACGGGGGGTGTCCCTCCCGTTGGTGGCTGCAAGCTGGATGTCAACAACTCTAAGGCAGTTGCGACTGCCGCCCGGAAATACCAGCTTGAGCAGGAATCTCAGGGGGTCATGATTAACACCGCGCAAGCGGTTAACCATGTGACACAACGAAGTGTCGGATTCGGGATGCCAGATAGTTGAAAAAACGACCTAAAGCGTTAGACGGAAAGCGTTACCAACAAACGGAGATATAAAAATGGCCAATCAAATTCTCATGAAAAACTACACATCCTCGGGCGCTATCGCCGCTTATCGCATCGTAAAGATGGGCGCAAATGACGGGGAAGTTGCGCAAGCTGCAGCCGCAACCGATCTGCTGATGGGGGTCACTGGCGAAATAGGTTCCGCATCGGGAGAGCGAGTGGATATCCACAAAATGGGTATTGCGCGCATCGAGTTCGGCGGAAACGTGACGCGGGGCAACCTCCTGACATCTGACGCTAGCGGCAAGGCCGTGGTGGCAGCGCCTGCAGCCGGAGCGAACGCTCGCATCATTGGGTTTGCGGAAGTGTCCGGGGTTTCCGGTGACATTGCGGATGTCCTGATCGCGCCTAGCGTGATGCAAGGCTAACCAGTTTTTATTTAATAACTCTTGGAGTTTGACATGCCCATCAAATCGATAATTTATATGACGTTATTTGCCACGGTAGTATTTTGTGCGGCCGCATTGGCCGGTATTCAACCAACCCTGGAAATGGGTCTTGCTAGCGCAATGTTTGCAGGGGTGGTTCGTCCGTTTCCTGTCGATCCAAAACTAACCGCGATCGCAATCGCTTACCGCAATCCGGACATCGCATTGATCGCCGATGATGTTCTGCCGCGCACCCCTACCGATGTGGATTTTAAATGGTTGCTATTCGATAAAGCGCAAGGGTTTACCGTTCCGGATGCGCAAGTCGGACGGAAAAGCGCACCGAATGAAGTGGATTTTGGTGCGACCGAGATGGTCGATAGAGTCGTCGATTACGGGTTGGACGATATCGTTCCAAACGAAGACATCGAGGATGATAACCAGCGCATCGATCCGTTAGGCATGGCTGTTGCGTATCTAACCAATTTAGTTAGTCTTGCGCGAGAACAGCGCGTGGCAAGCTTGGTGTTCAACAATGCAAGCTTTGCCGATGCCAACAAAGTGACCCTTTCGGGTAATGGTCAGTGGTCCGACCAGACCAACTCCAACCCGCTCAACGCAATCAGCGATTCGCTGGATGTTCCGATCATGCGTCCCAATATCGCGGTGTTCGGTCAACAAACCTGGACTGTGCTACGCCGCCATCCAAAGCTCGTTCAAGCAGTCATGGGGACCTCGCAAGGCGCCGGAATGATCACGCGCCAACAGTTCGCAGACCTGTTCGAGCTTCAATCAGTTTATGTCGGGCAAGGCTACATCAATAACGCCAAAAAAGGACAAGCGGTTGCGCTCGGCCGAGTGTGGGGCAAGCACGCTGCATTCCTATACCGAGATCGCGCCGCAGGACCGCAGCAAGGAGCCACTTTTGGGTTCACCGCCCAAGCAGGGGAAAAAGTCGCAGGGCAAATGGATGAGCCAAAAATCGGCTTGAAAGGTGCCGTTCGTGTCCGCTCCGGTGAGCGCGTCAAAGAGATCGTGTCCGCAAGCGACCTGGGTTATTACTTCGAAAACGCAATTGCGTAACCTCGGAACAGGCTTGGTCAGTCTCTTTTAACCAATTTTCCATTTTGACGCTTAGGAGCAAACATGCATCAACGATACAAGTGCAATCGTTCAATCAGTCACGACAACGTGCAATATGAAATCGGCCAAGTCATTCTTCTGGATCTGGCTACGGCTGAATCGCTATTGCAAATCGATGCGATCAAGCAACTCGATGAAGTAGAGTCCGCAGAGATTGTTGGTGCTTTGCAAAACACCGACGAGCAATTGATGGTGCTGAAAGAAATCGCATCAAGTTTGCAGCAAATTTCCTCCGGGTTTAGCGCGGTTGTTTTGACAGTGTCATCACTGATGACAAGACTGGCTGCCGCTAACCAAACTTCAGGAAGCAATTCAAGCCAACCCGAAAGCCCGTCCAATGCTGATAATCAGGCTGCTGATGCAGCCAATATACCAGCAACTGACGCGCCAAGTACTGATGTAGCTGTTGATTCTGCATCGAATGCAGTCAACGAGCCGGTTGCTGATACGGCTGATGTAACGGGCGCAGATGTCGGGCAAGAGTCTAGCGAACAGGCGGCCGGCGAGTTTGGTGCAAGTGCATGGCCAGCGGCAACCTCTGATGAAGAGACTGCCGCAGTTGCGAAGAAAGCTAAAACCAAAAAAGCTGATAAGTAATCATCAGTCATGACTTACGCCACCCAGCAAAATTTGATCGACCGATTCGGTGAGGTGGAGTTGATCCAACTCACGGATCGGACAGGATCAAACGTGATCGATGCGGTTGTTGTCGGTCGCGCGCTGGCGGATGCCGATGCGCAAATCAATGGGTATCTGGCCGTGCGTTATGACTTGCCACTGACGACTGTACCGGGTGTTTTGGAGAAATTGGCCTGCGATATCGCGCGCTATCAACTCCATGAAAACCGCGTGACCGAAATCGTGGGAAAACGATACGAACAAACCATCGAGTTTCTGCAAGACATTGGCAGCGGAAAAGCCACGCTAGGCTTGGATGCAAGCAACGAGCCAACGGCTACCGGCAATACGGTTGAAATGTCATCAACCACCCCGGTGTTCCGGCGCAGCGAATCTGGGGGGTTTATCTGATGAGCGGCGTATCAATACAGATCGACATCGATGACCGTCAAATCCAAGCAGCTTTGTCCAAGCTCATTGCTTTGGGGCAAAACTTAAGTCCGGTGATGCAGGCCATTGCTTTCGATGGAGAAAAATCGACCAAGGATCGTTTCCGCGATAGCAAAGCGCCCGACGGCAGCACCTGGAAACCCAATGTACGCGGTAATAAAACGCTGATCTTAACGAGCGAGCTGGTGAATTCGATCACCCGTCATTCCGGCGCGGATTTTGCCGAATGGGGAAGCAATGTCATTTATGCAGCCATCCACCAATTCGGTGGGGTGATTCGGGCGAAAAACAAGCCTTATCTGGTTTTCAAGGTGCCTGGAGGTCGCTTGCGCCGCGTCAAGCAAGTCACTATGCCGGCCCGCCCCTACTTAGGTCTCAATGCTGAGGATGAAGAAAACATTCTCGACATCATCAACCGGAATTTGCAACAAGCAGTTTTTGGGTAATTCAGTTTTTAACGAGGAGAAAATCATGGGATTTTTTAACGATCGGCAAAAAGACAAGATCAAGCAAACGCAGGCACAGGCGAAAGATTTCTCAGTCAAGTTAGACAAAAAAACGGATTCTTGGCTGGTAAAGCTTGGCAAAAGTAAATGGACTTTGGCAATTGCGCTGGGGATCATCCTGGCGGCCGGTTTGCTTGGTGCCTTGCAAGGAATGTTGTGGCTATAGCGCTGCTCAACCACCAGTGGGTGATCGACCGGCTAAAAGCTCAGGTCGCCTTGCTTAAACGTGTTTCCGGCGCGGCGGAAATAGCCGCTGCCGCAGAAGACCTAAAGCAAGCGCCCGCCGCCTTTGTTGTGCCAGGATCTGAGCGCGCGAGCGGCTCATCATCTGGAACGCTGGTGGTGTCGCAATCGAACGCGGTGCGATTGGGTGTCGTGTTGGCTGTGCAGAACCTGCGCGATCCGGTTGGTGAAAAAGCACAAAGCGATTTGTTGGAAGTGCGTGAAGCGATCATGACCGCGCTGCATGGCTGGCAACCCTCTGATGATTTTGACCCGCTCGAATTTGGCGGCGGCAGGATGTTGAGCCTGACAGACCAGGTGTTGTGGTGGCAAGATGATTTTCTGACTTCGCATTTTATGAGGAGCTTGTGATGGGAAAAAACAAAACAGTCGCTGATGCTGAGTTTGAAAATGCAGCGCCACCGGCAACGGCTGAAAACACAAATTTGGAGCCAGTTGACTTTCAACAGGATGAGTACCGAGGCCATGGCGGCAGTTACATTTTTGACCCGCAAACCGGCAAGCGCACCAAAGTTGATTCAATAGAGCAAGAGGGCTAGATCATGCCAATGAAAGCGAATAAAAAAGTAGTGCTATGTAAAGTCGAAACCACGTATGGCGTGGATGCTGTTCCGACAGTATCAGCCGATGCCATGGTGGTTTTGAATATGAACCCAACACCGATCAGCATTCGTTATACCGAACGCAATCAAGCCTTGCCGTTTTTTGGCAACCGTGGGCAGATTGCTGTCGGAGAAACCATGCTGCTGGAATACGACGTCGAAATAGCAGGTGCTGGTGCGGTTGCCACGGTTCCTGGATATTCAGACGTAATGCGCGGTTGCGCAATGGCCGAGACGATCACGCCGACAACGGGTCCGGTCACCTATTCGGTCGTGTCAGAGAACGAAGAGTCCTGTACACACTACTTTTACTGGGACGGCGTGCTACACAAAATGCTGGGAAGTTACGGCACGATGGAGCTGCGCTTCCAGGAAGGTCAATTCCCCATCATGCATACCACATGGGAAGGAGTGTATGGCGGGATTACGGAAGCCAATCCAGGCGCTCCCGTCTTAACGGCATTCCAAGTGCCGAAAGCGATGACCAAAGCCAACACGACATTTTCTTTGCACGGCTATGCAGCACCACTCGCTTCACTCACGCTCACGCAAGGCAACGAATCCGTTTATAAAAACCGACCCAACTCAGAACGAATCTACTTTACCAACCGGTCCAGCCGAGGCCAAGTGGTCATTGAATTGCCCAAACCGTCAGTCAAGGATTTTGTAGATATTTGTCGCTCGGGTGCAACTGGGGCATTGACCATGGTGCACGGCACCACCGCGGGCAATAAGGTGTTGCTCGATGCAGGGCAAACGCAACTGATCAATCCCCGTTATTCCGAGGCGGACAACATGGTCATGCTGACGTTGGACATCAACTTCAAGCATACCGATGCGGGCAATGACGAATGGACGTACAAAACCCAATAACCATTTGTTAGCCAACCATAAACCCAACAAAACACCTAGGAGAAACGCATGTTCAAGCTCGTAAAAATGACCGAAATGAAATCAATCAATTGGCCTGTGATGGTGAGCGTGCCGCAAGACGGCGGAAATGTCATGAAGTACTCCTTTACGGCGGACTTCAACCTATTGTCAGGTCCCGATTTCCAGGCGATTTACAACAAAGGCGGCAATGACGAAGACTTATTGCGCAGTGTCGTGGTTGGTTTTGGCGCCGATTTACAGGACCAACAAGGGGCGGTCATCCCATTCTCTGCCGAAAATCTGGAAGCGGTAATCGCCGTGCCTTATGTTAGAGGCGCAATGGTTAACGCTTACCTGGATCTATCAAACGGCAGGAAAGCATCCACAAAAAACTAATGGATGCCGCCCGCTTTTGGGCGGGCCGTCCGGCGTCTCAAGAAACGGTCGATGCCAGAGGCGAACAACCCCCCGAATGGCAGGCGGCCATTGATGCGGCCGAATCAAACAAAAACCAAACAATCGGTGAGACCCATGCGGAAGACTTTGGCGTGTTTAAAGAAAATTGGCAAACCCTGCTGGTTTTCCTGGCGCTCAGCCACTGTTGGCGCATTGATGGGATGGCGGGCGTCTACCTGGGGCTTGACCGCCCATCGATTGAATCAACGCTCAAAATGATGCGCATTCGTCCTGCCAAACATCCCGAAATCCTGCAAAAACTCATGGTCATGGAAAATGCAGCTTTGGAAGTGATTAACCGCAACGCAAAAGGGTCGGGGCAATGACCCGTGACTTTGACGTCGGCGTCAATATCACCGCCAACAGCCGTGGGCTGGTCAATGAATCGCGAGCGGCTAAAGATGCCATTAGCGGGCTAGGTGACGCAACCCGCCGCGCTGGAGCGGATGCGCAAAACTATGCGGGTCAAGCTGATCGGCAAGCGACGAGCCTGGCAGCGTTAAAAACGGGGTTGGTTAACGCGGCAGCGGCTTATCTCTCATTTAGTGCCGCAATGGCTGGCGGAAGAGCTATTGTCGATGCCGCATTAGCTAATGAACGATTGGCCAATGTCCTGAAAGTCGCGACCGGCAGCACGGAAGCGGCTGCGCGTGAAACCGCATTCCTTCGTCAGGAATCGGAAAAGCTCGGCCTGGAATTTGTCACCACATCGCAACAATACGCAAAATTATCCGCAGCGGCAGCGGGCACCACTTTGCAAGGTCAAGCGACCCGAGATATTTTTCTGGGTATTGCCAAAGCATCGACCGTGCTTGGATTGTCTGCAGACCAAACGAGCGGAGCATTGCTGGCAATTCAGCAAATGATTTCCAAGGGTAATGTGTCCGCAGAGGAATTGCGCGGGCAATTGGGTGAGCGTCTACCAGGTGCTTTCCAAATAACCGCTAGAGCAATGGGAGTGACAACCCAAGAGCTAGATAAAATGCTGATCAAAGGCGAGCTTACCGCAACCAGGTTATTGCCCGCCTTGGCTGCGGAACTCGAAAAAACCTTCGGCGCACAAGCGCAGGATGCTGCACAAGGGCTGAATGCAAAAATCAACCGGCTCGATAACGCTTTCACAGATCTTAAAACAGCAATCGGAAACACGGGACTGCTGGAGCTGTTATCCAAAGGAATTGAATTAGCAACCAAATTTGCCAATGCTTTGTCCGGAGCTAAGGTGCTGTCTGCGGTGGATCAGCAAACACAAAAGATTGCCGCGCTGCGGGATGAATTGGAGAGAAAGCAAGGCATCAACGGAATATTGCCGGTTTTTTACAATAAAAAAGATTTCGACTTGCTTGAACAGCAAATTGACGATGGTGTGGCTGATCTGGCTAGGCTGGAAAAAGCTGCGCATGATGCAAGCGAAGCCTTATCTGGCAAAAAGACAGTTACTCCTGGTAGCAAGCCAGCGCTGCCAGATGAGCTCGTGAAGGAACGTGAAAACGCAGCAAAATCCGCGAAACAAGCAGCTGATGCAAAGGCAAGGGAAGCCAACCAAGCCATAGAAAATTCTCAAAAAATCATCGAATCGTACAAGCGAGAAACCGCAGAGATCGGTTTGAATGTCGTCCAGAAAAAAATACTATCCGCTGCGGCAGAAGCAGCCAAAGCCCCCAACAAAGAGCTCGCACAGCAAATCATGGCGAATGCGCAGGCTTGGGCCTATGCCACACAAAAACAAGAAGATTTGCAAGTTGCTGAAAAACAGCGCCTCCGTGGGTTAGAAGCCATTGAGGCAGCCGAGAAAGAAGCCGCACGCGCATCGCAAGACGCCGCCAGGCGTTCCGCTGCTGAGTGGAATCGATTGTGGGGCGGAGTTGAGCAAACCGCGAAGATGGCGTTTGTGCAATTCGCGGCACACGGTCGATCTGCGATGGAGGCGATTGGTGACTCGATCAAAGTCGCAATCCTCGATGTGCTCTACCAGCTCACGATCCGTAAATGGGTGATCAACATTGGCACGTCGCTAGAAAGCGCATTTGTCAACGGAGCCGCTGTCGGTACAGGCGGTCAAACCGCCAGTCTGCTCGCAAGCCTTGCTGCTGCGTTAGGCGGTGCTCGCGCGGGAGGCGGCATTGCTACGGGCGGCGGTGTAACGACAGGTAAGTTCAGTAATGCGGGTGGTGCAGGGACTGCGTATATTGGCGGCGCAGGAACAGCGATCGGAGGCTCAGGACTGGGCGTTAACGCAACGCGCGGCAGCGGCTTTAATTCCGGAAGCTTGATCGGTCTTGCTTCGGCGGCCGGGCCTTATGGCATAGCTGCTGCTGCGTTTGCCGTCTTGCAGCAACTTGAGAAAAAAGTTGGCGACTATAAACTTAGTGGTGGCGCAAAATTCACGTTAGGTGCTTACGAAACATTCTCGCCCATGGCGTATGCTGTTAAGGGCCTTGGACTGCAAACGCCCGAAGCATTGATCGGCAAATTCCTGTTCGGGCGCGGTCCGTACAAATTCCGCCAACAATCGATCGAGGGTAATATCAATGCGGGTGGATTGGACGGCACAATCACCGATGTTTTCAAATCTAAAGGCGGAGTTTTCGTCAGCAACAAACACAAAGAATTCGAGAAATCAATCCCGAGCGAGATCATTCGAGACATCGATAAAGGCATCAAGAGCATTTATAAATCCACAAATGAGTTCGCTGAGAATTTGGGTATGGACGCCAGATCGATCGATACCTTTACCAAAGAGATCCATATCAAATCTGAAAAAGGTAAAACGCTCACAACAGAAAAAGTTAAAGAAGAGCTCGACGCGTTAAATGAAGATCTGATCAAAAGCTTCATGTGTAAAGAACAAGACTTAATCTGACATTTCTGTTTAAATTTAATTTTGAAAGGA
>ERZ1292633.1795-Hain-H41-02um-R1-1795-length-22696-cov-196_pt1 | contig 22696 bp, 14 predicted proteins | sample MGYA00564406_ERZ1292633 | MGnify/ENA primary metagenome ERZ1292633 (study PRJEB36523, sample SAMEA6512639) | groundwater metagenome | collected 2019-01-08 | study: AquaDiva: Metagenomics assemblies of 32 groundwater samples
CGTTCAAATCCGGTGCATCGCTCTCTGGGCGGCTATCTCGTGACGACACTATCTAGAGTCACTGCGCGCAAGCGATGAAAAGGATACTTCACAGCAGTATGTGCGATATTCGAGAAGCTCTGAGAAAGATAGCAAGAAGGACTATGTATACATGGACGGCACCCGGAGTCATCGGGTTCCCTATATTGTGAAAACAGAAGGCGTTTCGTCGCTGAAAAGCCGTTATGGTTACACGTGGCGGGGAATTCCACGGCTTCATGATCGAGAATTCGGAATTGTGGGCGGGGAGTTAGCAGTGCTGGATTTACAAACCAATGAAGTTTTAGGCATTCGCCGTGGGTTCATCCGCAGCGGTGGCGTACGAAATCTTACGGGCATTTGGTGGCTCGGAGGACAAGTGTGTCCAGTCAAGAAAGCTTTAAGTTCCTCTCAGTTCATTCAAAAATTCTTAAAGCCGATATCCGAACGAAAGTAGGGAGTACTCACCATTCCACAGTCCCAGACTACTACATGGTTAGATTTCGCACTTCAACAGATGGCTGCTGAGAGTTACCTGAATGATCCAGGTGGGCTGCTCACGCAACTCACACGGGGAAATAATAGATTTGGTTTTGATCCGCCAACTGGGCCGCTTCCTGGAGCAACCCGATTCACCAACGTCCTCGCCGACCGGTTCATTGCAAGGTATGACATTGTCGACCACCACGCCAGTGATGCCACAGGTTTTTCGAATACTCATTTTAGGGTCAAGTCTTGTAATCATACATAGCGAAGATTGTCTGTGGGCGGTTGAACCAAGAACAAGCTCGAGAGTATGTTCGTGTCGGGACCGTGTCGAGTTCTGTCAGCGATCACGTAAGCCGCGCCGGTTTGCCGCGCTGCTGGAGCCCGTGACGCTCATGTCCTGAGCGGTTGAGGCTGAAGATGCTGAATAGGCGCATGCAGCCATGCGCCGGCTCTCGAAAGTGGTATTTACAGGAACCCGAAGGGCTTGATAATTTCGGCCTTCTTTGCCACGAATAGAACATCGGAAATGAACGTCGTTCATGATTATCACCTCACGAACCTGCAACTAGGCTAACCCCCTCGTCTGTCCCACAAGGAGCCACCCAAACATGAGTAACGCCAAAGATCGGACCATCCCATTGAATGTACGATTGAAACCGAGTGAGTCGTCCTCCCATCCGCGTGCCACGAACTACACGAACGTTGGTGTGGCCCAGGGGATTGCCTACGTCGATTTCGGTTTCATTGAGCCAGCGCTGCTGGCCGCCATCGCGAAGATCACCAAAGATGGCCAGGCTGCCCCGAAAGGATTGGAAGCTGCCCTCGTGACTCGGGTGGCCATGGGCAAGGATGTGCTGGCGCAATTGCATCAGCAGATACAGCAAGTATTGGTCAGCCTGCGCGATGCGCGGCAACTGAAGCCGAAAGCGTGAGGGCGAGAGCACTGCCGAATGAGGACAATAAGGGTGGAGATGACCGAAAGGATGGGGGCGTGAGATGAAGATGCGCAATCGACACATGGCCAAGTTTGCTTCGGGCCTCTTGCTATTCACGGTTCTGGCCATGGGTTCGCAGCTGGCAGCGTATGGAGAGCCACGCTATCCAGTGCTGGATTCGAAGTTCCCTGCTGCCGAAGCGAAGCTCGGATGGCTCGATAACGAGCGAGTGATGTTCCACGGCTACGAAGTTGGCAAGGTTGGGAGGCCAAGTCCTGATGACGGACATCCAATGGCAGAGACCGGATTATTCATCTGGGATACTTCTCAAAATAATATTACAAAGTATTGGGACATTGATGGAATTACCCCCTTATGTCTATTTCACGATCAGGTGTGGATGCTTTTGAGGATTAAAGGTGATGAGAAGGCCCGTCTTCTGGTTTCAGGCAAGCTTGGACATGAACAACAAATCAAGACGATGGGGGAGGGAGCCCTGAATGGAGTTAGTTGTCGCTACTACACTCCCAAACCGGAGTGGGCTGACGAGCGACGAGTGCGTCGCGCTCTTCTTGAAGAGCATGGTTATCTTGACTTTGGCCCTTGGTCAAACCCGGATCGTTCTGATGCTGCAAGAATCCTGTTCTATCGTAAGGCTGAGAAAGAACCAATAACTCTTCCGCTCAATCCGAATCACGTTCTGAACCTCTTTGAGTATGTCGAATTTGAAAACGCCTACCTTCTTGAGAGTCGACGGCAGACTACTTACGCAGCGCCAGTCTGGCTGTTTAAGCCAGATGGCACCGTTACGAAGATTTTCGAACCGACAGGGAAGAAATGGGAACGGATGGGATGGGGACATTACCAACTCACGAAGAAGGGTCTATTTCTAGTTGGTGGGACAGGTAAATACGACCAAGTTGGTACAACGGGCGGATATCTTCTTTCAGGGGATGAGCCGAAGCGAATCGTCCCTGGATTTGTCAGAAACGTCTCTGTTTCCCCCAATGGGTGCAAGATAGTTTTTGTGCATGCCCTGCATTCCCAGGCAGAAGCAGACAGCGTGAAAGCATTACGTGAGGGTAAACCAGGAACTCGAACTCTTCAGATGATCGACTTGTGCAAAGGAGAATAATATGGCGCTTCCTACTGGGCTCAATGATCTTGCAAAACTCACGCTGCTCGCTTCCGATGCTTCATATTTCAAAACTGATCTATCAGGCAGTGCGCTCTCGGCACTTCTTGACACGACGTATGGCGTTGCACCGCAGTATTCTGTTCCATCGGGGTATGTTGCTGTTGCCCAAGGGGTCGATCCCAATACCGGCTTTGGGTTCATCGCCTACAGAAAAGATGGAGCGACACCTGCTGAAACAGAAATCATTGTTGCACTCAGGGGAACAGATGGCCCGAACCAACAGGATTGGGTTTCAAACAGCCAGTATCTAGGATGGAATCAATGGAATACTTCAAATGCCGGGCGAGATCTTGTTTTTGGATTCCTCAACGGCCTTGCTCCTGTCGGAGAGGCATTTGAAGGCAAGATCCATTTTACTGGCCAGAGTCTCGGTGGCGGGCTTGCCCAGTATGCAGCCTATGAGTATGTCCAGTCTCATCAAGGGTTGACCGGTTTCAGCAAGGCCAACATCACGCTGACCACCTTCAACGGCTTCGGCGGCGCCCTCGTACTTGAACAGAACGCAGGTGGGTATCAATCCAGCGTGCTCGCCAATATCGGTTCCAACGCACACTTCTATACTGAAGGCGATTTAGTCAGTCGCCTGGGCAGTCTGGGTGGGGTGGGCCATACCGGCGGGACCACGTATATGCTGAACGCCCATGCGTCTGATATCGACTTTGACACCGGAGAGCCGTTTCTGTTGAACGCCATCGATGCACATCGCATTGAGACCGGCTTCTATCCCTTCCTGCTGCCGGGCGTGGAGTTTGAAGCGGCGGTGGCCCGACCGATCGAGTATCTCCCGATGCAGAACGTCCAGCGAATCGCGGCGTTGTTCGGGCGAATCCTCAACGATCAGGATATCTCGCCGGTCGAATCTGCGCCTCGGCTTGCCGCTGGCCTGATTGCAGCACTGTCCATTGGTGACCCGACAGAAATCAATGCATTGGCCCAAGCCGTGTTTACCAATCTTCATTCCGCGGGAGAGATGACAGATGAGTCGTACGCGGCTTTGCGAAAGTACGATTGGGGCGCTATTGCGCGGACGACCGCACTTGTCGCGCCAGGACCAACAGCTTTGGCGTATGGGCTCTCGCTTCTCGGCGCAGTTCTGAGCGATGCGCTGCAGTTCCAAGTGGATCGGCATGTGCAGCTCTTCAATAGCCTCCGTGAATGGGTATCGAGTGGCGTGCAGACTGTGGATTCCTCCATTAGCTCAGAAGACCGTCGTGTCCAAGCGGAAATGCTGTTAGCGCTTGTGCCGGGCGCGGCGATCGGCTCAAAACTGGCTCCTGTGCTCCAACCGCTCGCGCTCGACATCAACCTATTTGCTCAAACCTTGACCACGACCGGCACAAACTGGTTGCAAGAGGCGCTCGTCATGGTCCGAGAGAGAGGCAACACGCTGGGGCACGATCTTGCTAGCCTTTCAGCCACGCTTGCATCAGCCGTTGCCGATGCCGCCCTCGGCATCGGCGCGAGTCAGACGACTCTGCAGCAATATCTCGATACTGTCCTCATTCCGTTTGTGCGCGATACAGCCCAGGGGCTTGCGAATGCCGCGACAGAGTTTCTTCACGATGTCGTGGGGACCTTCGATCTGGGACGCACGCTCAATTTCAACGATATGAACCTCGTCGCGCAAGCGTACGCTGCCGAATTGAGCGATCCTCGCTTGGCGTCCCCGATCCGAACCGCTTTAGAAGAAGCCCAGTCTATCGTCCAGCAGGCCGGCCAGACAGTGGTGATGCAGCAGGGGGTCGGAGCCAATCCTTTTAATGGAGCAGGGTTCAACCCCGATGCCGTGCCCCTGGCAACCATGAGCCTGAACGAAGGCCAGCTGCGAGCCATCACCATCAACCTGCCTTTTGAGGCGGGCACTGGTGGGCAACGGCTGCAACTCACACTCGGCGGGCCGAATGCCAGTGCCTTTGTGATTCGCACGGACGGCACTGAACTGACCGGCCAGAACGGTACGTTCACGCTCACTATCGCTGAAGGTCAGAAACAACTCGTCATCGGCCTCCAAGCGAAACACGATGTGAGCGTGTCGAGTTCGCTGACGGTGACGGCTACTCTCCTCGATGAGATGGGACAAGCCACCCACGCCGCGTCTGTCGAAGCGAATGTGGTGCTCGCCGATACGGGCACCCTCGCCGACGGCACCGCGCCCATCATTGACTATGGGGCCAATGGGTTTCCCACGGAGATCATCGTGCTTCCGCCATTTTTCTTCTTCGTGATGACTCGTGTGGGTGCCGTGAATTATGTGGTGCAGGGGGCGGCGGATGGCAGGCTGTGGGCGGAAACAGACCTGGGCAATGATCAGTTCTATGGGGGGCCAAGAGATGATCGGTTTGTCGCCTATGCCGGCAACGATAGGCTGGAGGGATTCGGTGGGAATGATGAGTTGGAGGGCTGGGAGGGAGACGATGTCCTGCTGGGCGGGGATGGCGATGACACGCTGTATGGCGATATTGCACTCACGCAAGCGGGAAAAGACTATCTCGACGGGGGCGACGGCGATGATTTCCTGATGGGTGGATCGGGTGACGATATATTGGTGGGGGGGCTCGGGAACGACACGCTCATGGGTGAAGGCGGGGCAATCACCATTGATTATGGGCCGATTCCAGAATCTTTCCCGGGTTTTACTTTGGACAATTCCCTGGGCTCGGGGATGGATACCTTGGATGGTGGAGCAGGGAACGATACGCTGGTTGGCTTTGCTAGCGACGACATTCTTCTTGGGGGCGACGGGATGGATGTGTTGTTCGGTGACGATCAAAACACCAACACGGTCACGCAAGGCGCAGATTGGCTGGAAGGCGGGGCGGGAGACGATCAGCTGGTTGGTGGCGGGGGAGCTGATGCGCTGTTTGGCGGGGACGGCACCGATCTCCTCGCCGGTGATTTTGCCGATAATCCCACTGCCGGGGCGGATGATACGCTCGATGGCGGAGCGGGGAACGATCAATTGTTTGGTGGTGGTGGCCACGATCTGCTCGAAGGCGGGCTCGGCGATGATTTATTGATCGGGGACGATGGGGACGACAGCCTCTTTGGAAGTGAAGGCCTCGATCAGCTCCAAGGGGGACTGGGCGATGATGTACTCGATGGAGAAGCCGGCGACGATCTGCTTTTTGGCGGAGACGGTACCGATGTGCTGTTCGGGGGAGGCGGAGCCGATGAACTCCAGGGCGGTGACGGCGATGACGAATTGGCTGGCGAGGCCGGCGATGATTTTCTCTTGGGCGATACGGGTAACGACACCTTATTCGGTGACGATGGCGTCGATCGATTACAAGGCGGGGCCGGCGACGACTTCATCGGTGGCAATGCCGGGAACGATGGATTGTTTGGTGAGGATGGGGCCGATACGCTGTTCGGTGATGAGGGGAATGACGAACTCTTGGCGGGCGCAGGAAACGACCTCATTGACGGTGGAGCTGGGAGCGACATTTACCTCTTCAATCTCGGCGACGGCCAAGATGACATCTTTGAAGCGGATGTCGTCGGCGATGTGAACACGATTATTTTTGGGCCCGGCATCACGCGGGGTATGCTTACGTTCATCCAGAACGAGGCGGAAGAGACTTTGTTAATTCACGTCGATGGAGGCAGTGATTCCATCCTGATCCACGGGTTCACGAACACGGGGGTGAACGGCACCGGTGGGATGCAGAATATCGTCGCCGGCGACCAGAGCTTTTCGCTTGGAGACTTACTGGGACTACCGAGCGGGCAGATCGTCGGCACTGCCGGAAACGATGTGATCAGGACTGGTGCCGAGAGTGACACGATTTCCGCTGGTGCCGGGAACGACGGGCTCACAGGGAATGCAGGTAACGACCAGTTGGCGGGAGGGACAGGCGACGATACCTACTTCTTCAATCTTGGAGACGGTCTCGACACCATCCAAGATACTGCCACGACTGCGGAAGGCAACCGCATGGTCTTTGGTGCAGGCATCGCGGCGGGGGATCTCACGTACACTCAAAGCGGCAGCACCCTCACTATTGCCTACAACGGATTAGCGGATGCAGTCCAGTTGGTCGGGTTCAATCAGAATACCATGCTGGGTTCGCTGGTCGTGTCAAGCATCCAATTTTCCGATAGCAGCGTGGTGAATCTGGCCGATCTGTTCCCGCCCTATACCAACCAAGTTCCGACCGTGGCGAATGCCGTCGCTGATCAAACCACAGTGGAAGATGCGCCATGGACGTTTGTCGTACCGGCAAATACTTTTGCTGACCAGGATGCCGGTGAGGTGTTGACCTTGAGCGCGACTTTCGCCGATGGCACGGCCCTTCCAACGTGGCTCAGCTTCGATGCGGAGACCGCCATGTTCAGTGGTATACCCAGCGACGCGCAGGTAGGAACCTTGGGGCTGCGTGTGAGCGCAACCGATGGGAGAGATGAGACCACAGATACGTTCAATCTGACCATCACCAACGTGAACGACGCACCCATCGTAGCTGCGCCGCTGGTGGATCAGGCCGCGACAAAAGAGGTGCCATTTGCCTTCATCATACCGACAGGGGCATTCACGGACGTGGACCCCGGCGACTCGCTGGTCTACAGCGCGACATTGACGGACAACAGCGCGCTGCCCTCGTGGCTGGCGTTTAATCCGACAACCAGGACGTTCAGCGGGACGCCGCAGAGCGCCGATGTCGGTACGTTGACTGTGAAGGTCACGGCGACGGACACGGGTAGTCTCAGCGTCTCAGATACCTTCACCCTGGCGGTGGCGCATGGGTTGAATGAAATTACCGGAACGGCAGCGAGTGAAACCCTGACGGGCACGGCGGGGAACGATCTGATTCGTGGTCTCGGCGGGAGTGATGCCCTCAGTGGTCTGGATGGCAACGACACACTCGAAGGCGGAGACGGGGATGACTATCTGAATGGCGGGCTGGGCAACGATACGCTGGAGGGCGGCGCGGGAGACGACCAACTACATGCAGGAACAGTCGGCGAAATCGGCAATAATGTCTTGAGGGGAGGAGCTGGCTCAGACTGGCTGGAGGGATATACGGGCAACGACACCTTCCAAGGCGGCCCTGGCAACGACACAATCTTTGATTCTTACGGGGGACAAGATGTGTATCTCTTCGACCGTGGCGACGGTCAGGACACCCTGTATCCAACTCATGGCACGGTGCGGTTCGCACCGGGCGTGTTGCCAACGGATGTCACGGTACGAGGAAGCAGTGACCTGTCCTTGGTTCTAGGTATCAACGGCACGACCGATATGATGACCCTCGCCGGTTGGGCGAACCCGTTCAACGGGACACAGATCGACCGGGTAGAATTTGCAGACGGCACCGTGTGGGACGCGGCAACGCTGCGAGCGAAGGCAGCGACCGGAACTGCCGGCAATGATTATCTGCGTGGGACGAGCGGCAATGACGTCCTCCTGGGATTGGGTGGGAACGACCTGATTGAAACATTGGACGGTGATGACGTGTTGGACGGCGGGACGGGGAACGATACCTTGCGGGCCGGCCTTGGCAACGATACCTACGTTTTCGGACGCGGGTATGGAGTCGATCTCCTCCAAGACGCCGGAGGAACTGCAGATACGATTCAGCTGGCTGAGGGGATACTCGCAGCTGACGTGAGTCTCCTTCGGAATGGCAATGACCTCCTGCTCAGTATCGATCAAAGTCCGACACACCTTCAGATGAGTAGCGCGGCGTCAATCGAGCGGATCGCGTTCAACGACGGGACGATCTGGGATGCTGCCGCGATTCTCAGCCACACGGTCGTGGGTACCATCAATTCGATGACCGGCACAGCCGGCAATGACACGTTCGTCGTCGATCACACCTTCGACACGGTCGCCGAATCGGCAAATCAGGGGACGGATACCGTACAAAGCCTCGTCTCCTACACCTTGCCAGACCATGTCGAGAATCTAACCTTGACGGGCCATTTCAATGTCGACGGGACAGGTAATTTATTGGACAACGTGATCATTGGGAACAGCGGGAACAATAAGCTATCGGGGAGCCTGAACGACTACAATGGAGGCGGAAGCGATGTGCTGCAAGGAGGGGCTGGCGATGACAGTTACACCGTCGTCGGAAACGCCGATACGGTGATCGAGGCGCTCAACGAAGGCATTGATACGATTACACTCATCGGCGATGCCACCCGAGGCTGGAATTATGCCTTGCCGGATCATGTCGAGAATCTGATTGTCACTATCGCAGGCGCTCAGTTCCTTCAGGATCGCGACTTCTTTGGCAATGCCCTAGACAACGTCATCAGCGGCGACCCGGAATGGTTCAACTATATTGATGGGGGGCTGGGGGCGGATACGATGATCGGGGGTAGGTTCCCCGACACCTATGTGGTGGACGACCCGGGCGATGTGGTCAGTGACACCAATGCTTTTGCAATCGATACAGTCCTGAGTTCCGTCAGCTTTATACTAGGACCCAACTTGGAGAATCTGACCTTGACCGGAGTCGGGGCAATCAACGGCACTGGCAACGAATTGAATAACGTGTTGACGGGCAACGGTGCGGCGAACGTCCTGACGGGCGGCGCAGGCAACGACACCTACGTCATCGGGGCCGGCGACACGATCGTGGAACTGCCGGGACAAGGTATCGATACGGTCAGCACGGATCAGAGTTTTACGCTCACTGGAGAGTGGGAGAATGTCTTGGAGAATATCACGCTCATCGGGACCGCTGCCATCAATGCCACCGGAAGTGCCGGGAACAACGTGCTGACCGGCAACAGTGCCGCCAATGTGCTGGATGGTGGAGCAGGGGCCGATCAGCTCATCGGTGGAGACGGGAGTGATACCTATTTGGTCGGGGCTGGGGACACTGTCGTGGAGCTGCCTGGGCAGGGTGTGGATACGGTGATTACCGATGCGACCTTCACGCTCGGCGACGACGTGGAGAACCTCACGTTGGTCGGAACGGCTATTATCAACGGGACCGGCAACATCGGCAACAACATTCTCGCTGGCAACAGTGCGGACAACGTGCTTACTGGTGGCACGGGTGACGATACGTATGTTGTGGATGCTACCGATACCATCATCGAGAATCCAGGTGAAGGCACAGATACCGTACAGACTGCATCGAGCTGGGTGCTGGCTGCCGAGTTGGAGAATCTGACGCTGACGGGCACGGCTGCCGTCAATGGAACGGGTAACACGGCTAATAATATCCTGACGGGCAACAGCGCGGCGAACGTCCTGACCGGCGGTGCCGGCGACGATACCTACGTCGTGGATGGCACAGACACGATCGTGGAATTGGCAAATGAAGGCATGGACACGGTCCAGAGTTCGGCCACCTTCATCCTAGCAGCCGATCTGGAGCATCTGACCTTGACGGGGACAGCCGCGATCAATGGGACTGGCAATGCCCAAAACAACATGCTGAATGGAAATGACGGTGCCAATGTTCTCGACGGAGGAGCCGGTGCGGACACGATGTATGGCGGTGCAGGAGACGATACCTACGTGGTCGACAACGCGGGAGATACGGTCACGGAGTTCGCGTTTTCCAGTATTGATACGGTGCAGAGCAGCATCACCTATACGCTGGGAACTGACCTGGAAAATTTGACCCTGATAGGTACGGCTGTGATCAACGGCATTGGCAACTCGTTGGCCAATGTGCTGATCGGCAACAATGCGGCCAACGCGCTGGCAGGCGGCACTGGCAACGATACCTACATTGTCGGCGCAGGCGATACCGTGACCGAATCAGCTGGCCAGGGTACCGATACGGTGCAGAGTTCTGTGACGTTCACGCTCGGGGCGAACATCGAGCACTTGACGCTCACTGGGACAGCGGCGATCAACGGCACCGGCAACACACTCAACAATACCCTTGTCGGCAACGGTGGTGCGAATGTCTTAAGCGGCGGCACGGGGGCCGATGCCATGTCGGGCGGCACAGGCGATGACACCTATGTCGTCGATAATGCCGGGGATACGGTGACTGAAAATGCGAATGAAGGCACGGATAGGGTCCAAACATCGCTCACGTATACCTTGGCCACCAATCTCGAAAACCTCACGTTGACCGGCAGCAGTGCCATTAATGGGACTGGAAATGCATCGGACAACGTGCTGACCGGGAACAGTGGAACCAACACACTGACTGGTGGCGCTGGGAATGACACCTATGTCGTTGGGACCGGCGATTCGGTCGTTGAAAACGCCAGCTCGGGTACCGACACGGTGCAAAGCTCCGTGACCTGGACCCTCGGTTCGAATCTCGAGAATCTGACGTTGACTGGTACCGGTGCGATCAACAGTACCGGGAATACTTTGAATAACGTGCTCACAGGCAACAGCGCCGCGAATGTGCTCAATGGCGGGACCGGCGCTGATACGATGGCAGGCGGCGCGGGGAATGACACGTATGTCGTCGACAATGTAGGAGATGTCGTGACGGAAGTCGCCGGGGCCGGAACCGATATTGTGCAAAGTTCGGTTACATATGTGCTAGGTAGCGACATCGAGAATCTGACGTTGACGGGAAGCGCTGCCATCAATGGCACCGGCAATGCACTGAACAATACCCTCACCGGGAATACCGGAAACAATACGCTGAATGGAGGCGCGGGTGCCGACGCCATGTCAGGAGGCACCGGCAACGACACCTATGTCGTCGACAACGCATCGGACACCGTGACCGAGTCTGCGAGTACCGGGACTGACGTGGTTCAGAGCGCGGTGACGTTTACACTTGGAGCCAATCTCGAAAATCTGACACTCACCGGGACGGCGGCGATCAACGGTACCGGCAACACGCTCGCCAATACGCTCGTCGGCAACAGCGGCGCGAATGTCTTGAACGGCGGGACAGGAGCCGACAGCATGTCGGGTGGCGCAGGCGATGATACCTATGTCCGCGACAATGCCGGTGATGCGGTGACGGAGTTAGCCAATGAAGGCACGGACACCGTCCAGAGTGCGATCACCTATACCGTTGGCAGCAATGTCGAGAATCTCATGCTGACGGGCACCGGCGCTATCAACGGGACGGGGAATGCGCTGGATAATATCCTGACCGGGAACAGCGGCACGAACGTGCTGACGGGCGGCGTCGGCAACGATACCTATGTCGTCGGCACTGGCGATACCGTTACGGAGCAAGCCAGTGCAGGGACGGATACGGTCCAGAGTGCCATTACGTGGACCCTGGGCGCCAATCTCGAGAATTTGACGCTGACGGGTACTGGCGCGATCAACGGCACCGGCAACACAGTGAATAACGTCCTGACCGGCAACAGTGGGGCGAACTTGCTGACGGGTGGCGCCGGCAACGATACCTATGTGGTGGGAACCGGCGACTCGGTCGTTGAAAACGCTGGCGCAGGGACTGACACCGTCCAGAGTGTGATCACATGGACCTTGGGCACCAATCTCGAGAATCTCATGTTGATCGGGACGGCAGCGATTAACGGCACCGGCAATGCTTCAAATAATACCCTCGCAGGGAACAGCGGCAATAATGTCTTGACCGGTTTGGGAGGCAACGATATCTACCAATATAGTCGAGGAGGCGGCCAAGATACGGTCGTTGATAACTCCGGCACTTCCGATACGATGCAATTCGGGGTGACCATCAATCCGTTGGATCTTGTCATCAGCCGTCAGGCCAATGACCTACGACTGACGATTCACGGCAGCACAGACCAGATGACGATTCAGAACTGGTACAGCGGTGCGACGAATCAGGCGGAAACCATTCAGGCCGGCAACGGACAGACGCTGCTCAGCACGCAGGTCGATCAGTTGATTCAAGCGATGGCGGGGTTCACCGCACAAACCGGCCTCACCTGGGATCAGGCCATTGATCAACGGCCTCAGGACGTGCAGACGGTCTTGGCGGCGAGCTGGCAGTAGCGTCGGATGCTGAAACAACCCGCCAGCAGCGTTCTCGCATCGTTCAGACCCTCAACGTAGAAGAGGAGTTCTTTGAAGGTCGGAAGCATTGGAGAGGTTTTTCCATTCGCCAAGATTCATTGCAAGGGCGAACGGTCCACACGAAGTGCGGTTTGTACCTCCTGCGGGCCTTCACTCGCTGCGGCCTTGCTGAACGGGCTGTTTGAGCATCCTCCCGGAGAAGACGTGAAGGGTGAGGCGTTAGGGGCGTATTGAGGACATGCTGTCAGAGGGACAGCGGGACGGGCTTCGTCTTCGGTAGGACGAGTTCCAACTCGCGCTGCGCAGGCTGTGCAGCTTGTTACGTGGGCTTTATTGACTTTGGGAATTCTGGTCCCCTAGGATGAGTGACGATGGCGGAGGGGATTCAGATTCAGGTAAACGGCGAACAGCGAGGCTGTCAGGCCGATGCCACGGTGGGGGACTTGCTGCGAGATCTTGCCATCAAGACAGAACGTGTGGCGGTGGAGTTGAATTTGGAAATCCTCGATCGTAAAGAGTTCGATCAACGGCGTCTGAAGCAAGGTGATCGGGTAGAGATCTTGAGCTTCATCGGCGGCGGCTCATAGTATATGATGTCATGGACGAGCGTATCAGATGAGAAATTCATAGAGGGCATATATGGCGGATGATCGACTGATTATCGGAGGATATGAGTTCAAATCCCGACTCTTTGTGGGAACCGGGAAGTATAAGGACTTTGCCGAGACTAAAAAGGCCATTGAGGCATCGGGAGCCGATGTCGTGACCGTGGCGGTGCGGCGCGTCAATATTACCGATCGCTCCAAAGAGAATCTGCTCGATTATCTCGACCCGAAGAAGTACACCATTCTTCCCAACACCGCCGGTTGTTACAACGTGGAGGATGCTTTGCGTTATGCCCGTTTGGCCAGAGCCGCGGGCGTGTCGGATTTGATCAAGCTGGAAGTGCTTGGCGATGAGCGAACCCTCTTCCCCGATACGGCGGGATTGATCGAAGCGGCGAAGATTCTTGTCAAGGAAGGTTTTATCGTACTGCCTTATACGAATGACGATCCCATTGTGGCTCAGAAGCTCGTCGATGTTGGCTGTCCGGCGGTCATGCCGTTGGCGGCGCCGATTGGGTCGGGGCTCGGTATCCGCAATCCGTATAATTTAAAAATCATTATGGAAATGATCAAGGTGCCGATTGTCGTCGATGCCGGTGTCGGGACTGCGTCCGATGCTGCATTTGCGATGGAATTAGGGGCAGATGCGGTACTCATGAACACGGCTATCGCCGGAGCCAAAGATCCTATTGCTATGGCTGAGGCCATGAAATACGGGGTGTTGGCAGGGCGGCTTGCCTACAAGGCTGGGCGAATTCCACGAAAATTGTATGCGACGGCCAGCAGCCCGATCGAAGGCATGCTCTAAGAAGGATGCTGAAAACGTCCGCCAGCTTCGTTTTCAGCTCATCGAAATCCTCAACGTACCCCCAGGGTACGCCTGCGGGTTCGATTCGCCTGCGGCCTCGCTGGACGAACGTTTTGAGCATCCTTCTCTGCTCTTTTGATTCAGTACTTCCCTGATGTTGACACTCTCCAGCCGTCTTCTTGTCGTTACGGATCGTCTCCAGACTAAAGGGCGATCGTTGGTCCCACTACTGCAAAGAGTGCTCGTAGTCGGGATGCCAGCCGTTCAACTTCGTGAACGTGATCTCTCTGTCAGGGAACTTATGGCGCTTGCGCGTGAGGTGCAGGCCATCACCGCTTCTTGCGGATCTCAGCTCCTTATCAATGATCGGATCGATATCGCGTTGGCGCTGGAAGGAGTCGGCGTTCATTTGCGGAGCAATAGTTTACCTCTGCCAGTCGCACGCAAGATGCTGGGGCCGCAACGGCTTCTGGGCATGTCCGTGCATGCGGTCGAAGAGGCGGTGCGGGCGGAGGCCGCGGGCGCAGACTACATTGTGCTTGGCCCGATCTATGAGACGCCGTCCAAACAGATGTTTGGTCCGCCGCTCGGCATTCACACACTTGAGAAGGCATGCACACTGGTTCGTATCCCGATTATCGGGATTGGCGGAGTGACGGCGGCGCGCGCGCGTGAGATGCGGCATGCCGGAGCATTCGGTGCGGCGGTGATCACGGCGATTCTCGGTGCGGACGATGTGGCGTCGGCGACGCGAGAGTTACTCGATGCCGTGACGCTCGTGCAATAATGTGCGCAACACATAACCATCATGCTGTCGGATGAGGCCGTCAGGTTGACCACCCCAGGAACGGGTGTTAGAATCCGCGCAGACCAGGACTTCTCGATTCAGCACAGGGTTTCGATTTTTTCGAGTCGCGCATGGACGGCAAGAAAAATAGTCCGAGTCGATTCCGGTCTCTCCGAGATTCCGTCACGCAGATCACGAAGCGGTTGACAGAAGGAGAAACGGACGTGGCCCCACGCAACGACGAACATGTTCGCGAAGTGGAAAAGCTCCGTGTGCAGATCCAGTCGATGGAAGAAGAAATCCGCCGGCTGTACCAGTCCCGCTACCAGCTCGATCAAGCCACCAAACAGAACGAAAAGCTCGTCGCCACCCTCCAGGAGGCGAAGGGGCAGATTGAAGCGTTGCGTGTTGAGGTTGAAAAACTGACCGCGCCTCCGTCGGCCTACGCCATTTTTTCCAGTCTTAATACTGATGGAACGGGCAATGTTTATGTCTCCGGGCGAAAGATGAAAGTCAGCGTGCATCCATCGATCAATGGAAAGACGATGCGCAAGGGGCAGGAAGTGCTCCTGAATGAAGCCTTGAATGTGATCGAGGTGAAGGGCTTCGATATCCAGGGTGAAGTGGTGCGGCTCAAAGATGTGCTGGAAGGTAACCGCGCCTTGGTCACGCTGCACTTCGACGAAGAAAAGGTTGCCGAACTCGGTGATCCGCTGCTGGCTGAACGATTGAGCGTCGGCGATCATCTGCTCTACGATCCTCGTTCCGGCTACGTCGTTGAGAAGCTGCCGAGATCGGAGTCGGAAGAGTTGGTCTTGGAAGAAGTGCCGGATGTCGATTATGAGCACATCGGCGGGTTGCAGCATGAGTTGGAGCAGGTCCGCGACGCAGTGGAGTTGCCGTTCCTTCATCCGACTCTGTTTTCAGAATATAAGTTGAGTGCGCCGAAGGGGGTCTTGCTCTATGGCCCGCCGGGCTGCGGAAAAACCTTGATCGCCAAAGCTGTGGCGAATTCAATTGCCAAGAAACTCGGGCACCTCACAGGCAAAGAAGTGCGGAGCTATTTCTTGCATGTGAAGGGCCCTGAGTTGCTCAATAAGTACGTCGGTGAGTCCGAGCGCCAGGTCCGCGAAGTCTTCAAGAAAGCCAAAGAGCGGGCGGAAGATGGGAATCCCGTCATCGTATTCTTCGATGAGATGGATGCACTCTTCAGAACCAGAGGCACCGGGATTTCTTCCGATATCGAGTCAACGATCGTCCCGCAGTTTCTCTCAGAAATTGACGGGATGGAACGGCTTCGCAATGTGATCGTGATCGGGGCCAGCAATCGCCAGGATCTCATCGATCCGGCTGTCCTCCGCGCCGGACGGTTGGACGTGAAGGTGAAGGTGGGTCGCCCTGATGCCGCGGCAGCCAAGGATATTTTCTCGAAGTATTTGAGCATCGACCTGCCGTTTGCCGAGGAAGATTTGACACGCCACGGTGGCGACGCAAAGGCCCTGGTCGAACAGATAATCGATCTCACGGTCGGGGCGATGTATGCGTCCTCTGAGGAGAATAAGTTCATCGAGGTCACCTATGCAAACGGTGAAAAGGAAGTGCTCTACTTCAAGGATTTTGCGAGCGGAGCCCTGATCGAAGGCATCGTGTCGCGCGCCAAGAAGTTTGCCGTGAAGCGGGCGATCGCGAAAGAAGGCCGTGGCCTTCGGTCTGAGGACTTGATCCGCGCCATTCGGGAGGAGTTTAAGGAGCACGAAGATCTGCCTAATACGACCAATCCTGACGACTGGGCGAAGATCTCGGGGAAGAAGGGCGAAAAGATCGTGCATCTTCGGACGATCAGCGGAGGCCCGGGCGAGTCGCGTCAGATTGAAACAGTTACGACAGGGCACTATCTCTAGAACATCATAGCCATGCAGGAACCTACCTCGCCGCCGATTCCCCGTGTACTGGGGACAGAAACGGAATTCGGGATCGCGTCACGCGATCCTGCCGCCTCAGATCCCGTCTCCAATTCCATTGCCGTTATTGGGCACTATCCGGGTCTACCGGCTCCTCTGGCCATCTGGGACTATGAAAATGAAAACCCGTTGCTCGATGCGCGTGGATTCGAAGTTGAAGGGGAGCGAGAGCGGCCCAACCCGGAATACAATCGTCAGTTGAATAAGGTGTTGGCGAATGGAGGGCGGCTCTACGTTGACGGGGCTCATCCAGAATATTCTACGCCTGAGTGTACCAATCCACGGGAAATAGTCGCATTCGAACGAGCCGGCGACCGAATCCTCGCTCAATGCCTCGAACAGATGGCACGTGTCACCGGGCGTGATCATTGCGTGCTGTACAAAAACAACTCGGACGGCAAGGGGAACAGCTACGGTTATCATGAAAGCTATCTCTTGTCGCGCGCGGTTCCCTTCGACCGCATCGTGAAGGTCTTGGCGCCATTTTTTGTGACGAGGCCTATTTTTGCAGGGGCAGGCAAAGTCGGCGCAGAAAATCAGACCGACTCAACGGAATACCAGATTTCACAGCGTGCGGATTTCTTCGAGTGCCTGGTCGATCTTAATACGATGGTTCGGCGCCCCATCGTCAATTCACGCGATGAGCCGCACGCGGAGTATGGCAAATACCGGCGGCTGCATGTGATTGTCGGGGATGCCAACATGGCGGAACTGTCGACCTATCTCAAGGTCGGCACGCTGTCGATCGTCTTGGATCTGCTCGATGCCGGCGCCGATCTGCCGCAGTTCGAGTTGGATGATCCGGTTCGAGCTATCAAGCAGGTGTCGCGCGATCTGGGGATGAAGGCGCTGCTCACACTCACGGGAGGCCGCTCGACGACGGCAGTGGACATTCAACGAGCCTATTTGAAGGCCGCCATGGGATACTATGCGTGCCGCGAGCTGTCTCAAGTCACGAAAGATATTCTCGTCCGCTGGGAGGATGTGCTGGACAAGTTGGAGCAAAATCCTCGGCTCTTGGTGCGAGAGTTGGACTGGGTGGCGAAGCGTCAGATGATGGAATCCTATATGGAGCGTAAGGGCTGTGGGTGGGACGACCCGCGGATCCGGCTGATGGATCTGCAGTATCACGACATCCGACCTGAGAAGGGTTTGTATTTTACGCTCGAACGCAGCCACTTGATCGAGCGAATTGTGCAAGATGTCGAGATTGCACGAGCAGAGTTCACCCCGCCTCCGGGGACGCGCGCCTATTTCCGGGGGCGTTGTGTCAGCAAGTTCGCGAAGTCTGTCTATGGTGTCAGCTGGACGTCGGTCCTGTTCGATATCGGCAACAACCAGGTGAAACGAGTGCCGTTGATGGATCCGCTCCGAGGCACGTCCTCGCTGACGAGTGACCTTCTTGATCAGGTCGAGACCGTCGATGAATTGCTGGTAAAACTCAAGGCCTGAAGAACAACCTTCCCTCGCGATGAACACCATGAAATTGCCATTCTTCCCCAACCACGACGACTCGAGTTTCTTCGATTTTTTGACCGAACACCATCCTGGGCTGACTCCGATTGGCCGCAGTGGATCCCTATTGCCTCAGGCCACAGCCGATCCAATGCGCGGGGCCGGGCCGATCAGTGTCCCCCATGCGACCACTGTGCTGGCGATTAAGTATCAACAGGGCGTGGTCATTGCCGGAGACCGTCGAGCGACAGAAGGGTTCCAAATCGCCGAGCGCAGGATTGAGAAGGTCTTCAAAGTTGACGAGTATTCCGCGATGGCGATCGCCGGTGCTGCCGGCCCTTGCATTGAAATGGCCAAGCTGTTCCAAGTCGAACTGGAGCATTACGAAAAGCTAGAGGGCGTACAATTGTCTTGTGAAGGGAAGGCCAACAAGCTTGGACAGATGGTCAAGGCCAATCTGCCGATGGTCTTTCAAGGGCTGGTCGTCATGCCACTTTATGTTGGGTATGACCTGAAGCGCGCGGAAGGCCGCATCTTCAAGTACGATCTCGCGGGGGGGCGGTACGAAGAGTCGGACTACCATGCCATCGGATCGGGGGGGAAAGATGCGCGCAATACGATGCGGGAGCATTTCCTCAGAGGCTTGGCTGAAGTAGACGCGCTGAAGCTGGCTCTCCTGGCCTTGTACAATGCGGCTGATGATGACGTTGGGACCGGGGGGCCGGACCTCGTGCGGGGCATTTACCCCACGGCGAAGATCGTCAGCGCGAGCGGCATTACCGATGTGTTAGACCAACAGATCCGCGGCGTCTATGATGGGTTGATTGCCACTCGCCGCTCCAAGGAGAACTAAGCATGCCGATGCCCTATTACGTCTCGCCCGAGCAGATGATGCAGGACAAGGCGGAGTATGCCAAAAAAGGCATCGCCAAAGGTCGCTCCATCATTGCCCTTGAATATGTGAACGGGATATTGCTTGTTGCGGAAAACCCCAGCGCGTCGCTCTATAAAATTTCAGAGATCTACGACAGCATCGCCTTCGCAGGGGCCGGCAAGTACAGCGAATTCGAAAATCTCAGGAAGGCCGGCATCAGGCACGCGGATCTCAAAGGCTTCATGTATAGCCGGGAAGATGTCACGGGCCGCTCACTCGCGAACGGGTATTCCCAAAGCCTCGGTACTATTTTCAGTCAGGAGCTGAAACCGCTGGAGGTGGAAATCCTGGTGGTGCAGGTCGGGCACAACGGCCATTCGAATGAGATGTATCGCATCTCCTTCGACGGCAGCATTATCGACGAACGCACCTTTGCAGTTATCGGAGGCAAGTCCGAAGCGGCGCAAGCCCTGCTCAAGGAGAAAGGCTTGACGGAGCCTCCTGAACTCAAGGCTGCCCTCACTCTTTGCCTCACCGCACTCGAACAGATCGGCACCCAGAAGCTCTCACTGGAGAGTCTGGAGGTGGCGGTTCTGGATCGCACCCGCGACGGCAGAAAGTTTCGTCGCCTTTCGCCTACCGACACCAAACAACTCCTCTCAGCCTAGCAGGGCGCTGAAAAAGTCCGCCAGCTTCGTTCTCGGCTCATCGAAATCCTCAACGTACCCCAGAGGGTACGCTTCCGGTTTCGACTCGCCTGCGGCCTTGCTGGCGGACTTTTTGAGCACCCTGGGGGGATTTTTCTGGGCTGCACGTTAGGACCATCGAAGCTTTATCCTGCCACTCGTTTTTCCATAGCCTGCCGGTTCCTCGGTTAAGTTTTTGAGCCACAGACCGATACAGACTCAGAGCATCGTCTGCAGATGGACGCACACGTCGGTTCAGACGGTTCAGTACCCGTCCAATTCAGGAGGTCCGCATGGGCACAGAGACACCGAAATCCCCATCCCTTGCGAAAACGATCTTAGTCGTCGATGATGATCCATCGATGAGGTTGATCTGTGTCAAAACGCTTCGTGCGGAAGGGTTTACAGTCCTTGAGGCGGAAGGTAGCTCTGAGGCATTACAGGTATTGACCACTTATCAGGAGCCCATCGATTTGCTGCTGACCGATCTCATGCTGCCTCCGCCCGGTTTTCAACTCACCTCTACCCAAAACCCATATCCGAGGGTTCATGGCCACGACGTCATCCAGCGCGCCTTGGCGATAAAGAAGACATTGCGCGTGATCCTCATGTCGAGCTTGTCGTATCATGAACGGAAGGCGTATCAAACCATTACCGATCAGGTGCCCTTTCTCCAGAAGCCATTTTCTGTTGAGATCATGATGCAGTTGGTGCATGAGGTGTTCGCTTCGGCTCCGCTTTCTTGTGCCGACTCCGCCGTCAAATCGACCGCCAAACAAGACGTTCGGTGGTATGACTAACTTCACGGTCCACGTCACGTGAACCCCGGGTTCCCATCTCAGTGGAATCATCCCTCATCGACATCATGCATGGCGACGATTTGCTGCACGCCACTGTGAGCCTGCCGACCGAAGGCTTGTCGTCGCAGCGGATCGGCGATTGCCTTAGCATGCGCTGAATCAAGCAGGCAAAGGCATGCCTCTGAGCTACCTATGCTCCACACGAGAGTCCATGGCTATCGGAGCTGCATCCCTATCGAATATAATAAGACCGGAGAGGGTGTCGAAGGGAGCCTCGTATAAAGAAGCGGGCGCAATCAGTGTATTGAGAAGGGAACTGAGACGTGGGTAAGACGGATCAGGAACGAAGGAGTGGAAACCAGTGAAACACAGAATGACAGCATTCGGAATCGGGCTCTGTCTTTCTCTGATGACACCCATCGCTCCGACCATCGCGGGAGAGGTGAGGCTCCATATTCCTCCGGTGTTTCAGGAACGCCCGAGCTGGTGCTGGGCAGCTGTGGGAGAGATGGTCTTCAAATATTATGATGTACCCGCTATTCATCGGACAGACTATCAGTGCGGGATTGCGCAGACGAGAAACCTTTGCACAGGGATACCGAATTGCGTGACGTGCGATCTCCCGGCCGGCGATGAGTCCAGCATGATGAACGTCGTCCAACAGTATCCGTTATTGGCTACCAGGGATGGTGCGGCTGGAGATGTCGCGCTGGCAGCTCAATCGAAGGCCGGCAGCCTTTCCGAGGCGGAAGTGAAACAAGAGATCAATGAGGGACGTCCTATTATTGCGGGAGTGTCCCCATCCGGGTTCAAGATTAATGGAATTTCTCAACATACGGCTCTTATCGTTGGTTACGACGATCGCTCCGGCAATCTTAAGCTGATTGTGAATGATCCGTTTCCCTTCGAAGACGACCGCTTCCTCTGGATAGGGAACCCCTACCAACCAAACATGGATATGTCGGGAGAAAATGAGGGTCAATACGAGGTCGGTTTCGAACGATTTCGCTCGAAGATCAAGTGGAACCATACGCTGTACAGGTTAACTTGTAGTGGGAAAGGTTGTCCGTCCGACAACCTCCAGGCTGAGGGTAACATTACAGGGAAAGACGACCGTGAGGTTATTCAATCCGTACTCGCCGCCGCCTCCGGAGACTTCAAAACCTTACGCACTGGACATAAATCAGTCGATCATGCCGGGACAACATGGAGACCCAACGTATTCTTTTCCGGCGCCAAGCAATGTCTGGTGAGAGATAAGGACGATGCCGATGGAGCCAGGTGGAGTTGTACGTTCAAATTTTCAGACAGGTCGGAGGCCAACGAAGCGGTGAAGGACATCGTGAAACGGTTGCGCAACAGCTTGCCTGAAGGGTGGACTGCAACGGATCTCGATCAGGACTCTGACACAGAGTTGTACACCAAGACAGACAAATTCATGGCCAATAAACCTGGAGCGAATTCGGTGATCAGCGTGCACTTTATTGACGTGAAGCAGAGTGGGCGAGTCACCATGCATCTTTCCATCCAATCGCCCCTTCCAATCCAACCATGAGTAGGCTACATTCAAGCCACGCCCCCGTAGCTCAGTTGGATAGAGCAGCGGTTTCCTAAACCGTTTGTCGTACGTTCAATTCGTATCGGGGGCACCAAATAGCAATCGCTCGTGCCGTCGGCCCCTTCCCTGTGCGCACTGGACACATCTTCTCTCATCGATACGGAGTTCAAATTCGCTTGCCCGCTGAGCGTGGTTGCGTATACTCATTCTGAAGAAGCGAACCACCTTGAGAAAGGAGCGACCGTGTCGAAGCGCAACACCTTGAAGCCAAGAAGCCGCCTCGCCAACCCGTGCGTGGTGGAATACCTTGGGCCGAACTTTACGGAGCAGGGAACGATGACGGATCTTTCTGGCGATGGAATGAAGATCCTCGGCACCCGTTCAGTTCATGTCGGTATGCGTCTTGCCCTCCGACTATCGATCGGTGAATCTGCCACACCCATTGAGATTCCCTGTGCCTATGTGCGGTGGACGCGCAATCAAGAGTTCGGAGTCAAGTTTGGCCCGATGGAGCCATCGGTGTTGACACGACTCAACGACCTTCTATTGGTCTACCAGGGCTCACCAACCTAGACAGTGTCGTCACGAGATGTGAAATGATGTAGAATCATGCTGAACCGAAGG
>ERZ1292633.1801-Hain-H41-02um-R1-1801-length-22641-cov-44_pt1 | contig 22641 bp, 30 predicted proteins | sample MGYA00564406_ERZ1292633 | MGnify/ENA primary metagenome ERZ1292633 (study PRJEB36523, sample SAMEA6512639) | groundwater metagenome | collected 2019-01-08 | study: AquaDiva: Metagenomics assemblies of 32 groundwater samples
TTGCGCCACGATTTTTGATCGCCCGCTAGATGCAATAATTACTTTGCTCCGACACATAAGACTGCTTAGATTGCGTCTTTGGGGTTGATGCTGTACACTCTGCGGGTTCTATGACAGAGGAAGAAACAGATGAAAAAATGATCCTGCCTGCGTCGGAAGATTCGACCGACAAGGCAAAGACGATGCGCAAGCCTGTCCGCGCAGGTGTGCCCCGCACTAAAACTGTTAAATCAACATCTGATCTTTCCACTCCTGCGTCTACCACGTCGCGCGTGCTGAAAAAGACTGAAGCATCTAATCGTTTGCGTATTAAGGTGCGCGCCTATGAGCATGCAATCTTGGACAAATCCGTTAAGCAAATCATCGACACTGCTACTCGTTACAATGCCGAGATTATTGGTCCTGTACCGCTCCCAATCGACATCAAAAAGTATACGGTCAATCGAGCCGCATTCATCGACAAAGATTCCCGCGAACAATTCGAGATGCGTATACATAAACGCATGATAGACATTTTGAATCCAGGACCGAAAGTCATCGAAGCCTTAACCAATATCGACTTGCCGTCCGGTGTTAGTATTGATGTCAAGATGATGTCATAGGCGGTATCAACAGTTTGCCGTAGGTGTTTGTTGCGTATGCGATATATACTATCCATATGAAACTTTCTACATGTTTTGTTCCGGTGATTGCGCTTCTTATTTTGGCTTTGGTAACCCCTGTAATTATTCATGCGCAAATAGAGGATGATCGTAGCGCAACGATTCGTTCCGCAATACTTGCCGATCCGCGTGCGGAGGGGTTGTCGGATGAGGATATCGAATCTATGGTTGCCGTTATTACCGAAGAGGCTGTAGTGCAGGGGATAACATCTGAAGATATTGTATGGCGACCGCAAGAGGATGTCGAAACAATTTCTCCACTGTGTGGGAAGTTGCCTGTACTTTTCTGCATGCTTAATCAGGCATTTGGGTTTGATGGTTCCGATTTGACTATTCCTATCGGTCTCGGCACTTCTTCCGCGCTACTTCTTTTCTTGATCGGCTCCATACTTTTGCATAAGCACGGCCACCATCCAATTGCAGGTCGGATCTCGACCCCGATTTCAAATTAACTTTTACTTGCATTAAACGCGGGTATAAGTATACTCCTCTCACGCCACGTCCCGATCAATTCTGCTTACAGCAGTTTTGTATCTACCCGAGTAGATAGGGACCAATAGCATCTCGCGCCTGCGAATGCTCTGGCGCGATTTCTGTATATGACAACCAAATTTATGTTAGGAACCAAAGGGCGCATGACCCAGATTTTTGATGAGAACGGAAACGCTCATCCCGCTACGGTAGTTGTGGCCGGTCCATTAACCGTCACGCAGATCAAGGGGGAGAAGGACGGCTATACGGCTATGCAGGTAGGTTTTGGCGCAATGAAAGAGTCGCGCGTCAAAAATCCGCAAATTGGAAAGCCCTTTAAATACCTTCGAGAGTTTTCTATTGGAGAGAAGGAGGCAGAAATCGGAAGCGCCATCGATATTTCAATATTTACTCCGGGTGATATAGTGGCAGTTTCCGCAATTTCTAAAGGAAAGGGATTCCAGGGTGTCGTTAAGCGACATGGATTTCACGGTGGCCCCAGAAGTCATGGTCAGAAAAACAAAGAGCGTGCGCCTGGCTCGATTGGTGGTGGCGGACGCGCAGGCGGACGCGTCGTGAAGGGTATGCGCATGGGGGGTCGCATGGGCGGGGATCGTATTACAGTCAAAAATCTAAAAATTTTGCAGGTTGATCCATCGACCAATACTTTAATCATTTCGGGTGCGATACCGGGACACCCCGGCACGCTTGTAGAAATCCGCGGATAAGCTTGTTCCGTTAGAAATCAACGTATGAATACTTCAACAGAAAAAATAAAAAAGGAAAAATCCGCCACTGTATCAAAAGTGGAGACTTCTAACGCGGTGAATATGGAAGCCGTTATCTACAATGCGCAAGGGAAGAATATAGACTCGGTCGTGTTACCAGAGGACGTGTTTGGGGTGAAATGGAATAATGCGCTCATGCACCAAGTTGTAACGGCCATGCAATCAAACGCTCGTCCGCGTATCGCACACACAAAGACGCGCGGGGAGGTTCGCGGGGGAGGGAAGAAGCCATGGGCGCAGAAGGGTACAGGTCGCGCACGTCATGGATCCATCCGTTCTCCAATTTGGAGAGGAGGGGGTGTGACGCACGGACCGCGAAACGATAAAAATTACACGCGTACGATTCCGAAAAGAATGCGTGCAAAAGCGCTGTTTATGGTCATTTCTCGCAAGTTCAAAGATGGAGAAATAATTTTTATTGATTCATTCGGGATCACGACGCCGAAGACGGCTATTGCGAAGAAAAGTTTGAACTCGCTCGCATCCATTTCCGGTTTTGAAAAACTATCAAGTAAAAAACGGAACGCGGCGTTGATCGCGTTCTCGAGCGATACGGGAGTTACAAAGAAAAGCTTCGGTAATATAGGAAACGTACAGACGGTTGACGTCAGAAATCTCAATCCGGTTTCTGTTCTCGGCAGTACCTTTCTAATCATTGAGAATCCTAAAGACGCCGTTCTGATTATTTCTAAGCGCGTTTCCTCGCAACTAAAGTAAATTTTTATGGCATTATTCGGAAAAAAGAAATTAGAAGAAAAAAAGACGGTGGAAATAAAAACCGTTTCTAACAAATCTGATACCTCGAATGGGTCTAACATCGGGCATCTTTCCGGCGTTCTTGTGAATCCGCGCATAACAGAAAAGGCCTCATCTAATATTGGCGTCGGCGTGTACACTTTTGATGTTTCTGACAGCGCCACAAAGTGCAGTATAAAAGGTGCGATTTTTGCATTGTATGGCGTGCATCCGCGCATGGTTCGAGTTGTCACTATTCAAAGGAAGATGCGTCGTAATGCGCGGACGGGGCAATCGGGCTTATCGCGTGGTGGGAAAAAAGCTTACGTTTATCTGAAAAAGGGCGAGATAATAACAATTTCTTAATTTAATCCTGCTAGTAACAAATAAAATATGAGCATTAAATTATACAAACCAGTAACTTCGGGACAGCGCGGCATGAGTCGTGTTCACTATCGCAAGCTTCTCTCCGGGCACAATCCTCACAAAGCACTCGTGCAAGGTAAAGGTAAAACAGGCGGAAGAAACGCATTCGGACGTATAACCATGCGTCACAGAGGGGGTGGTCATAAGCAAAAATATCGTCTCGTCGATTTTCGTTTCGATAAAAAGAATATTCCGGCACGCATAGCGAGTATCGAGTATGATCCTTACCGAAGCGCTTTCATCGGGCTATCGATCTATGCCGACGGCGAGAAACGTTATGTCGTTCTTCCTCGGCACGTGAAGGTTGGCGATACTTTTCTTGTTGCAGACAATGCGCCAATCAAGCCGGGTAATCGATTGTCACTTGGCAAAATCCCGGTTGGCACATTCGTTTACAATATAGAATTGAGTCTGGGGAGGGGCGCCGCGCTAGTGCGCTCGGCTGGAAATTTTGCGGAAGTGGTTGCGCAAGACGCCGGATATACGCATCTTAGATTGCCTTCTACCGAAGTGCGAAAAATCATAAGCTCCGCATGGGCTTCGATAGGAGAAGTTTCCAACGAGATGTATCGTTTGCAGGTATTGGGCAAAGCCGGACGAAACAGATGGAAGGGAATCCGTCCGACTGTTCGAGGGAGTGCAATGAATCCTGTGGATCACCCGCATGGGGGTGGAGAAGGTCGCGCGGGTCGCGGACTCCGTCGCGCCAAGACCATGTGGGGCAAGCCTGCCGGAAAAGGTCAAAAAACACGCCGTCCGAAAAAATATTCGAATGTTTTTATCATTTCTCGCCGAAAGGTTGGAAAACGCGCTTAAATCCTGTATAGTTCCGTACCTATGACTCGTTCACTAAAAAAAGGTCCATATGTGGATGCGAAACTTTTAAAGAAAGTCGGCGCGAGAAAAGCGTCTGCCGGTGGCATCAAGACGTGGGCCAGAAGTTCACAGATAGCACCGGAATTCGTGGGCTACACCTTTCTTGTGCATACGGGGAAGAATTTCGACGAAGTATATGTTTCGGAAGACATGGTCGGACACCGTCTTGGTGAATTTGCGCCTACAACCAAATTCATAAAGCACGGCGGTAAGATGCAGAAGGAGACGGAGATGGCCGCGAAAGCGGCGGAGATCGCTTCGGCGCAAGCCGCGAAGGGGGCGACCGCAGCGGCAGGGAAAAAATAATTCAATAATTCAAATTCGCACCGCAATATATTAAATAAATATGAAAGCACTTTTGACAAACTATCACCAGTCTCCGCGTAAGGTTAGGCTTGTCGCCGATCTTATTCGCGGTAAATCGATACAGGCGGCGCGTCTCGCTCTCAAGTTTTTGCCGAAAAAATCATCTCCTGCGATAGAGAAGCTTTTGGATTCGGCTGTTGCAAATGCACGCAGTAATGGGACTTATTCAGAAAGCCTGTATGTAAAAAAGATAACCGTCGATAAGGGGGCAGTGATGCGCAGGTCACGACCTTTCGCGCGCGGTCGCGCCGGCGCTATCAGAAAAACAATGAGCATAGTATTTCTCGAGCTAGGCGCGTCTAAAAGCTAAAAGCAATCGTTATGACTCACACAGTACATCCATATGCGCATCGCCTCGGAATAATTCGCGACTGGAAAAGTCGCTGGTTTGCGAAAATGCCCGCGCAATACCGACAGAACGTTATGGTAGATTCCGCAATCCGTCGCTTCTTAAAAAAGCGCTTGCGAGGTCACTATGTTACGTCTGTCGAGATCGAGCGTAACGAGAAACATATTCGCGTGCTCATCAAAACCTCTCGTCCCGGTCTTGTTATAGGGCGCGGGGGCGATGGTTCCGTGAAGCTTACGAAAGAGATTGAGGCGATTGTACGCAAGGTACCGCTCGCAAGAGGAAAGCATATCCCCGGAGGAAGGATTCTTTCTGTTCATTTGGACATTGAAGAGATTCGCTCTCCAGAATCCCAATCGCCCGTCGTTGCTTATATGATAGCCGAAGGTCTGGAGAAGCGTCAAACATTTCGACGTGTCTTAAAACAGACGGTTGAGAAAGTAATGGCGAATCGAGATGTTTTGGGCGTGAGAATTGCGGTCGCCGGCAGGCTTGGGGGTGCGGAAATGAGTAGGCAAGAAGAAATTAAGAGGGGACGTGTGCCATTGCAAACTCTGCGAGCGGATATAGACTTTGCGCGCGAAGAGGCGTATCTTCCCTACGGTGTAATCGGAATCAAGGTGTGGATTTACCGTGGCGACATCTTCTCGGATAAGAAATCGGAGAAGCAGTCATAAAATTTAACTTATGCTCGCACCAAAAAAAGCAAAATTCAGAAAATGGCAGAGTGGACGTAAAAACGTTGCGTACCTCAAAAGACCCGAGACGCGAGGTGTCACTGTCGCTTTCGGGGGTTTCGGATTGAAGGCGCTTACGCAGGCGCGTGTTACATCGAATCAGCTCGAAGCTGCACGTCGCGCACTCTCGCGTGCAGGCGGAAAAGGCGCTAAGATATGGACGCGCGTTTTTCCCGACCGTCCTTTCACTCAAAAGGCCGCAGAGGTAGGCATGGGAAGCGGAAAGGGGGATGTGGCTGGATTTGTGGTTGAAGTTCGTCCGGGCAGAGTTATTTTCGAAATCGACGGCGCTCCTATGGAACAGGCTCGCGAAGCTCTACGGAAAGCCGGTACCAAACTTCCTCTTAAAGTACGCGTCGTGGCGCGGGTATAGTTAGACATTGTTCACTAGATAAGTTATGACTGACATAATTCAACAAAGCATGGAGGATTTGAAGAAACAAATTGTAGATAATCGCGCCGCGCTTCGGGTGTTTCGATTTGGCGGGGCGGGTAGTCGCACAAGGAATGTTCGCGAGGGACGCAATTTGCGGAAAAACATAGCGCGTGTTCTTACGGAGATTCGAAAGAGGGATATAGCCACTAACAAAAGTATATGAATGAAAAAAACATAACACCTGGAAAAACCCTTAAAGGAGTCGTTGTAAAACGGGCGATGAAGGATACCGTCACCGTATCTGTCGAGCAATTCGTCATGCATCCAAAGTACAAGAAGTATCTGCGTAAAACCAAAAAGTATTTGGTGCACGATATTGGAAACACCGCGGAGATAGGGGACAAGGTTGTAATCAGAGAGACTCGCCCTATCTCTAAGCGTAAGCGTTTCGTTCTTATCGAGCGAATCTCGCGAAAAGCATAATTGATATTATATGTTACAAGATAGAACTTTAGTCAAAATAGCTGACAATTCGGGCGGTATAATCGGTCGTGTTTTCAAGATTTTGGGAGGGTCGAAGAAGCGCTACGCGTGCGTGGGCGAAGAGGTTATTATTTCCATACAGACTGCACAGCCGCGCAAAATGGTCAAGAAGAAAGAGGTGCATCGTGCGGTGGTTGTTAGACAGGCCAAGAGTTTACGTCGAAAAGACGGTTCATATGTGCGGTTCGACGAGAACGCGGTCGTTCTTATAGTCGGTAGCGGTAAGGAGCCCAAAGATCCAAAGGCTAATCGAGTGTTCGGGCCGATCCCGCGTGAGATTGTCGAATATGGTTATAAGAAGATAGGATCATTAGCTCCGGAAATAGTATAGTTCGTATAATTCAACAGACTCACTGTAAAAAATATGAAATTAAAAAAAGGAGACAAAGTGGCGGTTATAGCTGGTAAATCCAAGGGGCAGATTGGAACAATCGTCCGCACATTGCGAGACAAGAACAGCGTCGTTCTCGACGGTATCAATCTTTCGAAACGGCATCAGCGCCCAACACAGAGAAGCCGTAAGGGGCAAATTATCGAACGTGCCATGCCGATACACGCATCGAATGTTATGATCATAGACCCGAAGTCTGGGAAACCGACGCGAATTCGTATCGTTCGCGATAAAGATGGGGAACGCGGGCGGGTGGCAGTGAAAAGTGGCCAAACGCTCAAGTAAAAAATATGACAACTACATTGCAACATACAAAAACATTCGACGCACTCAAGGGCGCGTTTGGATACAAGAGCGTGATGCAGACCCCGAGGGTCGTTAAGGTCGTGGTATCAACTGGCGTTGGCAAAGTGAACAAAGACAAGAAGCGAATGGAGCTCATCGTGGGGAGGCTTACGCGCATCACGGGTCAGGTTCCAGCTCCGCGTTCCGCGAAAAAAGCCATAGCGAATTTTAAGAGTCGCGCGGGCGATGTTGTCGGGTACCAAGTTACACTTCGCGGAAACAGGGCCAAAGCTTTCTTGGACAAACTCATTCATATAGTTTTTCCGCGTACGAAAGACTTTCGCGGATTGTCCCCGAAAGCTATCGATGAGATGGGCAATATGACGATCGGTATCAAGGAACACATCGTGTTTCCGGAGACTTCCGACGAAGATTCCAAAGACATTTTCGGTCTTGCTGTAACAATTGTTACCACTGCCAAGAGCGCGAAAGAAGCACAAGCTTTCTTGCGTCATTTGGGAGTGCCACTGCGGGAGAAATAGTCCCGCACCTAACTTGTGCTTCTGAATGTCAAGTAATACCATCACCAATTAACCATTCAATAATAGATATCCGTCTTTGCGAGGTCTTTGACCGAAGCAATCTAGAGTCCGTGCACATATTCTGGATTGCTTCGCTTCGCTCGCAAAGACAAACGGGGATAGGTTAATTGGAGATGGTATAAATAGGGAAATAAGTATTCCTATGAGTCGTCTATAGCGAGAAATAGGAACACAGTGCCATTCTAAACTTTGGTACTATAGTAAAAATGTCAAATGAAAATGCTGAGAATGTTGCCGAAAGTAGATAGTGGTACTATGTAAAAGTGGTATTTGATCGATAAGAGACTATGGCATTAGACAAACCAACTTTTGAAACAGGTCGGGCGAAAGATACTGAAAATACGGAAAGAAGATCTGTGAATTTTTTTGTTGCGATGAGAGATAAAATGATCGCCGAGATAGGAGTACCGGATCAACGTGCGATGTTTGCTGATGCGTATGATTTGAGTAACGGATTGATGGCGTTGAACACAATAGGCGCGGTACAAAAAGAGCGAACCGGTTTTGCTCGTGGGACAATAGATCCAATAAAAGATAGATTTCGCGTAACAATTCCGATTGATCAATTGCAACTGGATCGCAGTCCATCGCTAGCAATGGGAGATGAAGAATCTCTGAGAAACATTAAGAATGTCGATTTGGAAAGGTTGAAGAGTGCCACATGCGAGTACCTCAAGAAATTTGGACAACTCAAGCATCGGCTCGGTATGTTGCGAGAAGTAGAACTGCATCCGGAGATAAAAGAACTTCTCTCAAAATACAATAAGTCCAATGTACATGAGCTTTTCGAACCCGGACTTGAAATAAAATATTCGGAAATTCGCGATCTGAGCGCCAAGATTGCAAGTGTATTTGAATATAGAAATAGGAAAATAAAAGAATTCGTCGCGTACCGCTATGCACGATCCGTACCTGCGGAGACGGATTCAGAGACATTTTCCCTAAACGTTCATCGTATTGTCGAGACTAGACAGGATAATGCCTATAGAGATGGATTTATTAAAAATAGTGATGCTTTTAGCGCTCCAATACCGCCCGAGCTTGTTCCGTATGCAATGGGTAAACTGCGAGAAACGATCGGAAGCGTCCGATCTTCAGGAGGCAAGATTGACGAGAAGAAAGAGGCATTGAAGTCATACATCCTTTTCGAAATGATACATCCGTTCGATGATGGAAACGGTCGGACGGGTCGGGCTCTTTTTGTATATCTCCAAAGACATCTGAGTAAGGAGAGATCGATGATAGATGTTCCTATCCATATTCCAATTGCTCGTTACGAATCTGGCACGATATATCCTCAAGAGACCGTCGGCAGCAAAGATACACTGACACGACCCGGTTCCGTATCACTCGACGTAAATACTCTACTCAAGCGTATATTGCAGAGAGAAGATATCATCGGATTAGGGAAACAATTACCCGGATATTTTTCTGATGAAACCATGGATCAGGAACAACTGCGGAAAAAGTTCGACGACCTTTTTGAGGGCGTTGTGAAAATACTGGAATCAGAAGGGGGCGATCACCATCTTAATGAATTATTGCATGTGATTGAGAAGCAAAGTTCACTGGATGACATGACAAGTTCTGACTGGAATATGGTTTACGATTCGGCGAGAAAGAATCTGGGCACAGAATTAATTCCTTAAGTTTCGTGATTCTCCGATTTGTAGCGAGATTAGTTCGAATGCATGTAGTTTGTCAATTGGAACGGACGACTTGAAAACCAATTCCAACCCTATAAGATGCATGCATGAATAATGACAAAGGGCTGGGGACGCGCACGATACCCGTGACCGTGGACAAAAGTCATCTCGTGACGATCGGAGAAAAGCTGTATACGGAGAAGTCGAGTTTTGTGCGAGAACTTGTGAATAACGCCTTTGATGCAGATGCGACCGAGGTATATGTGGAGATCACGAACGATAGCGTGGTGATTCGCGACAATGGATCGGGAATGAACGAAAGTGGACTGGAACAGTATTTCACTATCGGTTCGACTTTGAAAAAATCATCCGATATCAGCCAGAAGTTTGGGCGCAAAAGGATTGGTGAATTCGGCATTGGCAAATTCGCGGCGCTCGCGGCGTGTACGCGATTTGAGATAGAGACACAGCGAGGAGATTTTCGCGCACAACTTTCTTTCGACAAAGAAAAGTGGGCGCTCGACAAAGACTGGAATCTCAACATGAATGTTCTTGCTCCGCAGACAGACGGAACCGGAACGACCATCACACTTTTTAAACCGAAGATTACTCTCATTCCGGGCAAGATTCGACACTATCTCTCCGAAAGGACGCCGATTCATGCACTGAATTTTTCCGTTTTCGTGAATGATGAACGAGTGAGCGACGGCATTTTGACCGGGACACACATTGAGGTTGCGCAGGCGACGCCGCACGGAGAAATCGCCGGGATGATCATTGTCGTTCCCGAAGGGAAGAAGCTCGAACATCACGGCGTTGCGGTGCATGTTAAAGGCGTGTTGATCCGCCGCGAAATCTTTGGGCTCTCGCTTGTGCACCGTATCGGTGCTACACGTATTACCGGCCGCATTCATGCGGATTTCCTACCAGTAACATCCTCTCGCGACGACTTTCTTCGAGACTCGGATGAGTTCATTGCATTTGAGGGCGTGATGAAAAAAGAAATTGACCGGGCACTCCGAACTATACGCGAAGAGGGGCATCGAAAGGCGGACATCGAAGCCTCGCGCGTGCTTCGCGACGCATTGCAAAAGATAGGCAAGGCCATGCGGCGTCACAAAGGAATTTTCTCTGAGACGCAAGTGCCGATGGGTCATCATGGCAAGGATATGGATGGGATGGATGATGACACATCGAAAGAAGGCGAGGGCTATGAAGTATCCAAGGCGCAATTTTTGCCGTCGGGCAGCGAGATAGATCCGGCACTCAAAGATATGTTCACGAAGGATGGAAAAAACATACGACGCGGACGCGGTATTCTCGGTGCCAAATCCGTGGTTCGCAATCTAACTATAGCGGGCATGGAAATTGCCGTTCGCATGGAGCATCTGGGGGATCAAGACGAATCAATCATCTCGGGGGGAGTCATCTATATCAATCTCGATCACCCGCTGTATCAGACATATCGGGGCAAGGACGATATTCTTGCCATCCATCTCGCGCGCGTCATTACCAAAGAACTTACGTTGCACGCAGGCATCGTCAATGCCGCAGACGCGTTCGCGCTTCAATCCGAACTCCTGACTGATGCGTTGCGGGAGAAGAAACGGAAGTAGCGCTTGCTTTCAAAATCGATCTGATGTATTTGTTCTGTTGGGTCTAGTTCGTGTAAGAGATAAATGGAGGAAAGGAGATCTAAATGCCGGGCTTTCACATCTTGTATGTGTGGCAAACCGCGATTATCGCAGTCGGTCTCGTGGTGGTATTTTTGCTACTGCGGTGGATCTTGCCGTTCATGTTTCGACACGAGTGGCGTGCGTGTGCTGAAGACAGGCACACGATTAGATCAGTCATGGGGGTGCTTGTCGCAAGCGCAATAAGCTTTGGGGCGAGCGGACTGATCGTCGATCTGTGGTGGTGGAGTTTCGTTCGTCATTTTCTTGGCGGCGGATGTACTGGCGTGCTCGTATGTTTTCTTGCGGTGCGAGAAAGCGTACCGCATATTGGCGCGCGTCGATTCGCATTGTTCGCTTTGCCGTGGGTTACTATCCTCGGTGTAGCGAACGAGATGGCGGAATTCGCGGTTCAATCTTTCACCAGCCTTAATTTCACTCCCAATCAGGACGACATTGAATGGGACTTGTTAAGTAACGAGTTTGGTATATTCGCCAGCCTTCCTGTGTTTGCCTTTTTGGCGCACAGGCAAAAAGATTCGGGGGCGGGATTATAATTCCCGCCCTCGCTTATTTTGTTTGACTTACCATTAGTTTCGCGTATATTTACCCCTGCTTCGTAGGGGGCTTTGTTTTTTAGCGATCCTAACGGTCTTAATGTGGAGACCAAGGGATATCCTAGAGAAGATGGCCACACGATGATGTTTCTGTAATCACACGCCGTAAGGCGGGATGCAAGAGCTTCACAACCCCCTTCAAGGCATACCCTTAGGCTTCGCTCAGGGTAAAATTTCTTCAAAATTTTATGGCAAAAAAATCAATGATTGTGAAGGCGAATCGGGTGCCGAAGTTCTCGTCTAGGACCGTTCGCCGTTGCTTCAAGTGCGGTAGACCGCGCGGTTTTATGCGCGATTTTAATCTATGTCGCATTTGTTTCCGCGAAGAGGCACTTCAAGGGAATATTCCGGGAATCAAAAAAAGCTCATGGTAATTTCATTGCACTAACAATTATTACAAATGTATGATAAATGATCCTGTTGCCGATTTTGTGACTCGCCTTAAAAATGCAGTGGCCGTGAAGAAGGCCTCTACTTCTGTGCCGTTCTCGAATTTTAAATTGGCAATTGCCGAAAAGTTGAGGGATGCCGGTTATGTGCAGACGGTAGAAAAAAAAGGACGCAAAGTGCAAAAGACTCTCGACGTAACGTTTAAATATAGTGAATCCGGAGAGCCGGCTCTGAACGGCGTAAAACGTATCTCAAAGCCGGGCAGACGCGTTTATCGAAGTTATCGCGATATCATTCCTGTTCACTATGGTCATGGTTCGTTAATTCTTTCAACACCTAAAGGCGTGATGACAGACAAAGAAGCCCGCAAACAAAAATTGGGCGGTGAGGCGTTGTTTGAAATCTGGTAGTTTTGTCATGTTATCTCGATACACTCGTAACACATCACTATAAATAAAAACATTTTATGTCGCGCATAGGAAAAAAAGCAATAATCATTCCCACCGGCACCGAAGTGACGGTTTCCGACTCCTGTCTTACCGTTAAGGCAAAGGGTGGGACTCTAAAGCGTCAGCTCCATCCCGCGATTATCGTTTCTGTTGCAAATGGAGAGGCTTCGGTGGCTCCTGCACGAGAGACTCGTCTTGCGCGTGCTCTTTGGGGTACGTATGCTGCGCATGTTCGCAACATGATAGAGGGCGTTAATAAGCCGTTTGTGAAAAAACTCATCGTAGAGGGTATTGGTTATAAAGTGGAGATCACAGGTAAGCAACTCAAGCTTATGGTTGGTTTTTCGCACCCCGTATTTATTGCCATACCGGACGGACTCGGCGTTGCTGTCGACAAGAGCATTATTACCGTCTCAGGGGCAGATCTGGAACAGGTTGGGCAATTTTCCGCTTCGGTGCGCGACGTAAAAAAACCGGAACCATATAAAGGTAAAGGTATAAGATATGAAAATGAAGTTGTACGCAGGAAGCAGGGTAAAAAGGCCGCGACTGCTTCGGCGTAATAATTCAATTTCATCAATTTAACTGCAAATAATTTATGACAACAAAAATACAAAAAAGAGAAAGACGACATATTCGCGTACGTGCAAAAATCTCAGGTACGAAAGAACGTCCGCGTTTGTCTGTGTTCAGGTCGAACACGCGTCTGGTTGCACAGATCATAAATGACGATACGGGCACTACTCTCGCGAGCGTTTCATCTGGGGGTGAAAAAGCAAAGACTCCGCGCGAACGCGCCGAGCGAGTCGCAGTAGAACTCGTCAAACTCGCGCAGGAAAAAGGCATCAAGTCTGTCGTGTTTGATCGAGGCGGATTTCGGTACCTTGGCACCGTTAAAGCATTTGCCGACGCGGCTCGGGCTGCGGGATTAATATTTTAATACTAATCATTTAAATGATTTTCTATGAGTGATCTAATGGCAAATAATAATAAAGTAATTGCACCGGAGGTGGCGGGCAATGTTGCGCAAGAAAAAGTGGCACGGCGCTCTTTTCAGGGTGGGCAGGGTCGTGGCGGTCGTCCTGGTGGAAATTCTCCTCGCAGGGGTCGTGGAGGAGATCGTGAGGGACGAAAGAGCGAGTTTGCGCAAAAGCTTATTGGCATAAGACGTGTCGCGCGTGTTATGGCCGGTGGTCGTCGATTTAACTTCTCGGCAGCTCTTGTGTTGGGTGATAAGAAAGGACGCGTAGGCGTAGGTCTTGGGAAAGCTATGGACACCGCTCTCGCTATCGAAAAGGCAACCAGAAGCGCAAAGCGCTCTATGTTGACTTTGAATTTGACAAAAAACCGAAGTTTATCGCACGATGTGAAAGCAAAGTATTGCGCCTCACGTGTCGAGATACGACCTTCTCCCGGTAGGGGACTTGTTGCTGGTTCTTCTGTGAGAACTGTTTTGGAGCTTGCGGGGGTTTCTGATGTTACTGCCAAGCTCTTGTCTCGAAGTCATAATTCCATAAACAACGCTCGAGCCGCTATCGAGGCGCTTCGTCAAGTAGCTAAATAAATATGGCAACACTCAATCAGCTAAAAAGAATGACCAGTCGCTCTAAACAGCGAGTTGGTCGAGGTCAGGCAAGCGGTCGTGGCAAGCAGTCTGGTCGCGGAGGTAAGGGACAAACCGCTCGCGCGGGCAGGAAAATGCGTCCGGAGTGGCGAGATGTAATCAAGAAGCTTCCAAAGCGTCGCGGTTTCGGTAAAAATCGCGGACGTACCGTAGTCGGCACGCGCCCTGATGCCCTCGCCTTATCCCTTGGGCGGCTTAATGATCTATTCGAATCGGGCGCGATAGTGTCTCGTAAGACGCTTATGGATAAGGGCGTTCCAGGACGCAAGTCTCGCCCAATAAAAATAGTCAACGTAGGACAGATTAGTAAAAAACTTTCCATTCACGATATTCATGTTTCTTCTTCAGCGCGCGAATCGATAGAAAAAGTAGGCGGTACAGTCGCGTAACTTTATGTACGAGACATTCATTCGCAAGGCAAGATTGATAGTCGAGGATGAAGCACTGCGCAGTCGCGTACTCTTTGTTCTCGGCGCACTAGTGGTCTTTCGTCTTCTTTCGGCAATACCGATTCCCGGTATAGACGTAGCCGCACTATCTAACTATCTGTCAAGCAATCAATTCCTCGGCCTTTTGAATATCTTTTCTGGGGGTGGCTTTTCCTCTCTTTCGATCATGATGATAGGAGTTTCTCCGTACATAACGGCGTCGATCATCATGCAACTTATGACAGTACTGTCGCCCAAATTGAAGACATTATATCAGGAAGAGGGTGACGCGGGACGACAGCGCTTCATGCAATATTCGCGTTATTTGACTGTTCCGCTTGCGTTTATACAGGCGTTCGGCTTTCTCATTCTGCTTCAGCAGAATGGGATAGTCTCAAAATTAGGTCTTTTTCATCTTGTAACAAACGTTTTCGTGATCGCGGGGGGCGCGCTTCTCATCATGTGGATCGGCGAACTCATGAGTGAATATGGGGTGGGTAACGGTGTTTCTCTCATAATATTTGCCGGCATAGTCTCTGGCATACCATCCGCGCTGGCCCAATTTACATTTGCCTTCGATATCGCGCAATTGCCCGCATACATTGCTTTTGCCGCCGCCGCGGTCGCGATTACGGCCGGAGTAGTTTTCATCACGGAAGCGGAACGGCCTATTCCCGTCACCTACGCGCGTCGCGTGCGCGGTATGAAGGTAATGGGCGGAGTTTCCACGTATTTACCGCTTCGCGTGAATCAATCGGGAGTTATGCCGATCATTTTCGCCCTTTCCATTCTTCTTTTTCCGCAAATGATCGCATCCTTTCTTGCGCAAAGTTCCATACCATTTGTCGCATCAGTCGCTTCCGCGGTTGTGTCGGGACTTGCGAATAACTGGGTCTACGGAATTTTATACTTTTTGCTTGTTTTTGTATTTACATATTTTTACACTGCGATAACATTCGAGCCGAATCAGATTGCGAAGAACTTACAGAAGAACGGCGCTTTCGTTCCCGGCGTGCGTCCCGGAGGAACCACGGCTGAATATTTGGGGAACATAATCACGCGCATTACGCTCGTGGGCGCACTTTTTTTGGGTGTTCTAGCCGTACTTCCGATTATTTTGCAGGGTATCACTGGTATTACCGCGTTCACAATCGGAGGCACTGCGCTTCTAATCGTCGTTTCTGTCGTCCTTGATGTAGTCAAAAAGATTGACGCGCAGACGAGTATAAGGGAGTATTGACAAATATAGTATAAATGTTAAGCTACCATTGGGTAAATTTGCCCCAAACGTAGGAGAGAAGTGATGGCGAAAATGTCGTTCATAGCGCGCGCGAGCATACCGGTTGCGTCGTCTGTGCTCTATGGAAGTTTGGGTGCGGTTTGTTTTTTCAATTCGGACCCTGGGGGCGGATGGCACGCGACATGGGCGTTCTGTTTGATAATGAGCGCAATAATAGCTATGTGGTCTGTCCCAGCCCTGATCGTCGCCTTGGTTCGGCGATATCTGGGATATGTGGATTCGATGTAGTGATGGAAGCCATGCCTCCGTCACCCACCAAAGGCCCTCGCGGATTCGCGGGGGCTTGCTTTTTCTGCAAAATTGACTGACACCCCCCCCGGTTGATTATTTCATAAGCCACTCCCGATACGCATCCGAGACGGTGCGTATCACGCCTTCAAGATCATTTTTCATAGTATCGACGACGAGGTCGTACTGCGATTCGTCGAGATAGCTCACGCCATAGAGCTCCTTGTAGCGCAGGCTTTCGCTCTTCGCGCGCGCGTTCGCTTTTTCGTACGCTTCTTGCAGTGAAGCGGCCGTCTGGCTCACGCGCCCGGAGTGCTGCATATGCTCGAACGCGCGCAGTGCAGCGGTGTGCGGATCGATGCGCAGGAACACCTTGAACGAATCCGGTATCCAATGGAAGGCGAGGCGCGAATCAATCACCAGCTCGTCTTTCTCTCCCGATCGGCGCACTGCTTCGTCTACTAAAGTGTCGATGGAAGGATCGGTTTCCGCGAGCGTGTTCAGTTCCTCCACCGAGAGTCCTTTTTCCTGCGCGATCTGACGCCAGAAGTCGCCGCTTGAAAATCGCCGATATCCGAAAATGCCCGCCACGCTGTCAGCCGTGCTCGACTTGCCGCTGCCTGGAAGTCCCGTTATGGTGATGATGCGCTTCTTTGTCCCGAGCTGCTTGTCCTGAGCTTGGTCGAAGGGCGTCGAGGGATTCATCGTTACATTCTAGCGTTTTTGTGCGTGTAGAGCTATACTCTCGAATAACATGAATTCGATGACAGTCGCATTTTTCGGGATCTCCGGTTCCGGCAAAGGAACGCAATGCATTCTTCTCGAAGATTTTCTCAAAGAAAAAGATTCGGGGAATGGCGTAGTGCGTCCCGAGATGGGCGATCTTTTGCGGAAGTTCATGCAGAGCGGAACTTCGCTTGCCAAAGCTACGGGAGACATCGTAAACGTCGGCGGTCTTGTTCCGTCATTTATTCCGATATACATGTTGGCGGGTGTATTAAACGACATGTTTGACGGTACCCAGCATCTTATTCTCGACGGCACCTGTCGTCGCCCCGATCAATCGCGCGCCGTAGACGACATGATGAAGCTTTGGAAGAGAAAGAATCTGCAGGCAATTGTTTTGCGACTATCAAAAGATTCGGCGAAAAATCGCCTGATTGCGCGCGGGAGGGCAGATGATGCAAAAGATGAGGTGCTTGATAGTCGTTTTGCATGGTACGAAGAGAATGTTGTTCCATCAATAGAGGAATTGCGTGCATGCGGTTGGGAGATAATTGAGATAGACGGGGAATCTGATGTGCAGACAATTCATAAAAACATACTTACGGCATTAAAGATCGTATGATCGTAAAAACGAAAGAGGAATTGGAAATTCTTCGCGAAGGCGGGAAGCGGCTCGCTAGGCATGTTCGCATCCTCTCCGCAATGGTTGCTCCAGGCGTTACATCTCGCGCACTTGAGGAAAAAGCGAAAGAGATGGTGCGTGCCGACGGTGATGAGCTTGCGTTTCTGGGACATGTAGAGAGAAAGAATGATATACCGTATCCCTCGGGGTTATGCCTTTCAGTAAACGACGTGATTGTCCATTCTCCTGCGGGTGGCAATGGCGCAATTATCGCGGATGGCGATGTCGTGTGTCTAGATTTCGGCATTAAGCACAAAGGACTCTACACCGATCATGCGGTTACGGTAATAGCCGGCACGAAGCGCGATCCGCACGACGAAGAGCTTGTCGCAGGCACTTCTGAAGCGACTACGGCGGGGATTGCGCAAGCGCGTGTGGGGAATACCACGGGGGACATCGGCTACGCGGTACAGAAAGTTGCCGATAAATATCATTTTGGTTATCCCACAAACCTCTCAGGGCATGGGGTCGGTAAAAAAGTTCACGAGGAGCCGCATGTGCCGAATTTTGGAGAGAAGGGAGGGGGGGTGAAGCTCGTAGAGGGGCTCGTGATTGCGATTGAGCCGATGATGACTTTGGGAAGCGGAGAACTATACATTGATGCAGACGGTCATTCATATCGTACAAAAGACGGTTCGCGTACCGCGCATTTTGAACACACAATTTTGGTTACCAAAAACGGGCCGGAGATTTTGACGGTAGAATGAGTTAAAATGTTACGATGGCAGTTGATGTTCTGATCATCGGCAGCGGGGGACGCGAGCATGCGCTTGCGTGGAAGCTGAAACAGTCGCCGCGCGTAGGGAAATTGTACATAGCGCCGGGGAACGGCGGGACGAGGCTTCTCGGCGAGAATGTGCCTATTGGTGTCATGGAGTTCGAAAAACTCGCACAATTTGCCGCGGAGAAAAAGATCGGGCTCACAGTCGTTGGTCCGGACGATGCATTCGTAGGAGGAATAGTCGACGTATTTACGGCGCACGGATTGCGCATATGGGGCCCGACGCGTGGCGCGGCGCAGATAGAGGGTTCAAAGGCGTTTGCAAAAGCGCTGATGCAGGAAGCAAAGATTCCCACAGCAAAATTCTCTGTCTTTAAGAGTGCCGCGCTGGCGCTTGCGCATGTACGTACGACAGGAGTGCCGATCGTCATAAAGGCGAGCGGGCTCGCGCTCGGGAAAGGGGTCTATGTGTGTGAGGCAATGGCAGAGGCCGAGCATGCGATCAAAGAAATCATGATCGAGCGGGTGCACAAAGACGCGGGCAATGAGGTGGTAATCGAGGAGTATCTTGATGGTCCCGAGATATCAATACATGCGCTTTCCGATGGCACTTCACATATGATCTTTCCTCCATCGGAAGATCACAAACAGGCGCTTGATGGAGACAAGGGAAGCAATACCGGGGGGATGGGCACGATCGCGCCGGTGTCGTGGGTAAATCTCGAAATGATGGCAAGTATTGAAAGCAGTGTCGTTATCCCGACATTTGAGACGCTTAAAAAGCGCGGGATTGAATTTAAGGGTCTCCTGTTTCCCGGTCTCAAGATGACGAGCGGTGCGAAAGTGCTTGAATATAACGCTCGCTTCGGCGATCCTGAATGTCAGGTATACATGCGGCTTCTCAAGAGTGATCTTCTCGATCTTCTCGAAGCGTGTGTCGATGGCAATCTAGACACGGCACGAAAACGCGCGGAGTGGCGCAAAGGATATGCCGCCAACGTCGTTATCGCCTCGGGTGGCTACCCGGAAGCGTACCAGAAGGGATTCCCGATAACGGGCATCGAGGAGGCGGAAAAGGTGGAGGGTGTCGTAGTTTTTCATGCCGGCACAAAATGCAATGAGATGTCATCTCATTGCATTACTAATGGAGGGCGAGTATTGAGCGTTTCTGCCATTGGCGATACGCTGAAAACTGCGCTCGACCGCGCCTACGAAGCGGTCGGCAAGATTCAATTTGAAGGAAAATACTTTCGCCGTGATATTGGAGCGAAGGCATTGGGCAGGTAGTGATATACTTTCTTTATGCCTCCGCTATCGATGGAGCGACCAAAGGTTGCCGTACCCGCCAAATTCAAATCTCCGGAAGAGGAGCTTGCGTATTTGCGTGCCAGGGTAGCCGAAAAAGAGGCGGCGCTGGATGCTCCGAAAAATCGATTCGAGAGCGATCGTATTGCAAAGCGTGAGATAGTTCAGTACGCGCAGATTCCGCAAGAGGCCGTTCTCCATGAGGCCTACGCGATGCCGGAGCACGAGAGCATACGGCACATGCTGAAGCTCGAGCCGGAAACGCACGATGTGCAAATGGATGAGCTTCTGATGATTGTAGTGGAGCGCGGTATACGAAACGCTCTTTCGGTATGCGCAAAGCTGAAGAACTTTCACCTCGCAGACGATTTTCATCGCGTTCTCATTGCATATATTGCAGAAGGTCTTCCTGATGCAGGTACGCCTCCGCCGGAAAAAGTCCGCCGAGCGCTCGATCTTGTACTTTTTGTAATTGATCCGCAGGCATATGGTGAGCGCGAGAAACAAGATTCGAGCCGTCATCAGCTCGGTCAACTTTTAGCGTCATCCGAGCAGTTGTACGCGGGACTCATTTCGCTCATATCCAAGCACGAGGGATTTTCGCTGGAGATTGCGGTTCCCGAAGGTACCGAATCAGCAATAATGTATCTCGCCGTTCCGCGAAAGAGAAAGGATCTTGCGGAGCGCCTTGTGGGCTCCGTGTTCCCGAATGCGCGGATTCAAGAAGAACGCGGCGATTACAATATATTTAATTATGAAGGGGCGCATGCCGCAGCATACGCGACGTTTGCTGAACATCCGGCATATCCATTGAAGACTCCGGAGATGTTCGAGCACGATCCGCTGAACGTGCTTCTCGCGGCATTTGCGAAAATCGCGAAATATGGAGAGGGAGCGTCGCTTCAAATATTGGTTTCTACGGAAGGCGACAGATACAATCAGTATTATAAAAAGATGATTCGCCGTCTTGAGAGGGGGAAAACTCTGCATCGTTCGCTCGCGGTTCCCGAAAGTGCCATAGGCGAAATGCTCTACGACATGTCGCACATGATGGTAAAATCCACGAAGCAGATAGAAAATGAACAGCAGAAAATGTTCCGTCGAAATGCCGACAAGGTTGCGAGTGAGGGGATCGAGCGCAAGCTGAAGAGCCGCATTTGTCCCGTTTTAATTCGCCTTGCGGCTTCCGGTCCTACGCAAGAACGCGCTAATGACCTGCTGGAGAATCTGATTGCTCCTTTCAATCAGTACGACGATCCGAAAGGCAACCAACTGGTATTCAAAAAAGTGTCGAATTGGAGCATTGACTCGTTTCTACGAGATTTCACATATAGGATATTCGACCATTCTTATTCCATTCCGCTTTCGCTCGCCGAAATAACATCGATCTTCCACTTTACCGCCGAGCGCGTACATACATCTCGCGAACTCAAGAGAAGCTTCACGAAACAGACGCCGGCACCCGTCGAAATGTCGGGGGACGGCATTGTGCTCGGCGTGAATCGCTATGGGGCCGAGGAGCGGCCCGTGCATTTTGGCGCGAGCGACCGCTTGCGCCACTGTTACGTCATAGGGCAAACCGGAACGGGAAAAACCGGCCTTCTAAAGAACATGATTATTCAAGATATTAAAAATGGCGAAGGCGTTGCATTTGTGGATCCGCATGGGAACGACATTGAAGACATTCTTGCGGCAATCCCTCCGGAGCGTATGAAAGATGTCATATATTTTGATCCCGCTTATACGACCCGGCCTATGGGTCTCAACATGCTTGAATATGATCGCTCGAGGTCGGAGATGAAAACATTTGTCGTCGACGAAGTGTATGGTATTTTCCGCAAGCTTTATGCCGATGTGCCTGAAGCCTTCGGCCCAATGTTTGAACAGTATTACCGAAATGCCGTGCAGCTTGTTGTCGAGGATCCGGATTCCGGCTCAACTTTCGTCGAAATCCCGCGCATATTTGCTGATCGGGAGTTTCGCAACATGAAACTTTCGAAGTGCAAAAATCCGATCATCGTGCAGTTTTGGAAAAAGATCGCGGAGCAAGCGCAGGGCGATCCGAGTCTCGAGAACGTTGCGCCCTACATTACCTCAAAATTCGACGTCTTTCTCACTAACGACATAATGCGTCCCATAGTCTCTCAAGAAAAATCAGCATTCGATTTTCGCGAGATTATGGATGGTAAAAAGATATTCCTGGCCAATCTTTCTAAAGGCCGTCTCGGCGATCGAAACACCTCGTTGCTCGGACTCATTCTTGTATCAAAATTCCTACAGGCGGCTTTCTCGCGCGTCGACACGAAAGGAGATCTGCCTGTTTTCTACCTCTACATTGACGAGTTTCAGAACTTCGCCACTCCCTCAATCGGCACTATTCTCTCCGAAGCTCGAAAATACAAACTCGCGCTCGTAATTGCACATCAATTCATCGCTCAACTGGATGAAAAAATACGAGACGCCGTCGTGGGCAACGTAGGAACCAAGGCGGCATTTCGCGTGGGTACGACAGACGCCGAATTTCTGGCGAAACAATTCGAACCTACGTTTGGCCAGCAAGATCTGGAAAATCTTCCGAATCGCCACGCAGTCTGCGCGCTTCTAGTCAATGGAACTCCGGCCCGCCCATTCTCTTTGCAAACGCAGAATTTGCCAGCTTTCGATTTCAGCATTGTTCCGGCTTTGAAGGAGCTTTCATACCGCACATATGGGCGCGATAGGGAAGAGGTGGAAACCGAGATGCGCAAAAAATTCGAAGCGAGCTACGGCAAGCCCAAGCCCGATCTAGGCAATGCTTTGGGCGATTTGCCCGACCCTGCATCTTTGTATCAATAGTTTTTGATCCTGAAACATTTGGATACGGTTATAGGTTTCAGTAGCTAGGATTGTAAGATTCTTTGTTGTAGCGCATCAATCTTGTTCGTTGTTTCGTCGTTCGATGCTATCATTTTTTTGAGTATGTCCTGATATTCCGACGGTTTTTCCTTGCGGAACTGTTCGATGCGTGCAGAGAAAATAGTGTTTACCTCTCGATTGAATCTTTCAGCTCCACTCGCAACTTCAAGCAACACCTGTATATATTCTAGGGGTTCTATTTTTTTGAGTGTGACTAAATCGGCATCAATCTCTTGAACAAGAGCGACTCTTTCCGTATCATTAGCGCTTTCGTATCGTGCTACCTTAGCCTGCATATCTTTAAGCAACCCGGCCAGAACTCCCTGCCCTCTGGGCAGGGATGAATGGTC
>ERZ1292633.1802-Hain-H41-02um-R1-1802-length-22630-cov-8_pt1 | contig 22630 bp, 7 predicted proteins | sample MGYA00564406_ERZ1292633 | MGnify/ENA primary metagenome ERZ1292633 (study PRJEB36523, sample SAMEA6512639) | groundwater metagenome | collected 2019-01-08 | study: AquaDiva: Metagenomics assemblies of 32 groundwater samples
CGAGGACATCGCACAGCAACTGCCAAAAGAGACGAACAAGTTCAACGAAATCGAAAAGCGTTGGTTGCGCATCATGGAGGAGACGACGCAGAACCCAAACGTGGACTTCGCCTGCAACCAGCCCGACCGACTCAGCGATCTCAAATACATCAACGAGAAACTGGACGAGTGCCAAAAGGACTTGTCGAACTACCTCGAGACGAAGCGATGCCTCTTCCCCCGGTTCTTCTTCATTTCGGACGACGACTTGCTATCGATTCTCGCCTCGTCCTCAGCCAAGTCCGTCCAGGACCACATGCTGAAGATGTTCGACAACTGCGCGTTGCTGCTCTTCAAGGGTCAGACCGAGGTCATCGAGGGCGTGGAGAGCGCGGAACGCGAGCGGCTGATGTTCGAAACCAATGTGGCGACCGAAGGAAGCCCCGTGGAACGGTGGCTTGAAGCGGTCCTCCTCGAGTCCCGTAAGACGCTTCGCGGCATCCTCAAGGCCGCCGTGTTTTACTACCCCAAGATGGACCGGCTCGAGTGGGTCAAGAAGTACCACGGCATGATCACGCTGTGCGGCGCGAAGGTTTGGTGGACGTTCCAAATCGAGGACGCCTTCGCCAAGGTGAAGAAGGGGAAGAAGGCCGCGGTCAAGGACCTGTCGGCAAAGCTCTCCGCTCAGCTGCTGGAACTCGTCTCCGAGATGGACAAGAGCCTCACCTACGAGTACCGCAAGAAAGTGAACACGCTGATCATCGTGGACGTGCACGGGCGCGACATCGTGGACCGCTTCGTGCGCGATTCCGTGATGGACGCGCGAGAGTTCGAGTGGGAGTCCCAGCTCCGCTTCTACTGGGACAAGGCCGTCGACACGTGCAGCATCAAGCAGTGCACAGGCTCCTTCAACTACGGCTACGAGTACATGGGCTTGAACGGCCGGCTGGTGATCACGCCGCTGACCGACCGCTGCTTCATGACGCTCACGCAGGCGCTCAACTTCTACCTCGGCGGCGCCCCGGGCGGCCCTGCCGGTACCGGGAAGACGGAATCGGTGAAGGATCTTGCCAAAGCGATGGCGCTCCAGTGCGTGGTGTTCAACTGCGGTGATGGCCTCGATTACAAGGCCATGGCCGGCATCTTCTCCGGCCTGTCGCAAAGCGGCTCTTGGGGATGCTTCGACGAGTTCAACCGCATCGAGCTACCCGTGCTGTCCGTCGTCTCCGAGCAGCTGCGCTCGATTCAGGCCGCGCTCAAGGCCCAGCTCAAGCGCTTCATCTTCTGCGATAAGGAAATCAAACTCGATTCCACGGTCGGCACCTTTATCACGATGAACCCTGGCTACGCCGGCCGCGTGGAGCTGCCGGACAACTTGAAGGCGTTGTTCCGTCCCGTGGTCATGGTGCTGCCGGATATGGAGCTCATCGCCGAGAACATGCTCTTTTCTGAGGGTTTCAAGACGGCTCGCGAACTGGCCAAGAAGATGGTGACGCTCTACTCGCTCGCTCGTGGCCAGCTGTCGAAGCAGCACCACTACGACTGGGGACTGCGCGCGTTAAAGGCCGTGCTCGTCATGGCCGGGCAGCTCAAGCGTGGCGCCCCGGATCTGTCCGAAAAGGCCGTGCTGATGCGTGCCCTGCGCGACATGAACGCGCCAAAGTTCGTGGCTGAGGACGAGCCGCTTTTTAAGGGCCTCATCGGGGACTTGTTCCCGGGCATGAACCCCGACCGCGTCCCACAGCAGAACCTCGCGAGCGCCGCCGTGAAGGTGCTCAAGGAGGAGCGTCTCTTGGCGGACGTGGCACTGCCCGCTTGCGCGAAGCTCGTGGATAAGGTCGTGCAGCTCTACGAGACCATGCAGACACGCCACACGTGCATGGTCGTCGGGCCGACCGGAGGCGGCAAATCGGTCGTCATTAACACGCTCTGCAAGGCCCAGGAGGAGCTCAAACTACCGACGAAGATATTTGTCATCAACCCCAAGGCTCAGCCGACGTCTGCGCTCTACGGTGTGTTGGATCCCCTCTCGCGCAACTGGACCGACGGTATTTTCTCGAACATCTTCCGCTCCATGAATACGAAGAAGGGCGAGAACGACCGTGAAAAGCGTTACGTCGTCTTCGACGGCGACGTGGATGCGCGCTGGGTCGAGGACATGAACTCCGTTATGGACGATAACAAGCTGCTCACGCTGCCCAACGGCGACCGTATTCGGCTCCAGCCGTGGTGCGCGCTTCTGTTCGAAGTGGGAGATTTGCAGTATGCTTCCCCTGCCACGGTGTCCCGCGTGGGTATGGTCTACTTAGACCCGATCAACCTTGGTTGGTATCCCTACTCGTACTCGTGGCTGGCCCGGCGCCCGCAGAAGGAGGAGGCCGAAAACATCCGAGAGCTCATTGACCGCTACGTCCCGCACCTACTCGCATTCGTGCTCGAGGGAATCGACGAAGACCAGGTCACCATTCCGCCCCGCCTCATCGTCCCCACGACGGACTTGAACATGGTGAAGCAGATGTGCACCATGCTGCACACCGTGTTGGGGCAGAAGACGGGTGGTCCGAACAACGCGACGGCGTCCACCGCGGCCGCGGCCGACCCCAAATACCTCGAGTCCATTTTTATCTTCGCGTGCCTCTGGGGCTTCGGAGCCTTGATTCAAACCGCGGCGGACCGTGAGCGCTTCGACCGGTTCCTCAAGCAGCTCACCGGCTGGCCGAAGCAGGACACCGGTGCCGACTTCTCTCGCGCGATCTCGGCTGGCTCTTTGCCTGAACGCCCGACATTATACGACTACTACTTCGATGTCACGGAGGGAAAGTGGAAGCACTGGAAGGACCGCGTGAAGCCGTTCTCCATGACCAAGCCGAAGGACGGCAAGTTCTCGTCGATCCTCATCTCGACCGTGGATACCGAGCGTGGAAAGTGGCTCCTGGAGCGCATCGTGCTCAACCGCACACCCGTGCTCCTCGTCGGCGACTCTGGAACGGCGAAAACCGTCACCATTCAGTCTTACCTACGCGACCTGCGTGACCGACCGAAGCTCGAGAACTCGGAGGAGGTACAACTGGACGAGCTATTGCTGGAGCTGAATTTTTCCAACCGGACCACGAGCTTCGATGCCCAGCGTTCGCTCGAAGACAACCTCGAAAAGCGCACCAACGTGGTGCTGGGCCCGCCCGCCAAAAAGCGTCTCATCGTTTTTGTGGATGATGTCAACATGCCCAAAGTTGACACCTACGGCACACAGCAGCCCATCGCGTTCCTCAAGCTGCTCATGGAGCACGAAGGTTGGTATGACCGCAAGGACTTGCTCTTCAAGCGCATCAAGGACACGCAGTTCCTCGCGGCCATGGCGCCCCCTGGCGGTGGCCGTAATGCGCTCGATCCGCGGTTCATGTCCCTCTTCACTGTGTTCAGCGTCCCGTTCCCATCTCTCGAGTCCCAGAAGACGATCTTCGACCAGATCATCGAGGACAAGTATTCCTACTTCAGCGACGAGATCAGAGCGATCACGCCAAAGCTCACCGTCGCGACCCTCGCGCTTTATCAGTTCGTCGTCGACTCCCTGCCGGCAACGCCAACGAAGTTCCACTACATTTTCAACTTGCGCGACCTGTCGCGTGTGTTTGAGGGCCTGTGCCGCGCGACGCCCGACATGTTCGCCACCGACGCGAGCGTCGTGCGTCTCTGGCGCAATGAAGTGGTGCGTGTCTTCATCGACCGCATGGCCGACGAGGACGACCGCAAGCTCGTCAACAGCAAGGTGGAGTCCATCGTTCGTGCAGAGTTCCCAGGGCACTCGGATGTGGCACTTCAGGATCCCATGACCTTCGGCGACTTTGGCGACTATCAGCCTGATTCGGAGAAGCCCCGCCTGCACCTGTACCAGGACTTCGGCGCCGACTTCAACAACGTGCGGTCCGTGCTCGATCTGATGCTCGAGGAAGTCAACACTCCAACGGTGCGCCTTGACCTCGTCATGTTCGACATGGCCGTCGATCACTTACTCCGCATCGTCCGTGTGTTGTCGCTGCCCCGAGGCAATCTGCTGCTCATCGGAGTGGGCGGCAGCGGCAAGCAGTCGCTCACGAAGCTCGCCACGATTGCGTGTCAAATGTCGCTGTTCGAGATCGTCCTCGCTCGCGGCTACAGCGAAGACACGTTCCGCGAGGATCTGAAGCGACTGTACACCACGTGCGGCGTCGACCGCAAGAAAGTTGTTTTCCAGTTCACGGACTCCCACGTCAAGCAAGAGGGGTTCCTCGAGCTCATCAACAACATGCTCGCCAGCGGCATGGTCCCTGCCCTCTTCGCCGAGGAGGAGAAAGAGCCTCTCTACGCCAGCGTCTTGGATGAGCTCCACGCCTTGGGCCTGCTGCCGACGAAGGATAACAAGTGGGGCCTTTTCGTGAACCGTTGCCGCGACAATCTCCACGTCGTGCTCGCGATGTCCCCTTCGGGAGACACGCTTCGCACGCGATGCCGAAACTTCCCGGCGCTCATCAACAACACGACGATCGACTACTTCGACAAGTGGCCTGCGCAAGCACTGCACGCCGTCGCCACCAAGGTCTTGGCGCAGGAGCAGCTCCCTGACTACCTTCGTGACGCCATCACGGAGCACTTCGTCGCCGTGCACATGACCTCCGACGCCACCGCGCGCGCCTTCACGCATCAAGTGAAGCGAAACAACTTCGTGACGCCGAAAAACTTTTTGGCGTTCTTAGCCAACTACGCGAAGCTGCTCTACACAAAGCGGCAAAACATCGACGTCGTCGTCGCCAAGTTCACGAAGGGTCTCGAGCGGCTGCACTCCGCGGCCGAAGATGTCGCCGTCATGTCCAAGGAGCTCGAGATCAAGCAAATCGAGCTTGCCCAGGCGACCGCCGAAAATGAGGCCTTCGTCGAGCGCGCCAAAGCCATGCAGAAGCAGACGGAGGAGGCGTCCAAGCAAGCCGCCAAGACCGAGGAGGAGTTGACGGAACGGTCCGCTCAGATCGAAGTGGAGTCCACCGAAGCCAACCGCATTCTCGTCGACGCCTTGCCCGCCGAAAGGGAGGCCGAGGAAGCTATCAGCCGCATCGACGAGCGCAGAATTCAGGAGTTGAAGACCTTCGCCAACCCCTCTTCGCACGTCGTTGCCGTCGCCAAGCTCTTGTGCATGCTTCACGGTCTGGACAAGGTTTCCTGGGAGGCCGGTCGCGCCCTCATGATGCAGCCCGGCTTCCTGAATTCACTTCGCACGTTCAAAAAGGAGAAGCTGAAGGAGCGAACCATGCATGCGTGCCGCCAGTTCATTGCCGACGAGAAAACCGACAAGGACAAGATTGCCAGCGCGTCCGTCGCCGCCGCGGAGCTCTTTGGATGGGTGACCGCCATGCAAGCGTGGTTTGAAGTGTACAAGCGGGTGGCACCGCTGAAGGAGAAGGTCGCGACGCTGGAGCAGCTGAAGGCGACGTTGGAGGCAAACCTCGCCGAAACCAAGGCGACGATCGAGCGGCTCAACGAGGAAGCGCGGCAAAATGCCATCGCCCTCGAGGAGGGTCTCGCGCGCGCACGCAACCTGAAGAAGGCGACGGATGAGATGCAGCGACGCCTCACAGCGGCCAAGCGGCTCATCACCGGCTTCACGAGCGAGCGCACTCGCTGGACACACGAGATGAACGACCTGCGCGAGGCCCGCGGCCGCCTCGTTGGAGATTGCATCGTCGGAGCCGCCTTCATGGCATACATGGGGCCGTTCACGTACCAGTTCCGCCGGCAGATTCTCGAGGATCACTGGCTCACCGACATTGCGGCCAAGGGCATTACGCACACGAAGCCCTTCCGCATCGAACAAATCATGTCGACGGACGTCATCATGTCGTCCTGGGCAAGCGACGGCCTCCCGGCGGACGAACTGTCCATTCAAAACGGCATCCTCACGGTCCACAGCACAAACGACGCCGGCGGCGATGAAACCGAGAGCTCCGCCAAGGCCCACGGCAAGAAGGGCAAGGCCACCGTGGACCGACGCAAGCAGGGCAAGGTCCGCTTCCCGCTGTGCATCGATCCGCAGATGCAGGCCATTCGTTGGATCAAGCGCAAGCACGTCAACAACCCGCGCTTCGACGTCGCGTCTTTTAGCGACTCCGACTTCCTGAAGCGCCTCGAGAACGCCATCCAGTACGGCAACCCGTTCCTGTTCGAAAACGTCGACGAGTTCATCGACCCGATTATCGACTCCGTGTTGGATCCTGTCTTCAAGGAGGACGCTGGCGGGAGGATGATCCGCCTCGGCGACAAGGAAATCACTTGGGATGACAACTTCAAGTTGTACCTCTGCACGAAGCTGTCGAATCCGAACTACACGGCAGAAGTCTTTGGCAAGACGGTCGTCATTAACTACTCGGTGACGCAGGACGGGTTGGAGTCTCAACTGCTAAACTTTGTCGTCGAGAAGGACCGTTCCGAGTTGCAGAAGCAGGCTGATGAACTCGTTCAGCTCGTTGCGGAGAACAAACGCACGCTGAAGGAGCTCGAGGATGCGCTCATCAGCGAGCTAGAACTTGCGGAAGGAAACATTCTGGACAACGAAGAGCTGATCGAAAAGTTGGAGCACACAAAGTTCTCGGCTTCTGAAGTGACCAAGAAGCTCGAAATCGTCCTCGAAACATCCAAAGAAGTTGAGATTTCCAGACAGGAGTACCGTCCCGCGGCTAAGCGTGGGGCCATTCTGTTTTTCGTCATTAATCAGCTGAGCGCCATCAACGCCATGTACGAGTACTCACTCAAGAGCTTCCTGCATGACGTCTTCGAAATCTCGATTCTGCGCTCCGGCGTGACGACCGACACGCAGAAGCGCTTGGTCAACATCATCGAGCACCTGACCTACAACGTTTACTGCTACGTCTGCATGGGCATTTTCGAACGCCATAAGCTGATCCTCGCGTTCCAAATGGCCACTCGGCTCCTACAGGGCATGAACCAGCTCCCCGGAGTCGAGCTCGAGTTTTTCCTGCGCGGCTGCGTCATTGCCGCGAAGGACTTCCCGGCGAACCCGACGAACTTCCTGACGGAACGGCAGTGGTACGATGTGTGCGAACTGAACCGCACCGGCACTGCTTTCGGAAACATTTGCTCCGACGTCAAGGACCACCTTCCCGCGTGGAACGAATGGACGACGTCCGACAAACCCGAAGACGACGCCACGTGTCCGATGCCGCTTGGCTACTACGGCCGCCTGACGCCGATCCAGCGGCTCTGCCTGCTCCGCTGCTTCCGTACGGATCGCGTCTTCGTCGCCGTGACCCTGTTTGTCGGCCAGTGCGAGCTGATGGGTCCGAAGTTCACCGTCCCGCCGATCGTGTCCTACGAGCTCGTCTTCAAGCAGTCCTCGTGCATGAGCCCCATCGTGTGCATCGTCAGCCCTGGCGCCAACCCCACGGATGAAATCGTGAAGCTGGCCAACAGTCCGAAGGCCGACGGCGTCAAGGCTCTCAAGTCCATCTCTCTCGGACAAGGGCAAGGGGAGGAGGCCATGCGCATGGTGGAAGCTGGCTGCGTTCGCGGGTGGTGGGTCCTCCTTCAAAACTGCCACTTGCTGATCGTCTGGATGCGCGAACTGGAAAAGTTTTTGGAGAAGCGCGACCAGCAGAAGCCCCATCCCGACTTCCGTTTGTGGCTGACCACGGAGCCATCCTCCGACTTCCCCTTGGGCATTTTGCAAAAGTCCCTCAAGGTGGTCAACGAACCCCCGAACGGCCTCAAGATGAACATGAAGAACTCGATGTCCAAGGTCAGCGAGGAGAATCTGGAAACCTGCTCTCACCCGGCGTTCCGGCCTCTTGTGTACGCCCTTGCCTTCTTCCACGCCGTCGTCCAAGAGCGGCGCAAGTATGGGAAGATCGGGTGGAATGTGATCTACGACTTCAACGAAACCGACTTCACCATTTCCATCCGGCTCGTGGACACTTACCTCGAAAAGGCCTATCGAAACGGCGATCCGCTGCCCTGGCCGACGCTGCGCTACCTCGTTGGCGAGGCGATGTACGGCGGCCGTGTCACGGACAGCTTCGACCGGCGCATCGTCACCTCCTACCTCGAGGAGTACTTTGGCGATTTCCTCTTTGACAGCTTTCAGAAGTTTCACTTCTTCGCCGATCCCACCGTCGACTACTGTCTGCCCCCTGGCTCGACCGACCCGGCGAAGAAGCTCACGCGAGACCAAATGCTTGCGCACGTGGAGGAAATGCGGCTAGACAACTCACCCGAGGTATTCGGACTGCACGCCAACGCAGACACGAACTACCTTCGCACAGCCAGCGAGAACCTCTGGGCCAACCTCATTGAGCTGATGCCCCGATCATCCGGCGAGGCCGCTGGGGGCTCATCGCGTGAATCGATTTTAGAGAAACTGACGACCGACATTTTGCGCGAGGTACCCGAGCCGTTCGACCGCAAGGTGATCATGAAGGCCGAGAAGGAAAAGGCACGCGCGAACAAGCAAGACAACCTCCAGCCCACACAGGTGGTCTTGCTGCAGGAGCTCGACCGCTGGAATAACCTCGTCAACGTCATTGTCCGCACGCTGAAGGACCTCCAGAAGGCGCTCAAGGGTATCATCGGTATGAGCAGCGACCTCGATGACGTGGCCAACGCTCTGAGCAACGGGCAGTTGCCGGCTCAATGGCGGCGGCAAGCTCCCGCCACGCGCAAGAACCTCGGTCGCTGGCTAGTGCACTTCCGCGCGAGATACGATCAGTTCCGGCAGTGGGTCGAAGTCGCGGAACCGCCTTGCATGTGGCTCGCCGGACTGCGCGTGCCGGAATCGTACATCAGCGCGCTGGTGCAGATCACGTGCCGCAAGTACGTGTGGCCGCTCGATAAGTCCACCGTGTTCACCCGGGTGACGACCTTCGCGCAAGCGTCCGACGTCCGGGAGCCGCCCAAGGACGGCGCTTACGTGTGCGGGCTGTATTTAGAAGGCGCCAAGTGGGACGCGGAGAACATGTGCATCACGCCGCAGGAAAAGAAGATTCTTCTGTACGAATTGCCCGTACTCGAAATCGTCCCCCAGGAAACCTCCAAGCTGAAGCTGGTCGGTACCTTCCGCACGCCGGTCTACGTGACACGAGATCGACGCGATGCGGGCGGCACGGGGCTCGTATTCGAAGCTGACATCTCGTCGCAGCAGCATTCATCGCATTGGATATTGGAGTCCGTCGCCTTGTTCCTCAACAGCGACGACTAACGACGAATCCATTTCCCTCCTTCTTCCAGATGTACTTACACACCCACACGCGAATCTGTCTCGTAAAACCCTGCGTTCACGTGTTCTTGAAGTGCAATAGAGGGGGAACGACGCGTTCTTTTATTCCATCCGGAGTGCCATTTAATGTTGTGTGATATCTTTTTCGCGAGGGCGGCACGGTGGTATGTATCGCGTTTTGTGTAGTGACAGTCCCTCGCTGTTCAAATCGCGGGGTAGGTGGATCTCGGTGTCCATGTTGTCGTGTGGATCCCCAAATGCGCAGTTGAAAGTGTCTTCCCCCCTCTCTCCCTCTCTCGGTGCTTCACTTCATCGATCGTCAACAATAATGGACTCCTACATCGAATCCGCTCTGATCAGCCTGTCGGCGGCCTGGGCCAATGATCAGATGTACGTCGCGTGCAATCCGCTCTCTGACGCGCTTGCACACATCGCGGGCGCCATCACGTCGATTCGCCAGGACTCGCAAGTGCAGCGTGAAGCCATCGAGACCCTCCGCGTGTCGCATATTGCTCTCCGGGACGACATGGTCGACGTCAAAACACGACTCTTCGAAATCGAGGCGAGACTAAATACGTTGACGACCGACACTCACGGTTTTGTGCAGCGGCCGGAGCTCTTCGAGAAGCTCAATGCCCAGCGGAACGAAGTGCAGTGTCAGATTCGCGCGGACGTTGAGATCGTCCAGGCGTCCGTTGAGCGGTTGAGTGGCCGTGTCCACGAGGTCTCTCTCAATCATGAAGCCGTCTTCGGCAAGACGGAGGTTTCCGTGCGAAAGCTGTCGCTGGAGCTAGAAAAAGCTCTCGACGTCAATGCCGACTACGAGCGGAACACGAAGCAAGCTCTCGTGCAGCAGCAGCAACAGCACTATGCCTTGGCGAAATCCGTGGATGAATCGCGGACGGCGCTCCACACCGACATCGTCGATTTGCGCAAACAGTGTGAGGAGCGGTTCGAAAAGCAACAGGAGGACCTTTCCCGCTATCTGGAGACGGCCGTCGATCAGTTGTTCGGGCACATGAAGAGTCAAGGAGAGTCGGTGGATGCGCTGAAACGACGCGACAACGAGCGTCAAATCGCGATGCCGAACAAGGATGAAATTCGCTCCCTCTCCAACGACATGATTGCTGCCCGAACGGACCTTCATGACGCCCAGCTTTCGCTGAGCGAAACCGTCGCGAAGTGCATGACGCTGATGGCCACGTCATCAAGCCTGGGCGGCGGGGGAGGCTCCGGCTTTGGCGGCAACGGCGGCAGCGCGCCGTCTATCCTGGATATGACGTCGGTGTCCCGGAGCGGCATCAGCCCTGCGGTGCAGTCCCTACTCGGCACGGGTATCAGCGCGTCGATTGACATTCAGCTCGACCTGCTGAGAAAGGAGATTGTGCACGTGAAAGAAGTGGTGGTGCCGAGCTGCCAGACTGAGATTCGGGGCGTGGACACGGCATGCCGCGAGGGCCTCGAGGCGGTCGGTCGTGCCGAGAAGCTGATGGCCACCCTCTGCCAGGCGCTCGGTATGGGCGATGGCGACGAAGTGCGCGCCGCGCTCGAGGCTTCGGACTTCCACAAGGTGGTACATCTGCTCCGGCGGGGGCTGGCCGTCCTCCAGCAGGATCGCTACAAACTCCCAAGTCTGAAGGGCATGGCGTCCATGGTCGGTTCCAAGGTCGGTGGGATATCGACAACGACCGCCGCTACCACAGGTGCCGGGTCATCGGAGATGGCCTCGGGTGGCGACGGCGACGCCCCTGACAGCCCAAATTCCGCCGGACGCAAACGAACGGTTTCCTTCGGTGGCACCGCGGGTAGCTCGGCACTTGGTCGAGGGGGGCCGAAGCGGGACAGCGTCACGGACCCGATGGACGCATTCGACGACGGGACGCCGCAGCGCGGAGGCGGGGTGCCCGTGGTGCCGAGTGCGTGGCGAAGCAGCAAAGGAGGCGATGCGGGAGGGGGGGCGTCATCCCAGGACTCTCCGAACGGCCGGCACGGCGTCTCCGTCGGGTCCGATGTGGCCTTGGACGCCGATGATCTTGAGGAAACCGATGCTGACGGCTCGCCGCGATCCGTCACGGGATCGACTGCCCAGCTGCCCTTCAGCCTCGATGGCTCGCGGCCCCGCCGGAGGAGGCTACCGTCCACCGCCACGATCGTGCCCCCGTGCCCGCCGCCGACGCTCGGGATGGACATCGCGGACGCGATCGGGGGTTACCTCGGCGTGCAGGTGATGCACGTCGTCCCCGGAGGCACCGCCGACACATTTGGCGTGCGAACGGGTGACCGTGTGATCAAGGTCAACGGCGACCGCTGCGACAACTGCAGGGACTTCATCAAGCAGGTGCAGACGGCCACTCGAATGGCCCGCGTGCGATTCCACTCCCGCGGCGGGGCGAGAAGTGACTCCCCTGAACGGCCGAGCCCCGCCGCCGCCGCCGCCGCCGCCGCTCAAGAGGGGGCCAACGTTCGCAACGACGCGGTGGTTGTGTTAGAATTCTGCGTGATCGCGAGTCGCGATGCCAAGACCACCTATCTTACGCTTTGCGTCCCCCTTCCAGGAGTTTAGTTGTGAAAATTGATCAATTTTCAATTTCGGTTGACGGTTTGCCGCTTTGGGGCGTGTTACGCGAGCCGACCGCATCACACGTCTCTCTTTTGGTCGTTCTTCTTGTTTGCCACCACACAGCGCAAGGAAAGCCTAGCCTTGTGAGGGTGGAGGGGGTAGGGTGCCGGACGATCGCCGCAAGATTGAATGGGTTGCGGCGCGTCGGGCACACGCCTGCCGCCAAAGCGCGTCAGTGCGACACGGCGGCCGCCTCCGAGGGGGCGTTCACCGCAGCAGTCCGGAGAAGGCACAAAGACAGCCCCGGCAGCATCGCGCGAGGTCTCCACCTTGCCCAAGGCCATGCCGCCCGTCGTCCTCGCGCGTCCTCCTGTCCATGTCGCAGCAGTTGTCGATGAATTCTGTCGTAGTATGAAGGCTATTCACTGGCCTTCGCGAGGCGCAGTTGGGGAATTGGCGGCGTACTCTCTCGCTCTCATCGCGCTGTGCCGACAACTGGAGCAGCGACGAGAAGCCGATGAGGAGGGCGACGTGGATACGGAAAATGGTGCCCTCGACGCGGAGCTGTGCGCGTTAATTTTCCTTGTCTCCCTGTCGATAACGGACTTGGCATCGTCGGCGACGGAGCGATGCGGCCGCACTACTCAGGAAGAGGAAGAGGAAGTGAGAGAGACGCACTTGCTGCAATTTTCCATCGAAGACGATGACGAAGGAGGCGGCCCGGGCCACCACGGTCCGTGTGCTGAGACATCCATCCGAGAAGATAGTGACGGCGAGGGTGCGACTCCAGGGACCGCGGCTCGCGCTGCGGTCGATCGCCTCTTGACTGACATTGGGGAGAGGACGGGAAGCGAATCCGGCGGCGGTGCAGAGGATCAGCGCTTCCCTGCCTTCGACGCTTGGTCAAGCGCGCCTCCGTCCGAGCAGCTGTTAAAAAGCGTCCACGCGCTGCTGGGAGGCGTCGCGCTGCTCTCCTCGCGCTTGGCTGGCGTGACTCGGCTCCCTTCCTTAGTCACGGACTCGCCGCGCTTCCTTGTATCGATCTTGCAAGTCCTGATGTCGCTCCAGCCAGCCATCAACCTGCCACATGGGGCGGAGTCATCAACGGCGAACGGTTTCGCCACGGTTTTTGTTCCCGCGGATGTCGTATCGGAGGGCCTCGGGACCCTCTCCGCCTTCGTCTACTCGTTGTATTCCGCGGACCCCCGGTTGCGCCGGCCGCTGCGGCACTGCTTCTACAATGCCGTGTTGGAGCAGCTGCAAGCTTCGGAACGGGGCAGCGGCGGGGTCGGCGGTGCGTCTGCGCGGTTCGTCAGCGGCCTGAAGACGGCCTCTCTCCTACGGTCCCTGGCGCCCCTCTTCGGCGGGTTTGCCCATCCTATTCCGAGTGACGTGCTTGCCGGCGACGTGGCCTTTCTCCTGGACGTTGCCGTGGCGATCCCGACGGACGCTCGCGTGGCGGATGCCGTGGTCGGGAGCGTCATCGCGCTGCATGAAGCCCTGCTGACGGCGCCGCCCCCCACCCGCCAGCCGGCGGAAATGGGGGAGGCGGCTTCTGGTGACGTGGTTGAACACGACCTGCACGTGGCGGCGACCGCATGCTCACTGGCGACGGAGATCTTGAAGCACTGGTCGCGGCAGGTCGCCGCCTCCGCGGTCCCGAGCGTGGCAGTGCTGCGCCTGTTAACCCACGTGTTCGGCTACTTGGACGCCGATGGCGCGGCTGCCGTGTGGCCTCAATGCCGCTCGGTGCTCGTGGCGGCAGCGGGCAGCGCGGTCATCGCAGTCGTCAGTGCGGTGATCGGCCTCATTCAGGGCCCGCTGCTGCAGTTTGCATCGCGCTGGGGCGACGACCTGAACGGTGACGGGCGTGGAGAATGGACGAAGGCGAAAGTTCGCAAAGATGCGCGCTTTTGTCGAGCGTCCGTTGCGTGCGCGATCGCCGAGGCGCTGGTGGCGACCAAGAAAAACTCGTGGTGGGACCACAACCTCGCGTCCGACGTCATGTCCCTATGGGATGCGTGCACCGCCGTGTTTGGAGGCGGCGACGACGAGGAGGACCGTGACGCCGCGATGACTGCCGCGTCCTCACCGGGGGCGATGGACGTGCACGCGGCGGTCGACGTTGACCTCACCAAGGCCGATGGCGACGCCGCAGCCGAAGCAGCAACAGGAGGAGGGGGCAGCCGACGAGGTGATCTGTGGCGAGCCGCAACGGAAGCAGCATGCGGGGACGCGGCCCGGCGGGACGCGTTTCTACGTGATGGCCGGAGGCTACTCCACGAAGTGCGACAGGAGCGAGAGCGCCGAGCGGGCCTCCTAGTCGGCAGGCGGGATGCCGCCATCGCCGCGATAACGAGAGCTGCCGAGGCCGGCGCTCTAACGCATCTGTCGTTTGTCTTTGGCAAAGTCCTGGGGGTAGGCTCTTTTGGCGTCGTGCGCGCAGGGAGGTTCATCGAACCCGACGTGCCCCAGGGCATGTGGATGGACGTCGCCGTCAAGGAGCTGCACAAAGGCGACCTGGCCCTACGAGCGCAGGCAGCGGCACGGGCCGACGCCGGCATGATGGCGGCACCATCCGGCGGCGAGCTGCGCGCTCATCGGGCACTGTCGCGGTTAAGCCCCGATGGCGTCGTTCCCTTCTTCGCAAGCTTCCAATCGGCGGTCAAGCTGTACATCGTCACCGACGTCATGCCCAATGGCGACCTGTTCGCCGTCATTAGCGGCGCAGCTAGGGCCCCCACAGCGGTCGATACGATGCGATCCAGTCCAAAATTTCTCCCGTGGGCAAAAGCGGTGGCGTGGGAGCTGTGTTGCACGGTGTGGGAATGTCACCAAGGCGAGCAGGAGGTAGGACAAACGGAAGCGCAGCAGCAACCGCAGCCGCAGCTGGTTGGCGGCGGCGGTCGTCGTGAAGGATGGTCCCTGGGGGATATTAAAGCGGAGAACATCGTCTTTTCGTCCGCCGGTCTGCCGAAGCTCATTGACTTCGATGAAGCCAATTCGCAGCGAGAGGTTGAGGCGGCGAAAGGGATATCGCCTCGGCAAGTCCTTGGCGGGACGTTGCTTGTCATGGCGCCTGAGGTCCTGAGGCACAATCGCGCCGCGATGCAGTGTCATCAACAACCTTCCCATCTGCAATCAGCGACCGCAGCAGACGCCACCACGACGAGGGCGGCGACGCCGCGGATGGACGAGACGGATTGGGGGCTTTCTTGGGACAAGCTGCGGGCGGCCGATTGGTGGAGCGTCGGATGTGTATTGACGCAGCTCTTGATGGGCGCCCTACCGGCAGCTCTCGTGGCCCAACACCAGGCTGTGGTTGCCCCTCTGTTGACTAGCAGCGAGGCAATACTTCACCTGTACGAATCCGAACGCGACCGCGGGCGGCAGTCTGTCTTGTTGGCGTTGGCCGATGCGCAGGAAAGACGTCAACCAGCGGTTACCACCGGCGGCTGGCTGCCTGGGTTTCTGTTTCGTTTTCTGGATATTGATCCCCAAGTACGCCTCGACGCTGCCAACCAAGTATTGACTGACTCTTGGTTCGACTCTGTGCGAGCCGCGATGCGGCCGGTAGGCTCCCGGCACTTGACCGCCACTGAGTTTCCTTCTGCCCCGCCGCACTCGCGAGCGCTAGCCGCCGCGATGTCGAGCAAATCTGGGAGGCAGCAGTCCATTGCCGTCCATCAGCAAGCACAAATTTACGCGGCTCCCACGCCTCCGCCGGTTGGTGGTGATCGTCATCACACCTCCGTCACACCACCGCTGCATCGTCACACGGGTGCAGCTTCGATGGCGGGCAATTGGCACTTTGATGACCTCGGTTCCCACGATGGCGACGACCGTCAGGCAGATTATTTTGCCGTTGCCGTGCAGCGACCTGTTCGCGAAGGACCAGACGCCATGCCAACGTATCAAAACGACCGCAGCCTCGTCGATGCGGGGCGTGTCGGTGGCGTCGACGTGCGAGAGTACGCCACCGTCATTCCACAAGGCTTCCCGCGCCGCCATCGTCTCCATTAGCGAGCTGGGTGGAGACATTTGGTTCCGACGGCTCACCGATGAACGAGCTCGGCTTCCTTCTTTCCGTTTCACTTTCAACACAATCTCGTCGCTCTCATCAAGCTCCCCGTCACCTTCAAGCGTCAATATGGACAGTCGTGAGGATACGCGTCGGGTCCCTGTTGCACGTCCAGGTAGCCAACACCCATTTTGTGTGCGATACGTGACCGATGAGTGAGACTCTTTCACAGTCAAAGTTTGACCTCAGCTTAACATCACACACACAGTGTTTCGTAGCCGCATCATGCGCTGCCATCTGGTGACCGCCGCTCTCTTCGTGGTGTCAGTGTGCTCGACCCTCGCGTCAGGCCGCGGCCTTCTGCATGTGTTTGGGTCCGGCATCAAGGTCGACAACCAAGTTCGACGCGCCTCCGCCGCGACGAAAGCCAAGAAATCCGGCGACCCCGCCAACGTGAAGGTCGAGTACTGCGGCTCAGTGGCCAAGTCAAACTTTTCGAACGTGCCGAACTGCATGAGCAACTGCACGTCGTTCACGGTCGCCAGTGGGCAGTGCATCCCCCCGAGCAAGCTCCCGTTCTACAACGGAGCCTCAACGACGTTGACCTGCGGTCCGTCCACCCACTGCTTTTTGGCGCAGATCTGGGAAGGTCAGGGGTGCCAGGGGACACCAGCCAAGAAAAGTAAACTGAGCTGTGGCTGCCACGGCTACGAGCTTGACAAGTGCGGGACGCGCGGCTTGGACCTGATGAACTGCACAGGTTCCAAGGACTGCAGTGCGGACTGCAAGAGCGAACTGTTGCTTCCGTGGGGCGCGTGCACCGACATCACGAAGCTCAATCACATGAACTCGTCGGCGCGCGTGATGAAGCCTGTGCCATGCCACGAGGTGGAGGTTAACCGCTTCGACAATGACCCCACGTGCCAGATGCCGCCACCTAACGGCGGGTGGCAGTACAACTACAGCTCGACGAGTGGCGACTGCGACGACATGACGTACGCGCGAGCCGGTCAGGAGTACTACTCCCTGAAGTACACCTGCGAAGCGTGAAACAGTAGCGACGGAGGAGGAGCACACCACCCCCCTTTCCCTTCTGACACCTCTCTCTGTGACGCTTCCGCAGCATTGGATGGCGCTAGCGACGAGTTTCGTTCTGAACTCGCGTGTTTGTGGCGACTCTTGCTTGTGGCGACCCCTGTTTTTGGCGACTCGTGCTTCATGCACATGGACCGGTGAATCATTCGAATTCACCCAGCTTCTCTCTCTCACACTCACTCAAGCGTGCGTGACTCGACCGATGTTCCCCTGTTCACCTTCATTGGGCTAGGCGGGGACGTGCTGAATGTCTCTGGTTCCGCGACTCTTGCACCTACCAGCCACATCATGCGCTACCTTCTCTCTGTTCTGTTTACCGCCCTATTGCTGGTTTCGGTTTGCTCGACTCTCGCGTCGGGTCACGGACTACTGCATGTCTTTGGGTCCACCCACAAGGTCGACGACAACTTTCGACGTCCCTCCGCTGCAAAGAAATCCGGCGACCCCGCCAACGTGAAGGTCGAATACTGCGGCTCAGTGGCCAAGTCAAACTTTTCGGAGCCAAACTGCATGAGCAACTGCACGTCGTTCACAGTCGCCAGTGGGCAGTGCATCCCCCCGAGCAAGCTCCCGTTCTACAACGGCGCCTCCACGACGTTGACCTGCGGCGCCACGACGCACTGTTTCTTGGCGCAGATCTGGGAAGGTCAGGGTTGCCAAGGGAGACTGGTGCAAAAAGCGAAGGTCCGTTGTGGCTGCCACGGCGGCAAGCTCGACAAATGCGGCACGCGCGGCTTGGACGTGATGAACTGCTCAGGTTCCAGGGACTGCAGTGCCAATTGCAAGCGTGAGCAGTTGCTGCCTTGGGGCGCGTGCACCAACATCACGAAGGTCAACGGCATGAACTCGTCGGCGCGCGTGATGAAGCCTGTGCCATGCCACGAGGTGGAGGTTAACCGCTTCGACAATGACCCCACGTGCCAGATGCCGCCACCTAGCGGCGGGTGGCAGTACAATTACAGCTCCACTAGCGGCGAATGCGACGACATGACGTACGCGCGGGCTGGTCAAGAGTACTACTCCCTGAAGTACACCTGCGAAGCGTAATGGCGCGATTTGCCGCCGAAACTTCAAAACCCCGGCCTTGGGTGCATCGCGTCATTTGAGCAGCAATTTTTTCAGCAAGCGTAATGGCGCATCTTGCCGGAACATCATCCACACAAAAAAACTCGCTGCTTTAGTGGCATCGCATCGTTTGTGCGGCTGCCTGTGTCATGAGGTTGCAAACTTTTCTTTCACGTGACACATAACTCGTCGCCCATTCCTTCCCCCTTTCACCAACGAAGGGGCAGAGGTTCACGTATCCACGATGAGGCAGCGGGGCGATGTGTCTCCGTGTCACCAGCAGTGTTTCGCTACCCTCGCACTCCCAGCCACATCATGCGCTGCCTTCTGGTTACCGCCGCTCTGTTGCTGGTGTCGGTTTGCTCGACTCTCGCGTCGGGTCACGGACTATTGCATGTGTTCGGGTCCGGAAACAAGGCCCAGAAAAACTTTCGACGTCCCTCCGCTGCCAAGAAATCTGGCAACCCCGCCAGCGTGAAGGTCGAGTACTGCGGCTCAGTGGCCAAGTCAAACTTTTCGTTGCCAAACTGCATGAGCAACTGCACGTCGTTCACGGTCGCCAGCGGGCAGTGCATCCCCCCGAGCAAGCTCCCGTTCTACAACGGAGCCTCAACGACGGTGACCTGCGGTCCGTCCACCCACTGCTTTTTGGTACACATGTGGGAAGGTCAGGGGTGTCTGGGAACGCCGGAGGATAAAACGAAAGTCCTTTGCGGCTGCCACGGCGACAAGTTTAACAAGTGCGGCACGCGTGGCGTGGACGTGATGAACTGCACAGGCTCCAAGGACTGCAGTGCGGACTGCAAGAGCGAACTGTTGCTGCCGTGGGGTGTGTGCACCGACATCACGAAGCTCAATCACATGAACTCGTCGGCGCGCGTGATGAAGCCTGTGCCATGCCACGAGGTGGAGGTTAACCGCTTCGACAATGACCCCACGTGCCAGATGCCGCCACCTAGCGGCGGGTGGCAGTACAACTACAGCTCCACGAGCGGTGGATGCGACGACATGACGTACGCGCGGGCTGGTCAGGAGTACTACTCCCTGAAGTACACCTGCGAAGCGTAATGGCGCGATTTGCCCGCCGAAAACTCCCGGCCTTGCATCATCTGTGCAGCCCTAGGTGTCCAACGATGGTTTTTTTTCGACAAGTCAAAGTAAATCGATACACTCGGCCTCTCGCGTAGTGGCGATCGCAACAGTGCTGCAAGGACGGTATTGAGCTGGAATCAGTCGTGCAGCAATATCCATATTGGGGCAACGTGGGGGCTGTGTGCTGGAAGTCTCACTTGTTTTCGCCACACTACTCTGAGGGCGTTCCACTCAAGTTTCGACTATTTCTAATCGACAGAAAGCGCGTCAATTTGCGTCACTTCGTAAACAGTCACGTCACTTTAGCTCACTTTCGAGGCGCGTCAGTTTAGCAATTTTTCTGTTGGAACGCCCTCTCTCTCTACTGTAGCCATGCCATCTGGTTGCCGCCGCTCTATTTGTGCTGTCAGTGTGCTCGACTCTCGCAACGGGCCACGACCTACTGCATATCCTAAGGGCTGGCAAGGACGTCGAGAAGCAACTGCGAAGCACCTCCGCCGCGACGAAAGCCAAGAAATTCGGTGACCCCGCCAACGTGAAGGTCGAGTACTGCGGCTCAGTGGCCAAGCCGAACTTTTCAAACGTGCCGAACTGCATGAGCAACTGCACGTCGTTCACGGTCGCCAGTGGGCAGTGCATCCCCCGAGCAAGCTCCCGTTCTACAACGGAGCCTCAACGACGTTGACCAGCGGCCCATCGACAAGCTGCGCTTTTGCGCGTGTCTGGGCAGGTCAAGGTTGCCAAGGGACACCAGTGCAGCAAGGCAAGATGGCTTGTGGCTGCATCGGTCGGCAGCTTGACAAGTGCGGCGCGCGCGGCTTGGACGTGATGAACTGCACAGGCTCCAAGGACTGCAGTGCGGACTGCAAGAGTGAGCAGTTGCTGCCTTGGGGCGCGTGCACCAACATCACGAAGGTCAACGGCATGAACTCGTCGGCGCGCGTGATGAAGCCTGTGCCATGCCACGAGGTGGAGGTTAACCGCTTCGACAATGACCCCACGTGCCAGATGCCGCCACCTAGCGGCGGGTGGCAGTACAATTACAGCTCCTCAAGCGACGACTGCGGCGATTCGACCTATGCGCAAGATGATCAGGAGTACTACTCCCTGAGTACACCTGCGAGGCGTGAAGGAACGTAAACGGAGGACGCGCACATCATTCCGTTATGTGGCGCATCCCTCAGCCGCATCTACGTGGATCAGGCCATCTCTCGCTCGCTCGCCAACACGAGCGTCACCCTGACCCACTTCCATGCCATCAACCTCACCACGCAAGGCCTGTTTTCCGCCGGCGATGCCAACAACAACATGCTCATCTTCGAGCACTGCCGCATCACGAACATCGTGAACATCATGGACACCGGCGGCTACGGCGGCAACGCCACCATCGTGTTTCGTTGGTGCCGCTTCGACGCGGCCGTCACCGTGTCGCTGGTCGGACGATCGATCATGTCGAGTCTCATCAATGGATCGTTCCTAAATACCAACGTCGGCGTGGCGCTTGTCTTCCAAAGCTGCGAGATCACCTCACTCTCGATATTGAATCCTGCGGCGGACAGCTTTTCCGCGGGGGTGGTGCTGGCATTGATCCGCACGAACGTCACCAAGTCGTTCGAGCTCACATCCAGCATGTTGTTCGCCAACTCGCTCATCGCGGTGTTGCTCGATGGTTCCTATGGCCCCGTGATTCAACGTAGCGAGGTCGATGTCGCTTCCGTGGTGAATTCTGAGATATCGCCGCTCGAACTCGTCAAGAATCAGTCGGTGCTCTGGTGGATGCGACGCGACCGGGCGGTCGGTTTGCCTTCTGCCGACCGCTCGGTGATGCAGGAGGGGCTCGTGTGCCGCAGCGCACCGAACTTTCGGTTCGACGACGCCACATCCTCACCGGCAGACGGTCTGCGCCGGGTGCGCGAGCGCTACCTCAATCACACCGCTCCGCAGCCGTCCGCGACTATTACTTTGACGTTGGTAGCGTGCCGTCACGTCGGCGCCGTGCACTCGGGTCAGGTAGTCGCGAATCCATGATCGACCGCTTTGACGACCTGTCGATGCTGCGACATGTGGGCTCGCTGACGCTCGAAGCGGGCGGTGGACGACGAAGTGGAGGAGCCTCAAAGCCCCCCGTGGCCGGCGCCCTACGCGACGTCAAGGCTTCGGTTTGGCTTAACGGACTATGTCGCCAATCTCGGGAGTGCGGCATGTTCTATCAGGGGTGTGTTTGAACCCTCTCAACACGGTGGTGTCTCTTTAAGACGAAGAAGACTTTACGAGAAGAGCTTCACGGTCTGTCAAACGCACCGCGTTGCAGTGACTTACATTCCCAATTTTGCGTTCAGATCAGTCACGCAAACTTCTTGAACCTCCCTCACATTCCGGACAAGACGCGCGACCGAAGCGGAGTCCTCCCCCTATGCGACAATGGCACTCGCGTGGTCCGTATCCCGTTGCTCTGCGAAGTTCCCCGTCTCCCTTTCTAACTGTGTAAGAGGATGGCCGTTTCCTACTTCGCACGCGACGCAGAAGAAGGATGTGGCGCAGCAGGTGGAGGAATCTCACCACATCAGGGGGCGGATGGGGGGCTGATCGCGGCGGCGACGTCGTTCCCATCCGCGTGCTGCAGTCGTGGCCCTTGCCACGTTTGCACGGCCGGCAAGCCGTTTGATTGCTACACCTTGCTGGAGCCGACAGAGCGACTGCGTTACGACTCCGACGTTGCCGCGTTCGGCACGTGGTGGCGGCTTTCGAAGCCGATGTTCATCATTTCGAAGCGTGAAAACTGGCGGCGAGATTTGCCCTTCCCCGCCAACTATTTGGGCCTCAACTGCACCAACCGCACCACCGTGTGTATGACGGTGTGGCCGTCATTCATCACCGTGGCCGCGGCGCTATTTTTGGGCTTATGGCTCTTCTTCATCTACGGCCCGTTGCCGCTTTTCGACGATGCGACGTTCGTCACGCTGACGATTGCGCTGCCGATTGTGATAGCCATGGCCGCGGAGCTCGCGGGGTACAACATGGTGCTCTTCCACAAGAACGTTTGCCACTTTGCGTCCGAGTTTTTTCCGCATGTCCAAGGATTGACGCATTTCAAGTGGCACACCGAACGACAAGCGGGAACCCACTTACTCTTCCGCCAAGTGTACGTACTGGCCTTGAGTAACGTGCTCATTTTGGCCAACCTGGTCAACAGCAAGCCCCAGAGGCAGGCGCTTCAGACCGCGACCGCCGTCGTGTTCTTCCTATCTGTCCCGGCGCTCTACGTCCTGGGTAATCGAGATCGCTTCGGGAGCGAGTTTTACGGAAGCAAGGTCATTATTCAAATCGGCGATTATTTCAAATCTCGCGGGTTCGAGCCACTGAGCGAGACATTCGTGGAACCTCCGATGATGCCCGTGTAGCGGCAAATTAAAGTTGGTAGAAGAGGAGCGGATGGGTTCAGCCGATTGCGATCTCGGTTCTGTGGTAGTGATGATCACACGCGAGAAGCCGTACCTGCCGCTCTTTCGCGTAATGCCGGGACCGCGGGCGATGCCCAGCGGTATGACACGGATGGGGGGGGGGG
>ERZ1292633.1803-Hain-H41-02um-R1-1803-length-22628-cov-9_pt1 | contig 22628 bp, 19 predicted proteins | sample MGYA00564406_ERZ1292633 | MGnify/ENA primary metagenome ERZ1292633 (study PRJEB36523, sample SAMEA6512639) | groundwater metagenome | collected 2019-01-08 | study: AquaDiva: Metagenomics assemblies of 32 groundwater samples
TTAATTTTTCGAATTTTTCTTTCACGATCGGGAATTCTTTTTCCCAGTTTTCGTGCAGATTTTTTTTGTATTCTTCGAAATCTTTTTTACTCACTTCTTCATTGAAGAGATAATAATTTTTGTTGCGCAGTCCGGCGCAGCCGATGCAGTTCGCGCAGCCGGCCATGTCTGCGCATGCGATGAGGTCGTGTGAATTTCGGCATTCCTGAGCGAAAATGGAGAATGAGACGTTTTCACAGTTGATGCATTCATAGCACCTCTCGCCGCGGAAAATAATTGCGCAGTCCATGCAATCTTTGGAATGATTTGCGAAATAAGTGTAGTAACAATTTTCGCACTCGACGCCGGAAACGCATATGTAGCTGTCTTTGTAGTAAATCGAATGTGCGCAATAATCGCTGTTTTCGTTGTAGGAATTGATCATGCCGAGGTGTGGGACTTTTTCCATGAGTTCACGGAATTGCTCGAAAAATGGCTCATTGAAATCAAAATCTCTGCCGTAGTCGAGCGCGTCCCATGCGTCGCTCCACCAGGCGGCTGAGTTATAGACGGTGTATTTCGAATCCTGCGGATAGAGTGCGATGAAGGGCTTTTGTGTGAGATTACATGACCTCCGAAAAAGATTTCTTTCGTTTCGAAATGAGAGTCGCCGCTGTTTTCTGCAATTGGGACAGTGTTTCGGCGATTCGATCGTGTACTTTTTCCCTGCGATCATCGGACCAATTTTTTCGTAAATTTTTTGGTCTTCGGGACGGATGAGGAAATCGTTTTTGCAGGTGGGACAGGGCATTTTATCGTTCGATGAATATTTTTGCGATTGCTACTCCTGCAATCACCGTCCAGATGATGTTTAATACTGCCGGTTGATAAGCTTTTCTTTTGAGCGATATATATACGATACCGATTGCGCCGGTGCCGTTGAGTATTTGGTAGAGTAAACTTTTGGCTTCTAGAAATCCGAAACTGACGAGAGCGAAAGCGGCGATGATCGCGACTGTTCCATACCAGCCGATAATTTCTTCCAGGATTTGTTTTGTGGTTTTCATGAGAGGGAGGGAGGGGGTTAGGAGATAGTCTATGCTATGATTTTAGCATGAAACATACGCGGAGCGCTGGGCAATTGTGATCGTGTGTTTTCGAAACCGATCTGAATATTTTAGATTCGGAGACGAAGCAATTTTCTGCCCGTGATATACTTGTATCAGATATTTTCACTTTTCTTATGAAAAATTTTTTTAGAGCTCTGGGGATGGGGTGTACGTTTTTGACTGGAGCGGTCATGGTTTTGGTGTTGGTGACCTCGTTGAGTAATATATATTTCGACACTAACTTGGGGATTGCGGTGGGGCCGCTGGGATCGAAAGATTATTTTGAGTCGCCGAAGCTTTGGATTGATCTTTTGGCATGGGAAACGATGCTGGGAGTGTTTTTTTCGATGTGTCTGATTCTTTGGCAGATGGACTGGATTTGGGAGAAAATAAAAGAATATCCAGTGCTAGGAGGGATTTGTGTGATTATTTATTTGGGTCTCTTTTATACTTTTATTCATTTCCTGATGAAGGATATTTGGGGAGGAGATCTTTATACGGCGATTGAGAAAAATGATGTGGTGACTTTGGAAGAAATGATTGAAAAAGCGCGGCCGGGGATTGAGAAGTCAGGCTACTATTTTATCGAGGCGGCAAGGTTTGATAGTAAAGAGGTGATTCCGGTGCTGGTGAAACATGGCTTTGATATCAATGGTGTCAATGACGAGGGAACTACGGCTTTGATGGCGGCGGCGGGCATTTGGTTTCGGCCGGACATGGTGGAGTTCCTTCTGAAAAATGGGGCGTCTCCGGATGTGAAAGATATGGCTGGGGATGGGGCGTTATCTTTGGCTCAGAAAAATTTTGATCGTTCAATGTATGCACAAAAAGATTTTGATAAGATTGTGGAATTATTGAAATGAGATGTGCGGGGGGATGTGGGGGGGGATTTGCCCCTTCGCTTCGCTCTCGGGGCATAAATGAGGGGGGATTCACCCCTCCGCTTCGCTGCGGGGTGTAAACTTCTCATCCCTTTTCCATGTAGGTCAAAAATATTTCCAAGCAAGGCTTGGAAATATTTTTGACTGGCGGAGAGGGGGGGATTCGAACCCCCGCGCCGGGAAAACCCCGACCTACAGGTTTAGCAAACCCGCCTCTTCAGCCACTTGAGTACCTCTCCGCGTTGGCTGTTTGCTGGCGTATTGTAGCCTAGAAACTTTGTGCTGTCAGGTCTTTTCCATAAAGCTGAATTCTGATATTCTCTTCGTATGTCTCATGATATTTTGACTGCGCTGGTACTTGGATTGATTGAGGGAGTGACTGAGTTTTTGCCGATTTCTTCGACTGGGCATTTGATTGTGGCGGGGGATTTGTTGGGATTCACTGGGGATCGCGCGAAGACGTTTGAAATATTTATTCAGCTGGGAGCGATTCTGTCTGTGGTCTGGGTTTTTTGGAAGAAAATTTTTGATTTTTTTGGATTTTCTGGGGGCGCAGCACGCGTACAATCGCTTCATTTTTGGACGAAAATTTTTGTGGCTTTTGTGCCGTCGGCGGTTTTTGGACTTTTGTTTCACAAATGGATCAAGGCGATTTTGTTTCAGCCTTTGGTTGTGGCGTGCGCACTGATCGTCGGTGGGGTTTTGATTTTTGTGATCGAACATTTTGCGAAAAAGGGAATGACGGATTCGGTGGAAAAAGTCAGTATGCGACAGTCTTTCAAAATAGGACTGTGTCAGGTTTTGGCCCTTATTCCGGGCGTTTCCAGATCTGGAGCTACGATTTTGGGTGGAATGTCTTTTGGTTTGAATCGTGTGGCGGCGACGGAATTTTCTTTTTTCCTTGCGATTCCGACGATGCTTGCGGCCACACTGTACGATCTTTTGAAAAGCGCTTCAGTGCTTTCGATGAGTGATGCCCCGATGTTTGCCGTGGGATTTTTGACGTCTTTTATTTCCGCATTGGTTGTCATCAAACTCTTTTTGAAATTCGTGAGTACTCATACTTTCCGGTCGTTCGCGTGGTATCGGATTGGCTTTGGTTTGCTGGTTTTAGCGCTGGCAGTGAAATTTTAAAGCTTGAAACTGAACCTTATGCAACTCATTTCACCAACTAAAAAATATGAGCAGAGCTGGCGAGAGGCTCTGCTCGAGCTTGAGACTGAAGGGACAGGTGGATTTTGGAATATTCCGGAAAAGCCGGCAGATATTGAAGAATACATTGAACGCACGCGGAATCATTCGAAGGGGATCAATATTCCGGATTATTGGGCTCCTGCGACGACTTATTGGTTGATCGACGAAGGGAGATTTGTTGGGCATGTGAATATTCGACATTCTTTGAATGAAAAATTGGAGAAAAAAGGAGGACATGTTGGTTATACAATTCGATCGAGTGCGCGTCGAAATGGCTATGGTATGAAGATTCTGGAACTTGCGCTTCTGAAGGCGAGAGAAATTGGTTTGAAAAAAGTTTTGGTGACTTGCGACGATAAAAATATTGCGTCGATAAAAATCGTTGAAAAAAATGGCGGAATATTGCAGGACAAAATTGAAGTTGAGGGTATGTTGGTGAGGAGGTATTGGATCGAAAACTGAACTTTTCGCCCATGTGTTCATCCCGTATCGCCTCAAACAGCAGTCTTGCAGAAGATTTTACAATTGCTGACACGTCTTCTGCGCTACTCCTTCGCACGCACTGCAGGCTTCTTTGGCGGTGATGATATTGTCGATGTAGTCGTAATCGTAGGACGTGGTGTTGATGCAGGTTCCTTCTTTTGCTGAGCTGCTCATGTGAATGACGCGACCTTCGCGTTTTCCGAATTCGGATGGGCCCACTGCTTTTGTCCAATCGCCTTTCTTTTGGGCTTCTTTCACCACTTTTGTGCCGAGATCATATTTGTAGATGTGAAATTCTATTGTCCCTGTACCTGGACCTTTTGGGATGAGTGCCAGGAACATTTTTCCTTCGCTGGAGATGCATCCTTGTTTGATGTCATTCACGGTAATCATCTGGCGACCGTAGAGCTTCATCGTGTATGGATCACTGAATGCTGACATTTTTGTCATTTGTGTGACGAAATCGGTGTAGAAAGTTTCTTTGGCGTAGGCAGCGAGATCGTTGCAGCTCTGAAATTTGAATGTTGGGCCAGTGACGACTGGTGTCGTAGGAGCCGTGGCTGGTGAACCTGGAACTCCTGGAGTGGGCGTACCAGTTGTTGCTGGCGCTGCTGTGGTGCTTGGCAATGATGGTGGTGGATTTGTGTTATCCACGATGGTTATTTCGCGGAGCGTATTCATCACTTCTTCAAAATTCTCGGCCTGCGCACCTTTTCCTGAGAGCTCGAAAGTGTAGATTGTCCCTTTCTGGCTTTCTACAAAAATCTTGTTGCCGGTCACGACTTTCTTGTCTGTGTCTTGATAAAAAATCAGACCGTTTTTTTCCTGAATTTTTTGTAATGTTTTTGCGAGTTGCGCAACTTGTCCGAAACTACTGTCGGTGAGTAAAAATTTTTCGACAAAAAGATTTCCGCAATCACTGCCTGTGCACGCATCGTTGAAAATCATGACGAGCGCTTTCTCATTTTCAGAATCGATTTCTCCCCATGATGCAAGATGATCGAAGGTGATGCCGATTTTCTCGGCCCTGGTGCTCTCGGATCCTTCTTTTTTCTCGATGACTTGTGTTTGTGTCTCACCGGTTTCTGGAGGTGTTGTGCCATCATCATTTCCACTGAATAGAAAAAAAATAACTCCGATAATTATCGCAGGAATGATGAGCTTTCGAAGACCTCCTCCTTGGTTTTTTGATGTTTGCATAATGTTTGTGAAAAGTAAAAAAGAGACTTTTGGTCTCTGTGGTACGAAGTATAGAATAATTCGACTGGTCTATCCAGGGATTTTGGGCATGTCGATGGCGAGCTCGATTTGTTCGCCAGTCGTGGCCGTCCGGAAGCTCAAATGTGTCGCACAGAGAGCGATGGATTTGTCGGGAAGTGGCGATGGTGCGCCATATTTGAGGTCACCGAGAATAGGACAACCTATTTTGCTGAGCTGGACACGGATTTGATGTGAGCGGCCGGTCTTGAGAGTGACTTGTAACATGTGACATGTGACTTGTGACTTTGAGGGGACGACTTCGTAGGAAAGCTCGGCGTATTGGCTGTCGGGGACTTGTTTTTCGTAGGCGGTGACTTTGTTTTTTTCGTGATCTTTTTTCAAGTAATGAATGAGTGTGTCGGATTTTTTTGGTGGTTTTCCGAGAACATATGCGTGGTAGATTTTTTTCACTTCGTGATTGCGAAATTGCTCGGAGAGGCGAGAGGCGCCTTTGCTGGTTTTCGCGAAAAGAATGATGCCCGTGACGGGGCGATCGAGGCGATGAAGGAGGCCGACGAAGACGTTTCCGGGTTTCTGGTATTTTTCTTTGAGAAAATTTTTCACTTCGTCGAGGAGACATGGGTCACCGGTTTCGTCGCCTTGCACCGGTATTCCGGCGGGTTTGAGGACGGCGATGAGGTGGTTGTCTTCGTAAAGACATGTGACTTTTGACATGTGACGTGTGACTTTACAAACTTCTCCATCTGGCGAAGATTCCGCACGGCAAGAGTCGGCCGGTTTTTGATTCTTCGATGGTGAGTTCGCCGATTTCGGTCTCTCCTTTGTGTTTTTTCATCATTTCATCGAGATTGTTTTTGTAGGCGAGGGCGGAATATCCTGAGCTGTAGCCGTTGATGAGGAGAAATAATGGTTTTTCGGTGAGCGTTTTCATGGTGAGGTCGAGGAGATCAAGGAAATGGTCTTCAATTTTCCAAAGTTCTTTGTTGGGGCCGTGGCCGAATGCTGGCGGATCCATGATAATGCCGTCGTAGCGATTGCCGCGTTTCACTTCACGATTCAGAAAAACTCTCGCGTCGTCGAGAATCCAACGGATAGGCTTCTCTGCGAGTCCGGAAATTTTGGCGTTTTCGCGAGCCCAAGTGATGGCCACTTTGGAGCCGTCGAGATGACAGACTTTTGCGCCAGCTTTTGCGGCTGCGAGGCTCGCTCCGCCGGTGTAGCCGAAAAGATTGAGGACGGTGGGCGCAGAAGAGTGGGGAGTAGAGCTGCCCGGCGCTAGCGCGCTTTCAATCCATTTCCAATTTTCACTGTGTTCTGGAAAAAGTCCGGTGTGTTTGAATGATGTTGGGCGGATCCAAAAGTTGAGACCGGCAAGTTCGATTTGCCAGCGCTCCGGGAGACTTCTTTTTGTTTTCCAGCCACCACCATCGGCGGTTCTCTTGAAAATCGCGTCGGCGTTTTGCCACTCCTGTGGTGATAAATTCTTTTTCCACAATGCCTGCGGATCGGGACGAGAAAGAATAAATTCGCCGTAGCGCTCGAGTTTTTCTCCTTCACCGCTGTCGAGAAGTTCGTAGTCGCGCGAAGGTTTGGTGATGAGAATTTTCATTGGAAAAACTTTTGAACTGGTGGGGAGGGATTTGAACGAGAGAGGGATTCACCCCTTCGCTTCGCTGCGGGGTGTGAACTTCTCATCCCTTTTTTCTCTGCAAGAGTTTGAAATATTCCCAAGCAGAGCTTGGGAATATTTCAAACTGGCGGAGAGAGAGGGATTCGAACCCTCGAGACCTTGCGGCCTTCCTGTTTTCAAGACAGGTGGAATCAACCACTATCCGATCTCTCCTTGATTGTAGAGCTTCGCTTCGTTCGCGACTGGCGGAGCCAGATCGCTTACTTCGCTGCGCGCTCGTGCTGTGCACTCGCTACATTGACCTTGGCAGAGCCAAGTCTCACTATTGACTGAGTGCCGGCGTATTATAGCATGGTCTGTTCATTTGCAAAAAAGGCGGCTTTTTCAAGCCGCCTTTTCGATTCTTATGACTCATTTCTTTTCCTCTATTTTTTTGTACTTGTTGAAGACTTGGTCGTAGCTTTTTTCAAAATATCTGACTTTGATGTTTTTGATTGTTTTGCGGGACTGTATGGTTGTGGTGTTGGTGAGTATGGCTGTGGCGTAGGAGAATACGGTTGTGGTGTTGGTGAGTATGGCTGTGGCGTTGGAGAAGAAATTTTCCCTGAAGCTTTTTTTGGTACTGCGATTGGTTTTACTGGAGCCTTGACTGTGGTCTTGACTGGAACTTTGAGTGGCTGAATAAGCTTCTTTACTGGCTTTTCTATGAGCTTTGGAGCCTGCTCCTGCATTCTTGGTGTTTCGATGTCCTGGTCCACTTCTACAGATACATCGCCGTTGAGCGCATCCTGAATATCATTATCTTTTGCTTCGAATTCAGACCAGAGATCCCAAAAAATTCCATCACTTTCTTTTTCTGCAAGTGCATTATGCATGTTGTTCGCAATTTTTTTGAGTTCGCGAATATCATTTCCTGATACACCTGCTTTCAAATATTTTGCAATTGTTCGATCTGCCTGTTTCATTTTTTTTTCTGCTTCTGCGGACATATCGATGTTGATATCATCTTCGCTGTCTTCATCATCTACATCCTGAGTGAGGAGCTCTGCCTTCAAATCAGATGCACGAAAAACGGTCTGAACCGCAAAAATGATTCCAAAAGTGACAAAAAATCCTGAAAGGCCGAGGATAAGAAGCTTTTTATGCATGTGTGTTTTTGTTTTATTATGCTTTGATTGTTATTATTATGACATAATTTTTCTTTTAAGTCAAATTGAAGTGTTTCTAACAGTGTGTTTTTTGGCTCTACAATGGGGAAAGTATGAAAAAGAAACCTTCTTTTGAAGAGTCGCCACCTTCTGACATTCTCTATAAAAAGCTCATGGACACCATGGCGGAGGCGGTGTGGATGGGGGATGCGCAGGAACGAACGCGCTACGTGAACCACAAATTTTGCTCACTGACTGGCTACTCTCTCGAAGAATCTCTCGGACAAGAGTCGTATGTTTTTTGGGATCATGAAAGCTCTGAGCGCGTGAAATATGTGAATAGCCATGATCGAAAAAATGGCATTAGTTCGAGCTATGAAGGAAATGTTCTTGCGAAAGATGGACGGAAAATTCCTGTGCTTCTCAGTGGGACTCCGTTGCCGGATGGCGGAACGATCGGGATTATCACGGATATTTCAGAACTGAAAAAACAGAAAAATATGGCTGATTTCCTGCAATCAGCGCTGGCAAAATCGCATGACGCGGTCATTACACTTGATCAAGATTTACATATTCTCTCCTGGAACCAGGGTGCGAAAGATATTTTTGGATACGACGCTCAGGAAATCACTGGAAGGCTTTTGGATCTCATTTTTGGACCGAAAGATCTCCAGATGATTGTGAAAAATCCTTTACGACTCAATATGCTCGAAGTCAAAGGTTTTCATAAAAAACGACATGAAATGGATATCACACTTTCGTTTTCGCAAGGCGATGGATTTTCGATGGTGATCGCACGCGATGTCAGTCCACAAAAACGCTTTGAACAAGAACTCTCTGCAAAAAATGAGAAAATTGAATTGGAACGTCAAAATCTTGCCGAGGTGCAAAAAAAAATAGATGCGATGATGGATTTCCTCAGTGTGATGAGTCATGGATTCGCAAATGATTCGTCGATGAGCAGTGATTTTTTCGAATTCCTGGGCAACACAGCAATGTCGATCACTGCTGCAAATGGCTGCATTGTGCGACTTTTTCGAGATCATGGAAAAAAGAAAGGCGCGAGCCTCGAACTCGTTTCTTGTGTCGGCACTGTACCGGTACTCGAAAAACAGAATCTCATTTCTTTCGATCAAAGCCTCGCAAAAAAAGCTTTCGACGAGCGACGCATCGTCAGTTCATCCGAAAATTCCCTCATCCGTCAGGAAGTGATCGCGGTGGCTCCGATTTTTTCTGGAGACCGTTTTTTGGCGAGCGTTCATCTGTACTGTGAACATGGATGGACTTCCAAAGACACTTTCCTGGAAAAATTCCTGGTGATGGCCGGCATGAGGATGCGCGATTGAGTGGACTTTTAAATACTGGTAATCTCCGCTCGCGTATCGTCGACCTCTTTTCCAAATCTTCGTCGAGCAAGAGCTGCGGCTCCGGCAGCTACTCCTAAGGCGATGAGGCCTCCTATTGGCGCTTCTTGTGATGAACCTGTGGCGCAGCCGGCTGATCCGTTGTTGGATTGGATGCTTGGCCCCACGTCACTTCCTGGTTGGCCTGAATTACCTAGGTTTCCTTCTACGGTTGGCTCTTTCTTTAGCTCTGTGTTTAGGTCTATTTCTGCTCCACTGACTTCGCCATTGGCGGCGTCACTTCCTGAGCCGCTTTCAACTGGAGGAGTTGGGAGTTCGGCTTCTGCTTGAGATCCACCGGTGTCCGTATCGGTTGCGCCTCCGGCGTCATTGTCTTTGCCGCCGGCGTCCGGGGATGGTGGGATTATTTGACCTTCTGGGATGTTTGGGTTGTTTGTATCTGGGTCTACTTCATCGTCATATCCGTCGCCGTCCGTGTCTTTTACAAATATGACCGTTCCACCAAAACCATCGATTTCTCCTTCTAGCTCTTTGAAAGTGGCTGCGAGAGGATCGCCGTTGGTGATTGTGACGGTTCCGCTTTTGAGAGTAATTGTTATTTGACCTGCTTCATTTTTACCGAATTTGAATGCGCCCGCTATTGAACCCAAAACTTTTGTCTTTTTTGTTGGATCTTTTGTGTCAAAAATTTTGATATTTCCAAATCCTGCTGCAACCAAATATTGACCACTTGGATCAACTCCAACGCTGTTACCACTGCTGACACCATCTTCTGTTGGTGCGGTAAAAATTGATTCTGAAAAATTATTTGGATTAAAAACATCAATTCTATTGTCATTTGTTGATTTGCTGGTTGCTAATCCGATCGCTCCACCAGGAATGCCAGGGAAATTTGGGAGTGTGATCAACTGACCTCCATAGAACTCTTCTGGAATGTCGTAGGCAGAAGAATTTCCTGTAGCACTGTCTGCTTTTACAATGCGAGGCTTGCTGGTAGCCATGTAGTAACTTCCATTCATGAGGCCGGTGTGGAATGCCCCTTCACCCTTCTCAAGGGGCAAGCTCACTGTTTTTGTGTGCTGCAGTGGATCAGTTGCTGATTTATTGAATGTGAAGAACTGCACTCCGCCGAGCCCCATCATTGCTGCTAATCCATTCTTTCCTGCGCCTCCATCTTCCACTTGCAAACCTCCCACCTGTCCTATAAATGGGTGGTCTGCTGGTGTCAACTTCATGACCTCGGTGCCATCTTTGTCCAGGACTATCAAGCACCCCTCCGCAAAATCTTCTACACCACTTGTGAGCATAATTCGATACCCACAAATCATCCCTACTTTCGGAGTTTCTCCTGCAAAAGGGAGATTCTTCGAGACTGTACCAATGACTTTGTTGTTTTTTATTTGAGTTCTCACCCCTTCAGTAACAAAGTCATCAAAAAGACTTTTGCCAATTTCGTAGATCGTTGTCACGCCTTTTTGATCCATCTCTGGTCCCGTCAAAGCTTGCGCATCTTGTGATTGAGCGCCCAATGTGAGGGCGGCTCCAGCAGCAGCGAAATAACCTTTATTTAATGCCATATACAGGGGGTTATATGCTTCGATAAAAGAACCATAGTCCCTTTTTTCGTCAAATGTCAAGACTTCCTGGCAATATCAGTTGACTTATTGACTGATGTACACATAACTGAACGCCCCGCCGGGGCGGCTCAAAGCTGTTTGAAGTTTTGTTTTGAAGTTTCCGAAATATCCTTCCGCAATAATAATAGGATTCGTGATGAAAGAAGTAAGACCAAAATTCTGAAGATTCCCCACTTTGTAGAGAATCTGGTATTCGAGGTTTTGGAAAATTTTTTTGTCGAAATTGTCTTGAAGCTTTGAGGCAATGGAGAGATTCAACTTGGCGCGGGTGATGTTTTTGAAGATGGTGTTCCATGGGGAAGCGTTTTTGAGCGCGTTCAGCATGGATGGCTTTCCAGATTCCTCTAAGTTTGAGGGTTTATTTTTCAAATCGTCGGGATAAGCTTTAAATGTATCGAGAGCGCTGAATCGTGGATTGTCTATATCGTCATGGATACCACCTTTTTCATTGTTCAATTCTTCTCCAAAAATGACTGACTCTTCTTTTTTTTCAGGGTTGGGAACTTCCTCCGTCTCTTCATCCTGCCACCCCGTAAAATAACAATTTTTTTTCTTCCCGTTGAGGTCTTCGCACTTTGCGTTGATGTCCCAGAGGACGACGCGTTGTTTGTCGAGTTCGGAGGCGAGTTCCCTTCGATCATCTGGGCTGCAGACGATTTTTCCGTTTTTGCAGGGGGTTCGGATGCGGACGATGAGACTGCTCATGTCGACGTCTTTTGGGTTGCAGACTCCATTCTCAGCGAAACCAGCTCCTGTGCATCCTTCTGATTCTGTGTAGAGTGGGATGCTGGCGGTTTTTCCTTGTTCGAGTTTATTCCAGAAACATGGGTAGTCGAGATAGTCGACTTCACTTAGTTGATATGGATCGGGATTAAAATCTGGTGCCGTTGTATTGACGCCTTGCATGGCGGCCATTTCTTTTTTGAAAACTAGATTTGTCTTCTTCCACATCTCTTTGTTTTTCATTTTCTCGATGTCGCATTTGTCACCGCCGAGATCGCCGCTGCCGGGGAAGGGGTAGATGTGATAATCATTACTGGTTGATTGTACGCCGGCGGGAGTTGCGATGGCTCCATTTTCGTTGTATGTCTGCGGAATATCCGCGTTGGCGTTATTAATGATCCATGAGGTGCCGCTGTTGTCTGCGAAATTGATTGTGTACTTTTTGGTTGTGCTGTTTTCACCGGACGATGTGAGACCGAGTGCATCCATGAGACCCGGATCTTGCATTTCCTTGGGATGTGTGACGGAGAAGAGTGCTAATTCTAGGCCTGATCTCGCGTTCCAATATCCTTGTCTGGTGTTGATGTATGATCTGCGTAGGTCGATGGAATCGGTGTTTCTCTGAGCCATGGCGCCCATCTGGAGCATGATGATGGAGACGATTGTGAGGGCAATTACCAAAGAGATGCCGCGGCGAGTGCGAGGTAATTTTTTGGAAACTTTTTGTGTGAGAGTGAGGAGTTTCATTTTTTACATTTTTTCGACGGCTTCGATGCCGAGGAGGTCGAGGCTCCGAGCGATGACTACGCCGGTGGCTGCGACGAGTTGGAGGCGCTGGTCGCGCAGATCTTTTTCTGCGGTTTTGATGACCGGGACGGTGTGGTAAAAAGCGTTGAATTCCTGACAGAGTTCGTAGAGATATGAACAGAGTAAATTTGGCTTGTAGTCTACAATGACTCGCTCTAGGACTTCGCCAAATTGGATGAGTTTTTTGGTGAGATTTTGTTCGTGTTCTGTGGCGGAGAGGGGAGTGGCGACTCCTACTGTTTCGACTTCTACGCTTTCCTCTTCTGGCGCGCTGGCGGCGATGGCTTCGAAGAGGCTCACTTGGGAATCTTGAACTTTTTCTTTTTTCACGGCGGTGGCACTTTTTGTCTTTTTGAGTTCTTCCTCAGCCTTTTTCAAAATGCTCTGCGTCCTCGCGTGCGTGTACTGAATGTATGGACTGCAATTGCCTTCGAGCGAGAGCATTTTGTCCCAGTCGAAGAGAATTTCGGTGACGCGATTTTGAGAAAGGATATTGTATTTGATGGCGCCGATGCCGATGGCGACGGCGAGGCGCATGTCGACTTTTTTCCCGGGATCTTTTTGTTCCATGAGTTTTTTGGCTCTCTGGACCGCCTCTTCGAGAACTTCGTTCATTTTGATGATGTTGCCTTTTCTGGTGCTCATCTTGCCGTCGGCGAAATTCATGCGACCGAAAGAGACGTGTACAAGCTCTGTTCCGTGCGTCCCAAATTTCTGCATGGTTTCGATGAGTTGCTGGAAATGCAAAGATTGTGCGACGTCGACGACGTAGAGGATTTTTTCTGGATGCCAATTTTTGATGCGATAGGTCATCTGTGCGAGGTCGCGCGTAGCGTAGAGCGTGGCGCCGTCGGATTTTTTCACGAGCATGGGTGGATATTTTTCGTCCTTGAATTTTGCTATGAGGGAGCCACCTTCGCCGATTTCGAGAATTTTCTTTTCGATGCCGGTGTCGATGACTTCTTGCATTTTGTCTTCGTAAAAACTTTCGCCTTGCGTGTGGTCGAAGTGGATGCCGCCGAGGGCTTTGTACGTCTTTTCGACGTCTTTCATACTGATCTCGACGATCCATTTCCAGAGTTTTCGGATTTCGCCGTCGCCTTTTTCGAGCTTCTTGAAAATGTCTCGTGCTTGCGATTCCAATTCAGCGGCAGGGCTCTTCAAAGCCTGCGGCTTTTCAGAGTGTTCTTTCTCCAGTTTTTCGAATTCTTCATGAAATTTCACATAGAGCGCGAGGAGTTCGTCGATAGGATTTTTCTCCACGTCTTTTTTACTGCCCCATTTTTCGTAGGCGACGATGAGTTTGCCGAATTGCGTTCCCCAGTCACCGATATGGTTGATGGAGATGACGTTGTATCCGAGGAAATGGTAAATATTGTAGAGAGTTTGTCCGAGAATCGTCGTGATGAGATGATGAGCACCGAGCGGTTTTGCGACGTTTGGTGAGGAGTATTCGACGATGATGGTGCGATCACGATTTTCTTTCGAGGGGGCATAGGGAATTTTTCCGTTGATAATATTTGCAACTTCTTCTTTGAGCCATTTTTCGTTGAGGAAAAAGTTGATAAATCCTGGTGGCGCAAATTCTACTTTTTCGAGATATTGTGGTTTTTCGATATTTTCGAGAAGTGATTTTGCAATGTCTGCTGGAGATTTTTTGAGGCTTTTTGAGAGCATCATAGACACGTTGCAGGCGTAGTCGCCGTGCGCGGATTCGCGGGTTGGCTCGATCGTGAACTCCGGAATTTCGGTGAGTTCGGTGAACGTTTTTTTCACGGCTTCTTTCATGAGGCGTTCAATTTTTTCTCCGATGAGAATCGCTTTTTTAATAGTCTGTGCGGCTTTTCTTGCTGGGATTTCTGTGGATTTTCCTTTCTCTTCTGATATTTTCTCTGGTTCAAGTTTTTTGAGCTGCATGCTCTTCAAAGCCTTCGGCTTTTCAGAGTGTTTTGCCGCTTTTCTCTCGAGTATTCTTTGGTGAAACTCGAGACGTTTTTGGTTTATTTTGAAATCCTCTTCACTCATGCCAGTTTTGCCGGTGACGCCGAGATCAACTTCGGACACGCGATCGCCGAGAATGTGAATTTCGATGTTGCATTTACAATATTTCTGAATCGTTGCAGCCATTTCTTTTAGAATTTCTTTCATCTTTTCGTAGCTGTAGAAACCAATATTTTCGGTTGTGATGACGACGTTTCTGGTGGTGGGATGGAGTGCGGTGCGTTCGCATTCGAGTGTGTTGAAAAAACGGCACGTGACACCGGCTTTGTCTTTGTAAATAATTTCGCCGCTGTTGGGGCGTTCGATTTTTGTGTTTCCTTTGCTGCGAAATGGCTCTGTTCCTTCGGAATAGGCGAGTTCTATATCGCCGCAGACTTCGTCGAGATCTTCTGCGCGGATCGGCATTTCGTGACGGATGGCGTAGTAGTCAATAAAATCTTCGATGGGCGTGCCGGTCGGTGCGACAGTTTGTGCGAGGACATCGTTACAAAGCTCTTCCAGACGCGATTTTTGTGGCTGGATGCGATGCCAGAGATCGACGGATTCGCGACCAGGATTTTTGGTGAATTCTTTATTTTTTGCTGCAGAAACTCCGGAAACGAGTTGCTGAACTGCGGAAATTTGGCGACTATTATCGATGCCTTTGACGATCAGAACTCCGAGTAAAAACCCCGGATGATCTGCGAGAATTGGCTGGGTAATACGGATTTTCATTGGGGTTATGATAGCAGGAAATTTTGTTTTTCCAAAAGGATTTCCAGAAAGAGTGGGAATTTTGAAAAGCCAAATTTTTCATTTTCGTGTATAGTCTCTTTTGCGCTTAGCTCTTAATCCTATTTTATTATGAAAAAATTTCTTGCTTCTGGTGTCATCCTTTCTACTTTGATTCTGAGTGGTTGTTCGAGTGCTCCGGATATGACTGACTGGATCTCTTATTCTCACGGTACAGCTGCTGATTTTGGCTTTTCTCTCAAGCATCCAGTGGGTTTGAATATCAGTACACTTTCTACTGGAGCGATACTTTTCTCTGATCCTCAGCAGAAAGGTGAGACTGTTTTTGAGGTTCGAAAAGTTTATCAGTCAGCAGCGGAGGCCTTTGCAGAGAAGAAAAAAGTTAGTGGTGCCGAGGAAGAATCGAGCGTATCAACTGCTGATGGCGGCATGGCAACATCTCTCTGCTTCAGCCAGAGCAGTAAAAAATCCTGTGAATATTATGTAGATGCTGAAAAAGCCTCGAGTTACATCATTTCAGACTATTCTGATTTACAGATTGTGAGGACTTTTCAGGTTTTGAAATAGCTATACGGCATGCATGACTAAGTTTGTTTGACAAAGCTGTCGAAACTTGGTATAATTGTATGAAGTTTATAAAAAACAAAAACATAAAAAAATATATCTATGCTTCGACGTTTTTTCAGCTCACTCACTCTTCTTGGACTCCTCGTATTTCCACTCACTGCCCTTGCTCAGGATACGAGTGTTCCGAGCGATGTTGAGAGACTTCATTCTCTGCCGGGCAATGCTTCCGTGCGTTTGAATTGGGATGTGGCGACGGATGATGTCGGCGTGACGGGTTATAAAATTTATTATGGGACGGATTCGGTCAAAAATCAGAATCAAAATATATATAGTGAAACGACTGATGCGGGGAATGTGATCGAATATTCACTCACTGGCCTGAAGAATGGTACGCCATATTATTTTGCAGTGACGGCCTATGACGCTGCCGGGAATGAAAGTAATTTCTATAGTCCTGAAGTGAGTTCTACTCCTGAAGTTTCCCTTTTTACAGCTTCTGCTCTTTCAGAATTTGGCGATACGGCAGTCTCAAAAACGTCCACTGATGCTGCGAAAACTCCTGCTGGAATTGCACCAACGGCTGCAGACGCACTTCCTCCAAAAGTTGTGAAAGCGACTGCGACTGATAAAAATCTTGTGAAAGTTATTTTCTCTGAAAAAATTACACTTCCGACAAAGAGCGCTGAATCTGCTTTTGTGATCCAGGATAATTTGACGCTCGAAAATCTGAAGGTGCTTTCTGCGACGCTCTATGCGGATGATAGTACTGGTGTAACGGTACTTCTGAAAACAGAAGAACAGATTCCGGGTACCGAATATGTTTTGACTGCTGGCCCAGAGATCACGGATACCGATTCACAGTCTGTTGTGAGCGGTAAAGAAGATTCGGCACTTTTCGCCGGTGTGAAAGGACCGGTTGCTGATGCAACTGCGGTTGGTGGAGATGCTACTCCTGTAAAAACTGAGAATGCCGGAAGTGCACTCTTTGGTGCTGCTGAAGAAAAGCCTTTTTCTCTGACAAAAATCGAAGTTATCGGTGAGGATATTTTGAATCTTACTTTTAGCGAACCAGTAGTTCTGAGTCTCGATCCTGTGGAAAATTTCTTGATCACTCAAAAGGATAATACTGATAATAAACTTGAAATTACTGGAGTGGAATTGAACGATTCCAATACGATTGTGACCCTCACGACTGCAAAACAGGAGAAAGTTTCTTATACGCTTTCCCTGGAAGATATCGTGAATGTCGGAAAAAAATCTCTAGATTCAGACAAAACACAGTTTGACTTCGAGGGATTCTCTGCGCCTACAGACACGACTCCGCCAGAAGATGTACGTAGTCTCGTTGGGAAAATCATCAAAGGTCTCGGCGTGAAGCTCCAGTGGAAAGGCAGCATCAATAGTGCTGGCGATCTCTTGGAATACATCGTTTATCAGAGTTCTGGCAATGAACAAAATTATGGAAAACTTCTTGCGTTGCCGAATGATGCAACCCTGCATCAAGTCGATGGACTCACTCCTGGCGACTATTTCTTCAAAGTCTCGGCTCGCGATGCCAGTGGGAATGAAAGTGCTGGGAAGACCGTCAAGGTGAGACTTGTGGAGAGTGGACCGGGGATTGGGCTTTTGGGACTGATTTCTATTGGACTTGGGAGAGTGTTGGGACGAAAAAAGAAGACTAAGAAATAAGGTTTTTGAAAAAGAGTGAGAGATTTTCTTTTCATGTCGCCGGAAATTTCCCCCTGCGAGGGAAATTTCCTAAGTGCTCGCGACTCGCTCTCGGTCTTTTCAGACCGAACCTTGCCCGCTCGTACTCGCAGTTGCGACATGAAAAGAAAATCTCTCACTCTTTTTCAAAATTCGAATTTTTTAGTTCATTTTTATTTCCATACAAAAATCACCAAAATCGTATATTTTATACTCGCGGAGATTCTGCGACGTCCTCAAAAGAGGTGAGATTTCAAAATTTCCGAAAAAATTGTGAGGACGCGGGACCCCAAAGAGAGGGTTTTTGGCGTAAAGAAAATCAAATTGCTTGCAATTTGATTTTTAGCCAAAACACCCTCCTTTGGGTCGCGCCCGGAGCACTTTTTCGGAAATTTTAAAATCTCACCTCTTTTGATGCGCACCGCAGTTTATCTTTTTGTCATAAAAAATTTAAGTTTTTGTCATCTTTTTTTGTTAGATTTTTTCTATGGCTCGCATGATGATTTGGAAAACTTTTGGTGTTTGGATCGCTGTGATTATCCTCCTCTCTGTTTTTTGTTGGAAAATTTTTTCCGCATTTCCTGATGGGCGTTTTCATATTTCTTTTTTGGATGTGGGGCAAGGGGATAGCATGCTTCTGAAAACTGCGCGTGGACAGATGATTCTTGTTGATTCTGGGCCTGGATCGCGCGTGATGGAGGCACTTTCAAAAAACCCTCTTGTTGGGCCTTTTGATCGGTATTTTGATGCGATTATTGTGACGCATTTCGAGACGGATCATGGTGAGGGCTTTCTTTCGGTTTTGGATTCGTACGATGTCGGGCGGATTTTTATCAATGGTGAACTGCGTGGGAGTGAGCTGGAATCTGGATTTTTTCGGCGGGCGAAAGAGAAAGATATTCCTGTTTTTGTGGTGCGCAGCGATCTCGATTTACAGATTGATGATGAAACTTTTGTGGATTTTGTGTATCCGTTTTTTGGCAGAGTTGAGCATTATAATGGCAAGAGCCTCAACAATACTTCGGTTTCTCTCCGCGTGATCCACGGCGGAAAACCGATTCTTTTTTCTGGGGGTGATATGGAATTTCCTTTGGAGGAAAAATTATTAACTCGAAAATCGCTCAATCTCTCTGCGGAAGTTTTCAAAGTCAGTCATCATGGAAGCAAAGGAACGAATAGTGACACATTTCTGCGCGCGGTGCATCCGAAAATCGCTGTGATTTCGTGCGGATTTCATAATCGTTATGGACATCCTCATGCGGAGGCTCTTTCGCGGCTTTCTGCTGTGGGTGCTTCGATTCGTCGGACGGATTTGGAGGGAACTGTGGATATTACTTTTTGAATATTTCCTTCTGGAGACTCTTCTTGGATGCGCTCGATATCGGCGCCGAGGGACTGGAATTTTTCGACAATTCTTTCGTATCCGCGGTCGATGTAGACGATGTTGCTGATGCTGGTTTGACCTTTGGCGGCGAGTGCGGCGAGGATCATGGCGGCTCCGGCGCGAATGTCACAGCTCGCGATATCGGCTCCGGTGAGCTCTGTTTTACCGATGATGATTGCCTGATGAGGATTCAGCATTTCGAATCGTGCGCCCATTTTTTCGAGTTCGAAGAGATAACTGAGGCGACCGTCGAAGAGTGTTTCGAAAATTTTACTGACGCCTTCTGCTTGTGTCAGAAGTACTGCGAATGGTGCCTGGAGATCTGTTGGAAAATTCGGATGCACGGCAGTTTTGATCATCGCGATCGCTTTCATTTTTTGGCTTCCCTGAATGCGAATCGTGTCGCCTTTGATTTCGTATGGGACGCCAGCTTCTTCGAATTTTTGCCAAAAACTGTCGAGGTGATGCATCGAAAGTCCGCTGATGGTGACGTCTCCTCCTGTGATGGCTGCTGCGACGGCGAAAGTGCCGGCCTCGAGATAGTCACCCATGATTTCGTGAGTGACACCGTGGAGATTTTTGGTGCCGTGGATGATGAGTGTGTGCGTGCCGATGCCTTCAATTTGCGCGCCCATTTTATTCAGCATTTCGCAGAGATCTTGGACGTGCGGTTCGCAGGCAGCGAGGCGAATTTCTGTTTTGCCTTCGAGCGATGCAGCGATCATGAGCGCGTTTTCGGTCGCGGTGACGGACGCTTCGGGCATCACGATTTCTGCGGAATGAAGTTTTGTGGCTTCGAGTTTCAGCGCTTTTTCTTGTTCGAGAATGGTTGCTCCAAATTTTTCAAAAACGAATGTGTGGGCGTGGAGCGTTCTTTTTCCGAGGACGCAGCCACCAGGAAAAGCCATGTCGACTTTTCCGTTGCGGACGAGCAGGGGGGCGGCGAGGAGTGCTGCGGCGCGCATTTTTTTCACGAGTTCGTCGCTGGGTTTTTCGGTGGTGATTTTTTCTGGATGAATGACGAGTGTATTGCCGTTTTTTTCGATGACGACGCCGATGCTTTCGAAGATTTTGATGAGACTTTTTGTGTCTTCGATTTCTGGGACGTTTGTGAGTGTGGTCGATGTGCGGGCGAGGAGCGCGGCGCACATGAGTGGGAGTGCGGAATTTTTTGAACCGCTGACTTTGATGTTTCCCTGCAATTTCTTTCCGCCGGTGATGATGATTTTTTGTGACATAATCCTGCTTTTTCTGCTGTTGGATTATAGCACAATTGTTTATAAATGGCTATTTACTGCCGTTATCTGGTATTTTGAAGCTAAAAGCTTCCAGACAGTGGATCTCTTTGATGGTTTCGGAGCCTTCGAGGTCGGCGATCGTGCGACTGATTTTCAGAATTCTGTGACAACTTCTGGCGGATATATTATTTCTTTCGGCGTGGGATTCGATCATTTTTTGGATTTTTTGGTCGATCGAGATGATGTCGTGGATTCTCTCGGGGGAGACGTGGGCATTTACTTTGAAAGATTCGTTTTGATATCGTGCTGACTGTACTTCTCGTGCTTTTTGGATTCGTATTGCTCGCTCGTGATTTTCTTTTTCTTCATCTTTTTCTTGCGAAAAAAGTGTCTGCGTTTCGACTCGATCGAGTGTGATTCTGAGGTCGATTCTGTCGAGGAGTGGTCCGGAAATTCTGCGTCTGTGGCGTTCGATCATGAGCTCGGAACAGATGCATTGATCGGTGCCGTAGTGGCCGCACGGACACGGATTCATCGTGCCGACGAGTAGAATATTGGCGGGAAAAGTGGCGTTGCCGTGGGCGCGCTGAATCGAGAGTTGGCGGGTTTCGAGCGGCTGGCGCAGGGATTCCAGAATGCGTGTCGTGAATTCATTCATCTCGTCGAAAAAGAGAACGCCGTGATGTGCGAGCGACATTTCTCCGGGATTCATTTCGTTGCCGCCGCCGAGGAGTCCGATTTGCGAAATGGTTTGATGAACTTCGCGAAATGGTCTTTGTGTGATGATTGGTTTTTCGTCAGTGAGAAGACCTTTGATGGAATACATCGCGGTGACTTCGAGCATTTCTTCCTGCGTCATTTCCGGGAGGAGATCTGCGAGTGCGCGACCGAGGAGTGTTTTCCCGACGCCTGGTGGACCGGACATGAGGAGATGATGATGGCCTGTTGCTGCGATTTCGAGAGCGCGCTTCGCTTCGTATTGGCCTTTGATGTGCGCGAGTGTTGCGGTTTTTGTTGTGTGCGCGAGATATTTTTTTGAAATTTTTTGTGTCGGCGTGTGGATGTTTTCTTTGAGATCGTCGAGAAGTTTTTTGAGAGAATGATATGGATAGATGTGAATTCCTCCGATCAAGAGTGCTTCATCGCAGTTTTCTGCTGGAATAAAAATTCCTTCGAATCCTTCTTTTTTGGCGTGTGCGACGATGGGGAGAATTCCGCGCACTTTTCGAATTTCTCCGGTGAGACTGAGCTCGCCGATGAACATATTTTTCTCGAATGCGTCGCAGGGGATTTCTTTTTCTGCAGCGAGGAGCGCGACAGCGATGGGGAGGTCATAGGCCGGTCCATGTTTTCTTAAGTCGGCAGGGGCTAGATTGACAGTTTTTCGATGCAGAGGAAATTTCGCACCAATGTTGCGAATGGCGGATCTCACCCGCTCTTTTGATTCCTGCACGGAACCGTCTGCGAGCCCAACAATGTTGAACATCGGCAGTCCACTGCTGACATCCACCTCCACCTGAATGGTCATGCCCTGGAGGCCATCCATACAGGCAGAGAAAACACGAACCGGCATGTCTTGCACTTTACTTGGGGGAGATGAACGGAAGTTAACAAATTTATTACAAATTTATTACAAAAAGATAAACTGGCTTTGGTGCGCATCTCCAAAGAGGTGAGGATTGGAAATTTTTGAAAAAGTGCTCCGGGCGCGACCAGAAGGATAGTGTTTTGGCTAAAAATCGAATTGCAAGCAATTCGATTTTCTTTACGCCAAAAACTATCTCTTCTGGATCCCGCGTCCTCGCAATTTTTTCGGAAATTTGAAAAACTCCACCTCTTTGGAGAGCCTCCTTAGTTCTGTTTTTGAAGATGAAGTTTGTGAAAAAATGATGACTTTTGGAGTTGAAAAACAATGTGTCTTACGTTTGTAGTACTTGCTACTCGTGACGAGCTCTACTCTGGAGAGTTCTTCATTTTATTCAGCAATATTTGATTCAAAAATATACGCTTCATGGATTTTATATCCGTTTAAAGCGGTGTCCTTGAGATTTACCTCTCCATTTTCGACTTTGACCGATTTTAATATGAGTTGGATCAAATGCTCGTTATTCAGGAAAAGCCCCAATCTTGCTATTGTAGGAATTTCTTCAGCGGAGAGATGCTCCAAAAGTAGACCCCTTAGATAATTAAAAACTTCCGTTTTGTTCTCTTTATCAATCCAGGGAGCGGAGAAAACTACAGACCATTTATCTGTTATTTCATCCATTTTGATAATAGCAAATACACTCACGGCACCCCTGCTTTCTTTTATCTTCATTAATATTTTTTTGAACTTTTCTACCATTTTCTGTGTTTTGTTACCCAAGTAATTATGCCTTCAGGCGCTTCTGTTAACGCCTCATACATCCTTTTTGCATCTGCCTCTTTCTGTGTACCTATTGGCTCATATCTTATCTCTGTACTCCACCTGGTTAATTCAGACCAGTTCTCATACCTTCCGGGAGTCGCATTAAGACTAAAATCATTTTCGAGCCCCGATAGTGTCAATAGTATATCAAATTTATGAGTTTTAAATATATTGTCTTTGTCTTTTGAGCCACTCTTATCAGGGTATTGAGACAGATTCAGTCTTTTGCAGATTATCGCTTTCAGGCAACATTCAAGAGCATACCCCATCATATAGACAGCACCGTCATAGTCGCTGTATTCAAGTAATATCTTCGCCGCTTTCAAACGAGATTTTGCTATTCCTTTTAATTCCCTATAGTTGGCCATCCCCGAGATTTCATTTATGAATTATTCCAAGATGTTGAGATATTCTAC
>ERZ1292633.1806-Hain-H41-02um-R1-1806-length-22627-cov-5_pt1 | contig 22627 bp, 9 predicted proteins | sample MGYA00564406_ERZ1292633 | MGnify/ENA primary metagenome ERZ1292633 (study PRJEB36523, sample SAMEA6512639) | groundwater metagenome | collected 2019-01-08 | study: AquaDiva: Metagenomics assemblies of 32 groundwater samples
CTCCAACATGGTGGCGAGCATCCCCCTCTACAATGAGTACGCCACGAAGGTTATCTTCCACACGCTGGATCCCGCGGTGCTGTCGGAGATCCAGAAGTTGGAAGCGGCGGGCGATACGCAGAATCCGCGGTACATGGAGCTCCTGATCCCTCACCACTACGAGAAACACCTCCTACGGATGCCCGCGCCCGAGTGGCCCGAGCCGGTGCAGCGCGTCTTCAAGCACGTGAACTACAAGGTCTACGTCCCGTTGCAGGGGCCGAGCGAACTCGGCGCAAGCGGGAAGCTGGAGAAGTGGGATCGGATGGCCGACCTCCCGAAGATCATGGTTCCGACCCTCATGATCGGGGCCAAATACGACACGATGGACCCTGAGCTGATGAAGAAGATGGCGGGACTGGTGAAGCGGGGGAGATTCCTCTACTGCCCGAACGGAAGCCACCTCGCGATGTACGATGACCAGAAGATCTACTTCGAGGGGCTGATCCGGTTCATCCGGGATGTGGCTGGGGGGAAGTTCTAGGAGAGTCAGATGAGTTCTTCGTCACCGGCGGCTGGGCAATTGAGCGTTAGTCCGACAGGTCCACGGACACGTCCCAGGAAGGAGGGCCATTGTCGACCCGGCCTTCCCGATTCAGACCGCCTCCCAGAGCGAGCGGATCGGTACGGCGTAAAGCCCCTCCCCGAATTTCGCGATGACTTCTCCATCGTATAGCACCACGCCGCTCGTGAAGCGCTTTCCGGCAGCATCGCTAAGTTTCCGGAGCCCACGGAAATCCCCTGCGGTCACGGTTGCCCCAGCCTTCACCTCCACTCCCGCAATCTCACCCCCATGCCGTTCCATGACGATGTCCACTTCGGCGCCCTCTTTGTCGCGGTAATGGTGGAACCGGATCTCCTCCTCCTGCCAACTGGCCTGCCGGCGTAACTCCAAGAACACGAATGTCTCGAGCAGCTGACCGAGCGTTACGCGATCCCGCATGAGCGCAGCGGCGTCAAGACCGAGCAACGCGCAGGCCAGTCCCGTGTCACCCAGATGCACCTTGGGTGTCTTGATCAAGCGGCTAAGCCGGTTGCTATGCCATGGCGGAAGTTCCTCGAGGAGGAATACCCTCGCTAACAGCGTCACGTAGTCGCGAATGGTCGGACGGCTCAACTGGAACGGTGCGGCAAGGTCGCTGACGTTGATCAGCCGCGAGGTTTGCCCGGCGGCGAGAGTCAATAGCCGTGGGAGCGCGCTGAGGGAATTGATGCGCGCCAGATCGCGCACGTCGCGCTGAACGAGGGTCTCGACATAATCGCGGTACCAGGCCGCCCGACGCGGCGCGGTGGTGCGCGCAAGCGCCGCCGGATAGCCGCCGGAGGCGATGCGAACAGCCAGGTCTTTCCCCAACCGCTCGTACGCGCGCGTCTTGAATTCACCCGCGAAGAGCCGCGCGATGAAGCGAGGGGATCGCTCAGCCAATTCGGACTGCGCTAGCGGGTGAAGCCGCAGGATGCCCATCCGACCAGCCAGCGAATCGGCGAGCCGGGGTAAGAGCAAGACGTTCGCCGAACCGGTGAGCAGAAATCGTCCTGGGGTTCGCCGGCGATCCACCACCGTCTTCAGGGCCGTGAATAGACTCGGAACCCGCTGCACCTCGTCGAGGATCGTCCGCTCCGGGAGGTCCGCTACGAAGCCCAGCGGATCGGCCACCGCCGCCGCCATCGCCACGGAGTCATCGAAGCTGAAATAGGCGTAGCCCCTTGGATCGCCCACTATGCGTGCCAGCGTCGTCTTGCCGCACTGGCGCGGTCCATGGATCAGGACCACGGGGGTGTCGCCGAGCGCTTCGACCAGGTGAGGCTCAGCCATGCGAGGATAGAATCGGTCGGCGATCACGGTGGCTAAGCGTAAGCTGGAACTCCGTCCAATTGCAAGGTAGCGGTACGTCCAAATGAAACCTTATGGCCCGGCTGATCGCAACCCAGGCCTCGGGGAACGGGGGGGTACAGTGGGTGAGTGGGACTCCGCTTGCCACCCTCACGATCGATTGATAATACTTTGCCTATCAAGTATTATTAACGCACGTAGCAATTCAGAGTTGCTGAACAACGAGGCGATTCGGCGGGCATGAAACGCGGTGAGACCGGCAAGTATGAGATGACCACCGTCGGCGGTGAACAGGTGCGCGCGTTCGTTCCGGCGCCGCTCCCGCCCGTTCCGCCCCTGGCGTTCGAGGGCAATCTGCAGCGCGCACTCGAGGCGGCGGTGCTCGCCCTTGGCCGCCTCGACGGCGTTTCCACGCTGCTTCCGGACAAGTCCCTCTTCCTCTACGCCTACGTACGCAAGGAAGCGGTGCTCTCCTCGCAGATCGAGGGGACGCAGTCCTCGCTCTCGGACCTCCTCCTCTTCGAACTCGACGAGGCTCCGGGCGTGCCGCTTGACGATGTGGTGGAAGTCTCGAACTACGTCGCTGCGCTGGAGCATGGGCTCGAACGGCTGCGCGGGGGGTTCCCGCTCTCCAACCGACTCATCCGCGAAATTCACCGGGTGCTGCTGTCGCGCGGGCGAGGCAGCGGCAAGGATCCTGGCGAGTTCCGCGGCTCGCAGAACTGGATCGGCGGCGACCGTCCGGGCAACGCGGTCTTCGTCCCGCCGCCGCCATCGGTGGTGCCCAACTGCATGGCGGAGGTGGAGCGCTTCCTCCACGCCGAGAATGACGGACTGCCGATCCTCGTGCGAGCGGGGCTGGCGCACGTGCAGTTCGAGGCCATTCACCCGTTCCTCGACGGCAACGGGCGCATGGGGCGCCTGCTGATCACGTTCCTACTTTGCCACGCCGGCGTTCTGCGGGAGCCGCTGCTCTACCTGAGCCTCTACCTGAAACAGCACCGCTCCACCTATTACGAGCTGCTCGACCGGGTGCGCCGCGACGGAGACTGGGAGGCGTGGCTCGAGTTCTTTCTCGTCGGCGTGCGGCAGACGGCGGAAGGCGCGGTCTCGACGGCGCAGCGGCTCGCCGAGTTGTTCCGGAATGACCGTTCGCGGATCGAGCCGCGGGGCCGGCGCGTGGGCTCGGCGCTGCGCGTGTATGACGCGATCAAGGCAAGGCCAATCCTGTCCATGCCCCAAGTCTGCCGCACGACCGGGCTGTCGTTCCCCGCGGCCTCCTCTGCGATGGATCTGCTCGTCGAACTGAGCATTGCACGTGAGCTGACAGGCAAACGACGGAATCGGCTCTTCGTATACGACCGCTACCTGAGCATCCTGAGCGAAGGAACGGAGACGAGGTAGGGGGGGCCGGTTCTGGAGCCGGGATTCGCGCCTAGCCTCACTCTGTGTCGGTGGGAGCAGCCTTGCCGATCCGGCCCGCTCCACGTCACCGCGCCAGAACGATCTTCCTCACCTCGGAGTGCGGCCCCGCCAGCACACGTAGGAAATAGACGCCGCTCTCGGCCAGCGCGCCCGATCGTGTGCGCCCGTCCCAGGTGGCGGTGTGCGCGCCGGCGGCCTCGGTAGCATGATGGATGGTAGCCACCAAACGCCCGCGGACATCGAAGGTGGAGATGTTCACCACGCTCCGCGAGGCTAGCGTGTATTCGATCCGGCAGGAAGCCTGCGCGGGATTCGGAGCTAACACGGCACGCACCGATGGCGGCGCCGACGCCTCCCCTTCCACGGCTGTCAGATAGTGCGGTGTTACCAGGATAGATCTCAGATTCAGGATCCCCTCGGCGTTGTTGGGGACGAAATAGGACACGAACGCCCCGCTGGGATGATCGTAGCGAAGCACGGCGTTCATGCCCGATCCGATGGCGAATAGATCCCCGGAGACGTCGAAATCGAAGTGCGTGGGACCGTTGAGCCCATCGACATTGCCATCGATGAAGACGGCGCCGGTCTGACCGAAAGCGGGCTTCGCCGCGCCAGTCGATCCATCGAAACGGTACACGCCGTTCAGAGACCCCGCCATCAAGTAGAGGTGCCCGTCGGGGCCGAAGGAGAGCGAAATGAGATTCGCTATGCCCTCGGCATTGTTCGTTACGATTTCCCTCACGAAGCTCCCTGCCGAGTCGTACTCCAGCACGCCATTCCATGCGGCACCCACGACATAGAGATGGCCGTTCGGCCCGAAGGCAAGGTCGCGGGCGTTGCCGAAGTGTTCGCCCTGGTCCTGTACGAAGATAGCGCCCGACTTGCCGGGAGCCGGCAGCGGCGCGCCGGTTTGCCCGTTGAACCGCCATACCTTTCCCTCCAGCTCGCCGACTAGGTAGAGGTGGCCGTCGGGGCCGAAGACGATTCCCTCGAGGTTGTAGATTCCATTGGAGTTGTTCGCCACGAATATATCGAAGAACGCCCCGGTCGATTGATCGAAGCGCAATACTTCGTTCCGTGCGGCGCCGACGGCGTAGAGTCGCTGATCGGGCCCGAACGCCATATCGCGACAGTTGCCGAGGTTTCCGCTGTTGGGATCGACAAAGACCGCTCCGCTCTTGCCCAGTGCCGGGAGGGCGGCTCCGGAGCTTCCGCTGAATCTCCAGATGCCGTTGTACGAGTCGCTCATCAGATACAGGTTTCCATCCTGGGCAGAGGCGGAGCGATGTCCTAGGGCGGGAGCGAGCGCCAGCGCGACGAGCAGCGAGCATCCGAGTCGAGAGAGCGAAGGATTCCACATCGTGCTACCTCCCTGTGAATTTAGGATCCACCCTGGCTGTCATTCTCCGGGCACCGCCTACTTCAGCAGCGTCATCTTCCTCGTCGCCATGAACGGTCCCGCGTCCATCCGGAAGTAGTAAATCCCCGACGCGAGGCCCCGGGCGTCGAAGACCACGCTGTGTTCCCCAGCGTTCCTCTCGCCGTTCACCAGGGTCGAAACGAGCCTCCCCTGTGCGTCATAGACGCGGAGCGCGACCGGCAGGCGGGTGGGCAGCTCGTACGAAATCGTCGCAACCGGGTTAAAAGGATTTGGCGCCGACGGTCGGAGCGCGAAACGAGGCGCGGCCTCTTCGTCAGGGCTGTCGGCCGGCCCACCGCTCTCGCCACCGCCAGCCCCGTCCTCTCCGCTACCTGGACCGTCTCCGGCGTTGTCGATGATGCGAATGCAATCCGTGGCGACGAGTGGGCCTCCGTCCTTGAAATTCCCCGTTAGCGTAACGGTTCGGACCTCTCGGTCCGCCACGGGACCGAGCGCGGCAACGAACGCCTGCGTATCGAACTTCAGCGAGAGGTCACGAAATCCATCCGGCCCTTCGGAGGAGCAACCGCACTCCTCCTTCGGCCCTGGCCGGCTCTCGTCCCCCTCGTGGTGCCGCACGGGAGGCACTCCCTCGAGGCGAAGTGTCGCGACATCGAGATCGCGGACGTTCACGGCGGCGCTTCCCAGCAGCACAACCGGCGTCACGCCCTTCGAGCCCGTATTGATCGGGTTCACGCACGACGTCGGCTTGATGTCGAGCCCGAGCACGGCTCCCGCGATTGGATGCTCGTCGTCGAACCAAGCGACGACCACCGAGTTCGAGGGGAGACTCTGGCCGGCGATCTGGAGCGCCGCGCGAAGCGTGTCGACGCCGTGCGTGGCGCCGGCATAGGAGAAGGTCGCCCTCCCGGTAGCGTCGGTCGTATCGGTGCCGCTGGCGCCGATATTCGGACCAGAGAGAATCGTAAACTCGACGCGAGCGCCCGGGAGCGTGGCGCCGTTCGCCCGAACCGTGGCCGTGACGGTGTGTCGGGTCGTCACCTTTCTCACTGCCGTCAGCGGTGTCAGGGCGACGTCGTACCCCTGCATACCTCCTCCGGTCCACTCCATGACGCCGACGTTGGAGGAGACGTCGACGGCGTCGACCGTGGCGGTCGCGGCGATCGAGTCGATCCCCGTCCGCACACCGACGTACGAGAACGCAGCATGGCCGCCAATGTCGGTCGTGTCGGCGCCGGTCGCTCCCGCGTGGGGCCCCGAATAGACCCGAAACTCGACCGGCTGCCCGGGTCGAGGCAGTCGATTCACGGTGAGCGTTGCGGTGACGATGTGCGCCGTGCCGATCGCGCCGGTGGCTGTTGCCGGAGCCAGCGACAGCGCAAGTGTGTCTTCAGCGCCGATTCCGCCGCTGTTCGTCCAACCGCGCGTGACGATGTTCGAAACGACATCGCCCCGCGTTCCCGAGACGGTCGCGCGGATCGAATCGGTTCCAACCTGTGTCCCGAGGTAGGAGAAGAGGGCGCGTCCGGTGGCGTCCGTTGCGACCGTGGGCGAGCTTCCCAAATTCGGTCCCGCGAAGACACTGAAGGCGACGTCGGCACCGGCGACGGGGGCGCCTCCCGCGTCCCTGTACGTGGCCGTCACCGAATGCGTCGTGTTGATTTCCCCGGACGAGCGGCTCGGCGTCAGGACCAGCGCCTCCCCCGCTTCCGTAGCCACCGATGTGGTGAAGCAGGCCAGGAAGAGGTTGTCGTCCGCGGAGGGATTCGCCGTCTCCACGATGACCCGGGTGTCGCCTTCCTTCAGGAACGGAACGAGGTCGTAGCGCTCGTCGTCCGTGCGGGTGTCGAGGGGCTGTGATTGGGGATCGGGATTCGCGGGAGGATCGTCGAGGTCCCCCACCGTCAGGAGCGCTCCGATCGCGTCGCCGCCGTCGTCCTGTCCGCCGGCGGAGGAAGTCAGTCGAGCGCCGTTGACATCGACCGTGCTGAATTGGTTGGCCACCGCGGCGCTCTGGTAGCTGAACGAGATTCCCAAGGAGAGCTCGAACCGAAGCATGGGGTCGTTGGTGTCGAGCGGGTTCGCAAGGCCTAGGGAGAACTGATCTCCCCCGGGGTTCGCGGCACCGAAGAAGAGCGTGACCGCAGAATCGTGGACTTGGGCGGGGTCGTCGAAGATGACGACGAGCGCGACGCCATCGACCTCGGTCGAGGATGCCTCGCGCACCGCGATCGCGACACGCCCCGCCGCGGCGCCGTCCAGTTTCCCCGAGACCAGCGACGTGACATCGGCCAGATAGTTGTACGCCATCATGTCGGTCTCGGCCTCGTGGTCCCAGGTTACCCCGGAGCCGTCGATCGTGACCTCGCCATCGGCGATGCGGTGCCCGCTGAAGCCGGCCGACGCCGCGGCCAGGAAGGCGCGCCGGACGGTCGCGCCGGTGGGCTTTTCCACCTCGCCCGCGCTCGAGTCGCTATACGTGCCCGCGCCATTGATCGACGCGCTGATCCGTCCCGATTCCGACGCGACCGGCCGAAGTCCGGTCGACGCCGTTGCGGCCGCCTTTCGGAAGGCCATTCCCTCTGGCCTCGTGCCCGGCACCCGGGCGAATCCCGGGGAAACCCACGCCAGGAGCCCCGCGAGCGACAGCGCCAAGGTCAGCGCCGAGATCCACTTCCTGCGATTCGATGTCATGGTTGGCCTCGCCTGTTGTGTCCGATCAAGTTGTCCCATCGGCCTAGCTCTTGCGAATCCGCGACACCAACTGAGCGAGGATTGCCGCGGCGTTTTCTTTCATCTGCCCGAACGTCCACTGGAGTTCCATCGGCACGCTCGTCCCATCCACGTCGAGGACCATCTTCATGTCCACCGCGCCGCCCTGGCGCGCCCGCGCGAGCTTCGTCGTGAACTCGGCGGATCGCACGGTGACCGATTGTGGAAGCACCGAGGCCGCGATCGACTTGAGATTTTCCTTCATCTGCTGGAGCTCCTCCCGCCGCTGCTGCGCCGCCTGCTTGGCGGCATTCGCCGCCGCGAGAAGCTCCTGGACGCGCGGATATGAATCGATCGGCTTGAGCGCGTTGTAGGCCGCTGCCTTCGCAGTGTAGGAACTCCTCTTACCCGCATGGACCACCTTGGCTGCGTCAAGAACGGCCTGTGCCTTCAGATTCTCTTTCCAACGCTCGGCACGAGTTCCCACCTCGCGGCGCGGCGTGTCCTGCCACCTCTGGTAGGCTGCGTTCGCGCGCCGCTGCGCACCGTCCATCGCCGAACGGGCCTGGTCCATTTCCCGCTTCGTCTCATCACGCTCGGCGACAATGACCTCCCGGGTCTTCGCGATCACCGCCCGCGCGACGTCGAGCGCGGCCCCACGTTCTGCGGCCAACGCCTCCGCGCGATCCACGGCGGCTTGAGCCGCGGACGAGACGGCACCTCCATCGCCGTTTCCGATCGCCTTCAGTCCGTCCAGGACTTCTCGGGAGACCGCGCCGCCAAAGTCGCTTTGGAGCGCGCCATGGAGCGTGAGATTGGAGGTGCCGAGTCCCATCTCCCCACTTCCCGACAACGCGCACCGAAAATTCCCGAGCAGGCTGACGTCAGCGTCGAGCGTCATCTTTCGCTTCGCCATCTGCATCCTCCCGCGCCCTGAGGCAAACCCGAGATCGAGCCCACCGTCGATGATCAGGTGTCGATCAGGCAAGGTGACGGTCACGTCGAGCAGCGCGTCCCTCCACTCCACGGGACCCACGGAGATGTTGCCGAGGTGCGCCTTGCCGATGATTCCGTCGAGGCCGACGTCGAAGAGAATGCCGGCGAAGTTCTGCATCTCGTTCGGCTCCATCTCGATCCACAGCTGCCCGCCGAACGTCGTGCCGATCTTGAGGTCGAGATCGGGGTCGTTCAGGGTCGAGAAGCGGAAGTCGAGATCCTTGACCGCGATGTTCGGGAGTTCGTCGATGGGAAGTTTCGGCTGGGAACGACCGGCCGCGCGCGCCATCGCGTTCTGAAGGTCGGCGATGTCCGAGAGCGCGACCCCCTCGTCGCTGGCGCCTTGCAGCCCAAGCCCGGTCGGCACACCGGTGTAGTAGTTGATGGGCAGCATGGCGATGACCTCGATGTCCTTCTCGCCGATCTTGAATCGCCCCAGGAATCCGAATTTCACCGCAATCGGGTTGATCGCGGTCTTCAATCGAAGGTCGTTCAGGGTCAGCCACTTCACGCCGAGAGGGGCGACCCACGGCTTCTCGGTCTCGAGCGCGCCCAAGAGACCTAGCTCCACGCCGGTTGGAACAACGGCGATGTTGATCTCGGTCATGAAGGTGAGAAGGTCGTCCTTCGCCTTGACAGTCATTTCGCCGGCGAATCCCACTGACGGACGACCGGTGATGGAGATGGCGAGGTGCGCCCCGACCAGCCAGTCGGCGTCGGGGTTTATCTCGGGCAGGTTCGCCCTGAGCGACAGTCCCGCGAGCCCCGAGGGGCCGCCGAGACCCATGATCGCCCCAGGCAGCGTTCCTTCGAGGATGAGTTGATCGAGCGACAGATTCGGAGCGAGGAGACTCAGCGCCTTCTTCAGCGGATTATTCGCGTCGAGGCCGCCGAGCGGGAGTTGCGCGACGAGGCTGAGTCCGGCCGGAATGTCGAGGCGGAAGTCGGATGAGCCGAAGATGTCGCCGTAGAACGACCGGGCGTCGGGCGTCAGGTCCTTCGACTCGACGGCCCGCTCACCCTTCGCGATGCAGAGGAGCCCCTTTGGCAATTTGAAGGCGTCGAGGACCGGGCTCTTGAGGTCCGGGAGCAAGGCGCTCAGCGATAGAGTTTTCGGTCGCGCCGCGAGCATGAACTGCGCTTCCTGGCCCCGCTCCTTCCGCGCGAAGAACATCATGTTGGCCGTTTCGCCGAAGAGGGTCGACTGCGCGGAGAGCGAGAACTGCGTCTCGGTGCCGACGACGATCGTGATGGTCGGGTGCTTGAGGTCGAGCAAACCCGATGGAGGCGACCAATCGAAGAGCGGCCCCTTCAGATCGAGCTGATCCTGCATCAGCTGGGCGAACTCGGTCGCGGAGAGCCGGTCAACGCTGCCGGTGAACGTCACCGTCGTCTCGCCCTTCCCTCCCTGGATCCCGATGCTGACGTCGAACGTCTTCCCGGCGAGGTGCGCCGTGGATGCCAGAGTCGCCCCGGCGCCCTCGGTTCCCGCATTCAGCTCGATGGAGACGTGCTCGAGGTCCAACCACTTGACCCCGTACGGCTTCTTCCATTCCCCCTGCATTTCGCCGCGAAGGGTCAGCGCCGCGCTGCTGTCCTGCGTGGCGAGCGACCGCGAGAAGATGAATGTGCGGCGCGCGCCGTCGAGGTCGGCCTTGAGGACGTCAGTGATGGAGACGTCGACCCCGGACGAAGTCTTCGAGATGTCGAGCGAGCGTTGCGTATTTGGATCGGACTCGAGCCAGTCGGGGAGATGGTTTCGGTCCCGCGGGGGCATCGCGGCGTGGAGGCTCCAGCTGCTCAGACTCGCGAATCCGCTGCCGGAGAGGACCCCAAATTCTAGACCGAGGGACCCGCGGAGCACTACCTCCGGAGAACTCTCGGTGAACCCCAGCGCCTTGAGCACGTCGGAGCCCAGTGGCGAAAGGGGTAGCCTGCCGCCGAAGTTGAGGCCCGGTGACAAACGGAGCGTGAAGTCCGGAACGCCGCCCGAAGTACCGCCCGATGTTCCGCCCGAGGTCCCACCGATTCCTCCGAAGACGGGTCGGAAGAATTGAATCGCCGCCGGGGAGAGGCTTGCCGATGGGAAGGTAAATCCTCCGAGGCCGGGGAGGCTTGGGAGGCCGCTCCCGCCACCGCTCCCGCTCCCGCCACCGCCACCGCCTGGCGAACTCAACTCCTGGACGATCGTGAAGGCGACCTGCGGCATCTGCAGTTCGCCGACCATGGTGCTCTTGAGCGATGGGGCAAGATCGGCGAGCGGGAATCCGGGCACCCGGACACCGATCAGGAGTGTGGGATTGCCTCCCTCCCGCTTTGCCACGGAGACAAGAAAGTCCCCCTCTGTTTCGTGCACCTTGGCGGTCGCCGAAATGGCGAAGCTGTTCGCGTCCGATGATTCGAACGAGATGGTGACGTCGGTGAGCGTCAGCGCTTCGCCGGTAAACGAGTCGGGAACGGGCAGCCCGGCGCGCGCCGCGAGCCGGAGCGCATCGGCAAGGCCCAGCTCGTCCACGCTGCCGGTGAAGAGGGCCTTTTGGCCCGCGCCCGTACCCGTGATCTCGATGCGCGTGTCGCATTTCTTCGAACCGACATCGAACGATCCCGTGACCGATACCGAGGTGCTATCCCCGGAGGTGGCGGTCACTTCGAGTCCGACCCCGGTCAGGTCGAGCCAGGAGACGCCGAAGGGTGCCTTCCAGACGTCGTCCATCTTCGCACGGAGAACGACGGGGCCGGAGCTGCCGATATCGGCTGCATCGACGCTGGCCGTCAGGGTCCGTGGCGATCCGTCGAGAGTGGCGGTCAGCTCCGCGCCCAGGAAGACGTGCAGCGTGGAGTCCATCTGGAAGGCGACCGTTCGAGGTCCGGCGTCGAGCCAGTCGGGAAACCAGGCCGGATCCTTTCCGGTCATCGTCGCCTTCAGCGACATGTGTACCGCATCCATCAGCGGTGATCCGGCCCGAAGGTCGTCCAGAGAGACATCGACTTCACCGGCGAGGTCGACCTTCGCATCTTCGATTCCGAGCGCGGCGCAGGGACGCTTGAGGCGTTCCACGGTGCCCGGGATGGAGATTGCGTGGTGGAAGTTGATCCCCGGAGTCAGGTCGACGCGCTTCGAACCGAAGAGCTCGATCCCAAGGGGCGGAAGGCTCGCGGGATCGAGTTGAAACGACGAGCTCGAAAGGGCGAGGAGGTTGCCGTTGAAGTCGAAGTCCTCGAGCATCGATCCCTTGAGCGGCGCGATGAGCGAGCCGAAATCGAAATGGGCGGGCCGGATGCCGAATACGAAATTGCCATCGAGTCCGGAGCCACCAGTCCCACCCCCCGGCTTCAGCCCCGCCATCACCACGTCGACGGTTTGTCCAAGCAGATTGACGCGGGAAGCGATGGCGAAGGAGCCGAGGAGCGAGTCGACGTTGATTTCGGCGTCGGGCAGCGCGATCGATTGGAAATTCTTCAGGCTTGGGAGCGGGATCTGGATCGACTTGGTCGACTTGCTGTGAATCAAGGTGTCGAGTCGGCGAAGTACTTCGATGAAGGGCTTCCCCTTCAGGTCGGCGAAACTGCTGCCCGCGAATGGATCGTCGGGATGGGTGCGCACCAGCGAGATGGCGGCGTTGGTTGTGACGGGCGGCACGTTCGAGAAGGTCTTCGGCACGCTGAAGGTGCAGATCTCGCTCCGCCCCGCGTTCGCGGCCGGGGGCTGGCCCGCATCGTCGAGCGCTTGCACCTGCCACACGTAGGCCCTCCCCGCCTCCAGGGGGCGCGCGCTCATCGGATAGGGATAGTTCGAGTCCCGGACGTCGAGGTTTTCATAGTGGACGACGTTGTTGGTGAGCGCGGTCTCGGGGATCTGCCCTTCCAGGATTTCAACGATGCGGAATACGTAGTGAATCGGGTATTGGATCGGCGCCTGGACGGGGGTCCACTGGAAAACCGGGAACCCGGAGGGGATCTCGTCCCCGCAGAGGGGAACGAGGACCATCGGCGGATCGGGATACGTGATCGCAAAGGGAGCATCGGCCTCGGCGAGCGTGAGCCCCGTCGCCACCGCCTCGAGTCGCACCTGGAGGATGTAGTCCCCTTCGGGGAGTCGCTCCGTCCGGTCGAGCCCGCCGCGGATCGAGCCGGCGTAGCTCGCGTCGGACCAGTCGATCAAATCGGGGGTGTAGACGGTCGCGGACAACATCGGTGGAGACAGCGCCCGATCGTGGCTCTTGCCCGTCATGACGACGGCGCCGTTCCGGAACATCGTCATCGCGAGGCGATAACGGGGATCGACACCGGGAACCGCGGTGATTGTCAGTGACGCGATGTTGGGGTCGAACTCCCAGGCGCTGGGATATGCCGGAGGGAAGGGGTGGACGCCGAGACTTGCCGACCATCCCGCCTGACCCCATGCCGGGGCCGACTGCAGCGGCAGGAGACCGAGCGCCGCGATCGCCAGCCCTCTCGCGAGGAGATGACGTGCCCGGCTAGAAGCGGTGCGACCAGCCGAAACTGCTCGTACTTTCTTCATAGTTCGTCTCACCGGCCGTTGGCCTGGCCGCCCCCCGGAAACGATTGAAGGCGACGCGCAGCTCGAGCGCATCCGAGCGCGTCATCGTGTATCTCGAACCAAGCGTCGCAGGGATGTTCTCGTCGCCCGCGGCGGTCGACGCCGTCCCCGACAGGCTGCTCGTAAGCCGCTGACCCATACCGCGGTGCTGAACTGCCAGGCCGTACGTCATCGTGGTTCGCCAGGCTTGCAGGCCCGTCTGCACGCTCGCGATACCGATGGCGGGCGCCGCCGACAGGTTGCGCAGCACTCGGACCATCGCCTGCACCTGTCCGGTGTGGGAGAGGGCATCCGAGTTCCGCCGCAGTGGATTGTCGTCGCCGGAACCCTGCGCTGTGTATCCGAACGATAGGGACTGCACGAGGCTCCGATGTCCGAGCGCGATAGCGTGGTTCATCCCCAGAATCCAAGCGCTGAAGTCGACGCGCGCGGAGTCGTCGGCAAGGTGATTGGCCATGGTGACGTAGTTTCCCGAGATCGTGGCGGTCCAGAGGCGGGTGGGCCGAAGGTTCAGTGTCGAGACGTAGCGATACCGGACGGTCGTCGCGGCCTTTTGGCGAGAGAGATTGTCATTCTGACGGGAGACCTGGGCGCGGAGCGCGCCGCTCGTGCCAATGCGGAGTATTCCGCCGGACGTCAGGTCTTGCTGGTCCGCGTGCATCGAGGCGACGCCAAGGCTGACGAACCCGGGTCCGATGCGCCTGTAGCCTCCGGTGAGCTCGTAGCGCTTTCGCACGTACCGCGCCTTGGTGTCGAGCGCATAGTCGACGCGACCGCCCCCGGCATCGGCTGCGCGGCGGTCGCGCGTGTAGCTGCTTCGCCCGACCTCCGCCGCGAGGGAGAGCCGGTTGTCGAGTAACGTCGACTGCCCCCACGTCGCCACCACGAAGTTCTTCTGCGGAGTAACGGAATAGGGGTTCACCGCCGTCCCAACCTCGGTCGAGTCGATCGCCCCGGCCGTGTCGGGCGGCACGGGGAGCGAGCCGCCGTCGTCGGCGGCATAGAGCACGAACGCGGAGAGAGAGCGGCGTGCGTCGCCGACTCCGGCCTGTCCCGCGAACAGCGCCTGTCGGAAGCTCCCCCCGTCGGCGCCGCCCTCCGTGGCCGGTTTCGTGCGGCCTCCCAGGATTGCCGCGTGCGCACGCTCGCGCTGAACAGCCAACCCTCCCCCTCGAACTTGAACACCGTTGAACGTGGTCGGAGTGTAGGCGTCGGAGAAGTCGCCGATGCGGGCGCTATATCGCGTCTGGCTCCATTTCCAGGACGGATTGACCAAGTATTGATTGATACTCTGGCGGGCGAGGGCTGACGAGCCTTCCGTGGAGAGCAAGAACTCGGATCGGATCGTGTATCGGTCGGCGAGGGTGAAGGTCGGGCGAAAGAACATGCGGCCCGTTTGGTTTGGCCGGCGATTCTCTCGACCGCTGATGCTATAGAGCTCGCCGACGGCCCCCAGGTCGCCAGTCAGCGACCAGGCGGGTTTCGCGATCGGCGGCGATGATTCTTGGGGTTGCTGCTGCGCCGAGGCGGAGGCCACGGCGAACGATGCCACGACGACAAGTCTGCCGAGGCACCGAAGGGTTGGATGCATTTAGGAATCGCTCCAGGTCCCAGCGCACTTCCATGAGCGGACTTTGCTTCGGGGACGGCTTCGGTGGGCGAGCGAGGTGAGGGGGCTGGCTAGACACCTATCTACATAAGCCAGCGTGCGATTCGTGTCGGGAGACTAGCATATTTGTCGTGGCATTACAATTTAGAACTCGACCGCGCTATAATCCACCTTCTTCGAAGCGAATGGCTCCGACGAGTGCAAAAGCGCTTGCCGTTATCGCGCCGGAACTGACAGAATCCCGCCACGGTTCGCCAAACCAAATCATCTCTCGCTCCACATCCTGCCTGCAACGCGTCCTCCACTGTGAGTTCTACCGAGGAGAGCCACGTGATAACCGATCTCATGACCAACCGAATCGCAGTCGACACGCCCGAACCGCATGACGGATCGGCTCCTCAGTCAGCTCCCCGATATTCCTCCTCACGTGATTCTCGTCTTCCCGTGGTTGTCCTCGTCCTACTCCTCGCGATCTTGTTGAGTCCGAGCGGGAACGGCGCGCTCGCCTTCAATTCCGAAGAGCACAAGCTGATCGCCGATCTCGGGGCGTCCCAGGTTCTCATCCCACCGGGAATCTCGCTGCCGGCATCGGTGCAGAAGAAGACCCTGTCGGGGCCATTGGAATACATTCGCGTCTTCCGCGACGCGAAAGCGTTCGCGGTCGGCGTCCCGGACAACAGCACGGGCGAGTCCGCGACGAGACTGGAGAACTTGAAACAGAAGGCCACGATCCGCGTGACCCCGGGCCTTCAGGACGAGTGCTACCCTGCCCCCGCCTTCTCGCAGCGTGCCTACAACATGAATATCCGCGTTCCTTCCAAGAACGAGGCTCCTACGAAGATTCTCTATGTCGGGGCGGTGACCGGAAAATCCGTCGAGCCATTTTCCTTCGGCGAGCTCGTCGCTCTGTACGGTGATTACAGAAGTACCGTCTTCGCGGACGCCAGCGGCAATTGCTATTTGACGAACCGGTCGACCGATCTGGTTCGATTCCCGAAGCCTCGCGGAGAAGGTGCGCGAGAGGCGCTTGGCCTCCCTACCGAATGCCGGGACCCGGTGTCGGCGAGCAAGTATCTCCGCTATATCGCATCTGGACTGGTTCCGCCGGAGAGAATCATACGGGACACCGCGTCGAGCCCGGACGCGTGCGGTGAGGCGGGTTGGTGGGGCGACGAGATGCTCCGCATCGCGAACGTGAACGATTGGCATTTCTCGTCGGCCGGGATCGCGTGGTATGTCGGAATGCACCGGCTCGCGCTCCACTACGTCGACAAGGCGCGCACGAATCCCGACTATTGGGCGACGGCGTTGCACTACGAGGCGAGCGCGCTTCACAGTCTCACCGACCTGTTCGCATTGGGCCATGTGGTGGCGAATCGCGATGAGACGACCTTCGGTTTCCTTCTCGACAACGGAGCCCGTTCGACGGAGCCGCAAAATTGGAAGGAGCGGGTCATCGCGATTGGCGGCGGCCGGCGTGCCATTGAGCGCGACGCTCTTCGCAAAGAAGATAGGGTGGGTGAGGGGCGCATCTCCCTCGACACCGGATGGCTGGAGCCGATCACGGAACTCAAGACGATCAGGGACGAAGCGCTCCCGACCGGCCGCAAGGACCTTGCCGGGTGGCTTCGCCGCGCGAACAAGGAGCGCAAATACCACAACAACTTCAACGAGAGCGGCGGGTCCGTCAAGAATCTCGATGGGGTCGAATTCACGATCTACGGAGACGGGAAGCTCCACGAGATGGATGGCGCGGCCCGGAAGCAGATCACCGAGGCCGTTCGAAAGTCCGTCCAGTCGCTCATGATCTCATCCGAAGCTCTGAAGGCAGGAAAACCGGTGCGTGAGATCGGGTCTCCAGGCAGCCCCTATTTCGCGGCGCTGAGGCACGTGCCTGTATTCATCGTTGAATCCAAATTCAGACGCGACATGACCAACCAATGGGCCCGATACGCGATGTTCGTGGATCAACTCACGGGCGCGGGCGTCGTTCCAGCGGATTGGGAGACGTACTCGATTCCCTACCTCGGCGGAGAAGACGTCGTAAGCATGCCGACAAATTCCAATAGCAGGCCATTCCCCGGCACACCGAAGTAGGCCCTACTGGCGCATATAGTTTCCGCCGTTGAACGAGAAGCCGGTCACGTTTGCATCCTTCACGATCAGCTTGAACTCGCGGCTTCCTCCGGAATAGTAGGGATTCTCGGTCCCCGTCAGAAGCCGGTTGTTCGCCAAGTCGGGAGTCAGGCTCCAGGATAAGCCGGCCTTGTTGGTCCAGCGGAATCCCCCGCCGTCCGCGGTGATGGCGCCGATATGCCAGTCGTTCTGCACCGGCTCCTGGCGATAGTTGCCCACGATGCTCTCGAGGGAGATGGCGGGCGCGGGCGGCGTCGGTGCCGGCTGCGGCTGCGGCGCCGCCGCGGCCGCCGCGTTCGAGGCTCCGCTTCCGCTCGAGAGCGCGATGGGGAATGTCATCCAGTTATTCCCTCCGACCAATCCCATGTCGGCCCTCCGGTCCCCGTTGAAGTCGGCCGCTATCGCCTTCACCCCTGCCGTCGCGGCGAGAGTGCCGAAGTTGCCCGGGCCCGGGAGGCTGCTCGAACGGAACGTGCCATCTCCGTTGGAGAGCGCGAGGGGGATCGCCGTCCATCCGCTCACCCCCGTCAGCGCGATGTCGGCCTTCCCGTCGCCGTCGAAATCGGCCGCCACCGCTTTGGCGCCTGCCTTGGAGGCCATGGCGCCGAAGCTGCCCGGGAAGGCGGCATTGGTGACATTGAAGGTGCCGGTGCGGTTTGCGAACGCCACCGGAATCGACCCCCATCCAATGCCGCCCGTGAGGGCCACATCGGAGATTCCGTCGCCATTGAAGTCGCCCGAGACCGCCATCACGCCCGCGCTCGCGGCAAAGCCGGCGAAGCCGCCGCCGATGGTGGGATTGCCGAGACGAAAGGTTCCATCGCCGTTCGAGAACGCGATCGGAATCGTCGTCCATCCGATCCCGCCGGTCAGCGCCACGTCGTCCTTCCTGTCGCCGTTGAAATCCCCCGCCACCGCCTTGGAGCCGGCAGCCGCGGCCAACCCGGGGAACGAGTTGGGAAACGGCGCGTTCACAATTCGGAATGTGCCGTTGCCGAGCGAGATCGCGACCGCGATCGAGCCCCAGCGCGCGCCACCTGTCGCGATAAGGTCTGTCTTCTTGTCGCCGTTGACATCGCCGGCCAGGACCTTCGCTCCGGCGACGGCGGCCGCCCCCGCGAAGGCGGGGACGCCCGAATTCGTGACCCTGTAGGTCCCCTTCGCGCCCTCCGAGAAGGCCACGGGGATCGTTTTCCAACCCGGTTGGCCCGTCAGCGCCACATCGGTCGTCCCGTCGCCGTCGTAATCGCCGGCCAGGGCCTTGACGCCGCCGCCGGTGCCCCAGAGGAGGTACTCGATATCGACCGGTCCGTCGAGCCCGCAAACACGGCAGTAGACGTCGGCCGCAGGCCAGATCTGATCGTAGAGCTCGTACCGAACGGTCCGATATCCGCCGGGGCAAGCCTTCAGATCGTTCCTATTCTTGTCGCGATCGACCTGCGAGTAGTCCTGGGACGCGCAATTCGCCTTTCCACACGCCACGCACTGATTCGTGCCGCAGAGAATCCATTGCGTAATGGCGCTCTGATCCCCGGCGCCCTTCTTCACGGAGTAGGTGATGTAGTAGACGCTGCCGTCGGCAGGATCGGGGGCCATCACGATTCGATCCTGGATGCGGTAGTCCTCTCCGCCAATGACTTCGATTCCGCCCAGATCGTCGTTGTCCGTTCCGAGGTCGTACTCAATCAGGTCGATACGCGTCTTTCCGTAGAATGGAATCCGGATGTTCGTGTTGATCTCCTGCCCCGCTTTCAGGTCGAAGTATTTTCCGCTTCCGAATCCATTCCCTGGGATGATCTGCTTCCCTCCCACCTGGACGATTAGCTCGTCGGTTCCGCTGAACTTTCCGTCGAGGTAGCCGACGGCCTGCGAGGCCCCCCTCATGCCGACGGCCGCCATGGACTTGGGTAGCGACACCGCCGTCAGCACGATGGTGCCGGCGCTGGTGCCCAACGAGCTCGAGCACTCGCCGGAGGGAAGCAACGAATTCCCCAGCGCGCGCACCCCACCGAGGACCGCCGAGATCTCCATCGCGACGCCGCCCGCCGGCTTGATGCACTTGATCTTCTCGATCGTCAGGAGGTCGACCGTCTTCCCGGCCGTGGCCGGTTCGACGGAGTAGGCGTCTTCGGGACCTGGCGTCGTCGTTCCGCTGATGCTCGTCGTCCCCTGGGCGACGATCGGCGCGGAGCACTCTTGCAGAAGCGCCGCCGTCGTCAGGGTGGAGATACGCGGGACGTAGGCGGGGATCCCGATCGCGCGGCTGCTCCCATCGGTGACGCAGTTCGCGGCGCAGACGGCGAGGAGGCCGACGAGCACCGGACTCTTCTTGGTCCCGATGTGGCCCGAGGTTCCGGTGGTGTCGGCGAAGTCGGCCGTGTAGCGACCGGCGAAGTAGGGATTCGCGTTGATCGACACTTTGTAGCAGTTGATCTGCGCGCGGATCAGATCGGTGACGAGCTTGTGCGCGGGCGTCGAGGCGTCCGACGCGAGCTGATGGAAGTAGAGTCCCTTCCGATTATCGGTCAACTCGGCGATCGCGCCGAGCGCCGGGGTGTAGTTGTTGAACAACGGGTTGGGCGCCCTCTTGAGACTGGTCGTCATGAACTGGCTCAGGTACGACAGCCCCTCCTCCAGACTCCGTAGCGCGCAGACCGGATCGTAGGGCGGGCGATCGGGCTGGCTGCCGAATCTCGCGTGGCCGGTCGGGACCTGATAGGGCTGGAACGAGGTGGGGCTCGAGTTCGGATGACAGCGATGCGCCCACGTGTCCTGTTGATAGTGGAAGAAGACGCCGAGACGCCTCAGCTGGCACTCGGTCGACCTCTCGGTCAGCACCTGCTGCCAGAGCGCCGCCTTGCGCGACAGCACCTCGGTCGCGGTGCCATTGACGGGAATCGAGTGCCAGAGCGCCTCCTCCGTCGGATGGGGCACGCTGCCGCCCGGCCCGGTGTTGGCGATCACCCCTTCGGAATCATCCATTCCCTGATCGTAGGTCGCGACGGTGAGGGCTTCCGCTTCCGTGAGGCCCATGATCCGGCACTGGATGAAGGTCATCGTGAAGTGAGTGTCGACTTCGTAAGCGCGGGCGGGAGCTGGCTGCAGCAGGACGATTGTGGCGACAAGTGCGACGATAACGTGAAGCAGCGTGGCCGCGAATGGCGCGGCCGGCCGATCGTTTCCTATCTTCATCACGACCCCCTGTCGTTTAGAGGCTGTATCCGACTCCCACCGTCAGCCGGCTCTGCGAATCGCTTGGCGTGGTCGAGGTGTAGCCCTTGATGTCCTTGGCTTGGTCCGTCTTGCCGATGAACCAATAGGAAGCATCGAGGCTGAAGCGGTGCTTGAGTTCCACGCTCGCCGTCAGGAAGCCCGAGGCGACCATCTTGCTGTCCGCGAACCGGAGCGGAGAGTCCGAAGCCGATTTGATCCCCTGCTTGCGGTAGATGCCGAACCCCGCGGAGACCGCCGCGCGATCGACCGACCGCTTGTAGACCCCGTAGAGCGTCACGTCGGTCGTCGACGCGTCGAAGGGGAAATAGCCCTCGAGATCGGCCTGCGGGGCTCCGTCCTCGCGTCGAAGGGCAACGATGTTTCCATCCGACTTGAGCTGGGAACGAACGACGCCGACCTGGACGCCATAGTTCCGGTAGAAGAGCCCGGCGTGGCCCTACACCATCGTCACCGTGATGGGAATGGTCGCCTTCATGGGAATCGAGTAGTCGAGGAAGACGACGCTTGGGTCGTAGATCACGAGGAACTGTCCGTCGAAGTTGTAGTCGACGTCGCCGATCCGGTTGTACCAGCCACCTACGGTCGCGGTTAGTCGATTGTCGCCGATCGGAATGGCCGCCTCGCCCGCCGCCAGGATCTGGGAAGTGGAGGTCTTACCCACCGTGCCGACGAAATACTCGTCGTAGTTTGACGAGCGCTTGTCGCTGAACCACCCCTCCTTGTAATCCCACGACCCGAGCGGGCTCACCATGAAGTGGGCCGAGATGGGGAGCTTCGTCTCCCCCGTGCCGAGCGTGGGCAGCGAGGTCGAGATGATCTGCGCTTTCGCGGCTGGCGCGCACGCGACGAGCACGATGAAAAGGGACATGGCCCCGAATTTGTTCTTCACGAAATCCTCCGCCTTCCGAGTGCGCAGCATGAACGAGGTCCCGCCACGGTCAGTTCGCCGCGGAGCGCCAAACGGCGCCGTCGAAGGTCGATGCGAAGAGCGTGTTGCCCTTGACGGCGAGAGCGAATACCCAGAGGTCCTTCAGCCCGCCGTTGTACACGGACCAATGATCGCCGTTGTCGGTAGTGCGGTAGATTCCGGTGTCGCGCGTCCCCACGAAGACGCTGTTTCCGACGGCGGCGAGCGCGTAAACCCGGCTCGCCGGGAGGCCGGTGTTCACCGCGGTCCACGTGTTGCCGTTGTCGATCGAGCGGTAGACGCCGCCGCCCGGATCGTTGACCCCCGCGAAGAGCGTGGTGCCGCTCACCGCGAACGCGCGAATCCAGACGTCGGCGGGAAGGCCGGAATTGGCGTCGCTCCAGGTAGTGCCGTCGACCGTCGTGCGGTAGACGCCGTTTCCGCCCGTGCCGCCCGTCCCGGCGAATACATACGAGCCGCTAACCGCGAGCGCCCACACCTGCCGGGCGTTGCCGGTGGTCGGGAGGCCCGTGCTGATATCGGTCCAGAGGTCGCCGTCATTGGTCGAGCGGAAGACCCCGCCCGAGAAGGGGGCCGCCAAGAGCGAGTCGCCCTTGACGCCGAAGGCGATCGGGGGGGATGAGAGTCCGTTGCTCGCGATTTCCCACGTGCCGCCCCCGTCGTGCGTGCGATAGCAAAGGTCGGAGCCCGCGAAGACGCTGCCGCCGCTGACGGCGAGGGCGCGGACGGCATTGTTGTTGTTGAGACCATTGCCGATCAACGTCCACTGGCCGCCGTCGTCGTCAGTTCGGAAGACACGGCTTCCCTCGCCCGCGTAGACCGTTGTTCCGCTGACGGCGAGGGACTGCAACGCGAACGAATTGTTCAAGCCGTTTCGGACCTCCGCCCAGGAGGCGCCGCCATCGGTGGAGCGGAACACTCCTTCCGTGAACGTCGAGACGAAGACGGTGGAGCCGTTGCCGAGAAGGGCGTCCACGAAGTCGCCGGCCGGAACTCCGGCCGTGACCGCTGTCCAGCTCGCGCCGTTGTCGCCGGAGCGGAACAGGCCGTCGCTGGTACCCACGAAAACGCCGTTGTCGCCGGCAGCGAACGAGGTGCGGAAGCCCGCGCCTGGAAGTCCCGAATTCGCGGGCGTCCAGGTACCGCCTCCATCGGTCGAGCGGTAGAGGCCATCGTCCGCATCCGCGAAGAGCGTCGTGCCGCTGACTCCGAAGACGTAGACCTCGGTCCCGGCGGGCAGTCCCGAGTTGACCGCAGTCCAGTTATCGCCGTTGTTCGTCGATCGAAAGACGCCCGAGGCGTTGCCGGGCCCCTGATTGGGATTCGCGGTTCCAGCGAAGAGGGTCGTGCCGCTCACGCCGAGGCTCGCCACGTACGCGTCGACCGGCAGCCCCGTGTTGATCGGGGTCCAGGTCTCGCCGTCATCGGCGGAGCGAAAGAGGCCCAGCCCCGTGCCGTTGAAGAAATTCCCGGTCGCGATGTAGACCGTCGTTCCGCTCGTCGCCATGGCGGTGATCGTGGCGCTCGGCGGAAGGCCGTTGTTCGCCGAAGCCCATGTGGCGCCGTCGTCGGTCGACCGGTAGAGGCCGCTGAACCAGGTCCCCGCGAAGACAGCGTTTCGATTCGCCGCGAGCGAGAAGACGAGGTTGTTGCTCACCGGGAGGCCGGCCACCACTTTCTTCCAGCTCGCGCCGTTGTCGGTCGACCGGAAGAGCGAGTTCACCGTTCCGGCGTAGAGGATATTCAGTCTCCCACCAACCGCGAAGGTATAG
>ERZ1292633.1807-Hain-H41-02um-R1-1807-length-22623-cov-5_pt1 | contig 22623 bp, 26 predicted proteins | sample MGYA00564406_ERZ1292633 | MGnify/ENA primary metagenome ERZ1292633 (study PRJEB36523, sample SAMEA6512639) | groundwater metagenome | collected 2019-01-08 | study: AquaDiva: Metagenomics assemblies of 32 groundwater samples
AGTAAATCTATGAATTAAAATTTGATAAGCAGAGATAAAAAATATAAAAGGAGTTATAGCATATTTTTTTGAAAGATCTTTTATTCCTATTTTAATTTCTTCAGGTAATTCTATTTCAAAAATTGTTCCAATAAAATTATTTACTTTAGGTCTTTTTTTATCTGTAGGCATTTGTATAAAACTAGGAATATTATTTAATTCTTTTTTCCAAAAAGATATGCTTTCTTGATTTAGATTTTTTTCTTGATTTTCTATATATTTTAAGTAATTATTATCTATTTTAATTAAATCAATTTCTTTATTTAAAGAAAAAGCTTTGTATATATCAATTACTTCTTTTATAAAAATACCGCAAGACCAAGCATCTGCAATTATATGATGAAGGATAGGAATAAAAATATTTTCATTTTCTGATATCTCTAACATTTTAATTTTTATTAATGGTAGCTTTTCTAAATTAAAGCTTAAATCTACTTCTTTTAGAATTAATTCATCTATATTTTTAAAATAATTTAGCTCTGAAGTAATATTTTTATTCTCAATCTCTATTTTAATAAAAGGTACTATTTTTTGTACTGGCAAATTATCTTCTATTACAAAATATGCTCTTAATGAATCATGTCTTTTGATAACTTCATTTATTGCTTTTTCTAGTATTTCTTTATCTAATTTCCCTTTTACTTTAAATGCTGAAAAAATGTTATATGCAGGGTTTAATGGATTAAGGTTATAAAGAAACCACATTCTTTTTTGTGAAAATGATAGTGGATACGTTTTAGTTTCTTTTTCTTTTAAATATTCAATTAAAGATTCTTTTTTTAGAGCTAATTCACTTTTTAATTCTTCAGTAAGAACACCTTTTTGGGCATTAAGAGACAAATTATCATTTTTTAGAGATATTTTTACTCCAAGTGATTCAAGTTTTTCTATGATTCTTTGCATGTATATTTCTAAATTTAATTTTCTAAAAGCTTTTTTATATCTCTTTCAAAAGTACTTTTCATATAAAATCCAGGATAAACATCTTCTATTTTTCCTTCTTTATTAATCAAAATACTTGTAGGAACTGCAACAATTTCGCCTAAAGATTTCATATTTTTATAATTATACATTACTACAGGATAATTTATATTTTCTTTTTTTATAAAAGATTTTACACCTTCGATATTATTTTCATCAACAGATATTCCAATTATTTCAAAACCTTTATCATGATATTTAGAATAAAAATCTACAAAATTAGGTATTTCAATGCGACAAGGAGGACACCAAGTAGCCCAAAAGTTTAATAAAACCACTTTACCTTTTAAATCTGATACTTTAATTTCTTTTTTACTTATAATATCTATTCCTGAAATTTCATTAACAACTTTTCCCCTATCCTCTCCCATATAGGCTTTATATTTTTCAAAAAAAATATTAAATTTACCTGTATATAAAAAAACAATTAAGATTATTGCTAGTATTAGGTTAGAATAATTTTTCTTTAAAAAATTTAACATAAATCTAGTTTAAACTTGCTTTTTTCTTGGTTAAACATGATACAGAAGTTTGTTGTATAAAAAAACCAGATATCATAGATATTACAAATATTATTACATTGAAATTAAGTGTAGCTAAGTTTGCCAAAGCAGGGCCTGGACATAAACCACCTATTCCCCAACCAATACCAAATAGAAACGCTCCTATTAAAAGATCTTTATCAATTTTTTTATTACTTGTAACAATAAATTTTTCTTGAAGAATCGGTTTACCTCTTTTAAAAATTAAAGGGAATGCAAAAAAAGTAACAAATAACCCCCCGCCCATAACAAGAAGTAAACTTGGATCCCATTTTCCTGTTATATCTAAAAAACCTTGAACTTTAGATGTATTCATCATTCCTGAAATACCAAGGCCTATAGCAAAAATTAAACCAGAAACAAATGATGCAATATTAACTTTTGAAACCATTTTAATTATCCTTTTAAACCTAAAATATGAAATAAGATATAAACACTAAAAAAACCAGCTCCGATAAATGTAATAACTGATGCAAGTGAACGAGGTGATTTTCTTGCTAAACCACAAATACCATGACCACTAGTACAACCATTTCCTAATGCTGTACCAAAACCTACAAGTAGCCCAGCTATTATCATTTGAATAGGATTTAGATTTGCAACTTTAGCTGTCATTTCTGGCATAATCATAGTTATTATAAAACCGCCTAATAATAATCCAACTAAAAAAAACTTTCTCCAACTTTTTTCTAAATTTGAATTATCTTTACTTAGTAAGCCTTTTGTAATACCGCTTATACCAGCTATTTTTCCGTTGAATAACATTAATAATGATGAAGCGATACCGACTAGTAAACCTCCTATTAATGAAGGAAATAATGTAAAGTTTTCTATAACCATTTTTTATAACCCTACCTAAAAAGATTAATTATACTATATAGGGTATAGTATATCAAATAACGAAATAAACGACAAGTGTTTTTTTTATTAAAAAATTTTATATAATACCATGTATAGTATATAATTTATATTGTGATTTTCTTTTAAATTAAAAAGGATAAAATAATTATGAAAGATAAAAAAGTTAAATCTGTTATTGAAATAGATAAAAATGAAGATTTGATTGAAAATATAGAATTTAATACTACAAGTAAAGAGTTAGTTCATAGACTTAATAGAATTATAGGTCAATTAGAGTCCATCAAAAGAGGAATTCAAACTGAAAGTGATAAAGATTGTGTTCAAACTATAAGATTATTAAAAGCTGCAAATAATGCAATTAAAAAATTTGGCGAAGCTTATGTAAATGAACATCTTACCAAATGTATAAATACTGGCGTTTCATCAAAAGATCTTGAGCAAGGATTAAAAGATGTTATAGGTTCTGTTTTTAATATGTAAAACTGATTATAGAATTCAAAATATTATAATATTAAAAATATAAAAAACTAAAGAAAAAAGTAATATTAATAGGTTGTTTTATCTAATTTATTTTGATCTTTTAATAAGCCTAAAGTCAATATATTTATTAATAAACAACTCTTTTTATTAATGTATTTTTGGGTTATAATACATACGTTATTTTGAAAATTAAAAGATGAAAAAGTAAATCTAAATAGAAGGGTGTAAATAGTGACTGATTTAGTAGTAACAGAATTAAAAGCAAAAGCAGATCTTGATGAAAACTTAACATCAGATGAAGTTAGCAAAGCTCACCATGTAAATACAAGTTATGGTGCAGATCAAATCCAAGTTTTAGAAGGAATAGAACACGTTCGTGTAAGACCTGGTATGTATATAGGAAGTACAGGAGAAAAAGGTTTACATCATTTAGTTTATGAAGTTGTGGATAACTCTGTTGATGAAGCACTAGCAGGTCATTGTGATACTATTGCAATAGATATTAATCATGATGGAAGTGTTTCTGTTAAAGATAATGGTAGAGGAATTCCTATAGAAATTCATACCAAAACAGGTAAATCTGCTCTTGAAACAGTAATGACAACTCTTGGTGCAGGTGGTAAATTCGGTGGAGATTCTGGATATGCTGTATCAGGTGGATTGCATGGTGTTGGTGTTTCAGTTGTAAATGCTCTTAGTGATTGGTGTGAAGTTGAAGTTACAAAAGATGGTAAAGTTTATCATCAAAGATATGAAAAAGGTAAAGCTGTAAATGAAGTAACTATTATCAGAGAAACTACTGAAGTAAATGGAACCAAAACTACTTTTTATCCTGATAACACAATAATGGAAACATTAGAATTTAGTTATGATGTTTTAGCTACAAGACTTAGAGAAATAGCTTTTTTAAATAAAGTTCTTACTATAAAATTTAGTGATCAAAGAAACCCAGAAATAAAACAAGACGTTTTTCATTATGAAGGCGGAATTCAATCATTTGTTTCTTATTTAAATGAGAATAAAGAAACAATACATACAGACCCCGTATATGTTCAAGGTATAAAAGATAATTTAGCTGTAGAAGTAGCTTTTCAATATAATTCTGGATATAGTGAAACTGTTTTGAGTTTTGCTAATAATATAAATACTCCTGATGGTGGAACACACGTAACTGGTTTTAGAAGTGCTTTAACAAGAGTAATAAATGATTATGCAAGAAAAAATAATTTATTAAAAGAACAAGATACAAATTTTTCTGGTGAAGATGTTAGAGAAGGTTTAAGTGCTGTAATAAGTGTTAAATTACCTAATCCTCAATTTGAAGGTCAAACAAAATCTAAACTTGGTAACACAGAAGCAAGAACAATTGTTGAGCAAGTTTTTTCTGAAAATTTAATTCATTACTTAGAAACAAATCCAATTGCAGCTAAAATGTTTATAAATAAAGCGTTAGATGCAGCAAGAGCAAGAGAAGCCGCTAGAAAAGCAAAAGATTTAGTAAGAAGAAAAAGCTTTTTAGAAACAGCTACACTTCCAGGTAAATTAGCAGATTGTTCTGATGATGATAAAACAGTTACAGAAATATATCTAGTAGAAGGAGATTCTGCTGGAGGTTCTGCAAAACAAGGAAGAGATAGAAGATTCCAAGCAATACTTCCTTTGAGAGGTAAAATTTTAAATATAGAAAAATCTCGTGATGATAAAATTTATGCAAATAATGAAATTCAATCGTTACTTATCGGTACTGGAATTGCAGCAGCAAAAGATTTAGATGCAAAACTAGCAGAAGCCGATTTACCAGCAGGAGATGATTTGGATTTTTATTTTTCTAAAATACGTTATGGAAAAATAATTATCATGACCGATGCCGATGTTGATGGAGCTCATATAAGAACTTTATTGCTTACTTTCTTTTATAGATTTGCAAAACAACTTATTCAAAATGGTTATATTTACATTGCTCAACCACCTTTATACAAAGTTGAAAAAGGTAAAAAATCTCAATACATTTTTAATGGAAAAGATTTAGATGCGTATATGAAAGAACATGGTAAAGATATTCAAATATCAAGATTCAAAGGTCTTGGTGAAATGATGCCTCAACAACTTTGGGATACAACAATGAATCCTCAAACAAGAGTTCTTTTGAAAGTAACAATAGAAGATGCCGCAGAATCTGATCGTATTTTTTCTGTTCTTATGGGTGATAAAGTAGAACCAAGAAGAGATTTTATTGAAAAATATGCTCTTGATGTTAAAAACTTAGATATTTAAAAATAGCACTTTTTATCATTTAAAATTTTGCATGAAATATAATTAAAGAAAATATTCTGATTTTTTGTTTCGTGCATTTTTTTTTGCTTTGACTATAATAATTAGCTTAAAATAAAATAATAAATTCTCTTGATTATTTACAGCCACTATTAACCACTCATGAATCTCCTATTTATTGGTATATGTTTAGGCACAGTATAGTTGAAACCGGTAATATTTATGTAAGAGTAAGTACAAGAGGTTTAGCTAAAAATGTTATTACTTCGTCATATAGTAATTCAAAAAGAATAAATAAACCTATTATGGAAAATCTTAATATTTAAGTCAAAAGTCAATACAAAAATCCATCATATTTGATATAATTAAAATAGTATTATTTTTTAAAGGTGTAATTATTTGAAAAAGTTTGAATCTGTTAGAGAAAATGGAATAACTTTTTTATTCAAATATGAACCAGATTCACCAGAACTTTTGCATATTTACGTAAGACATTTAACAACTATAGATGATGCTTTAGATGTATATTTTTCAACCGAATCAGTTTTTAATCCTAAAAATAAAAGGTATGAAAATTATTCAGAAACACATGGAATTTATTGGTTTTGGTTAAATGAAAAAGATAAAAAAGTAATAGTAATAACTTGTTTTAAATTATAGAAGAGGTTAGTAAAATGACAAAAAGAAGAAATTATGAAATTTTAGGACCAGTAGAATTAAGTGATGAAGAAGCAGAAATTGCTAATAAATTTATAGAAGAAGCTGATAAAGAAATTGAAGAAGCTAGAATAAATTTTAGGTGGGGTAGAGAACAATTAAATTTGGTAAAAAGGACAGCTAATGTAATGGGTGTACCATATCAAACTTATATAAAACAAGTTGTTTATAGACAATGTTTACAAGATTTAAAAGACAAGAAATTAATTGAAAAATAAATCCCAGATTACTTGGCTTTGTTTTTATTAATAACAAAGTTCTTTTCAATGTATTATTAATAAAAATAAAAACGTCATACAACATTGCACAAAACGGACAGGCATACACATTTATAGGTGAGAAAAGTTATGTGTAGCCCGTCGTTTGTGCTAGATCGTTAAAAAAATAACTTGATAATTTATTGATTTGATTGTCTAAAAAGAATTATTTTTGTTAAAAAAAGAAATATACGAAACTACTAAAGGTATTTTACCAAAAAGCCCACGGGCAAAAGCTGTTTTGGATTTACTATTAAGAAATAATGTTGAATGGTTAGACAAGTAAGACTTAAATGAATTTTTAATGTCAATAAAATCAGAAAAAAGTGGATTAGAAGTAGTAGAATATTTTGCTATTGAAAAATTATTTTCTGAACAAAAAGAGGAAAAATTTTGCCGAGTTTCTTTTTTAGATGAGGAAATAATAATAAAAAATGATTCATTAATAGAACTATTAGAAGAAATTATTGCAAGATTTACAAATAAATGATTATACTAACCTTTAAAGTAAAATGTTGAAATTTTTTAAAAAAGCAATAACAAAAACAGTTTTAGAGTTTACTTTTTTATAAATGAATAGTTATTTCCATTCATTTATAAAGAGATAAATAATAAGAATTCTCTAATCAAAAAAGATCTTATATTTTTGTGTTTCTAAATCTTCAAATTGTCCAGATTTTACAGACCAATAAAAACCAACAAGTAATACTACTCCGACAAAAGCCATTATTGGCAACATAAAAAACATTATATTCATTTTATTTACTCCTTATAGAGTTTACTGCTATTAATTATTACTAATAAAGAACTAAAAGGCATTAGAATTGAAGCAATAAGAGGAGTTATATTTCCAGATACAGCTAAAGGAATTACAATTATATTATAGAGAATTGAAATAAAAACACTTTGTTTAATATTTTCATAAGTTCTTTTTGATATTTTGGTAACATTAAGCAAAGATTCAAAATCCTTATTAAGAACAATAACATCCACATTTGTATTAACAATATTATTATTAGCACAAACTGAAATACTAACACTTGATTCTTTCATTGCTAATGTATCATTTATTCCATCACCTATCATCATTGTATTATTATTTTTATTTAGATTAGAAACATAATCAAGTTTATCTTTTGGTAAAAAATCGGCATGATTATTATCTATTCCTATTTGACTAGATATTTTATCTAAATTTTCTTTTTTATCACCAGAAATTATAGATATTTCATAACCTTCATTTTTCCATGTATCAATAGTTTCTTGCACATTATCTCTTAATTCATCTTTTATAAAAAAGAACCCTAAAATATTTTTTTCATCTGAAATAAAAACTAAATTTTCATTTTTTACTTGCTCTATTATATTGTCATTTATGTTATTAATATTTTGCTCTTTTAGGTATTTATAATTTCCAATAAAATATTTATTTTTATCAACAATTCCTTCAACACCTTTTCCTAAATGCTCTTTAAAATCAGCTGCTTTTTTAACTTCAACATCTATACTATAAGCATATTTAACTATAGACCATGCTATAGGGTGTTCTGAAAATCTTTCTATTGCACAAGCTATTTCCATAAGTTTATTTTCTGAAAAATCACAAATAGAAACTATTTTTGTAACTTGAATTTTACCTAAGGTTATAGTTCCTGTTTTATCCAAAATTATTTGATTTACGTTAGCTATTTTTTGAAAAGAATCTGGTGTTTTGAATAAAATACCTTTTTTTATCGCATTATATGATGAAATACTTACAGCTAAAGGCATAGCTAAACCTAAAGCACAAGGACAAGCAGAAACTATAACAGAAACAGCATTTAAAAGAGCTACATCAAAACCTTTATTTAAATACAAGAAAAAAGTAAAAACAGAAATTACACTTGTAACGATAAAAAATATATTTGAGTATTTATCAGTAAAATTTTTAAAGTTTGATTTATGAGAACCAATCTCTTGAATTAATTTTTTTATTTGATTAATAGTACTATCTTGATTATTTTTACTTACTTTATAATAAAAAGTATTTCCTTCATTTCTTGAACCAGCAATGACAGTATCATTTTCAATTTTTTTTACAGGAGTACTTTCACCTGTTATTAACGATTCATTTAAATATGCCTCTCCATACAATATATGACCATCAAGAGGTACAAAATCATCATTTTTTACAACAAGAACATCACCAATTTTAACTTCTTCTAAATGAACTACTTTTTCTTCATCTTCTTTGCTAATAGTCGCATATAGATTTTCAAAATTAAAAGAATCTTGGTATTTATTAACTACATTATTTTTTATTGTCTGTTCTATAATTCTGCCTAAAATAATAAAAAATAAAAACATATTTAGACAGTCAAAATACAATACATTTTTATTGGTAATAGTAGCAAAAACACTATAAGCATAGATAAGTAAAGAAGCCATAAAAATATTAGCATCCATATTAAAAAACTTATATTTAATGCTATTTATAAAAGATTTAAAAAATGGTTTTATGGTCATAAAATAAATAGGAGTAGTTATTATTAGAGCAAGATATTTAAGTAATTTACTTGAAGTAATATCCATATCTGTTACATAGCTAAAATAAAAAGGTTCTAATAAAAACATTGTAGAAACTACACCAAAAGCATTGAATGCTAATGCTAAAAGTAAATAGTTGTTTTTTTCTATCGAAATTTTATCAGAATTAAGTTCGATCGGTTGAGGCGGATAACCTATTTTATTAAAGATATTTACTATTTTTTCTAAAGATATTACACTATCATTCCAAGTTATTTTAGCTTTTTTATTAGTATAATTAACTTGTACGCTTTCCATACCTTTTTCTTTTTCTAAAACCTTCTCTATTACCCAAATACAACTAGGACAGTGTATATTTTCTAAATATAAAGTCATTTCTAAAGAATCATCTTTTTTTTCTATATATTTTTCTCTAAAAAAACTACTTTCAAAAGGAAATTTATTTTCTTTATCAGATAAAGGTTTTATTTCATCTATATCTCTTGTTTCATAATAAGAATCTGCACCAGAATAATATATTAACTCACAAGCAGTTTTACATCCCATACAACAAAAATATTTAACAACACCATTTATTTTATGCTCTAAAGGATGTTTATTGTATGAACCGCAATGAAAACAAATATCTTTATTTATATTTTTATTCTCTTCTTGCTTTTCCATTGTAAATCACCTTTTTTTATTTCTATGAAAACATCCCAAATCCCTTTCATATCCATAGCTATCTTGTTTTCGTATACCCCTTTACTTTTTTCTTTAAGAATAATCTCTTTATCAAATCCACTTTCTGTTGGTCTAAAAAAGTTTAGTGTAACAAGCGATTTTTCTAAATATTCATTATTTTTATCTAAAACTGTAATGGTATAAACATCATTTTTATTTTTAAAATCCACTTTTAAATCTAGTTTTGCTTGTGTATGTTGCTCTTCTTTAGTTTTTTGGTAATTTAAACCTTTTTTATAATAATTCTCTTCTACTAAACCATCATAAGTTTTTATAGATATGAGAATAAAAGAAATATTTACAGTTATTATTGTTGCAAAAAACAAAAAAATAGTTAAAAATAATTTTCTTTCAAATGGATCCGCATTTTTAATTTGGTAAAACAAAGTTAGTATCCTCATGCTCTTCAATAATATTATTTTGTTCTATTTTTTGTAATATAAAAGTAAATCTATTAATTTTTTGAGTAAAATTCTTTTCATCTGCTAAAACAGTAACACCAAAATCACGTACTTCACCAGATTTTACAGCAATTGCATCATTACCTAAAACAAGTTCACCATCAATATTTTTTAATTTTACTTTATATTGTTGATCCTCTTCACTCATATTTAATATTTTTAAACTATAAATATTTATTATTTTTCCATTAGGTAATTTTTGAGAAATAAAATTTCTATCTTTTATTACTTCAAAATCAAATCCTTTTCTTGTTGCTATTTTAAAAAGAATAAATGATGCAATAAGACTCATTAGTATAAAGTAAACAATTACTCTTGGGCGTATGATTTGAGTTTTTTGTCCATTCATTCCATTATGAGAGTCATATCTAATTAAATCTGGAGATCTTTTTTGTTTTACTTGTACAACAGCACAGGCATCTATACATCTAGCACAATTTATACATTCAAATTGAGAACCATTTCTTATATCTATTCCTGTAGGACAAACTATAACGCAATAATTACAATTTATACATGCTGGTTTTTCTCCATTTTTACCCTCACCTTTTTCTTTGTCATAAGTAACTTCTAAAGAGTTTTTATCTTTTAGTACACCTTGAAATCTTCCATAAGGACAAGGAACAAAACAAAACTGTTCTCTAAAAAAACCAAAGTCAAACATAGAGAAGCCCGTTATAAACATAAACCAAAACAAAGCCCAACCAGAAAGCTCACCTTTTAAAATAAGGTCAAATAATTCTGCATTTGGTACAAAATAAGACATAAAGGTAAAACCAATTAGGGCAGAAATTACTATCCAAATAGTATTCCTAATTGTTAGTTTAAAAATTTTTTCTGGTCCCCAAGGCATTTTAGCAAATTTTTTTTGTCTTATACTGTCTCCTAAAACAAATCTTTCTATTTCTATAAATACACTAGTAAAAACGGTTTGAGGACACATATATCCACACCAAACACGGCCAACAAGAGAACTAGAAAAAAATAGGAAAATAGCACCAATTATCAACGTAAAAGTTAACAAATAAACTTCTTGTGGCCATAATGTAACATTTAAAATATGAAATTTTCTTGCTGGAATATCAAAAAGAATAGCTTGTTTTCCATTCAATTTTATCCAAGGTAAAACAAAAAATATCGTAGAGAAAAATATAAAAGTTGCCCATCGTAATTTTTGAAATTTTCCCCAAATATGTTTTACAAAGATCTTACTTCGTGCGTAAGTAACAGGTCTGTAGGGTTCTTTTTTTTCTGTTGTAGTGTTCATTTTTTTAATTTTTAATTTTCTTAATTTTTAATTTTTTTAACTTTAGAACTATTAGTAATTATAGCTTGCATTTTTATTTTTCAAAAAATGCAAACCAAATTTTTTTGGATTAGTAAATTTGTGTAATTTACTTATGAGATAAACTGTAAATAAAAGTAGCTAGGTCTGCTATTTTTTCGTTTCCTAAAATAGGACCCCATGTTGGCATAGCCTTTGCAGGAACACCATTTGTGATAGTTCTTTGAATATCAGTTGGTTTTCCACCATTAATCCAAACATTATCTGTAAGATTTGGTCCAACTAAACCTTTAGCTTCTGGTCCATGACAAGATATACAATTTGTAGCAAAAAGAGCTTTACCTTTCGCTATATTGTCCTTATTACCTATTAATTTTTCTATATCAATAGCTTTTTCTTGTTTAGCAACTACAGCCACTTTTTGTTTAGCCGATTCTAATAAATTACCTTTAAGATCATGACTTAAACTATAAACAAATGAAGCCACATGAGATACTTTTTCATTTCCTAAAACTGGTCCCCATGTTGGCATACCCTTAACTTTTACACCGTTTGTAATAGTTTTTTGAATATCAGTTGGTAAGCCACCATTAATCCAAACATCATCGGTTAGATTTGGTCCAACTAAACCTTTAGCTTCAGCTCCATGACAAGATGCACAATTTTGAGAAAAAATTGCTTTACCTTTTTCAATATTTTCAGATTTATTTATTACCTGCATAATATCAACTTCTTTTTTAGGGTATAACACTTTAGCTTCTTCTAATTCGTTTTTATAATCTGTATTTTGACTCCAATTCAAAGTACCTGCACCAAACCATGAAGGGTACATTACTTGATATACAACTGCAAAAATAATACTTCCGTAAAACATTTGCAACCACCATCTTGGTAATGGATTGTCATACTCTTCTATTCCATCAATTGCATGACCATGTATATTAGGTTCTTTTTCATTTAAGCTCATTTTTTATACTCCTTAATTCTTGATCATCAAAGATTGAATATTTCATATTTTCTATTTCTTTTGTATTTTTACCAAAATAAGTCATAAAAAACACAGTCATAAAGAAAACAAAGAAAAAAACTGTATTAACTTGTTTTATTATCGAAGATAAATCACTAAATTCCATTTTTTTACTCCTTTACTGCTGTTCCCAAACCTTGAAGATACGCAATAACGGCTTCAAGTTCGGTTTTATGATCGGTGTCTCTTTTTGCACTCATAATATCTGCATCAGTATAAGGAACACCTAATGTTCTCATTGCTTTCAATTTTGTCTCTATATTACTATTATCTAAAGCTGTTTTTTCTAACCAATAGTATTTTGGCATTACAGATTCAGGAACCATACTTCTAGGATCTCTAAAATGTTGTATGTGCCAACTATCTGGATATTTACCACCAACTCTTGCTAAGTCAGGACCAGTTCTTTTAGAACCCCATTGAAATGGGTGATCATACATAGATTCTGCTGGTTTAGAATATGCTCCATATCTTTCTGTTTCTGCTCTAAAAGGTCTAATCATTTGAGAATGGCAATTATAACAACCTTCTCTTAAATATATATCTCTTCCTTCAAGAGCAAGCGCTGTATATGGTTTAACTCCTTCAAGAGGTGGTACAGTATCTTTTAGAAAAAACAATGGTATTATTTCAACTAATCCACCGATACTTACAACTATTACCGATAAAACAGCCATTAGTAATGCATTTTTTTCAATTGTTTCGTGTTTAAATTTCATTTTAATTACCCCACTGTAGCCAAAACATTAGAATCTTGATTTACTTCATCTGTTGTTATTGTCTTAAAAATGTTGTAAGCCATTAAAAACATTCCAAGTAGAAAAAGAGTTCCACCAATAAGTCTGATTGTGTAATAAGGATGCATAGCATCAACAGTTTGAGCAAATGTATATGTAAGAGTTCCATCTGGATTTATTGCTCTCCACATAAGACCTTGCATAACACCAGAAATCCACATAGCTGCAACATATAGAACAACTCCTATTGTTGACATCCAAAAGTGAACATTTATAAGATTTTCACTATACATTTTACTTTTTCCATATATTCTTGGAAACATATAATATAAAGATCCAATACTTACCATTGCAACCCATCCTAAAGCTCCACTATGAACGTGTCCAACAGTCCAATCTGTATAATGTGATAAAGCATTAACAGTTCTGATAGACATTAAAGGTCCTTCAAATGTACTCATTCCATAAAAAGAAACTGCTGTGAAAAGGAATTTTGTTATAGGATCTGTTCTTAGTTTATGCCAAGCTCCTTTTAAAGTTAAAAGTCCGTTTATCATACCACCCCAAGATGGAGCTAATAAGATAATACTAAATGTCATTCCCAAAGTTTGAGTCCATTCTGGTAAAGCTGTAAATAAAAGATGGTGAGGTCCAGCCCAAACATATATAAAAAGTAATCCCCAAAAGTGTATTACTGATAATCTGTAACTATACACAGGTCTTCCAGTTTGTTTTGGTAAAAAATAGTACATAACTCCTAAAAATCCTGCTGTTAAGAAAAATCCTACAGCATTATGCCCATACCACCATTGAATCATAGCATCTTGTAAACCAGGGTAAGCTGAATAAGATTTAAAAAGACTTACAGGTAATGCAACACTATTAAAAACATGAAGCAGTGTTACCATTATTATTAAAGACATAAAAAACCAGTTTGCAACATAGATATGATTTTCTTTTCTTCTCCAAAGAGTTCCAAAAAAATTAATTCCAAACACTATCCAAATAACCGCAATAGAAAGATCTATAGGCCATTCTAATTCTGCGTATTCTTTACCTTGTGTCATACCTAATGGCAATGTTACCGCGGCTGCAATTAATATTAGTTGCCAACCCCAAAAATGGATATTGGACAGCGTATCGCTGAACATTCGGACCTTTGATGTCCTTTGAACGCAGTAGTAGCAAGCCGCAAAAAGAAAATTACCACCAAACGCAAATATTACTACATTTGTATGTAAAGGTCTTAATCTTCCAAAACTTATCCAAGGAAGATCTAAGTTCATAAATGGAAATGCTAGTTCTGATGCAATCCAAACACCAAGAAACATTCCTAGAATTCCAAAAATAACTGCGGCAATGCTAAATTTTTTTATTACTTCGTAATCATAAATGCCCACCTCATCTCGATTAGTGAGCCGTTGAATTGTTTCTGCCATATATTTAACCTTCTAAATATTATTTTTCTTGTACTATTATAATATATAATAAAAATAAAGTACTAGGTAGATATAATTTAACTCTTATAACTAATAAATAGTATGTTTCCTATCAAATAGAAAATTGATGTAGATCAATTTTATTAGAGGTTTTTAAGTACAGATGTTATTATTCTGACTCAGTTTTTTCTCTTTCTAATTCAGCTTCAATCTCATTAATAACTTTTATTATTTGCTCATCATTTGGGAGCATTTGGCTAAGAACTTTATATTCTTCAAGTGCATTAGAAAGAAAACCTGTTTTGTAATAAATAGAAGATAAATCTTTTCTTAAATCAATATCAGATGGATTTTGAGCAATAAGCTCATATATACCCGTTATTTTTGCTCTTAAAGCTCTTCTTTTTCTGTGAGCGATTCCCATATATTCTTGTGTTTCAAGATCACTTGGTTCATAATTAACCGATTGCTCAAAAGATTGTAAAGCTTTATCATATCTTTCTATAGAAAAATAAGCCATACCAATATTTTTATATGCAATAGGATCTTTGGGATCAACTTGCAAAGCTTTACTATAATATTTAAGAGCTTCATTTATTTTATTTTGAGAGAAATATATATTACCTAAGTTTATATACGCTCCTGTAAATTGAGGATTTATTTTTACAGCATTTATATAACATTGAATAGACTCTTCTATTTTCCCAATCTCTTTATATGTTATGGCTAAATTATAATGAGCTAATAAAAAATTATTATCTAATTTTATGGCATCAATATATTGTTCCATTGCTTCTGCAATCATTCCTTTATTTCTAAAAGCAACACCCAATAAATTTCTTGAAAAAGGATCTTTAGGTTTCTTTTTTATTTCATCTTTAGCTTCTTCAATGGCTTTATCAATAGAAGTTTTTTGCTGAGTTGTAACAATATTAAGTTTTTTTTGAGGTGTTTTTTTTAATAAAGGTTTTAAAGCACTAGATTTAGTTGTAGATGTAGATTTAGGACTAGTTGTTTTTGCTATTGGTGTCTTAGGAGTATTTAAAACACTTTTTTTAGTAGGTTTTTTTTCATTCCCACCAGAACCTGAAGATTTTGCTACTGCCATTGATCCATACGAAATTTTAATATAAAAGTTACAATGAAATTATAGACCAAAATTTAAACTATTGTAAGTATATTTGATTTTTTTGAACACTAAAATTATAAAATCAATATGTTATAATTTTAAAAACAAATTTTTATAGAAATATTTAATATATGGCAAAAAAAGTTTTATTTCCTAATGGAGTTCCAGAAGGTTATAGTGGTGAAGAAGAAGATCCTGGATTTATCATGGCTATTTTACTTTATATTGCAACTTATCTTTTCCCTTTTTTATTTATAGCCACAACTTATTTTTCTGTAAAAAATCTATTTAATAATGAATATCAATTAGCTATTTTATTTGCCTTTCCTTTTGCATGGATTGCAGGAGATTTTATTTCAGGAATAATACATTGGCTTTGTGATACTTATGGAAGTGTTGATACTCCTCTTTTTGGACATACCTTAATAAGAAATTTTCGTTCGCATCATAAATATCCAAAAGATATTTGTGTTAGCCCTTTACCATTTATTGTTGGTTATGTTGCAATTGTTGGATTAATTACTTTACCTCCTTTAATATTTTTTATGTCAAAATCTCCAAATTCTTTTATTATAAATATATTTGCTTTTACTTTTGCAATTATAACTTTTCTTACTGTTCTTACAAATCAATTTCATAAATGGGCTCATGAAAATGAAGTACCTAATTGGGTTACTATTTTGCAAAAAAATAAAATTATACTTTCTCCTTCACATCATATATTTCATCATACTAACCCTTTTAACTCAAATTATTGCATTACACATGGCTTAACAAATCCGTTTTTAGAAAAAATTGGTTTTTTCCGTAATGTTGAAAAAACACTTTCAAAAATAGGTATAAATCCTAGTGCTTAATTTATTTTATTTTTTTATATAGGAAATTTTAGATGTCAAAAATATTAAATGAAAAACAAATACAATCCGTAAGAAAATTGGGTGATATTATGATTCCTCAAAGTTCAGAATTTCCTTCTTTTTCACAGCTTGGATGTATTGAATATATTGATAACATTTTAGAATATACAGATAAACAAGATCAAGAAGATCTAAAAACTCTTCTAACTGCTTTATCATTAATGCCTGATAATATTTTAGAAAAAATAGTTAACTTTATAGCATCTCCAGATGTTTTACCAGAAGCTTTAGCAAAAACTGCAAGGCTAGTTGATACAGCCTTAAGAGGAATTATTTTTGCTCTATATTATTCTGGTCATAAAGGTGAAAATTATGTTGGCAAAAATCCTTTAGAAATAATAGGTTATGAAATAAATAGAGTTTAAAAAAATTAAAGTAAATTTATCTTTATCTTTACCTTAATTTTCTTAATTCTTAACCAAAACTAAAGAAAGTAATTTTAAAAAGACACTATAATATAAACATAAGAATTTAGAAATTATTGCCAAAAGAGGTTTTTATGTCAGGTATAAGTAATGGAATTAATAACTTTAATAATAGTCTTAATAATGCTGTGGGAAAAGTTAGTGATGTTACACAAGGTGCCGTTCAATTAGGACAAGCTCTTAATGGACTTAATAATGCAGTAAATGGATATCCTACTGATACCTATACAACACAATCAACAGCACAGCCAGTTAATGGAGCAGTTCCTTTAAAAAGTTTGTTTGCAGAACATACAATGAATTATCCAAATCCATTGGAAAATAAGCTTGCTGATAGATTAGCCTTTTTTGGTGTAAGTGATTCAAAAGAATTTGTAAGTGCAGCTTCAGCTCCGTGGAAAAGAACCATGATGTCTTTTCTAGTAGGTTTTGGAAATGATAGACAATACATAAGAGCAAAAATTGATCAGTGGGCTGGACAAGCAGATCTTGTAAGAGCAGGAGCTTCTACAAATGATGCAAAGCTTTTACAAATGAGTGGTGTTGGTGATGTAATCCAACTAGCTCAATATGGAAATCCAATTGATAAAGGTGCTTTATACGCAAAAATGGGAGCAAATGCAATGCAATATGGTTTTAACATGCCAAACTTTGGTGCTGTTTCTTCTGCTGTTGATAGAGCAAGAAGTATTCCTCCTGTTATTAGATGGCAATAAAAAGCTTTTTTTACAGAATTGAACATTAGTTAAAAAATAATTTTATAGGATATAATGTCTTATAAGATTTTTTTTTGTCTAAATTTTTTAAATCAACCTTTTATGGTAGATACGTTTTATAAAACATCTCTACAGTAAAAATATAAGATATAATTTAATGGGTTATAAATTTTTAAGATTATAATATTATACTGGAGAATAAATAATGACTCTTTTTGTACTAAAAGAAGCAAAAAAAACTAATAATCTAATTTCTTTTAGAAAAAAAAATGATACAGGTTTAGAACTTTGGTATTCTGGATATATAAAAGAAATAACAGGCAAAGAATTTACTTTTGAATCTATTTATGGAAATGCCTTTTCTTTTGACCTTACAGAAATAATTGATTTATCAGGTCCTAAACTTACAACTTACTATATTGAAGATAGTAAATCTAATAAACCAAAAAATGAAAGAAAATACTTTGTTTTTGATACAGAAACAACTGGCTTGCCTAAAAATTACAAAGCACCTGTTAGTGATACAGATAATTGGCCAAGAGTAATTCAATTTGCTTGGAGTATTTGTGCTGAAGATGGAAGCGAACTTGAACATGTGGATCTTTTAGTTAAGCCAGAAGGTTTTATTATACCAGAAGAAACAACTGAAATTCATGGTATTAGTCAGAAAAAAGCCGAAGCGGAAGGTATAAAATTAGTTGATGCTCTAAATATATTCAGAGAAGCTGTTGATAAATGTGACTATCTTGTAGGACATAATGTTAATTTTGACGAAATGGTTGTTGGTTCAGAATTTTTTAGAAATAAAATGGAAGATCCAATGGTAAATAAACAAAAAATATGTACTCAGGAAGCTTCAGTTGATTTTTGTAAAATACCTGGTAGAGGTGGAAAATATAGTTGGGCAAAATTAGTTGTTTTATATAAAATGCTTTTTAATAAAGAATTTGATAATCAACATAACGCTTCTTTTGATGTACGAGCTTGTGCTCAATGCTTTTTTGAATTAAAAAGATTGGGTGTAATAATAAATTAAGATGTTATTATAACTTTCCATATTTATCTAATTTAGATATATTTTCTTTTGCAGAACTTATTCCTTTGTTATTTGCAGATATATCTTCTTTACTAAAACCACTTCCTGTAATATCCTTTACTTCTTTAAAAAATCCTACAGCTTTCATAATAGAACCACCTATTGTAGTTTTTGCATTATTGGGAATAAATGGAATACTATTAGAAATATTTGTAGTCATTGAAGCACTTGTAAAAAAATGAAGTAATTTATCACTTTGTCCATTAAAAAAATTAGAATCAGAATAACTTGGATTTTTTATTATTGAAACTACTATACTTTTATATGCTTTATTTAAAACTTCTTGATTAGATAGTTTTGGGTTTGATTCTTTAGTAAGATTTATTATATTTTTTTCTAAATCCTTCATACTTGTACCGCTTTTAATAAGATTTTCAGCTTTTTGAATCAAAGGTTTATAACTATTATCATTATCATATTTCATATAACCATCCATTATTTTTTGGTTTATACTTGAAGTATGAGGTGTTGCAGAAGCAAAAGAAATATTAGTAATAGGTTTATTTGTAGTACTTAAAGAGCTTAAAGAAATACTATCTTTTTTTGTAAGAGAAGAAACTTCTGTAAAATTTATTTTTTCAATATTATTTTTATTATTTAAATTGTTAATATCTTTTAATTGAGGGATTAAAGAGCTAATACTTACATTATTTGGAATAGTCATTAATTTTTTTCACTTAAATAAATTTATATAATAAGAAGTTATAGAAAAAAAAAAGAAATTCTTTCTATTAAATAAAAAAAAATCATAAAATATTAAAAAGCTTTCAATAAAGTTACTAGATTCTCTATAAAATTTAATGCCCCCAAAATATCTAATATTAGTGTATTATTTAAGTTAGTAATGTTATAAGGAATAGTTAAAATAATTTTATTTACTTTCCTAATTTTAGAAGATTTGTAATGATAAAAAAAGAAGACACTAATTCTATATTTAAAATGAAAGATTTAATAGATAAAACAGGTATAAATAGAGAAACTATTCATTTTTATCTTACAGAAGGTTTATTACCACCTGCTAAAAAAACATCAAAAAATATGTCTTGGTATTCTAAAGAGCATATTGATCGTCTAAATATTATAAAAAACTTACAAGAAAATCAATTTTTACCACTAAAAGCTATAAAATCAATCTTAAATAATTCTAGTGATTATGATTTTACAGAAGAACAAAGAAAACTTATTAGTGAATTAAAATTAAAAATAGTAGATTCATCTCAATCTATAAATGTTAGTATTGATGAACTTATTGATAAAAAAAATATTGCCGAAAAAGATATAGAAAAGCTTGTAAATGTTGGATTTATAAATAAAGATGAAAAAAAGAATACTTTAACACTAGAAGACTATAATTTACTTGATAATTGGCTTAAATTAAAAGAACTAGATTCCAATAATACTTTTAACTTTGCTCCTGAAGATCTTAAAATTTTTATTGATACAGTAGAAATTATTTTTAATAATGAAGTTAGTTTATTAAAAAATAAATTGAATATTCTTACTCTTAATGAAACTAAAACAATTATAGAAAAAGCTGTTCCTCTTGTAAATAATATTATTTCAATATTACATAATAAAAAAATAAACCAATTTTTAACTAAATTCGGGTAATATTTTCAAATTCTAGTTTTAAAATTAAATGACTACTTTATGAAAATAAAAAATTAATATATAATTGAATTCTAAATATTAAAGTAATAAGATCTTATTTTTATTAACAATACCTTAGAATTTTGTTTTGCTGTTAATACAAATCAGCTTCCCATCAATCTGGGATTTGTTTTTATATTTTTATATTTTAGTTTTATTTATAGTAATTATTCCAATTGAGGTAAAAATAAATTGATATTGACAAAATCAGAAAAATTCATTAGTTTTTTGTTTATATTTAGTACATTTATTTTTGCTTGTAATGCTCCATCGAATATAATTCAAGATGAAGACAAAGAAGAAGCTTTAAAAAGAATTTTAGGTGCTACCAAAAGTACTACTCCTCCCCCTGTTTTTATTTCACCCTCAAATAAATCTAAACCTACTGAAGTTGTACCATCAAGTATCCTTTATAATTTAAATGATCCAAACAAAAAACCTGTTTCAATTATAATAACTGTTTCTAAATTAGTAATTAAAAAAAATGAATTTTTAAACCTTTATGATTATATAGAAGTTACATATTTAGATGGTGAAAAAGATAGGGATTTTTTATTAATAAATAATAATTCAAATATAGGTAACTTAGATGCTAAAAATGGTTTTTTTAGAGCTTTAAATCAAGGTAAAGCAGAAATAATTGCTAAATCTAATAAGAATAATGATATTTATACAAAAATAAATATAGATGTTAGTAACGAAGATTTTATAGGGACTTCAACAGGTACTGATAAATTTGAATTTAAATATACAGCAACACCTTCTCCAGAATTAGTTAAACCAACATCAAAAGAGGATACAGAAGTTAAAATAATAAATCAATATTTTATAACTGATCCAAAAAATGTGCAAAATACAATAATCCCTTATACTGGTTATTCTTATAGCCCTTCTCCATATTCTTCTTTAGTTCCAACATCTTCTCCATCAAGTAGAAATTAATAAAAGTTTTAAATTATAATGAAAAAAAAAGTTATTATTTCAGGTTATTATGGTTTTGGTAATATTGGCGATGAAGCCATATTAGAATCTATTATTGATGCAATAAGAGAAAATAAACCAAGCACCGAAATTGTTGTATTATCATCAAACCCTAAAAAAACATCTGCTGATTTTAATGTAAGAGCAATTAGTAGAGTTGATATTATAAAAATAACTATGGAGCTTTTATCTGCCTCTCTTTTTATTAGTGGTGGTGGTGGTTTAATGCAAGATACTACAGGCCCTACAAGTGTTATTTATTATGGAACTTTATTAAAATTAGCTCAAAGTTTAAATGTTAAAACTATGATTTATGCACAAGGTATAGGTCCAATAAATAAAGATTATAATAAAAAACTTACAGCATTCTTTTTTAAAAAAGCTAATGCTATAACTGTAAGGGAAATTTTTGCAAAAAATGATTTAATTTCTTATGGAATAAATGAAAATAAGATAAAAGTAACTGCTGATCCTGTTTTATTAATGAAATATAATGATAAAGATAGAATAAGAAGTATAATAACTCAAACAGGTTTAAATCCTGATTTACCAATTATCGGAATATCAATAAGACCTTGGAAAGCATGGTATGAAAGACAATTAAAAGCATTTACTTCTGTTTTACGTCAAATTGCTAGTAAATATGGCTTGCAGATTTTATTAATTCCTTTTCAATTAAGTTCAGATTTATGGTTATGTAAGGAAGCTGATATTTGTTTTAATACAAAAGCTGATTCAAATACCAATATAAAAGTGCTTTCTTTTCCTATAACTCCAAAAGAAATGTTAGGTTTAATCGCTTCTATGAAAATGGTTGTAGGTATGAGATTACATTCATTAATAATGGCTAGTGTTGGAAATGTTCCTTCGGTTGGAATTGCCTATGATCCCAAAGTTAAGCATTTTTCTGAATTAGCTGGTTTTCCTTATATTCCATCAGTTGAAGAACTTGAAAATGTAGAACTTTTATTATCCGCTATAGAGTCTATTTTATCTAATTATGATGAAAATAAAAAAATAATATCTTCTAATTTCCAAAAATTGCAAGAATTATCATTTGAAAATGTAAAAACAGCTCTTTCTTTTTTATAAGCTCAAAAATATCATTAATATTTAAAGTACTAAATTTCACATTATTTGTTTAATCTTGGTATTAATTACTTAAGTTTTTTATGATTATAATATATACTTTAACAAAAATAGATTGATTTTTAGAATGGACTAAATGCTATTTGATTTAATATTAAAAGCATTTTATAACATTAAAAATAGGATGAATATAAATGAAAATACTTGTAGTTGATGATGAAGTTCATATAAGAAAATTAACTTGTACAATTTTGAAAAAATCTGGCTACGAGGT
>ERZ1292633.1808-Hain-H41-02um-R1-1808-length-22612-cov-6_pt1 | contig 22612 bp, 18 predicted proteins | sample MGYA00564406_ERZ1292633 | MGnify/ENA primary metagenome ERZ1292633 (study PRJEB36523, sample SAMEA6512639) | groundwater metagenome | collected 2019-01-08 | study: AquaDiva: Metagenomics assemblies of 32 groundwater samples
ATTGTCGTGCGTCATTGATTGGCCTTTCGGTCACTTTTTCAGGAGCAACTAGCTAAGAGACAGCCAGCGCGTCAGCGCTTCCAGCCAGGCCCGCCGCGCGGCCTCTTCCCAGGGCAGCGTATCGGCCCCGGCGACCACCGCCTTGAGCTTTGGCCCGGGGCCGTGTTGTTCGAAAAGCCTGAGGGCTCCTCCCGGGAGGCTGATCGTTTCGAGAAGAAACCGGGCCAAGGCGTCGGCGGCCGAGGGGCTCAGCCGGGCCGCGGCGAAGGCGGGCTCGACGGAGGCGGGCCGGACGGTTTTTTTATTGTCCCACCACGGCTTAGAGGGGTCGGGGGGTTCGGGCGGCGCGAGGTTTTTGTCTTTGAGGAGCGTGCGTTCGAAAAGACGCCTCCAGGCGCTCGGGCCGGCCGCTTCGATGGCTTCTTTCGCGGCGAGAGCCTCGGCCTCGGACAGGGCGTCGCCGCGCGCGGCGGCTCCGTAAGCGTCGAGTCCTTGGCGAAGAGGCGCCTCCGGGTTTTTTCCCAGGTACGCCGACAGCAGCGCCGGGTCGCCCAGCGCGAGCTGGTAGACCGGGTCGAAGCGCATGACATGCGTCATGCGCCGGGCGCTGAGAGAGGAATGAAGCTCCCGGACGGCCGCCTGGCCGCCGCGTTCGAAGGCGGCGCGCCAGGGTTGGATGCCTTCGGAATAATGAGTGTCGGTTGCCGCGAGCCATTGCCGGCGCGCCCGCGATAGGGCCGAAAGGTCAAGCGCGTCGCGAGAGGACAGGCGCAGCTGCTCCGGGCGTCCGAGCATGGATTCGACCAGAGCCTGTTCCAGGACGAGGGCGAAGCCCTCGGTAAGCGCGCTGTAGGCCGACAACGGCGCGTGATTCTCGCTCTTTCCCACGGCGTCGTCGAAAAGAGCGTGCGTGAATTCATGGCTGAAGAGGATCAGGTGGTCGATTTTTTGCTGGACGCGCGCGGCACCGGGCAGGCCGACGTCGCTGGCGACCTCGCCTCTGGAATCGGGGGCGCGCGAAGGCATCTCGATGAGATGTCCGCCTGCCGGCGTCCAGGAGTGGCTGGCCGCGGCACTCATATCCTCGGCGTAAACCGCTCTCACGGGAAGTGGGCGGTATAGGCGAGGAAAAAAGTGGGAGATGATTTCTCGGGAGGCGCTCTCGACCTCGCCCAACCTCGGAGCCAGGGGCCCGCCCATAAAATAAGAGGTCTCGAGGGGGCTCGAGGTCGCGCGCGGGTCGGCGCCGTCGAAGACGCGGGAGGCGCCCAAAGCCCCGTCCTCGTCGCGGGGAGAGTCGGTTTGAGTCAGGTCGGCGACGAGTTTGGCGAGTTCCGGTTCGGAGGGGAGCTTTGCTGCGGCGGCTTCATCGGCGCTGAGCGTGCGCGCGGGTTTGATGATCAGCGGCGGCGGCTTGTGGATGATCGGCGCGGGAAGAGTGATCAGCTTGGTCGGCGCTTGGATGATCAGGGGCTGAGAGGTCTCGATGTCTCGCGCGCCCGGAATCGTGACGATGAGGGGGACGTCGCGGGATGCCGGAGCGGCGTTCGTCGCGCCGTATCCGGAGCCGGCCGCCAGAAATAGAAAAGTCAAGATCAGCATGCATGAAAGTTTACTTTGGAACGAGGGCTCTAAACAGGTCCAATTGGCCCAGTCGTCCGTAGGCCCAAAATCGCCGACTCGACATGGCGGCTCTCGCGAATTGTTGGTAAGATCGAGACGGGGGGAACTCTCATGAAAGAACTACCGGTTTTCATCGGCGGGACGTGGCGGCAGGTCGAGGTTGGCGGCGCCGCGGACGTCTACAACCCATCGGCGGGGGAAGTGATCGCGCGTCTGCCGATGTGCACGGCGGCCGAGGTCGACGCCGCGGCGCAGGCCGCTCACGCCGCGTTCGCGTCGTGGTCGCGCGTGCCAGCCGTCGGCCGCGCGGCGATCCTGTTCAAGTACCGCGCTCTTCTTGAGGAGAGGTTCGAGGAATTGGCGCGCTTGGTCACGGAGGAAAACGGCAAGACGTTCGATGAAGCCAAGGGCGACGTCAAGCGCGGCATCGAGGTGGTGGAGTTCGCCTGCGGCATCGCCCAGCTGTCCAAGGGGGAAAGCCTGCCGCAGGTGGCCGACCACATCGACGGCTTGACCATGCGCGAACCCCTCGGGGTGTGCGCCGGCATCACGCCGTTCAACTTTCCGGCGATGGTGCCGTTGTGGATGTTTCCCTTGGCCATCGCCTGCGGCAACACCTTCATCCTCAAGCCCAGCGAAAAAGTGCCGTTGACGGCCATGCGTTTGGCGGAGATTTTCGAGTCGGCCGGGCTCCCGCCCGGAGTGTTCAACGTGGTGCACGGCGGCCGGGAAGTCGTCGACGCCTTGTGTTCGCATCCCCTGATCGCCTCTGTCAGCTTCGTGGGTTCGACCGCGGTGGCTCAGCACGTCTACACCTTGGGAACGAAAAACGGCAAGCGCGTGCAGGCCGCGGGAGGCGCCAAGAACGCGCTGATCGTCATGCCGGATGCGGATCCGGAGCCGACGATTCGCGCCGTCATGGGCGCGGCGTTCGGCTGCGCCGGGCAGCGGTGCATGGCGGGATCGCTTTTGATGGCGGTGGGCGACGCCGCCGAGCCTTTGAAAAAGCGTCTGCTCGCGGCCATGGACGCGCTCAAAGTCGGCGACACCCACGCCGACGCGAAGGCCGAAATGGGCCCGGTCATCGATTCGGCGGCGAAAAGCCGCGTCAGGGAGTACATCGAGAAGGGTGTGGCCTCCGGCGCCGAGTTGGCCCGGGACGGGCGGGGACAGGTTCCCAAGCGCGGATTTTTCGTGGGGCCGACGTTGTTTGACCGGGTGGCCCCGAAGATGAGCCTGGCTCAAGACGAGATTTTCGGCCCCCTGCTGTCCATGCTGCGGCCCAAGACGCTCGATGAGGCTATCGCCTGGACCAACGCCAGTCCCTACGGCAACGGATCGAGCCTGTTCACCGGCAGCGGACAGGCCGCGCGCCAGTTCACGCGCGATGTCCAATGCGGTATGCTGGGCGTCAACGTGGGCGTGCCCGCGCCCATGGCGTTTTTCGCCTTTTCCGGATGGAATCGGTCTTTTTTCGGGGACCTTCACGTTCAGGGCGCGGAGGGGGTGATGTTCTACACGCGCCAAAAGGTCGTCTTATCGCGCTGGGATGACCAATATCGGCGTCAGCAGGGCTGGTAGAACCTGGCACTTTTGTTGCGATCCCATCCGAGAATAGAGTCCGTATTCTTAAGGAGACTAAGGTGCCAAACAACCCGACCGTTCTCAATCGCGACGTGCCGTATGAAGTCGTCACCGACTCTGCCGGAGCCAAGACCGTGATGACCCATTTGCACGGCGACGCTTTGCTCAATTTTCCGGTGCTCAACAAAGGAACGGCCTTTACCGACCGGGAACGGAACGAACTCGGCTTGCGCGGCATTTTGCCCCCGCGCGTGACCTCGATGGCCGAGCAGTCCAAGCGCGTGATGTACAACTATCGCCGCAAATCCAGCGACCTCGACAGGTACATTCACCTGATCTCCCTCATGGACCGCAACGAGACTCTTTTTTACCGCGTCTTGGTCGACAATCTCGAGGAGATGATGCCCATCGTTTATACCCCGACCGTGGGGGAGGCCTGCCGGGAGTTCGGACGCGTGTACCGGCGCCATCGCGGCCTATACATCACCCCCGATGATCGGGGACGAGTGAGGGAAGTTCTGCGCAATTGGCCGCTGCCGGATGTGCGCGTCATCGTCGTCACCGACGGCGAGCGCATTCTGGGCCTTGGAGATCTGGGTGCGAGCGGCATGGGCATTCCGATCGGCAAGCTGTCCCTGTACGCGGCGGCGGGGGGGCTCGACCCCGCGCAGCTGCTGCCCATCTGCATCGACGTGGGCACCGAGCGCGGCGAACTGAGGGGAGACGACCTGTATCTCGGACGAAACTCGACGCGCCTGCGGGGTCCCGAGTACTACTCGCTTATCGACGAGTTCGTGTGGGCCGTGCAGGATGTGTTTCCCAAGGCCCTGATTCAATTCGAGGACTTCTCGCACGACACGTCGTTCCCTCTTTTGGATGAGTATCAGAACAAGGTTCTGTGCTTCAACGACGACATCCAAGGCACCGCGGCCGTGACCGTTTCCGCGGTGATGGCGGCCGAGCGCATCACCGGGCGTAAAATGTCGGATGAGCGGTTTTTGATCGCCGGCGGCGGCAGCGCGGGAGCCGGCATCGCGCGACAGCTTGTCGCGTATATGAAAGCCGTCGAGGGAACTTCCGAGGCCGAGGCGAAGAAGACCATCTGGATGACCGACTCCAAAGGTCTGATCACGACGTCTCGTCCGACCCCGCTCGATGAGCATAAGAAGGAGTTCGCCCGTGAGGGAGCCAGCGTGCCCCTGGAGCAGGCGACGATCGCCATCAAGCCGACCGTGCTCATCGGCGTCAGCGGCGTTCCCGGGCTGTTCAACGAGACGATTCTCAAGAACCTCGGCGAGAGGCCTTTGGTGATGCCTCTGTCCAACCCCACGAAAATGGTGGAATGCACTCCCGAGGAGGCTCGCCGTGCGACGTCGGGCAAGGCTCTGGTGGCCACGGGCAGCCCCTTTCCCGAGACGTCTCAATGCAACAACGTCTACATCTTCCCCGGCATCGGCTTGTCGGCGGCGTGCACGGGCTTCAAACGCATCGACGACGAGATGTTCCTCGTCGCGGCCAAGGCCTTGGCCGAAAAGACTCCCCAGTCGTTTTTGGACAAGGGCTTGCTGCTTCCCCCGTTGACGGAGATTCGCGCGGTGTCGCGGGGGATCGCCGTCGCCGTGGCCAAGCACGCGGGCAAGGCCCCGAATATCGAGCAGTGGCAGCCGGATTATCTCCCCTACAAGAAGGCATGAACATGGGCAAAAAAGCGATTCTGACGGTGGACGGCAAGGAGATCGAACTGCCCGTTATCGCGGGCAGCGAGGGCGAACTCGCCATTGATATCTCGGATCTGCGCCCCAAGACGGGCTATATCACCATCGACAACGGCTACATGAACACGGGCTCCTGCCTGAGTTCGATCACCTTCCTCGATGGAGAACGCGGCATCCTGCGCTACCGCGGCGTTCCCATCGAGCAGTTGGCCGAGCAATCGACCTTCGTCGAAACCAGCTTCCTGCTGATCTACGGCCGTTTGCCCAACAAGAAGGAGCTCGAGTTATTCACCCGCAATATCGTCCGCCACACGATGCTCCATGAGGACATGAAGAATTTTTACGAGGGCTTCCCGCGGGACGCGCACCCCATGGCGACGCTTGCCTCCGCGGTGAGCACGCTGTCGACTTTTTACCAGAACGACACCGGCAAGTCGGGCGAAGCCGGGAAGGACTTGGATCTGTCCATTTACCGTTTGTTGGGCAAGCTCCCCACCATCGCGGCCTATTCGCATAAAAAATCGACGGGACATCCTTTCATTTATCCCGACAACAGCTTGAACTACTCGTCCAATTTCCTCAAGATGATGTTCGCCGTGCCCGCCGAGGAGTACCAAGTCGATCCCGAGGTGGCGACAGCCTTGGATCTTCTCTTGATCCTGCACGCCGACCACGAGCAGAACTGCAGCGCCTCGACGGTGCGCATGGTCGGGTCCAGCCGGGCCAGCCTCTTTGCCTCGATCTCAGCCGGGATTTCCGCTCTGTGGGGCCCTCTGCACGGCGGAGCCAATCAAGAAGTCATCGAGATGCTTCAGCATATCAAGGCGAGCGGCATTTCCCCGAAAAACTATCTCGAGAAAGTCAAGAAGAAGGAGGACGGCGCGCGTCTCATGGGTTTCGGGCACCGCGTCTACAAGAATTTCGATCCCCGCGCCAAAATCATCAAGAAGGCCTGCGACTCCGTCCTCAACAAGCTGGGCATCAACGATCCGTTGCTCGATATCGCCAAGCAAGTCGAGGAGGCGGCCCTCAAGGACGAATACTTCATCTCCCGCAAGCTGTATCCGAACGTGGACTTCTACAGCGGCATTATTTACCGCGCCATCGGCATCCCCACCAGCATGTTCACGGTGATGTTCGCTTTGGGGCGCTTGCCCGGCTGGATCGCCCAGTGGAAGGAGATGAACGAGTCCCCCAATTTCAAGATCAGCAGACCGCGGCAGATCTATACCGGGCCCACGGAGACCGCCTACACTCCTCTCGGCGCGCGGCCTTAGACTCAGTCGCGGATCATGATGAGGAGCATTTTGAAGCGCTCCTGAGCGTGTAGGGCGTGCGGCTTGCCGGCGGGCATGATGATCATCTCGCCTGAAGAAACCCGATGAGGGATTCCGGCGATGGTGATCTGCGCGCAGCCCTCGATGATATGGACCATGGCGTCGAAAGGCGCGGTGTGCTCGCTCAGCCCCTGCCCCTGCCAAAAGGCGAAAGCCGTGACCGTTCCGGTTTTCTTTTTGAGCAGTTCGCGGCTGACGATCGAGTCCTCTCGGTAATCGACCAACTCGGCCACGGCGCCCTTGGCGGTCTTCATCGGGCTTGATTATAGCTCATTGATCCGCCCACGAAACGAAAAGGGTCTTGACGCCGCGCGCCTTGGGGAGGTATCCTGCCTTGCATGAATGAGCAGGCCCCCGATTTATGGTTTCGCTACACCTTCACCTTCGACGATGGAGTTAAAAAAGATTTTGAGGTGCGCCTCGACGCCCGGACATTGACCGTGATCCCTCCCAAGCCGGCGAAAACCCCGCCGGCTTGGACGCGGCTTGGCAACCATCGTTGCGAAAACTGCCCTCTGAAAGAGGATGCCTTCCCGCACTGCCCCATCGCGGGCAATATGAGCGCGGTCGTCGAGGGCTTTGCCGACATCATTTCCTACAAGGAAGCCGAGGTGCTCGTTGAGACGGCTGAACGCAGCATGTTCAAGCGCGTCCCCGTCCAGAGCGCTCTGTACTCGCTGATGGGCATCTATATGTCGGCCAGCGGCTGTCCGGTGATGGATGTTCTCAAGCCGCTGGTGCGCTTTCATCTGCCGTTTGCCACCGTTGAGGAGACCTATTACCGCGTGATCAGCATGTACGTGACGGCGCAATACCTGCGCATGAAAAGCGGCCTGGACGCCGATTGGGAGCTTGCCAACGTCAAGACCCTCTTCGAGGAAATCCACACAGTCAACATCGGCTTCAGCCAGCGCCTTCACAGCGCCATTCGCGAGGACGCCCTGGTCAATTCCGTGAGCATTCTAGACGTGTTCGCGCACGTCGGAAAAGTTTCGACGCCAAGACGGGCCCAGGCGTTGCGGCAGATTTTCACTTCGTATCTCGAGGGTGTCGCGTAACACAAGGAAAGAGTCGGTCTAGCAATGACTATGAACGCCAAGTCCAAAATACTGATCGTTGATGACGACCCGTTCATTCGGCAGACTCTGAAATTGATATTTGAAGAAGACGACAACCAGTATGCGGTGTTGGAGGCCGAGGGCGTGGTGGAAGGATTGGAAAAGGCCGCCCTTGAGCTGCCCCAGCTGATCATCACCGACGTGATGATGTCGCGCCTGACGGGATATGACCTCATTGTTGGAGTGCGCTCGAGCCCCGCGTTGAAGCATATTCCGCTTATGGTGTATTCGGCCAAGGAGCCTCCGGTCGAAAAGGAATGCCTGGAACTGGGGGCCAACGTCTATCTGAAAAAACCCGCGGATATTCACACGCTGCGCGCCAAGGCCAAGGCGATGCTCGGGCATCCCCATTAGCGCCGTCCTCCTTCTATTCCTGATCCCGGTCCTGTGCGCCGTTCTCATGCTGGCGCGGCGTTTCAAGCGCGTTCCACGAGTCGTGAGGTTCGTTCATGAGGACCTCGGGCTGTCTTGGAGCGTCTCGGCCGACAGCGGGGGGGAATTGTGCAGCCTCGCGGTGCGTCGCGATGGGCGTTTCATTGAGCTTCTCCACCGCGCCAATGAGTTTGGCTCGCCGGGCGCGGCCTGGCGCGGGCGCGCCCCCTGGCTGTTTCCGGCCGTCGGCCGCAGCCGTCTGCCCGGCCGGCGCGACGCGTACGCTCTCAACGGCAAGGTGTACTCCATGCCGATCCACGGTCTGGTCATGAACAAGCCCTGGAAGATGCTCGCGGCGGGTCCGCAGGGCGTGGTGTGCCGCACCTTCAGCGACAGGCGCACGCTCTCGCGCTATCCCTTCGACTTCGAACTGACCGTCAGCTACAGGCCGATGCCCGACGGCCTGCTCGCCTCGGCTGAAGTGGCCGCCGCTCCCGGCAACAAGAGTCCCATGCCCTTTTGCATCGGGAACCACATCACCTTGGCCTTGCCCTTGGCAGGCGGCGTCGACGCCGGCGCCTGCATCGTCAAAACCCCGGCGGCTCAAATCCTCGAGCTGTCTCCTGACGGATTTTTAACGGGACACTCAAGGCCGGCGCCTTACTCCCTGGGCGTTGCGCTGCGCGACGACGCGCAGCTGGCCGATTGCGTCCTCGGGGGATTTCCCGAAGGTCAAGCGTGGGTCGAGCTGCGCGACCCTTCCGGCGCGAGCGTTCGCGTCTCCCAGCGCGCGGACGCGCCGAGCGATCGCCTGCGCTTCGTCCTTTACAGCGACGCGGGGCGCGCGTTCCTCTGCCCCGAGCCATGGATCGGCGAGCCCGATTCGCTCAACACCGAACGCGGGCTGATGTGCCTTGACCCCGGCGAGCGCTTCAATTTCGAGATGAGGCTGACCCTCGCCTGAAGCGGTCCGTGCGCCGGGTCCGGTTCAAAACTCGGACAGGACGGCGCGGATTTCTTTTTCCCGGGCCTCGATCTTTTCGCAGAGCCTCAGCTGAACGTGCGCCCGGCGCAGGTTGTGCCGCGCGTCGCGGACCTTGAAGTAGCGATTTCCCGCGAGGTGGTCCTCGAAAAAGCGCAGGCCCAGCTCGAAGGCGATCAGGCGGACGGATTCATAGAGGTAGCTCTTGTCATGAGGCGTCAAAAAGTCCCGCGCGAAGCGCATGTAGCCTTTGATGAACGCCGCGCACAGCGTCGGGTCGAAACGCACGGAGCCAAGATCGCGGGTTTCCTCGCCGGCGGGGTTGCACAAGGAGCGCAGCGCGTCGCCGAAGTCGTACTGCGTCAAGCCGGGCTTGACCGTATCCAAATCGACGATGCTCGTCGCCTTTCCGCTGAGGTCGTCGATCATGATGTTCGACGCCTTGGGGTCGCCGTGGATGATGCGCACCGACAATTCGCCCCGCGCGCGGGCGTTTTCAAGCACATCGGCCCGAGCGCGCCGCCGTTCGATGAATTGGGCCAAGGCGCGGGCTTGGGGCGAGGCCTGCAGCAGGTGTTTCGCCCTTTGCGCGCGCCGCGTCGCGTCGTAGCGCTTCAGATAGAGGGGGGTGTTGTGAAAGCCGGCAAGGGTGTCATGCAGCCGTGCGGGCTTGAGGTCGCTGACGAGTCGATGGAATTGCCCGAGTGCTGCGCCAGATTCCTGGGCGTGGTCTGGACCCTGCACCGTGTCGTAGGAGGTCGCCGAGGCGATGAGGCTGAGCGCGCGCCAGCAATCTCCCGCGGAGTCGCGGAAATAATCCCGTCTGTTTTTGCAGGCGATGACGCGCGGCAGCTGCCAGATGCGGTCGGCGCGCGCCGCCTCCCGTTCCAGACGGCGATGGGCGTGTTCGGTGATCGTGCGCAGGTTCTCCATGACCCACGAGGGCTTGGAGAACACCGTCCGGTTGATTTTCTGAAGAATCGCGCGCTGCTCCGAAAACGCCGTTCGAAAGACCATGAGGTAGGTCTCATTGACGTTGCCGCTTCCCGTGGGGGTCAAGAGCGCCAAGCGTCCCGGAATATCGAAGCGGGAGGCGATCTCGTCGAGAGTCATAGGGGTAGTATAGGACAATGACACGACGCGAAGCAGCACCGGGGCTACATCGCCGCGGAAACGGCGGCTGGCCGACCCGCCTGGGCTTGGAGGAACTCCTTGAGATAGCCGGCGAAGGCCTCTGGCATGGCCGCGTGGGCCGCGTCGACGGGCTCCAGGGAACGGGCAAAGACCACGAAGTCCCGGCGCATGTCGTCGGAGGATTTGAGGGCGGGGAAATAGCCGCAGGGCGAGAAGCCGGCGCGCAGGATGCACTCGATGCCGAGCGTGTCGGAGGCGTCGTTGATGACCTCGATATAGTTCGCCCCGGTCTGGCGCAGAAGCGTGGACACGGCGCGGTAGAGCTCCACGGGATGGACCGTGGTTTTGAGGTGTTCGCCGATGATCGCCGCGAAATGAAGCTCCGGAGGAACAGCCGCGAACACCTGGATGGATTGGTCGGGACTGGTGACGAGCACGTTGGGCGTCTGGAAGGGATAGAAATTGACCGAGAGTTTCCGTCGTTCTTGAAGCTGCCTGAACTGCTCGGCGGCGAACAGCGGCGCCGCGATGACTTCCAGCGGCGGCGGCGCGGGCGCTTGGACGGGGGGATGGACGGCGACGGCTTCGGGCAAAGGGGCAAAGCCCAGCTGTTTTCTGGCCAGATCGAAGAAGGGACGCACGGCGGCGTGCAGGGCGTAATCGCCGTAGCGGCGCTCGAGCACGCCGGGGGCGTACCAGGCCGCCAGCCCGCTGACTTTCTGTCCGTCGGCCGACGGGGCGTTGGGGAAAATGCCGATGGCCTTGAAGCCGAGCTCCAACGTCAGAAGTTGATCGGCTGAGTTGATGGTGCGGGCGGTGCAGTAGGCGACGTCGGCCAGATTGCGCTCGAGGACCGTTTTCATGATCAAGCGCAGGCAGCCCGTCAGCAAGGTGCGCCTCTCCTCCCAGGAGGCGAGCGTGAACAGGCGGTAGAGCTTGGCCAGGCGGTTGTCGGGTTCGAGGGTGATGTTGGCCACGGCCTGCAGGCCCTTAGCGTCCTCGGCGACGGCCCAAAGGCGCCGGGGGCTGGCCAGCTGCGCGGCCAGGGCGTTTTCACTGCCCCAAATTCCCTTGCCCACGGGACGTTGTCCGGTCAATTCGTACAGTCTTTTGAGCGCGCGCGCGTCGCCCGGTCCGGCGAGGCGGAAAGTCGTCATGAGGGCGCCTGCGCCGAGGAGGGCGCGCCGGCCGGCGGTTGCTGGGTTGAAAGGTGCAGAAAGTAAGCCGACACGACGAGGATCCCGAAACCTTGGATCAAGAAAACGGCCGGAGGCGAGACGCGATCGGCGAGGATGCCGAAGAGGAGAAAAGCGGCGGGGTAGCTCACACCCAGCACGGCCTGCATCAAGGCGAAAAATCGGCCTTTGAGCTCGGGGGGAATCTGCTCTTGGAAGTAGGCCAGGAATTTCACGTTGTTGACGCCGAGCGCCGCGCCGGCCATAAACAACGCTCCGAGCACGACGCCTTGATCCTCGATGAGTCCGGGCACGGCCAGACTCAGTCCCATGGCGGCCACGCAGGCCGAGCCCAAAGCCAGGGTATTGGAGGTTCGCAGCCAGGGCGCGGCGAACGTGCCTCCCAACAGCCCCAGCCACACTCCGGCCTCCAGACGGCCCAGCACGCCGGCCGAGGCGCGCAGCGTGTGCTCGACGTAGAGCGGGAGCACGACCAAGACGGGCGTCAGAAAGAAATTGGTCAGGCCAAATCCCGCGAGAATCCTGGGTATGAGCGGCATCCCTTGCAGCAGCGACCAGGTGGACAGGGCGGGGTCCTCGTCGCGCGCCGGCGTCCGCGCCTTCGGGGACAGTTTGAGCAGGGCGTTGCAGACGGCCGAGGCGAGGAAGCTCGCCGCGTTAAGCCAGATCACCCCGACAAGTCCGAGGCGGTCGATCAGCAATGCTCCGGCCACGGCGCCGCCGAAACTGGCCAGCGATTGAGTCGAGGATTGGAAGGCGACGGCTTCCTCGATATCCTCGCTTCCCACCGCTGCGGGCAGCGCCGTGTTGAGGGTGGGGTCGAAAACGGCCGCGCAGGAGGCGACCAGAAGGCCGGAGAGCAGAACGGAAGGCAGCCCCGGCGACCCGTAAGCGAAGGCCAGGCCCAGGCCGCTGACGAGCGCGAAGGAGGCCAGATCGCTCAGGATAAGCAACGCCTTGGCGCGGCGTTCGTCGATGAGGCGGCCGAGGGGCTTGACGAGCAGCAGCGCCGGCGCGGCGCCGACCGCCATGAACAAGCCCAGGTCTCGGCCGCCTTCTGCCGATTGCGTGACGATCCACCAGGCCAAGGAGATTTGGTACATGCGCGTGCCGGCCTGGCTGAGAACTTGGCCTGACCAAATGGCGGCCATGTTTCGATCGCGCAGCACCAGCGGCAGTCGAGCGCGCGGGGCCATGTCAGAGACGCTCATCGACCAGGACTTTGAGTTTTCCCGTCCGCTGATTGCGGGGAAGTTCGCCTGGTTTGTAAAGCTCGATCTTGAGTTCGGCCAAGCAGCGCTCGGCCAGGCGCGTCTTGAGCGTTTGAATGGACGTCAAGACGGCCTGTTCCATGCGTTTGGAGAGCTCGGCGCTGGCGTGCTCGGTTTCCGCGCGCAAAACGAGCGACTCTCCGTTCTCGTCGTTGCGCGCGGCCATCTGCAGGCTCGAGAGGGGAAAGTTCGCGAGCGCGCGTTCGAAGTCGCGGTAATGGACGTTCATCATTCCGACGACGATGACGTTGTCGGATCGGCCCAGGTATTCGAAGACCCGCGCGGGACGCCCGCAGGGGCAGGGCCGCTCGAGGAAGCGTCCTTGATCGCCCAGCGCGTAGCGTATGAGCGGAAAGGCGAATTTGAGGAGGCTGGTGATCAGCAGCCGGCCGGTCTCTCCGTCGGGCAAAGGGCGGCCCTGGTCGTCGACGACCTCCAGGTAGTTGAAATCATCGACCGTATGATGCAGCGCGCCGGACATCGCGGGGCATTGGAAGCCGATCTGGCCCCCGTCGTTGGCGCCGATGACGGAGGCAACGCGGGAGACGTGGAGCGCGTCGTGGAGCCAGCGTCGGTCCGAGGCCGACAGCGGGGTGCCGGCGTAGATGATTTTCTCCAGCGACAGGGCCGGTTCCAGCTCTTTGGCGCGGCGCAAGAACGGGATCAGGTGCGAGGGGATGCCTTGCGCGGCGTTGAGGTGAAATTGCCTCCAAATCGAGACGAAGGTTTCCGGCGTGGAATTGCCGGCGAAACCGAAGTTGGCCGCGCCGACGCGGTGGTTGATGTGGTCGAAGGAGACGAAGCTGCCGTAAAGGTCTCCGGCCAGCATCAGGTTGGCCAGGCGATCGGTTTGGCTTAAGCCCAGCGCCCGGAAAAGGCCGACTCCGTGCTCGACGAGCCTGTCCCAGTCGGGCTTGTCGTAGACCGAGAATTTCGGCTCTCCGGTGGAGCCTCCGCTGCGGGTGACATAGCCTCCCGTCCAAGCGCCGGTGCTCAGAGAATCGCTATTGGGAGGCATGCCCGCCTCCATCTGAGCGCGCGTCAAGACGGGAATGCGGGCGAGGTCGCCCACGCCGCCGATCTCAAGGGACTTCAGGCGCTCGCCGTAGAACGCGCTGCCGCGCGCTTTGGCGATGAGCGCGCGCAGCCGAGAGTCTAGAAGCTCCCGGCGTCGCGCCTGGCTGAGCGTGGAGAAATCCTCCCAGTCGGGGGACAGGGCGCCGCGCCGAAGGCACAGCTGCTGAAGTTGGGGGAGATCGTAGCGCCCGTCGTGCGGGTCGTCGATCTCGCCCTCGCCCATGCGTCCCAATTCCACGACGCGCAGCACTCCATCCCGGCACAACACGTCGGCCAGACGTGCGTGTTCCTCGGGTCCCGCCGCCACGCCCGCGGTCTGAACGTAGCCGCGCAGGGCGTTCAGCTGCGCGAGCAGCGCGCCGATGTCGTCGTACGGGATGACGCGCAGGGTGCGGTGCAGGGGCGAGGGCTCGAGCGTCGCGTCGAAGTCGAGCATGACGGTCCAGTCCAATCCGCCTTCCGCGGCGCGCAGAAGGCCTTCGCCGCGCGCCTCGGCGACGGTGAAAATGGAGCGCGCCTTTTGGATCTCGACCGCGTTGTCGGCGGGGACTCGTCCCGCGGGCAGTTCGCGCGAGACGTGCGCCAGAGCGTCCGGGAGGGCCTCGACGAGCGCCCGCGCGTTTTCCGTTCCCTCGACGTAGCAGGCTTGAGGCGCGGTGCAGGCGTTTTGATCCCAGACCGACATCTCGGCGGCCAGCCTCCGGGCGCAGGTTTGCAAGGACGCGCGTTCAAGGCCCTGTTTGGTCACCAGGGCGAAGCTCAGCTTGGGGCCGAAAACGATCAGGCGCGTGCGCGCCGCAAGGCCGTCGCGATAGGCGCGCACGGCGCCTTCGCCGCCCCACACCACCACGGCGTCGACGTTCTCCTTGAACCGCGAGATGACGTCGATTTGATCCGAGGAGTATTCGACGATCGCCAGCGATTTGGAGACGATCCCGTCGACGTCCCATTCCTGCAGGGAGCGCACGAGCTGGGGCAGAAACAGCGTCTCGGCCGAGGACATCTTGAGAATGTTGACATTGCGCGTGATGAGCCCCTCGACGAGCGAGCCCGCCGCGGCCAAGAAGACGTTTCCGGAGAGAACGTGAAGCACCGTGCCCAAGGGCTCCCAGCGGTGCGATCCCAACCCCTCGCGTCGCGCGCGCCCGCGCAGTTCGGTGTCGAGCTTTTTTTCCAGAAGCTCGGGGTCCAGCGTCCAGCACAGCTCGTCCATTCCCTTGCGGATCATGGGCGCCGAGAAGCCCGTGATCTCGGGCAGGCGTGCCTCGCAGATTCGGCGCGGCTCGTAGTTCGGGTCCTGCCAGGCGCGGCGCATGCGGCCGAGCAAGGCCATGACTTTATCGATGGGGTAGTCGGCGGCGTCGCGGCGCCTGTCGCGGGCCTGAGCGCAGAGTTGGGCGGCGTCGGCGGCCGTGAGCGCGCCGGCGTCCGTCCAGCGTCCGAAACGATAGTTCGTTTTCATGTCAGGAGCGCCTCACGATGTCTCCCGCTGACAGCGCGCAGCCCTTGTGCTTGGCCAGCCCCCCGCGGCCCGCGAGCGTGAACGTCGGGGAGTTGTAGCCGCAGGGGCAGCTCTGCGCATCGAGCTCTCCCATGTCCGTCGTCAGGATGGCGAGGTTGGGCATCATCGCGTTGAAAGGAGTGATGAGCTCGAGCAGACCCACGCGTCCGGGATTTAACGGCGCGAGTGTGACGGGGTCTCTGGCCAGCACGCGGCAAAAAGCGGGGACATGGAAGCGGTGCGCGCGGCATTCGAGATAGGGGGCGCAATGCTCGGCCATGCCGTATCCGTCTCGGATATTCTCAAGGGGAAGGCCCAGGCGCTCGGCGGCCAACTCGCGAAAGCGCGCGCGAGAGACAGTCTTGTCCTCGGCCGCCTTCCAGCCTCCGCCGGTGACCATCCAACTGCCCGCAGGCAAGACGATCGGCTCTTGGATGTTGCCCAGCAGTTCATAGATGAAAGAGGGCATGCCGAAGAGCCGAACGGGCTTGGCCTCCTGGACGTAGGAGCGCAGGGTCTTGACGGCCTCGTCCGCGCCAAATGCCCAGACTCCGGCCGCGTCTTTTTTTATCGTGTACTCGCTGCGGTGGACCGGAGCGAAGCGCTGCTGGTTTTTGTCCGAGAAGGCGATGCCCAGGTCCTTGGCCTGCTCGGGATCGTAGACGAACATCAGATAATTCGTGGGGCGGGTGCTGGCCAGGCCCTCTTGCCTCCATTGCGATTGCAGCATCGCTTGGCAGCGTTCCAGGCTGGGAGCGTCGAACCAGATCTGTGTTTTCTGTCCTCGGGTGCCCGAGGACGTGAGCTTGAGCGCGGCGCTCTCATGGGGAAGCGAGGTGATCAGAAACCGCTTCATCGCGCTCACCCCCAGCATGGGCAGGCGCGCGAGGTCTGCTTCGCTTCGAATCGACGCGGGATCGAAGCGTTGCGTCCGATAAAGATGGGCGATGTCCGGGTTGCGCTCGCCGTGAAACATCGCGAGTTCGCGGCAGGCGTCGACCATGAGCCCGGTTTTTTCCGGGGTCCAGCAATGCGGGTCCTGGATCCGGCACAGCGCGTCGGCGCGGGGAAAATCCAACGTGGCGATCATAGGCGGCAGCCGGCGGCGTATTCCGATTGGACGACGTCGAGAAGCTTGCGGGCCGACTCGGAGACCACCTTGATGCGGTCAAAGGCGACCTTCGAGGGGCCCAAGGCCTGGAAGCGAAGGCCGAGCCGGTCGCCGAAGTGATAGGGAACGAAGCCCGCCGTGAAAAATCCGTTGGAGGACAAGAGCTCGTAAAGCGGGCTCAGGCCCGGGCGGTCCGCGGGAACGTCCACGGCGGCGTATTGAAATCCGTCCCGCCGCAGGTCTTCCCATTCGGTGATGATGTCCTCGGCCGCGCGCCGCCCGGGCTGCTCGAGATCGAAGAGCACGCTGCCTTGAGCCTGCTGGCAGGTGACCGTATAGGAGCCGCCGTCGGGGAGGGATTCAAAGCGCGACACGGGGATCCAGCGCAGGCCCAAAGGCTTGAGCAGAAAGCCCAGGCTCGCGTGCAGGTTTTCCGGCAAGGCCGCGCTCGCGCCAAAAGGCCTGGCCACCTGCGGGATCACCGCGGTCAACAGCGAGTATCGGTCCATCCCTTCCGGGTCGGGGCCCAGGCCCAGCTTGACCAAGTTGGCCTGGGTGCGGCTGGTCTGACAGCCGGCGAACAGGGCCATCTCGCAGACGCCGTACTGGTTGACGTGCTTCTGCGTGTATTCATGGTTGGTGACGAAGTCGATGAAGCAGTACTGCATGGAAGTGGCGCGCACCTGCTCCATGGTGCGCCTAAACAGCAGGCGAAAGAGTCCTCGCGATTTGACCGCGGGGTCGACGACGCCCATGGCGGCTTCGAAAACGATGGGCGCGGCGTTCTTTCTGATCAGGCCGACATGGCCGACGAGGCGGCTGTTGGCCCGCGCGGCCACTATCGAGATCAGTTCGCCGGAGGCGATCATCGCCCTGAGCTTATCCGGATAGTAGACGAGCTCGTTGATGTACTGGTAGCCGTAGACCAGGTAGAACAGGCGGCTCAAGGCCTCTTCCTCGCCGGCTTTGAGCAGGCGCACGGAGATCGTCTCGTCGGCCGGGATTTCGAGGTGCGCGCCGGCCAGAGGCGAGGGGATCGATTTCGCGGCGGCCTGGGGACCGAGGCTGCTTTCCAGCGTCAGGCGCTGGCCCTCGCGGCCGAAATTTTCCAGGCGAACACTATCCGCGTTTTTGACGGCTTCGTGAAACTGCGTGAAGTAGGCGGCGTTCAACGCGTTTTTCCCGCCGCTGCTCAGGAGCAGCGGCACGCCTCGATTGACGATCTCGACGACGAGCCTGCCGGCTCCTTCCTGGAGTTCGAGGGCGATGGGCGCGTCGGACTTGCCGCCGGCGTTATTGGCCATGACCGCTCCTAGGGCCGCCTCGACGGCGCGCGCGAGTTTGGCCTGCTCGTCGGCGCCGCAGCCAAGGCCCCGCGCGAAAGACACGACGAAGTCGACGGCGGGATTTTGGAAAGCCGCCTCGGCGGGAAGTTCGAGACGGGCTTTGGGGCGACTGGTGTCAGAGCGCATCGATGACTCGGATCAGCTTGCCCGTGCGCGGATTGCGAGGCAGGCGGCCGGATTTGAGGATTTCCACCGTGACCGGCCAGATCATTTTCTCGGCCTCGGCCTTGCGCAAAGTCGGCCGCTGAGCGCGGATGTGCTCTTGCAGGCGCCGGGCCAGCGCGTTGAAATCCCTGGGCTGGGCGTCGCTTTCGACTCGGATGACAAGCCGGTCGCGGCCCCGGTCGCGCTGTTTCTGCATTTGGACGCTGCCCAGCAGTCCCTTGACTTTCCCGACGGACTCCTGCACGAAGGGATAATCGACCGAGTCGAAGCCGATGCGCAGCACGTCGTCCCCTCTGCCGAGCAGCTTGAATAAGGGCGTCGTGCGCCCGCAGCGGCAGGCCGCCTGGATCCAATGCGCCAAATCGCCCACGCGGTAGCGCACGACCGGGGTCAGGCGCCGCAAAAAGGCCGTGACGTGGAGCATTCCCGTTTGTCCCGGCCCGCAGGCGCGGCCCGTCTCTTCGTCGATGATCTCCAAGTAGGACTGGTCGTCGTGGGCGTGGAACACCCCGGTCGGGCAGGCGCGGCATTGATAGCCCAGATACCAGCTTTCCACGGTGCCGTAGCCGGGCGCGGCGACGAGCTCCACGCCGTATTTCTCGCGGACCTCGCGCTTGTCGGCCTCGTAAAAGTGCTCGCCTCCGTAGTAGAGCTTCTCGATGCGGATGCCCTGGAGACCCAACTCCTCCATGCCGCGCAGGCTGTTGAGGACGACGCTGGCGATTCCCGTCAGGCAATTCACCTTGAAGAGCTTGACGACGGTGTGGATGAAATCGACGGGCGTGTGATTGGAAAACGGGAAGTTTTGGCAGCCGTACTGCTGCAGCATGCGGTTGATGTGCAGGAACGTCATGTACAGCCCGCCCACGGCGAACAGGTTGCCCACGCGGTCCTGCGGGGTCAGGCCCACGGCGTAGAAGCCGCGCGCGTTGGGGGCGTTGAGCGCCTCGAGCTCATCGTGGGAAAAAAGGGTCGTCTTGGGAAATCCCGTGGTGCCGCCGCTTTGAAACACCGTGTAGTTCTCGGTCTTGCGCGAGAGCAGCCGCGTGCTTGTCGGAGGCAGCAGGGCGCGCAAGTCTTCGCCGCGCAGCGCGGGGACATGGCGCAGAGGGTGCTCGAGCGTCGCGTCGAAAGCCGCCAGCCGCGGCGCGTAGAAGGGGACGCGGCGCGCGGCAAAGCGCGCGTACTCCTCCAGCCGTCGGGCGATGACGCGCCGGCGAGTTTGGGGGGCGGCGCTTTCCCAGGCGTCGTAGAAAGGTCCGCAGCGCGCGCGCAGCAAGGTGTCTGTCCCCATCATGCGCCGCCATTGTATAAATCCGTCAAAATGCGTGGTGGGCCAAAAGACCCTGGAGAGAGGTGCCAAAGGGCCTAGTCGGGCATCTGCGGTCAACGCCGCGGCGCAAGCCGCTTAGGGCAGGCGAGACAGCGCGGTCTTGGCGCTCATGCTCACGTCGGGATTCTTGTCTTCAAGAAGCGGAGTCAGCAGGGCCCTGAGCTTGGGCGCGTCGCCGCCGATATTGCCCAGGGCCAACGCGGCGCTGGCCCGGGCGCGCGAGGACCGATCCGACAAGGTTTCGATGAGCGCTGGGACCGCCCGGGCGGCCTCGTCGCCGCGGCGGCCCAGCTCGTCGGCCGCGCGGGCGCGCACCATGGGGGATTTGTGTTTGAGCAGCTTGATGAGGTCGGGAAGCGCGTTGAAGCTGAGCGCTTTGAAATCGACCTCGACGTCGCCCTGGCTTTCGGGCATTTCGCGGCGCGGGGTCAGGGGAATGGCGGGAAGGCTTTCGCGGCTTTTGACGGGAGCGCGCCGCATCGACTCATCGGGGCCCGAGCGCTTGCCCGCGTCCATCGTTTCGCCCGCGGGAGCGGACTGCTCTTTCCAGGGCAAAGACAGGCCCTTGGGCAGCGTTTCCGGTTTTAGCTTGGGGGAGGTGGGAGTTGGGTCGGGGGGCGGAAGTTCGATCTGGGCGATGGGTGCTGTGTCGACGGCGACGGTGGCGGCGGAGGCTTTTTTGTCCGGGGACGCCTTCTTGGCTTTCGCCGCGGCCTCGGACTCCTCGAGACGCGTTTCATCCATGAGCAGTTGCAGCGGGTTGCCGGTGAATTTGACGGCGCCGAATTTTTTCGTGCCTTTCCACATGCCGTCGCGAATGCGCGTCGAGGGGGGCACCGTGACCAGAGGCGCGAGCGCGGCATCGACCGCGGGGTCCTCGCGCTGCGCGGCGGCCTTGCCCGCAAAAGGAAAGAGGCAGGCGATCACGGCGAAATGCGCAATCACGCTACAAGTATAACTCAAGGGCCTCTCGCGTCAAGGGCGAACACTGCGGTCCTAGCCGGAGCTACGCCTTGGGCTTGAACGTGCGCAGCAGCTCCTCGAAGACCGGGCGGCTGGAGGGCTTTCCCGCGGGCCAGGCGTGCTCGAGGACGAACAGGCCGCGGGCGGTCGGCAGCATGACCACGCGCGTTGACACGCGCTTGAGGGGGCCGTGAGGGTCGGGGAATTCGGAGTCGACGAAGAACTCCCAGGCCTTCGCTCCGCCGACCTCGCTCTCGCGCAGCGGCGTGGGCAAACCCGGGCGCGCGGCGCGAGCGGCTTCGGGTGTTGTCGCGGGGTGCAGCGACACGCGGATCATCTCGGCAAACGCGCCGGGCCCGGCGGCGGGCCCGAAGAAGGCCGCCTTGCGCGTCTGGGAGGGGGAGTCATCGACCTTCCAGTCGCCCGGCAGGGCCGCGCTAAAGCTCTCATCGACGGGGCGGTACTGTGCCGGCGCCTGCGGCGCGGGTCGCGAGCAGGCGGCGGCGAGCGCGGCGATCATCAGCAGTCTCATTTGGTTTTCTTCTCGCGCGCCCTTTGAATGCGGGCGGGGAGGTCCCCGGGTTTATACAATATGCCGGTCCAGGCCTCGGCCCGTTCGAGCAGTTCCTCGCGCAATGTCGGCGTCTGAATGGCTTGGGCGAGAAGTTCCTCGGCCTTGGAGCGGGCGTCGCGTTCGTAGGCGTTGAATAAGGCGGTGGGCAGATGTCGCATGAATTGGAATCGGCCAATGATTTGTTGCGACAACGCAAGGCGCTCGTCACGCTTATTGGGGTCGGTGTTGCGCGCCAGCCAGTCAACGGCCCGGTCAGTGAGCACATTGAGACGCTTCTCGCCCCCGTCGAACGCGTCTCGGGGCAGGCTCAGCGCCAGGCGCAGCGCTTGGTCGGCGGCGCCTGTCTTCTCGTAGTACGCGAGCAGCCGGGAGCCCGCTTGGCGCCCCAGGGCCGGCAGCGCCGCCAGGAAATCGCGCTCGCGCCGGTCGACGTCCGTCCGGAAGGCGCTCAGCTCCTTGTCGCCCAGATCGAAGCCGGTCTGCTTGAGTTCCTGTTGGTGCCACGTCTTGATCCCGTCCGAGGCCGCAAGAAAGCGCGCGGTCTTGCGGCGCACCGCCTGGAGAGAGGAGATGTCGTCGAGCTCCGCGCTGCTCGTAAACGTGGAAAGGTACTGTCTCGTGATGGCATCCTTGAATGCCGCGGGGTCGACGATGAGGCCCAGGCAATAATCCCGCCAGGGGGTGCGGTCGAGCTCCGCCGGGCTTTTCGAGAGCGTGTAGCGGCAGTGCTCCCGGTGCGCCTCGTGCTCCTTGGCGAGGGGATTGACGCCGGGCAGGTTGCCGCGAAGCGACTCATCGTCCCAGCGGCTGCGGCGCGACTGTGCGCCGTGGACCAGTTCGTGAAAGTACATGACGTCGAGGCTCTCGACCAACAGGCGCATCAAAGACGGGCGCTCGGCAAGGAGCCGGGAGACCTGAGCGGCGTCCGCGAGCCGTTCCTGGATGCTCGCGAATGTCTTCGGGGGCAGCCGGGCTTGAAGGGCTTTGACGATTTCCCAATGGTTGATGGTCATGCGGTCGCTGGAGAAATCGTACACAGCGCCCGGGGCGCCGGGGTCGTCGGGCTTTTGCGTGAGTTTGAGGACCATCACGTCCGGAAGTTTCAGGCCTTTCGGACCGCGAAACCGAGAGAGCAGCTCTTGGCCGGGTTTTGTCTCCATCAACTTCGCGTTGAAGGCCGCGCTCAGCGCCTTGCCGAGTTTGCGCTCGTGGGGGTCGGGGATGCCCTTGCGGCGGGCGTCCACGCCGGGTTCCGAGCCCGGGATCGAGGCCAAGAGGAAGTCGGAACCAGTTCGCTGACCATCGAAGAAGCGCGTCGATTCGGCGTAGGCCGCCTGCGTGGGCGCGCGCAGATGGCCCACCCTCGTCGCGGGATTCTGGAGCAGAGTCTTGATGTTCTCTGGAAGGTCCGTGCCGGCCAAGGCCAGCGCGGACATGTGTCCAAGCGTTTTAAAGGGAACTCGAGCCTCCGGGCCCAGGCCCTCCAGATTGGCCAGCAGGGCCTCCATGGCCATATGCGCCCCATGGCGGCGACTCGCCGCTTGCCAGAGCAGCATCGTGAATATGTCGAGGGGCGCGCCGTTGGGGCCCATGAGATAGCAGGTCTTCTCGTCGAGACGGAAGTCGGACGCAACGAAGCTTTGCCAAACCGCAGGGTCGAGGCGCTGCGTCGCGGCGTCAAAGGGCTCGTTCAAGGCCGCGATATGTGCGTGGGTGACCACGACGCCGCCGGGGTCTAGGAGTCGGCCCGCCCCGTCATCGAAGCGGTAGCCGATCGTTTCCCACGCCCGACGATCTGTGTCTGCGATGGGGTCGGTTCGCAGGTCCAGGGCCGTGTCGTTGGCGGGGACGGCCGGCGCCGAGACGCGCGGGGCGCCTCCTGTGCAGCGGCCTTTGGGCAGGACGGGGGCGATGGGGGAAACCGAAGGGTCGGCGTGGAGCAGTGTGGGGCAGCCAAAGAGAAAGGCCGCCGCCAAGGCGGCAAGGAAGAATAACGCCGGGAGGGGTGCCAGCGCGCGCATAGGCTGAGTATAGGGCCTCTCACGCCTGGTTTCAAGGGCGCGGCCGCTAACGGAATCTTCAGTTGACTCTCTGCGGATGAGGGAGCTGCGTTCGGATGCCCCTTGTCGGGATCGCTCGGGTTTGACCCTCGCTGGGCGCTCGCGGCGGCTGAGCGGGGTCGGCCGTCCGCTCGCGACATCCCGCCAAGG
>ERZ1292633.1289-Hain-H41-02um-R1-1289-length-27381-cov-6_pt1 | contig 22611 bp, 16 predicted proteins | sample MGYA00564406_ERZ1292633 | MGnify/ENA primary metagenome ERZ1292633 (study PRJEB36523, sample SAMEA6512639) | groundwater metagenome | collected 2019-01-08 | study: AquaDiva: Metagenomics assemblies of 32 groundwater samples
GTCGATCTCCACCGTCCCCCGGCTGGGCACGTCGAGCCCGGCGAGCAGGCCAAGCAGCGTCGTCTTGCCGCTGCCCGAGGGACCGACGATGGCCACGAAGGTGCCCTGGGGGATGGAAAAGGAGACATCTTTCAGGACGGCGAGAATCTGGGTGCCGCTCTGGTATTCCTTGGTGAGGTCACGGGCGACGAGCATGCGAATGGGCAACGGTAGGATGGTAGGCGCGATGGCGCTGTTCGCGCTCGCGTGCGGCGGTCCCAAGGAGAACGCGGAGGGGCGCGACGCCGTTGCCGTGGAATCAACAACGGCGCAGGGCGCGGCCGCAACAGAGAGAACGGCGCGGCCGCGCGTCTTGTTTCTGGGCACGTCGCTGACGGCGGGGCTCGGCGTCGATCCCGACAGCGCGTATCCGTCGGTCATCCAGCGGCTGGCCAACGACGCCAGGCTCGGGATCGACGTGATCAACGGCGGTCTTTCGGGCGAGACTTCGGCGGGCGCGCTGCGGCGCGCCGAGTGGCTGCTGACGCAGCGCGTGGCGGTGCTGGTCATCGAAACCGGGGCGAATGACGGGCTGCGCGGTCTCGACCCGGACACGACGGCCGCCAACATCACGGCGTTGATAGCCAGGGCGCGCGCCAGCCAGCCCGGAGCCGCCATTGTCCTCCTGCAGATGGAAGCGCCTCCCAACCTGGGCCAGGCGTACACGCGGCGCTTTCGCGCGCTGTACGCGCAGGTGGCCAGGGCCACCGGCGTGCGCCTGCTGCCGTTCCTGCTCGACGGGGTCGGTGGCAAGCCCGAGTTCAACCAGGACGATGGCATCCATCCGAATCCCGAAGGAGCGAGGCAGGTGGCGGCGAACGTGTTCAAGGGGTTGCGGCCGGTGCTGGATTCGCTGGAATCGCACCGGGAGTGAGTTCGGGGTGCGGGGGCTTGGTTCGGGGGAATGAGTGGAGGTTGGGGAGGGGGATGGGGGTCGTGACGGAGTGAAGGCGCCCCCGCCCGGCGCCCCAAACACCCACCCGCTCCCCCGCACAAAACCCCCGCACTCCGCACCCTACCTCAACCTGCCCTTACCAGCTATATTTCTAGGCTATCCCAAATCGCAGTTCAATTACCGCAAGTCAGGCCCTCCAATGGCTCTTCCAGCAACCCAGATTCGCCGCGGCATGGTCATCGTCTTCGAAGGCCGGCCGTGCCGCATCATCGACTTCCGCCATCACACGCCGGGCAACCTGCGCGCGATGGTGCAGACCAAGATGAAGGACATCCAGTCCGGGTCGAGCTTCGAGCACCGCTTCCGCGCCGACGACTCCATCGACAAGGCGTCCATGGAGACGCACGAGCTGCAGTTCATGTACAAGAGTGGCGACGCCTACCACTTCATGAACACCGAGAACTACGACCAGCTCGAGATAGACGCCGAGACGCTGGGCGACAACGCGCAGTGGATGCAGGAGAACATGATCATCCTGGCCGAGTACTATGACGGCCGGCCGATCGGCATCGACCTGCCGCAGTACCTGGTGCTCGACATCGTCGACACGGCGCCGGTGATGAAGACGGCCACCAAGACGGCGTCGAGCAAGCCGGCGACGCTCTCGAACGGCGTCACCGTCAACGTGCCGGAGTTCATTGCCACGGGTGAGCGGATCAAGGTGAACCCGGCGACGGGTGAGTACATGGAGCGGGCGAAGGACTGAACAGACGGCAGACGGCGAACGGCGAACGGCGAACGGCGGACGGCAGACGGCGGACGGCGGACGGCGGACGGCGGACGGCAGACGGCAGAGCGTCTCCGCCCAGTTGAATTGGTCGTTTCTCCGGGTTATTTTTCTCGGCCTCTCCCGAAATGCCGTGGCACTTCGGTCGGGGAACATGGTGGCTGTAGCTCAATTGGTTAGAGCACCGGACTGTGGCTCCGGGGGTTGCGGGTTCAATTCCCGTCAGTCACCCTGGGTGGCAGGAAGCTGGGCTCGGGGGTCGGCACGCTGAACCCTTGGGGCTGGCTCCCCGCTGACTCTAGGTCAGTAGCTCAATTGGTAGAGCACCGGTCTCCAAAACCGGCGGTTGGGGGTTCGATTCCCTCCTGGCCTGCTCGGCAAGCTGATTGACATCACGACGTGCAGGGCTGCGACCGGTACTTCCCAGGCGTCGTGGCAGCAGGTCCGATCGCCGGCATTCCCGGCTGGCGAACGGCGCAGGGATTCACCTCGTTCCCCTTGGGTGAGGAGTGGAAGGGGTACTACATGGCGGTATCGTCTAGGGGACTAGGACGCGGCCCTCTCAAGGCTGTAACACGGGTTCGAATCCCGTTACCGCTACTCAACACGCCTCACCTCGGCCTCATCGTCTATCGGTTAGGACGGCACCCTTTCAAGGTGCAGAGACGGGTTCGACTCCCGTTGGGGCTATGAACGACCCGACGGGTGGCGGCACCGAGGTCGGCGCAGGACTGGTGCAGTGTGCGGCAGGAAGGGCAGGAAGGTCGGTGGTGCTGGCTGTGCAATTCATCTCCCGTCTATCGTCTACCGTCTCCCGTCTGGTGTTGGGGGCGTAGCTCAGCTTGGTTAGAGCACTCGACTGTCACTCGAGAGGTCGCGGGTTCGAGCCCCGTCGCTCCCGTTGTCGGTGGACCGCAGGATGCAGGTTGCAGGTGTGCAATGCAGGTGCAGAGGCTGTTGCAGGTGGCTCGCCCTGGTGGTGAAACTGGTAGACACGCCATCTTGAGGGGGTGGTGCCGTAAGGCGTCTCGGTTCGAGTCCGAGTCAGGGCATACTGGCGAGAGAACGACAGAGTACGACAGAGTACGACAGAGTACGACAGAGTACGACAGATCCTGCGATCTTGTGTGCTCCCGTCTCGTGGTCTGGCGGTTGCCACAGTAGCTCAGTGGTAGAGCACTCGATTCGTAATCGAGCGGTCGTCGGTTCAATCCCGACCTGTGGCTCTGAAAGAGAACGACAGAGGACGACAGAGGACGACAGAGCACGACAGCATGATACGCCGAACGACAACGGCGCCCGGCGAGAGTCGGGCGTTTCGCGTATAGGAGCGCAAGTCCGTCAAGAAGTACGCGCACCGGTGGACGCGGGGCGCCGCGCGTTGCACCTTCATGGCTGCTCTCCAACGACGAGTCCACCATGACCTGTCCCTCGTTCCGCCCTCTTGCGGCCGCAGCGATCCTCCTGCTCGCCGCTACTTCGCCGATCGCCGCGCAGTTCGGCGGCTCCATGCCCGACAGCGTGAAGGCCCGGCGCTGGGCACTCGAGAACGAACTGCAGTCGCTGGCCGTCGTCGATCGCAAGGTGATGATCACCATGCGCGACGGCGTCCGCATTCCGGCCGACATCTACCACCCCAGGGACGCGTCGCAGAAGTACCCGGCCATCTGGGTGCGCACGCCGTACAACTTCAATTACTGGGACGTGGCCAACGGCGTACCGCGCGACATGACGTCGGCGCTGACCGCGGTGAAGCGCGGATACGCGTACGTCGACATGCAGGAACGCGGGCACTTCTTCGCCGAGGGGAACTACGACATCCTCGGCGCCCCGCTGAGCGACGGCGAGGACGAACTCAACTACCTCACCACGCAGCCATGGTCCAACGGCAAGGTGGGGACGACCGGCTGCTCGTCGACCGCCGAATGGCAGCCAGCCGTTGCCGCGCTCGGGAATCCCGGCTACGCCGCGATGAACGTGCAGGGCTTTGGCGCCGGCGTCGGCAAGGTCGGGCCGTACTACGAGATGGGGAACTGGTACCGCGGCGGCGCCGTGCAGATGCTCTTCATCGACTGGCTGATGGGGGAGCAGAACCAGGTGCGCCCGATGTTCCCGCGCGGCACGACGCAGGAAGAACTGATCCGCGTGTCGAAGTCGTACGACCTGGCGCAGCGCCTGCCGCCGGTGGACTGGGCGAAGGCGTTCTGGAAGCTCCCGACCATCGACATCATCAAGGCAGTGGACGGGCCGCACGGCATCTTCGCCGACTCGATGCCGGTGCCCACCGGCGGGGCGATGATGAAACGCGCCCCCAATGATCCCGCCTGGTACAAGGGCGGGCTCTGGCACGAGACCATGCCGATCAACATCCCCGGGCTCTGGTTCATGTCGTGGTACGACGTGTCGGTGGGGCCGAACCTCGCCATGTACAACCACGTGCGGAAGTCGGCACAGGACACCGGGGCAGGGAACCAGTGGGCAATCATCGCGCCGGTGGCGCACTGCTCGTACACCCGTGCCAGCGAGCACACCGTGGTCGGCCAGCGCGACATGGGCGACGCGCGGCTCGGCTACCAGCAGCTCGTCTACGACTTCTTCGACCGGTTCCTGAAGGACAAGCCGTCGGCCGCCATGGATACGGTGCCGAAGGTGCGCTACTACGTGATGGGGCTGAACCAGTGGAAGACGTCGGATGTGTGGCCACCGCGAGAGGCCGTGCCGATGACGTTCCACCTTGGCAGCAACGGCAATGCCAACACGCGCCACGGCGACGGCACACTGTCGATGAAGCCGGCGAAGACCGACAAACCCGACCGGTTCACCTACGACCCGCTGCATCCGGTGATGTCGTACGGCGGCAACGTCTGCTGCCAGGGGAACGCCGTGGTCGCCGGCTCGATGGACCAGCAGAAGATCGAGGAGCGCCCGGACATCCTGGTGTACACGACGGAGCCGTTCACGGAAGGGATGGAGTTCAGCGGGCCCATCGTCCCGACGCTTCATGTGTCGTCCGACGTCAAGGACACCGACTTCACCGTCAAGGTGATCGACGTCTACCCGGACGGCCGCGCGTACAACCTCGACGAGTCGATCCAGCGCATGCGCTACCGCGACGGCTACGACAAGCCGCCGGTATGGATGGAGAAGGACAAGGTCTACAAGGTGACGCTGCAGCCGCTGAACACCAGCAACTACTTCGCCCCCGGCCACCGGCTGCGTATCGAGGTGTCGAGCAGCAACTTCCCGCGCTTCGACCGGAACCTGAATACCGGCGGCAACAACTGGGACGAAACCCAGCCGGTCACCGCGCACAACGTGGTGCATCATTCGGAGAAGTACCCGTCCACCTTGATGGTTACGCTGGTGAAGGCGGCGGTTGTGCCGTGATTGACTGAGGATTGGGATCGCGGATCGAGATTCAGGACTGCGAATCATGATTCCGATGGGCGATGGGGCCTCCCTGATGGGCGGCCCCTTCGTGCACTCATGGCGGAGCGCCAGGGCATGAGCGCGCACGATCGGCGCCGTGGCGCTATCGCCGGGCGTCTGGTGGCAGTAGGCTTTGCGTCATGCGCCCATCCACCGTTGCCTTCGCGCTCGTGCTGCTCCCGGCCGTTCTGCCCGCGCAGCGTCCTTCGGCGTTTCGCGTCGAGGAAACGACCATCTCCGGCATCCACGCGGCGTTCCGGGCCAAGACGCTGAGCTGCCGAGCGCTGGTGCAGCGCTACCTCGAACGGATCGACGCGTATGACAAGCGCGGGCCGGCCATCAATGCGCTGGTGACGGTGAACCCGGCCGCGCTCGCGGTGGCCGACTCGCTCGACGCGCGCTACGCGAAGGATGGGCCGGTGGGGGCGCTGCACTGCATCCCGATGATCGTCAAGGACAACTTCGAGACGCGCGACCTGCAGACCACTGCGGGATCGCTGGCCCTCAAGGGGTGGATCCCGCGGCGCGACGCCACCATGGTGGCGCGCATTCGTGCGGCGGGGGCCGTTGTCCTCGCCAAGAGCAACCTCGCCGAGTGGGCGTTCTCGCCGTACGAGACGGTGAGTTCGATTCTCCCGGGATACACCAAGAACCCGTACGCGCTCGACCGCGTCACGGCGGGTTCGAGCGGCGGCACGGCGGCGGCGGTCGCCGCCAACGAGGGGACGGTGGGACTCGGTACCGACACGGGGAACTCGATCCGCGGCCCGTCGGCGCACAACGCGCTCGTCGGCATCCGGTCCACCATGGGGCTCACGTCGCGGGCTGGCGTGGCGCCGCTGGCCAACGGCGCCGACATCGCCGGGCCGATGGCCCGCACCGTGGCCGATGCGGTGGCCGTCTTCCAGGTGGTCGCCGGCGAGGACGCCGACGATCCGGTGACCGCACCGGCCCGCGAGCATCGCGAGGCCGACTACCGCCGCTTCGTGGTGCCGGGCGCGCTGAAGGGCGCGCGCATCGGCGTACTGCGCCAGGCCTACGAGCGACCGACCACCGACAGCGAGGTGGTGCGCGTCTTCACGCGCGCGGTCGAGACGCTGACGGCACAGGGGGCGACGATCGTCGACCCGGCGGCCATCGACTCGCTCCCGGCGCTGCTGCGCACCACGGGCGGAACGTGCAACGTCTTCAGGCACGACCTCGAGGGATACCTCGCCGCGCGCGGCGAGAACGCGCCGGTGAAGACCATCGACGAGATCGTGAAGAGCGGCGCGTTTCATCCGCTGGCCCAGACGCGACTTCAGGCGGCGCAGGCGGTGACCGTGGCGCCGGCCGACAATCCGGCGTGCCAGTCGCGCGAGGCGATGCGCGCGCGCCTGCGCGTGGCGGTCACCGCGCTCATGGATTCGCTGAAGCTCGACGCGCTCGTGTACCCTACGTGGAGCAACCCGCCGCGGCTGATTGGCGACCTCAACACGCCGCACGGCGACAATAGCCAGCTCTTCTCGCCGATGACGGGATTCCCGGCGATCACCGTGCCGATGGGGTACACTCGCGGCGTGCTGCCCGCTGGGATGACCTTCTTTGGGCGGCCGTGGAGCGAAGGGAAGCTGATCACGCTGGCGTACGGGTTCGAGCAGGCGACGCACCACAGGCATCCGCCGGCCAGCGCACCGGAACTGCGGCGCGTTGCACGCTGAGCGTCCAGGCACCTGTCAGCGCCCACGCGCTGAGCGTCCGCGTGCCCTGCCGCGTACACCAGGTGGCGCCCTCTAGCGGCGCGCGCCGCTTCGCGTTCTTCTAATTGCCCCGCCGAGTCCGGCGGACCTTGCCTCACCCCACCCCGAGACTCCTGCCATGACGCGCCCGAGCCTTCGCTCTGCCGTCCGCCACGCCGCGATCGCCCTGCTGGGCGCCGGCGTCCTCGTCGCCCAGCAGCCGGCTGCGAAGCCCCCGGCCAAGGGGGCCGCGGCTCCGGCAACGACCACACCAACGCCGAGTCCGGCCGATCTGGTGAAGCACCTGCCGTGGCGCGCGGTGGGGCCGATCAACAACGCCGGCCGCATTTCCGTGGTCACGGGCGTCCCCGGAGACCCGCTGACCTACTACGTGGCCGGCGCCAACGGCGCCATCATCAAGACGACGAACGGCGGCACCACCTTCAAGCCGATCTTCGACGAACAGTCGTCCGGCTCCATCGGCGCCATTGCCGTGGCGCCGAGCGACCCGAACATCGTCTACGTCGGCACCGGCGAAGGAAACCCGCGCAACAACGCGTCGGTGGGCGACGGGATGTACAAGTCGATCGACGGCGGCGATCACTGGACCCGCATCGGGCTGGAAAAGTCCGACAAGATCGCGCGCATCATCGTCGACGCGAAGAACCCGGACATCGTCTACGCCTGCGGCCTCGGGCGCGAGTGGGGGCCGAGCGAGGAGCGCGGCGTCTTCAAGACAACCGACGGTGGCGCTTCCTGGAAGAAGGTGCTGTACGTCGACCCGCAGACGGCGTGCAGCGACATTTCGGCCGACCCGAACAACAGCAACATCATCTACGCCGGCATGTACACCTACCGCCGGTGGGCGTGGCACCTCGAGTCGGGGAGCGGCAACACGGCCGTGTACAAGTCGGTGAACGGCGGTGCGACGTGGGAGAAGCTGTCGGGACCCGACAAGCTGCGCGGGCTGCCGCGCAAGGCGATGGACCGCATCGGCGTGGCCGTGGCGCCGAGCGACCCGAACATCGTGTACGTGATCAGCGAGACCAAGGACGAAGGCGAGTTGTGGCGCAGCGACGACGCCGGAAGGACGTGGCGCACGGTGAGCAGCGACCGGAACATCAATTTCCGCCCGTTCTACTACGCCGACATCCGGGTGGACCCGAAGAACCCCAATCGCGTGTTCGCGCTGGCCGGCGGGTTGTACTTCTCCGAGGATGGCGGGCAGAATTTTCGCACCATCGCCCGTGACGTGCACGGCGACCACCAGGCGATGTGGATCGACCCGGTGGACCCGCGGCGCATCATCAACGGCAGCGACGGCGGCTGGCAGCTGAGCGCCGACGGCGGCCGGAACTGGGACGTCGTGAACACCTTCCCGTTCACGCAGTTCTACCACATCAACTACGACATGCAGGTGCCATATCGCGTCTGCGGCGGCCTGCAGGACAACGGCACCTGGTGCGGGCCGAGCAATTCACTGAGCGGGCAGGGCATCCGTCCGGCCGACTGGTACAACGTGTCGGGCGGCGACGGCTTCTTCGGCGTGCCGGTGCTCGACAAGCCGTGGCTGGTGTACAGCGATGCGCAGGGCGGCATGCTGAACATCACCGACACGCGCAGCGGGGTCGCGAAGACCATCTATCCGTATCCCAACCGCGTGGGCTCGGTGGGCGACGCGATGATCGGGCACAAGTATCGCTTCAACTGGAACTCGCCCATCGCGCTGTCGCTGCAGAACCCGGGCGTGGTGTATTTCGGCGGCAACGTGCTGTTCCGGTCGCGCAACTACGGGCTCGGCTGGGACGTCATCTCCCCCGACCTCACGACGAACGACCCGAAGAAGCAGCAGTCGTCGGGGGGCGAGATCGTGGTGGACAACACGGCCGCCGAGTTCCACTCGACGCTGCTGAGCATCGCGCCGAGCCCGCTGGACAGCAACGTGATCTGGACCGGGTCGGACGACGGCAACGTCCAGGTGACGCGTGACGGCGGCAAGACATGGACCAACACGTTTGTGAACGTGCCGGGGCTCAAGCCCAACGCGTGGATCGCCACGGTGGAAGCGTCGCACTTCGACGTCGGCACCGCCTATGCGACCGCCGACCATCACCAGGACGACGACTACGCGCCGTACGTCTTCATGACGACGGACTTCGGCCGGACGTGGAAGCACATTCGCGGCGACCTGCCGGACAACGCCTGGTGGACGCACGTCATCCGCGAGGACCCGCGCAACAGGAACCTGCTGTACGTGGGCACCGAGGCGGGCGTGTGGGCGTCGTGGGACCGTGGCGCTCACTGGGTCTCACTGCGCGGCAGGTTGCCGGTGACGCCGGTGCGCGACCTGCAGATCCACCCGCGTGACAACGACCTGATCATCGCCACGCACGGGCGTGGTGCATACATCATGGACGACATTACGCCGATCCAGAGGATCGGCGAGGCAGGGGAAGGGGCAGAGAATGCAACTCTGTTCGACATTCGACCGGCAGTGCGATGGAATATGTGGAACCGCGACGGCAACCTCGGCCAGCGGAAGTGGGCCGGGGAGAACCCGCCGAACGGCGCGGTCATTTCGTACTTCCTGAAAGCGCAACCCGCGGGCGAGGTGAACATCGAGGTCGCCGACGCGAGCGGACGCGTGGTGCGCCGGTTCCGTCGTGTGGCCGATGATTCGGGCGTGAACCGCGTGACATGGGATCTGAGATATGATGCCCCCGCCGGCGGCGGTGGATTCGGGGGCAGGGGGCAGGGGCAGGGTGTGGTGCAGGGGGCAGGGGCCGGTGCCGATACATCACTCGCCGCGTTGCGCGAGCGCCGTCGGGCCGCCGAGGCCGCTGGTGTCGATGAGGCCGCGGGCTTCGGCGGTGGTGGTGGCGGTGGCGGCTTCGGTGGCGTCGGCGCACCGGCGGTGCTGCCGGGCACGTATCAGGTGACGATGATCGTCGGCGGCAAGCGGTACACCAAGCCGGTGACGGTGCAGAACGACCCGCGCGTGGAGATGACGCCGGCGCAGGTGACGGCGCAGCACGACGCGGCGCTGCAGCTGCAGGCGCTGACGCAGCGGGTGACGCGCGTGGTGGCCAGCACCGACGACATGATCACGCAGCTCACGGCGGTGCAGGCGACGCTGCGTCGCTCACCGCGCGCCGAGAACACGGCGGCGGCGCTGACGGAGATCGACAGCACCGTGAAGGACCTGCGGCAATTCCGCGATTCGGTGCTCGCCCGACCGCTTCAGGGTCTCGGCTACCGGCAGTACCCGCGCCTGCGCGAAGAGGTGCAGACGGTGAGCGGGATGGTGTCGCGTCCGCAGTGGCCCGTCACCGACGGCGAGAAGCTGCGCTCGGGCGAGCTGAAGGTGGAGACCGATGATGCGCAGGTGCGGTTGGACGGCATCATCCGGGACAGGGTGGGGAAGATCAACGAGCTGCTGAAGGGGACGCAGCATGTCATCACGCCGCAAGCGGCGCGAGTGATTCCGTAGCGAATCGGAATTCGGATGGCGGAATTGGAAATCGATTCCGGAATCCGAAACGGAATGCGGAAGGGGACGATGATCTCGGCGTCCCCTTCCGTGTCCCATTCCGCCGTCCGGTTCGAATTCCGGAATGCCGAATTCCAGTTCCGGAATCCGAATTCCGATTCGCCTTTGCCCGGAGTCCTGATGCGCCTCGCCTTCGCTGCACTGCTCGTCGCATTCCCGCTCCACGCCCAGCAGGGTGACGCCGCCGCACGGCGCGCCGCGATCATCGCACGCGGCAAGTCGCTCGCGCTTCCCGGCGCCTGGTCGCCGCCACCCGGCAACGCGATCGACCATCATACCGCGGGCTTTGCCAAGACGCTCTGCTCGGCGGTCTTCATCACCGGGCTCGACGCCAGGGATGCCGCCGCCAACGTCGGTTTCTTCACCGGTCCGTTGAAGTACCGCTCGGCGGTGGTGGACACCGTCGTGGACCGGTCACGCCAGGAAGTGCGTCTGCGCCTCGAGAGCGGCGTGACGCGCGTGGCGCACCGGTTCAAGAGCCAGGGGTGCGTTGCGCTCCCCATCGGGCGCGACTCCGTGTTCTTCGCGCCGTCAATCGTCACGCCCCGCCTGCCGGACGCGAAAACGACCCAGTGGCCGATGGGCGACGTCCTTCCAGCGGCGGCGTGGCCGCGCGGCGTGGATTCCGCGGCGGTCGCGGCGGCCCTGGACACGGCCTTCGGGCCACCCGACGCGATGACGCTGGCCGTCGTGGTCACGCACAAAGGGCGGCTACTCGGCGAGCGCTACGCGCCGGGCATCGGCATCCACACGCCGCTGGAAAGCTGGTCGATGGGGAAGAGCGTCACCGGCACGCTGATGGCGCGGCTGATCATGAAGGGCGTCTACACACTTGAGCAACCGGCGCCAGTGCCCGAGTGGAGCGACCCCCGCGACCCGCGGCGCGTCATTCGCATCATGGACATCATGCGGATGTCGAGCGGGCTGATGCTGCGCGGGCCCTTCGATCCCGACTACGAGGAGTCGATCGGTTATTCCGATCATCTGTATCTCTACACGGGCACGGTTGATTCATACCACTACGCTGCCACGCGGCCGCAGGAGTGGAGGCCGAACACGGTGGGGCGGTACCGCAACACCGACCCCGTGCTGGCAAGCTATCTCGTGCGGCTCGGTGTCGAGCGAACACTCAAGCAGGACTACCACTCGTGGCCGCAGCGCGTGCTGTTCGACAAGCTGGGGATGCGCGACGCCATCCTCGAGACCGACCCGTATGGCAATTTCCTGGGGCAGGGGTACGAGATGATCGCCGCCCGCGACTGGGCGCGGCTGGGCAACCTGTACCTGCAGGACGGCGTCTGGAATGGCGAGCGGCTGCTTCCGCGAGGATACGTGAAGCACGTGCGCACGCTGGCGCCGGCGTGGGTGGCCGACGGCAATCCCGTCTACGGCGGCGGCTTCTTCTGGGTCAACGGCGACGGTGCCTCGCCCATTCCGAAGGACGCATTCTCCATGCAGGGCGCCGGCGGCCAGAGCGTGACGATGATTCCGTCGCACGACCTCGTGGTGGTGCGGATCGGGAAGTACCGGGGAGCCACGGCGGGGGACCGGGCGCTGGAGAAGGCGTTTCCGATGCTGTTGCGGGCGATACAGCAGTACTGAATCGGAATTCGGATGGCGGAATTCCGGTTCTTCAAGGGTCTTTCACCACCGGCCGCGGATACGCCTTCCCCAGCGCGTCGACGTATTCCCCAAACAGCGCCTTCGTCGTGTCGAACTCCTTCTTGACCAGCGCGCGATAGTCGGCGCGGGTGGCAAAGTCGTAAAGCAGCGCGCTCATGGCCTGCGCGTCGACGACGAAGCCGCTGTGCCCCACGGGGCCGAGTGCGTCGGCGAGCATCTCGTACGTGTGGAAGCCGCCGTTCGAGGTGTGTGCGGAAAAGCCGACCCCCGGCAGCGCGCTGGAGAGGCTGCCGGTCTCTTCGTATCCCTGCGGCTTGCCCGACTCGGCCTGCACCTTGGTGCCGCCGAACTTCTTCAGGTAGGCAAAGGCGAGTTCGTTCAGCGTGGCCACCGAGACGCCGTCGCGCATGCTGCCGTAGGGCTCGATCTTCACCTTGGTGCCGGTGGCCAGCGCGGCGGCACGGGCGGCGTTGTCCACCATCTCGCGCACCTGCGCCAGGTAGACCTGGTCGGGGTACCGGATGTAGAAGTCGGCGACCGCGCGGTCGGGGACGACGTTTGGCGCCTTGCCGCCCTCGGTGATGATCCCCTGGATGCGCGTCTCGGGGCGCATGGTGCGCCGGATCGCGTCGATGTTGTTGAAGAGGTGGATGACGGCGGTGAGCGCGTCGCGGCCGTCCCACGCCGTCATCTGGTGAGCCGGCGCCCCGCCGAACGTGTACTTCACGCCGTCGATGTTCAGGCAGCACGATCCGAAGCCCGGCGCGGCGCGCTGGGTGCCGATGCTCGAGTGCGAACGCACGATCACGTCGGCGCCGTTGAAGACGCCGGCTTCGTGCATCACGGTCTTCGACGGCGGCGGCATCATCTCCTCGGCGGGCGTGCCGTAGAACGTCACCGTCCCCGGGGTCCTGCTGCGCGTGAGGAATTCGGCGATGGCGATTCCCGCGGCCATGCCGGTGGGACCCTGCGCGCTGTGCTGGTCGCCGTGGAAGTCGCCATTGGTGCCGCGCAGCGCGTCGTACTCGAGGATCACGCCCAGGTTGGGGCCCGGCGTTCCCCTGCGATACTTCGCGACGAACGCCGTCGATAGGCCGGCCACGCCCACGGTGACGTCGAAGTCGTGCGCCTTCAGGTAGTCGGTGAGGATCTTCACCGAGCGCGTTTCCTTGAAGCCGATCTCCGGATGGTTGGTGAGGTCATCGGCCATCGCCAGGAGTTCGGTGTCCATGAGTGCCCTGGCCCGGGCGGCGACGGCGTCGCGCGCTGCATTGACGGCCGTGAGGCGCGCGACGAGGGCGGGGACGTCGAGTGACCGCTGAAGGGCACCCATCTTCTGCACGACGTCTGACGCGGCGGCGCGCTCGGTGGGGGTGTCCTGCGCCCCGATGGCGAGGGGGAGGAGCAGGGTGATCAGGAAAAGGCGCATTGGAGAGAGCGGATGAGGGATGGGGAACGCTACGGCGTGGACGAACGGGCGTCCAGCGAATCGGAATTCGGATGACGGAATTGGAATGCGAATTCGGAATTCGAGGCGGAATGCGGAAGATCCGCCCCGGTTGGACGGCCCTTCCGTTTCCCATTCCGCCATCCGGTTCGACTTCAGCATTCGAATTGCCAATTCCGTCATCCGAATTCCGATTCACGCTCTGATGACGGTGTATCCGTACTCTCCGGCTCGCTGCGCCGCCAGGATGCCCGACGCCATGAAGTGCGCATTGGCCGGCGCGTTGGCCATCAACTCGTCCACCAGCTTCTGCATGGCGGTCGTGTCGGCTTTTTCGCCAGCGATCTTCCGGGCGAGGCCGCGCGTGGCGGAGTTGCAGATGGCAAAGTGCACGCCGCGCCTGGCCATGCCGTCCCACGTGAAGCCGTCATCCATCGACTTCGGGCCGGCGGAGCCGGGACGGAACACGTTGCCCCCCTGTACCTGCTTCTCCGTCTCCGGGTGCTTGTACTTCTTCCTGCGGAGCACGTCATACTTGCTCCAGATGTCGTTGGAGAACGCGAACTCGGTGGCGCCGTGCCGCAGGCAGATGACCACCGCCTGGTCCTCGTCCTTCAGCTGGTACCCGGTGGTGCTGGTGCGCATGAAGTTCCATGCATACGCGAGCGCCCCGGCCGCACCGACGTCGTCGGTGGCGTCGAGAAAGAGGCGGTGCTTGCCGGGCAGTTGGTCGAGCCAGGCGTCCTGGGGGTAGCGCGGCACGTCGCGCTTGCCGTCGGCGGCGTGCGGCGCGGCGACCTGGGAGGTTGCGTGCGAAGGAACGGAGAGGCCCGCGGTGGTCAGGGCGGCGGCAGAGAGGAACGAGCGACGCTTCATGAATCGGAACTCGGATGACGGAATGGGAATCGAATTCGGAATTCGAAACGGAACGAATAAAGATACCTCGGCAATGCCGGCGCAGTGGTGCGCGGCCCGGCGGGAGGCAGCCTTCCGTCATCCGCCTCGAATTCCGGAATCGAATTCCAATTCCGTCATCCGAATTCCGGTTCGCAGTTACCCGATGTACGCGAACGAGTATCCCCGCTCCTGCGCCCGATTGACCGTCACGATTCCCGCTGCGGCAAAGTGTGCATTCCCCAGCGTGCTCCCCTTCAACTCGGCGTAGATCTCGTCGGTCGTCGCTCCGCCGGGCTTGACTGCCATGCCGGCGAAGGCGCGCGTGGCCATGTCGCACACCGCGAAGTGGAATCCGCGTTTGACCGCCATGTCGATGGTCACGCCGCGGTTCGGCTGGTTCCCCGGGAGCCCCGTCGCATTCCACACGTTGCGCACCGGCGGCGCATTGGTGGCCGGGTCGTTGAAGTTGATGACCTTTCCCCACGCCTCGCCATACTTGGCCCACACCGCGTCGTTGAACGCGAAGATCGTGGAAAAGTGGCGGTAGCAGATGACGATGGCGAGATCCTTCACCTCGAGACCATAACCGCTCTTGTTCGCCGCGGCGTAGTTCGAGGCAAAGGTGATGCCCTCGGCGGCGCCTTTGGGCGAGACGGTGTCGAAGAAGATCCGGTGCTTGCCCGGGATCTGGTCAAGCCAGTCGTCCTGCGGATGCCGTTCGGGCTTGTAGCCTTGCTGAGTCACCGGCATTGCGCCGAGGGGGGAAGCGCCGGCGGTGAAGAGGGCGCCGAGGGCGGCGGTGCCGGCGGTGAGGCGTGCGAGGAACGACCGGCGATTGGCGTCAGGAGGCGTGGGCGTCATCAGGACTCGTCGTGGGAGTGATGGCCGGAAGATGGCGCAATCCGGACGTGCGCGCCACGAGTTGCCCGCGATCTCCCCGCGAACTTCCCGCGCCCTGTCCGCGAGCCTCCCGCGTTTGACAGTACCTTCGGTCGCCTCCCACCTTTGCCGGATGGTCGACCTGCGATTCGTACAGGAGGCGCTCGGCGCGCGCTACGACGTCGAGGGATTGGTGGGCGAAGGAGGCTTCGCCACCGTCTGGCGCGCGCGCGACCGCCAGCTCGAACGCGAAGTGGCCGTGAAGGTGCTGCGTCCCGACCTTGGCTCGCTGGCGCGCGACCGATTCCTGCGCGAGGCGCGCGCCGTGGCGGCGATCCGCCATCCGGCTGTCATCGGTGTGTTCGAAATCGGCGAGCACGACTCGGTGGTCTGGTACTCCATGCCGTTCATCGACGGTGAGTCGCTGCGCGCACGCCTGGAACGTTCGGGGCCGCTACCGGCCGACGAAGCGGTGAGGATCCTCGGCGTGGCCAGCGACGCCCTGGGCGCGGCGCACGCCGCCGGCGTGGTGCACCGTGACGTGAAGCCCGACAACGTGCTGCTGGAACGCGAAACGGGACGCGTTTTCCTCGTCGACTTCGGCATCGCGGCAGTGGCGACCACGGCGTCCGATCGCCTCACGTCCAGTGGTCTATTGGTGGGGACGCCGCGTTACATGAGTCCCGAGCAGCTGTCGCCAGGCGGCAGCGTCGACGGCCGCAGCGACATCTATTCGCTGGGGCTCACCGGGTACGAACTGCTCGCGGGCGAGCCGCCGTTCACCGGCCCCAACCTCGCCGGCCTGTTGGTGCAACAGCTGACGCAGTTGCCGCCGTCATTGGCGGCGCGTGCCCCCAACACCCCGCCGCACGTGGTGCGCGTCATCGACCGCTGCCTGGAGAAGGCGCCCGAGGCGCGGTGGCAGACTGCTGCGGACATGGCGGAGGCGTTGCGCAGCGCCGACGCCGCGCAGCGCGCGCTCGACGCTGCACCCGTGAAGCGCGGCAAGCGAACGTCGTTCATCGGGGAGCAGGTGGCAGCGGCGCCGGCGCGTCCGCGCGAGTTCGGCGTGCCGATCGCCGTCGCGCTGATGGTGACCACGGTGGGCATCGATGCCGCACGTCACGAGGCACTGCTGGCTCCATTCGGCCTGCTCGCGGGCGTTCTCATCGCCGCACTGTCCGTGGCCGCGAGGCGCCGTCGCGCGTTCATGGAGCAGCTGCCGCGGCAGGCACAGTTGATGTCGCGCCGCGCGCAGTCGTTGCGTACGTCCACGGCGTCGCGCATCACGCGCCTTCCGCATGCCTGGCGCGCCCTGACGTCGCGCGTCGAGTCCCTGGCGAGCATGCTGGCGTTCGAGGCAGCTGCGGCGGAGGAGCAACTCAATACGCTCGGTACGACGGGCCCCTCCGACACGCGCGCACTGCACGAGGCGCGCCTGCTCGGCGCGGTCGCCGAGTTGGAGGCGGTCGCTGCGGCCGTGCAGCGCGCCGCCGAGGGCGACGACGTGGAGCGCGCGCGCCGCGACCTCGAAGGGATGGTACAGGCGCGCGGGGTGGCGCTCAGCGGGAGTTCAGGCTAGGCGCAGCGTGCCCCCGCTACGATCAAGCTGCGTCGGTGATCGTCCGGCGGGTCTGCAGCGCGACACCAATGACTGCGGCGAGCACGAAGAAGAAGAGTGCGCGGACCACGATCGGCGAGACCGGCGAAAAACTGGAGACGTATGGCCGTGTTCCGCGGAGGACCGCTTGGTGAACCCAGTCGTCGAGGCGCCGTCCGGAGATTGCGCTCAGCGCCACGTCGAACGGGCGTTCGTCGTGCCACAGACGTTCAAACTCGGCTGGTGGCAACGACGCCTGCAGCAGCGCGAGCAGCGACCGTCCCAGGACGTAGCTCTCGAAGTACCCGAACGCTGACGACATGTAGGCTGGCTTCTCGCGAGTACGCGACACTCCGACATCCGCTCCCTCCGCACAGGCGGAGACCCGGCCAGCCGCGCAGGCGATGTACGGCAGGAAGCGCGGCTCGGTATGCGCTGCCACTTCGAGCGTGGACTCGCCGCGCCACCAGAACATGCCCGAACGCGAGAAGCGCAGCGGCACCGGAGCCCACCCGATACGGCGGAGTTCCGCGCCGACCGCGGCGCCGGGGAGGCCATGTCGGGCGAAGAGCGCGCACCCGATCATGAAGTCGCGCATCAGCCGCGCATTCTGCGCGGCCTGGGCTTCGCCGTCGCTCGTGGCCCACACGTCCCTGTTCGAGATCACGACCAGGCACGGCTCGTTGACGGACACCGGGAGCGCCGTAAACGAAGGGACGGTGAACGGTTCCTTGGCCTTCGCGGCGATCCCGGCGAGAACGACGGGAACGCGCGGTGCGTCGATTTCGAACGCGGCCCACGCCAGTCGAGTTCGGCGCTCGAAGCGTGACTTCGTTGCGGCGTCCATCTGCGGGTCTATTCGTACTGAGACTCCGGGACGGGCCAGCGCATTCAGCGAGTCGCGGAGCTGAATGCGGCGCACTCCGCGCCAGGCGTCGCGATAATGGTCTTCAGACAAGCGTGCCTCCCGCTCGACCTGCGTCCCATCATTGCCGCGCCAGTAGCGCACACCGGGGCGCAGGGGGGCGGCGAACGTGGCCGCCGTCATCGCCGCCGCCGACACAACCAGCGCGGCCAGCGCAGCTCCCCGGGGTGCGCCGATCCACTCACGCCACGGGGTCATCCGCGCCATCGCGAACTCCCCAGGCTGACGGCCCCGAACGCGAGGAAACAGAGGCTCGCCGACCACAACAGCGCGGAGCTTGGTGCCAGGGGCGGCGGACGGCGTTCGGCGAGCTGGTCGTGAAAACGACGCAACAGCTCCTGGAACGGAAGTCCGCTCGCCCGCTCGAGGCGAGTGCGGATCGACAACCCGGGAGCATACGCCGCATCGGCCCGCGCGGCGCTGTCTGCCGGGAACGAGAAGGCGAACCGCACGAGCAGGGTGCGCATCTGCGCGGGACCCGGTTCGACCATGGAGAAGCCGACGCTGCGGTCCCCAAGGAACCGCAGGCAGGCCGCATCGTCGCCGCCGCCGGCGCACGCCCTGACCGCGGTAATCTGCGTCTCTGTCACCGCGTCGGCGCGATTCGATTTGAGCCAGCGCGCGGCCAGCGCCTGCCGCAAGGAAGCGTCGTAGAAGGCCTGCAGCGGCGCGCGTTCATCGGTCAGCGCCAGTGCCGTTTCGCAGGCGCGCAGCTCGCCCACCAGGCAACCGCGAGCGGGAAGCGACGGGTAGGTGGCGAGTTGCAGCCATGCCTCGCGCCAGTCTCGTGGCGCTGGCAACTCGGCCGCCGGTCGGTGCACCATCCAGTCGCGAAGGTCGCGGCTCAAGGCGTCGACTGACGGATTCACGACCGCCTTTCGCAGGGCCATCCGGGCCGCGTCGACAGCGGCATGCGACGAGTCGGAGATCGTGAGATCCTTGATGGAGCCGTCGGGCTCCCGCGCGGCCAGCCGCACAGTGCGCGTAGACGGTGGAGCGGTGAGCGCGTCGTCGGCGTCCGAGTTGCGCTGCTCCGCGGCACGTCGAAGCTCGAACTGCGCGCGACGGGAATTCAGGGGCGGCAGCCAGAGCCGCTGCAATGCCGAGTCGGCCATGCGCGCGACCTCGCCCGAGAGCGCCGAAAGCTCCGGCGCCGAGACGATGTCCAGGCGCACGGCGTGCGTGGTGTCGGAGTTGGCCGAGTCGACCGCGTGACGGAACTCCTTCAGCCGTGCAGCGGCGCGCGCGCTGCGCGCGGCCCAGTAGTCGCGCAGGGCGTCATACTGGGTGGGGCGCTGTGCGCCGAGGGCTGGCGAGAGCGCCCCCATCAGCGCGATCGCCGCCGCGATCGCGAACGCGAAGCGACGCCGACGATCAGACATCGACGAGCGACCACTGCCCGAAGAAGAACGACAGCGGCGACCGACTGGCGAGCAGCAGGTTGAACAACGGCGAGTAACCGCTGTCTGAGGCCGACTGGTAGGCGAGATCAAGGATGACGACCGCGAACAGGGCAAGGAGACCCCAGCCGCTCGACTTCTTGCTGCCCGACGCGATGGCGAAGAAGAGGGAAAACGCGACGATCGTCGAGGCGCAGAATCGCACCACGAGTGAAAGGGGATACGAGTGCAGGCCCGGCGGCAGCTCGATGGCGGCCGCGACGATCGTCGCCGACAGCGCGAAGCCGGCCAGGGCTGGCACGACCAGCAGCAATGCCGCCGCGAGCCGCACCAGCGCGTAATGCCAGCGTGGGATCGGGAGGGTCAGGGCATAGACGTGCCCACCGAGATGATCCGACTGCCAGGCGCTGACGGCAACGGATATCCCGATGAAGCCCGCCAGCATGGGAAACGCGGGGGAGATGCTCGACGCGGCGGAGAGCACGAGCATGGAATCGGCCGCGAGCCCCTGACCGAGGAGCACGCGCACCGAGAGCACCGGCAGCGCCGCCGCGATCGCGGTCAGGGCGATCAGCATGGGTCCGATGCGGCGCAGCTGTTCACGCAGGACGACCCAGAGCATCAGCGCACGCTCCCGCGGGTGCGCGACACGCGCCCCGCGCGCAAGAGTTCCACGAATCCTTCCTCGAGGTCGAGGTCCATCACCTCGTGCACGGTCGCACCGATGCCGTCGAAATACTGGGCCATCGGCGCCTGCCAGCCGCGTACCAGCCACCGCTCGTCGCGGTGCGACGTGTCGCGTTCCACGAGCACGAACGGCATTTCCGGCAGCATCGCCGGCGCGTTCTCCAGCCGGATGCGCTTGATGCCGCTCTTGAACGAGTGCATCGGCATCTCGGCGATCAGGCTTCCCCGGTCCATCACGCCCACCCAGTCGCACATGCGCTCGAGCTCGTGCACGAGGTGGCTGGACACGAGCACACTCGCGCCGTCGCGGGCGACGAAATCGAGGAGCGCCGTGAGCACGTCGCGTCGCACCACCGGGTCGAGGCCGTCGGTGGGCTCGTCGAGCACCAGCAGGTCGGGGCGCTGGGCGAGCGCCAGCAGCATCAGCAGCTTGCCCGTCTCGCCCTTTGACAACCTGGCGATTCGTTGCGACGGGTCGAGCAGGAACTGGTCCTGCAGCTCACGCGCCATGTCGGCGTCCCAGCGCACGTGGAAGGCGGCGTGAAAACGCATCGCCTCGTCCACCGTCAGGTGCTTGTACAAGTGCGGCCGCTCGGGCACGAACCCCACCTGCGCCAGCATCGCCGGCGATTCCCTGGGGACGTCACGGCCGAGCACGGTGATGGTGCCGCGCAACGGGCGCAGCAATCCCATGACGAGCCGGATGGTCGTCGTCTTGCCGGCCCCGTTGGCGCCGAGGAAGCCATAGATGGCGCCGCGCGGCACCGTGAGGTCGAGGTCGCGAATCTCGAACGTCTTGCCGGCCCGGTAGCCGAGACCGCGGACTTCGATGGCCGCGCTCATTTGTCGTCTCCGGGAAACTCGTCGTCAAAGGCCGCGCGAAGGTCGTGGGCGCTCAGGCCGAGTGCGGCGGCGCGCCCGAGGAGTTCGCGCACGAGGCGCCGTGACTCGGAGCGTCGCTCGCTGGCGCGGCGCTCCGGCGCGACGCTGCGGACATAGGTGCCCGATCCCTGTCGCATGTCGATCATGCCCTCGGCTTCGAGTTCCCGGTACGCCTGCACCACCGTGGCGGGGTTGACCCGCAGCGAACTGCTGAGCTGCCGCACCGAGGGCAGGCCGTCGCCGGAGACCAGCTCGCCGGCGGCGACCGCCACCCGGACTCGGGCGGCGATCTGGGCGTAGATGGGGGTGGAACTGCGGGGGTCGATGTGTTCGAACACAGGAGTAAGTGTAGTAGTGTAGTGATACACTACGTGTGTTCGGGGATTCTGTCAATAGGCTTCCTTCTACTGCACACCACGGAAGCACGGAAGACACGGAAATCGCACGGATGAACGGCAACCACTTTGAAGGGGGCCTGGCGAACGGTCCTGTCTCGCCAAGCCCCCTTCAAAGTGGTGGCCGTTTCCGTGCAACCTCCGAGTCTCCGTGCTTCCGTAGGTAGGCAGTAACACTGGCCTAATGTCGAATCCGCTTCAGGTCCCTCGTCAACTCCGCCCGGAAATCCGGATGCGCAATGGAGATCAGCGCCGCCCCCCGCTCGCGCAACGTCGCGCCATGCAGGTTCACCGCGCCGTACTCGGTCACCACCCAGTGCACGTGGCCGCGCGTGGTGACCACGCCCGCGCCCGCGGCGAGTTCAGTGACGATGCGCGAGATGGTGCCGCCCCTCCCGGTGGACGGGAGGGCGATGATCGCCTTGCCGCCGCGCGAGAGGGCGGCGCCGCGAATGAAGTCCATCTGCCCGCCGATGCCCGAGTAGATGCGATGCCCGAACGAGTCGGCCACCACCTGGCCCGTGAGGTCCACCTCGATGGCCGAGTTGATGGCCACCACGCGCGGGTTGCGCCGGATGATCGCCGTGTCGTTGGTGCGGTCGCAGGGGTGAAACTCGACCGCCAGATTGTCGTGCACGAAGTCGAACAGCCGCCTGGAGCCGATCACGAAGCTCGTCGTCGTGCGTCCGGCGTGCACCTGCTTGTACTTGTTGGTGATCACGCCGCCCTCGACCAGGTCGATGAGGCGGTCGGAGAACATCTCGGTGTGCACGCCGAGGTCGTGCTTGTTGCCGAGACGCGAGAGCACCGCGTCGGGAATGGCGCCGATCCCCATCTGCAGGGTGGAGCGGTCCTCGATGAGCCCGGCCACGATTTCGCCGATACGTGCTTCGACGGCATTTTCCGGGCCTGTGATGTGCTCGTGCAGGGCACGGTCAGTCTGGATGAAAGCGTCGATACGGTCGAACGGAAGGGCGGTGTTGCCGTGCGTGCGCGGCATCTGCTGGTTGATTTCGGCCACGATGAAGCGCGCGCTGTCGACGGCGGCGCGCGCGGCGTCCACTGACGTGCCGAGCGAGCAGAGGCCGTGGGCGTCGGGGGGCGACAACTGCACGATGGCGACGTCGAGCGCCACGCGCCCCGACGTGAACAGCGCCGGAATGTCCGAGAGGAAGATCGGCACGAAGTCGGCGCGCCCGTCCTCGATGGGAGCGCGCAGATTCGGGCCGGTGAAGAGGGAAATCGAGTGGAAGCGCTTGGCCCGGCCTCGCTCCGTCCAGGGGGCATCGCCGGAGAGGTGCAGGTGGTAGAGGTGGACGTTCTCGAGGTCATTGCGCTTGGCAAGGGCTTCGAGGAGTGGTGTGGGCGTGGCGCTCGTGCCCTGGACGAAGACCCGATTTCCGCTGTGCACGAGGGCGACGGCGTCGGCGGGAGAGACGGCGCGGGTGCGCCAGTCGG
>ERZ1292633.1809-Hain-H41-02um-R1-1809-length-22606-cov-5_pt1 | contig 22606 bp, 2 predicted proteins | sample MGYA00564406_ERZ1292633 | MGnify/ENA primary metagenome ERZ1292633 (study PRJEB36523, sample SAMEA6512639) | groundwater metagenome | collected 2019-01-08 | study: AquaDiva: Metagenomics assemblies of 32 groundwater samples
AAGCCTCGACGACACGCTGCAAGGCGGGGACGGAGCTCTCGAATACGGCGACCGTTCCCTGCTTCGATTCCTCCGCACCGCCGCCTGCTGTTGCCGGTCCGCCGGATGCGATGATCCCTTCGGTGCCGCTGACGTGCAGCCGTTGCGATGCCAACATCTCCGACCTTCCCGGCACGCTATCGTCGGCGACTCGCACGTTGACTTCACGGAAGGTGTCTCGCGTGAGATCGGCGATGGCCAAGGATGACCCCACGCCAGGAAGGAACACCTGTCGTGTGAGGGCATTAAAACTCGGAACTGTCGGTAACGACGATGAGGACGACGGCCTATCCGATCCGGCGGCCATTCCGGGTGACGCGACGGCGTGCCGCTGCGGCCCGACGGTCATGACCGACGACACGGTGCTGCCTCCTGCTGCCGCCAGGTGAGCCGATTGCGCCGCGGAGGTCGTCGATGCCACAACCAGCACCGACGCGGTTTTCGCTTGTGTTGACGCCACAACTGCAGTCACACACGTCGAGCCGAGAGGGGCTTGGCCCGCGCGGGAAGACGCCGATGCCGTGGGCTGGAAGGCGGCGGGGGTGGCAAGGACGTGCAACTGCGAGGCCGTGTCGGAAGTGGGCAACCATTCCGTGGGTGAACCGGCGGTACTCCCCGTTGTCGAATCCTCTCGTTTTTGCCGCCACGCTACTGGACGTGAGGAGAGCACTACCTTGTTGCTGCCATCGTCACGAGTCGTTGTCGACGAAGTGCTGCTGCTGCTCGCCACCCCCGCCGTGACGATGAAGTGGAACACGTGGTGAGGTTGGGCGCTCCTCGCGGCAGCAGCAAGCGCGATGGCCGACCGAATGCCGCCCCCCTCCGATGGCGGGGCAGCTAAAGGTCCGAGAAACACGGAGGGTTGATAGCCCAACGTCAGCTGCACAGCCCATTCGGTACCATCCGCCGATTCGTGACCGCCATCAACGGCCACTGGGCGGGTGGAGCGGAACTCCAGCATCTCCGCGAATCGGTCGGCAACGGTAAAAATAACAGACTGCGGAATGGCGCAGGCGACGACGCCTTTCGTTTGGGCCGAGGCGGGTGCGGCTATTCCTTGACCGCTGGTGAGGACATCGCACAGGCTGGTGACGGGGACGGCGAATGCCGCAGACGATGTCGTGTCCCGAACCTCATGTCCCGGAGAGGTATCTGTCTGCATCATGAGGCCCGTGAAGATACCGTGTTCGACGGCGACGTGTCGTAAGCGCCCACCCGCAAGGCATCCCCCCACCTCGGCTTGCAGCACGCCGCGACCCAACAACGTCGGGTCGAGCGATTCCAAAGCTCCTCGGCGGTTGTGACCCACCATCATCGTCAATGAGACGGGATTGATGGCGAACAAGGAGCCGGACGGACTATGCACGAGCAACACGACGTTGGGAGGGGCAGAGGCGCCGCCGGGGCCCCCTGAGGCTCCCATGTCTGTCGTTATCGGATGAACCGACCACTCATCGTCGTCGTTGGCACCGCCGCCTCCAGACAGACGATAGAATCGCCCTTCTCCGAAGCGCAAACTTGTCCCAGAATGCTGTCGGTGAAGCTCATGTTCAAACACACCCGGCATGCGCGTGCCGAAGACGGCAAGCGCCCATTCCACCCGGCGCGCGTCGGGCACCGAAGAACGTCGGACCCCTGATGGCTCGCGGGACACGAGCGCGACACCAAGCCCACAAGCATCGAGGCTCACAAGGCTGCGGACGGTGACCGTCATGGCGTCACCTCTGTCTGTGCTACTCCGAAGCACCAGAGCCGGCTCCGTCGACGTCCAGACATCCGACACTGCCTTCTGCAGCTGCAGCCCAACTTTTACTTCGCGAATCGTCGATGGAAACGTCGTCGGGATGTCAAATGGGCGCACGTCACTGCCTGCCTGTAACCATGCGGTCGACGTGGCGCCGATCGCGACACGAGAACGGAACACGAACGGTAGGGCTCTGATGGGGATATGGCCTGCCGCCGCGGCGGAATCCGCCACAGTCACCGGCGACCCCATAGACAACGTGCCCTCCTCTCCACCCGCGGCGGCTACATCACAGTCCTTCCAAGCCAGCGGTACCTCAGTGGCCAGCGAAGCGGAAGCGGACGCAGGAAGCGAACCCAATTTCGAGAGATGTTCCGCCGCCAGGCTCTTCACAATGTTCAGTGTTGCGGGTGAGGCGGAGTCAAACTCGAACACATTTGCCAACGCTGCGTGCGGCCCGTCCTGTGGGAAGCGGTCAATGTGCCTCAGCGCGCCGATGAGTTCTCGAAGGGAGAAGGGATAATTGATGCGGCCCTCTTCGTATTCAGACATGAGAGCCGCGAAGAGGTCGACGAAAACGTGCACGACCGCCAACGGCGTGTTGGGCACCAACGGCTTTAAGAGTTGGACCTGAGACGCTGCAGTGGGGTTCTTTAGCACGATCGTCGCGAAGACGTCCCCGCAGTCGCGGAAGAAATCGTTCCCATGAAACGGGAACCCCGGTGGATTGGCGAGAACGATTAAGCGGAAGTCTGGATGCACGGAAATGATTCTGCTGCTGCCGAGAAGGGGTTGCCCGGGCGTCTGGTTGTTGCTCCCGCTAACGGCGTGATTCGATGCCTTGGCAGCTTCCTCTTCCCCTTCTTCTTTGTTTCGGCGTTCACTTGGCCACCGAGTCGGATTCACGATTCGGCGTCCATCCGGCAACAGCATCATACCATCGTCCAACAGCGACTTCAGGGCGTGGACGACCTCCACCGGCGCCTTGTCAACTTCGTCCAGCAACAGGACGTGGCCATCACGCACGGCGTGAATCAACGGGCTATCGATCCACTCCAAGCGGCCGCCCACCACCGATGGCGTCGTGGCAAGGGACGCCACCGTAGAGTCACGGTGCAACTGAATGTACTGGCGAGGCAGCGAGGCCACGTGCAACATGTAGTCGACGATCTTATTCTTCCCCACGCCCTGGTTGCCCACGAGCAAGACGGCCTGGTTCAAGGCAAGCAACTGCCGAGCGATGGCACCAATCGCGGAGAGCTGTGCGCCGTTCGGGTGGAAGCGACCGATGTGCGGCACTAAGGCCAGCGTCTCAAACGGCACCCCATTGGGCCCGATGCGCCGGAGGGACACCGTCCGGGCAACGTCCGAGAGATCGTAGCCGTCGCAAACGCCAAGATCACCGCCCGTGGTCCTTATATTCAATCGCTGCGGGGCTCCGAGACCGATCACGACCTCCTGGCTTCCGTCCTGGCAGCGGCGAATGCCGAAGCACGGGTCCGAAAAGGGAGAAGAGACGGCGGCAGTGGCACCTGGAGCCGCGCCACTTTTACTCAAATATTGCTTGACCGCTTGAAAAGCACCCCCACGAGGGATCGCGACGCCTCCTGCGTCACTTCGGCCGCCGACAATCGCCCCGTACGCATTCGTGACCCCGTGCGCGACGGACGCCAAGGTAGACAAGATGACGGGCCGCTGCGCCATCTTCATTTGGCTACCAAGGTCGAGTAAAAGGGCACTCCGGAGGGTGGACTCCAGCATGTCGGGGAATACCGCACAGGTGGATACGATGCGGCACAAGGCGCGCAACGTCAGAGCAGGCACATTAGGGTCAGCTCGCCGCCAACTTTGACTGTCGGCGAAAATGCGACCTAGAGCTGGAACGACGTCGGAGGCCAACAACGAGGCAGCGTGGACGGCCGACCAACCTTTGCCGTCGGTGGCACCGACCGCGGCCGCGCCTCCTGGCAGTAAAATTTTCGTGGCCACGGCCCGTTCGATCGTCGCATGCCCGACGGATAAGAGCATCGCGGTCAGTGAGGCGGCGGACATGTCGTCTAAACTGGGCGCCACGTGGACATCGAAGCAAGAGGTGAGGTGCGGTTCGAACCACGACAGAGTGCCGCCGCTCCCGCCTCTTGCGGCGGTCTTCGGCGTCCCGTCGCGGGTCGTCGCCATCGTCGATATCGATCCCGGTGACGCAGCCAACGTGCCAGCTGGGGGGAGCGCAAATGGAATTCGTGCGACGGCGATGCAGCGAAACCCCTCGTGAATGCGGCGAACCCGTGTCAACTCAAAAACGTCCGAATCCGAAAAGGGTCGACCATGACGCTGCTTCAGCTGGCGACTCAAATCGTCGAAATCAGAGCTGTTGCGGAGCATCGAACCATCTGGAAGGGTCGCGCAGCCATCACACAGCAATTCTTGAACGAGTCGCAGCGCACCGGCCGGCAGGGCGTCCACACCATCCAAGACGACGGCATTGCCCGTCACGGCGGCTTCGATGAGAGGGCTGTCGCGCCAGCTGCTAGTCCGGCCGCCGTCCTTCTCCATTGTGCGGACGGCGAACAAATCTCGGCTCGTGAACTCGCCGTCGAGCTGAAACACGAGCGGTTTGCGATAACAGAATAACTCCAACAATTGGTGGATGAGGGTCGACTTGCCGCATCCCGCGGTACCTAGCAACAACACATGGCGAGCCAGAGCGAGCGACTGCGCGAGCTCATCCAGGAGCCGTTTGTGCATCGGTGTTGGCGGTGGTACGATGCCAGAACGCGCTGCCGCCTTCACCCGCCCTCCTCCAGCTGCACCCTCCAGGATCAATGGCCGCCCCCCGAGCCAAGCCGTCAACTTTACACCATTGGTGAATCGTACCCACCCCTTCCGAGGGCCATCATCAGGAATCGTCAGCGTCGTTGCGTTCCCGTCGGCAATTGCCGATGATGCGGCGCCTTGTTCGTCTGTTGGGAGCAACGACTGACAATCAACGACGGCGTGCCATGATTCGCGCTCGGGTGCGGCGTCATCGGCCAGTGCTCGGAGTTCGTCCCGCGCCCGGGGAAATCCCGCCCGTAAGAGCACTTGCTCTTCGAAAAATGTCAATCGCCTAAGAACCACAGGGTTGATGACAAACGTTGGCGGACGCGACGCCGAGGCGGATCCGTGCGGCCCCGTCTTGGCCCGGAGCTGCGATGAAGCCGTGAAAATGGAACTTCCTGGCGCTTTCCGACTGGCCAAGACACGCCACGGAAAGGCACGATGCAGTAGGGACATTTGACACTCGTTTGGAAAGGATGTCAACGCTTTCAGGCATGTGGCGAGTTCCCACGGCCCCGGGAGCGGAAAGGCGCGCCCCTCATCCGTGGTGGGATCGATGGCGCGTATGGCCTCGAACATGCGGGCACAAGGTTCCGCGAGGCGGCCTGGTGGGCGAGTGGGCGTGATCGTCGTTTCCGAACTGCGAGCAGAGGCGGCCTCCGCTCGCGAAAGCAGGGCCCAGACCGCGTGGTTCGACAGCGGTGGAAGTGCGAGGCATTGGAACCGCGAACGCAACGGCGGGTCCAGCGGATTGCCAGGGTGCTTCGGCACGGGGGCGGCGATAGCGATCACCCTGAAGAACTCCGACACGCGATACACGCCCGCATCGTTGAGCATCTTGATTGCCGACGCCGAGGGGGAGCGTTCCTGGCTCGGGGTGGTGTCATAATTCTCCGAGTGGTGCTGACGGACGACCCGGTCGAAGCGATCGGGATGCATTAACGACGTGCCATTGTCAAGAGTGAGCTCACGGTTTTCGAGTAAGTTATTCAACACGGGGAGCACGTTCCGCTCCGCACGCTCGAGGCCCTCCATAATCAGCAGCCTCCCCTCAATCGCCGCCGTCACGGCGGCCTGATTCGCGTAGGTCACCGATCCCGCCGCCAGCTCCTTTCGTTGTTTGATGTCTGAGCTCGTCGTATCACGGTGGATGCAAATCACAACTGTCTCGCGCTTCGTCAAAAACGCGTAGTATTTCGCAAGCCAGCGCGCGTAGGGGCCGGGGTCGGATAGCAGGCACATGTCTTGCCCGAGGTGATCCTTCTGTGCCATCCAGCGCAGATGCCGAATCACCTCGGATCCGGCACCGTCGATGAGGTTCACGCACGCGGCGACCGGCGCGGGGACTAACTCGACACGCAGAAATTCGTCCTCGAAGAGCGTGACTTCCACGTCACCGATTTTACATGTTCCGGTTGGCAAGCGGCGGCCGGTTTGCCGGAAATGGTCACGGCCATGATCTATTGCCGATGCCATTGTGTTTGAGGACGCTCGGCTCGTCACGTCCGGCGGCATTCCTCCCTCGCGAGGAGTGGCCATGGTGCCGCTCGTAGTCGTTGATGAGCCCGCTTGCCGCAGCGTTCCACATACACGCCCCGACGTGGCGCCATGGAAGGTAAGTAGCCGCAACGATCCAGCTTCATGCCGCCGAAGGGTTACGGACTCGAATGCGTTCCGGCCGCACGTGTGACTCGCGGTGCGGCGCGACGCGGTGGCGTTGATGAATGCGCTTTTGGCGATGAGAAGGTTTCCAGAGCGCCAACCGACCGACGGTGTCGTGGGGGCAGCGGAACGGCCAACTCGCATGCTTCGGGCTATACGGGAAAAAGTGAGTGAGCTTTCTGCAGTGCGCGTTCATATGCAACAAACATCGTCGAAACAATACTGTGGGTCGTCACGGCATGCCTCCGCTGTGGCTTTTCGACCCGCTCCCCACCTGGCTACCAATATCGTCGATGCTTCTGCGGAAAAAAGACCCTCCTCCACATTGTGGTGGCTGCAATCAGCTTTGCTTGTTCACAGGTCATCGTCGTCGATGCCACTCGGCGCGCCTCGTCGCCAAGGCGAGGTCGGCGGCAACGTGCTGTCGCGCAGTCGCAGGGCATCCATGGCGCTCTTCATTTCGAGCATGGATGCCATTCGAATTAACCTGTCAACGTTGACGTCCTGATCCGACGCCGCCGACCGTTCGAGCGTGGTGTTGGCGCTGTCCACACGCTGCCGCGACCTATCTGCTGAGGCGTTTGCGGCCGCCTCGTGAGCACCGCTTGTGGTGGGTAGGCGGCGGGTGGTTCGGTGATATTGTGTATCCTCGGCATTGATCCCTCCGCGACCGGATGCGCTGCCTAGCAACGGGTGAGCCTTTTGCATGCTGACCACCGGCGCGAAAACAGGTACAAAGCGCACATTGCCGTACGACTCGAACGTGGACGTCACGTCACCGGGTGTTCCCGGCGATTTTATTTCGTTCATGTCACGTCCTTGAATCTGACGTCGCCGCGGTGATGGGTCGGCAGCGGGTGTTGCAACCGAGGCACGATAAGCGGCGGTGCCTGCCTCCATTCTTTTGATGGTCGCCCTGGGCGCAAGAAACGACGGCCGCAACGGCGGAGAGGCACTGACATCGAATTCAGCGACGCCTTGCCGCTCCACAATGTCGCTGACACGCTGCGGCGCCGTCGCCATATTCGTAGAGTCCGTCGGCGAATCAGAGGGGAAGCCATCCATTGCCAATGACGGTCGAGCCGGCGTGGAAAAGGAAGCGGCTTCGTCGATTTCCCCTCCAACTGGTCGTTGTGGATTGCGCAGGAAATGGGACCTTGGGGGTCGCTGGCTGACGGTGAAACGATCACCAAACTTCTCGGTTGTGTCAAGATAGTGAATAGTTGGAACGTCGTTTTCGTGCGCAAGGCTGCGCCAGTGTTCTCTCGCCGCGGTCAACTCCGCCTGTGTCGGCGGCGTCCAGCTCAACGTATCGGCAGCGGATAGCGCCGCTCGGTCGCCACCAGGTGATTCCGACGCATCGACCCCTCGTGCGACGCGGCCTTGATGGCGCGCTCGCCAGCTGGCGAGAGGTGACGCTGGGTGGTGGTCGTCGTTGATCGCGGTTGGTAGGCTCACGTCGACGACGCTCGCATTGGGACGAGGAGTGGCGAGTACCGAATCCGGAGGACCCCCATCCCCTGTTTTGGTACGCAGCCCTGGAGGCAGCGTCACGAGACCGAACGAGGAAGGAACACGAGTCAGAGGCGGCCGCTTCTGCCCCTCGATCCACAATCCAACGGGCGATCCGGCGCCACCTCTGGATTCCGGCGTCGCCGCGGTGACTGGCTTCACGAGCACGGACGTCGTCGCCACTTGTCCATTGGTTTGGTTGCGATTGCGGGTTGCCGGTTGAGCACTGGGGCCGAGGTTCAACGCCTTACGATCGCTTTCCAGGACGCGGTCATTGGCCGCGTCGCGCGCCGCCAGCTGTTTCATGGCCGACTTCACATCTTTTCGAGAGGCGGCAGCGTCTGTGAACCGGAAGAAATTGGCGGAGAGTGAAGCCAACGCGGATTCGTTGTGAGACTCGAGGATGTCTTCCATGCTTGGTTGGGGAATGGGCAACTCTGGCGGCTTCCCCGTCAGTTTTGACCAGATCAGCATCGCGATGGACGGGACGACGCCGCAACAGATGACCACCGCCGCGAGCGCGCGGCAGTGAGATGCCATTAATTTGAATTGCACAAAGTAGCCCCCTTGCGAAACTTCGGTACCGTCGCTTGACGAGGTACGGGACAGCGACACCACATCAAACACGAGTCCGACCGCAAGGCACGCCGGAGCCGCGATGGAAACGATGTTGTGAACTCGGCGTCGGAAAGGCCGATAGTACGCCAATGACATGGCGTAAAACGCGTCGACGACGATCTGGGCCGATGTCACCGCCACACAGGTGCCATTCCCCGTAGGACGTACTCCTAGAATGAAGGACTTGAAGCAGAGCACGACGGCCGAAAGGAGCAACGTGCTGCGGCAGTTCATGCGGACGTCGTTAATGGACCATCCATAGCGACTGAGAAACGTCTTTTCGGGGTCCGTATCCACCCACATGCCACTCGCGTAGAATAGTGTCGCAAAACTGGAGACGTCGCCGTCGCCGATGAAGGAGGTCGGGTCTTTGGCATTCCTGTCCTCGGCGACCTCCGCGGCGTGCTCGGCGGCCGCTTGCAACCAGGCGATTTCAGGATCCGTGAAATCGGTTTGGTTGGTGGTGCTCTGCCGTTCTTCGCTTCCCTCCCTTGTGCGGAAAGCAGGTCGCGCTGGGCCATTTCCGCCTTCACTGCGACGTTCGAGCGCCGGTGTCGCGGCCGTCGAGTCACAAGAGTTCCGGTCACTGGCAATTCGAACCGTCGCGCTGTCTCCTAGGGCTACGCTGCGACCGGCGTCACTCTTGGTTTCATAACTTCTTGCCGTTGACCGCTCCAGTAGTCGCACGGATCGCACCTCGGATGGCGTGGGAGATGCTTCGCTTTGCCTAGGAGACAAAGGCAGTGTTTGCTTCTTTCGAAGCCGCACCAGGCGCTGTTTCCTCGTCCGGAGTGTGCCACCTTGCTTCACCAGATCTTGATGGCGCGTATGCGTGGCACGGAAAATGCCATCGTCCCGAAGATCCTCCTCATCGTGCCCAAACAACGGACTAGGGATCCACTTGACCGGCGCCGATCCCGACCCCGCTGGGGCAAGAATCGCAAATGTCCCCAGTCCCACACCGACCAGAAACAGGCTTCCCAGCAGACGATACCCCCAGGCAGCGACGGCATCGACACCGTACAGTAGGATCGTCGCCGAGCCGGAGACGATCCCAGGGCTCAAAAGCAGTAGGAAGGGTAAAAACAGCTTCGGGCAATGCATCATCGCCATTGCAAACGGTGGCGATCGTCCTTTCAGGACAGTGTGATGGAGATAGACGACCCACGCGATAGACAGCAGAGCGCACAGAATCGTCGCGTTGCACACCGCCGCGCCCAGAAAATAACGAAACGGAAAGATGCTGATGGGCACTTGGAGTGGATGCAGTGAAAACGGAATGGGGGCAGCCTCGAGGCTGCAATCGGCCTCCATATCGATGTTCATCAGCTGTAGGTCGACGAGGTAGCTGAGATCTCCACCAAGCAGTGCGCCAATGACCACAACTCCGAGCGTCGTATACCGTGCGACGCGGCGAGAAAAACATGAAAAGTCACACTCCCGCTTCGGCACAACGCGAATGCGCAATGGGAATCCATTGGGTTTCAACCCGCTGGCAAATGCGAGAGCCGGGTGAATCGGCAGCGTCCAAAGATACGGAATGGGCGCTGCGTCCGTTGCCACCGTGGACGTGATCAGTGTCGGGAGAAGAGCCGTCGTACGATCGTTAGACGTCTCCGCAGCACTTGGCGACCCAGTCACGAGAGATGTGGACGTATCCCTAGCAATTTTTATCTTAGCCGCGGCCGCCGCCGTCATCTGCGTCAGTTGCGCCGCCGCCGAAACGGCGTCCGTAGCGCCGACGATCACTTGCAGCCCCGCTCCGTCCGTGGTTGGGATGGTGAAAAAGGTCGCCTGCACGCGCTGGCCGAACTGATCGACCGCGTCGCCTAACGCCGAGGAGGAGGCCCCGTTGATCCCACCTCCTCCGGTGGGCTGTTCGCCAGGAATCGACCAGCCTTCCGCCATCGGGGGATTGGCAAGAAGCGCCGCTTGTTCGTCCGGGATGCTATTCACGTCGATAATGATATCCTCGTCGTTGTAGATGATGAAATTGGGCCACGGTCCCAGGGTCAGCTCGATGCTGTGCATCACGTCGCCCACGGGCGATCGTTCCAGCACCTGGGCGTACGACGCCGAGGAGGAGGACGCAGCAGTGGCCGAGGGGGCTGCCTCAGTGGCCGTGGCGGCATCGCCGGCGACCGGATTCGGCGGCGTGGCGGAGGGACTAGCCGTGTCGTTCACATCGTCCTGATGTGCCAACGCGGGTGCCGTTGACCAATGGAACAGGTTTCGGCGATCGATTGGATTTTCGAACAACCTGCCGATGCCGACGCCCCAGTTCGCCTCCCAAAGTGATGACCACATCTGAAAGGACCGGAACATAGGCGAAGTGGCGTTGAGGATCGATCGAACCCACGGGGCGCGAAAACCGTCGCCATTCTCCAAAATGATGATCAACCGTGCGCTTCCTAGACGAAGCTCCTCCTCGGTGAACACAAAATCAGGCGCGGAAGGTACAACGAGACGAACGCGACCCCGCCGGCGCAAGGGGGGCAACGGGATCGACATTGACGGTGACGACGTCGTGGATCGCGACCCGGCCGACTTGGAAACCGACAAGGATTGCGATGGGCGAGATCGACTTTCTGTGGATGATGCGGACCTCACAAGCGACCTCGTATTTTTGTCGGACGGCGTAGCGGTCATGGCCCCTTCTCCGAGATCGTCCCTGAACCATGACGATGGCGTGACGGACGGCGACGCCCTCGTACGGGTGGCCGTTCCACGTCGCTCACAAACGAAATACGCCAACGCAGTGGAACAGTCTTCGCTCCGAAGAACAATTGTCTCGGCCATCGACCCGTCTGCGAGTGACGGGGAGCGACGAGTGGCCGCCGTCGATGCCAGCATCAGGCATCGTTCCGCTTGCGGGGTACCAACGACCGTGACTCGACTAGAGGACGCCGTGACGGCATACTGCGCAGCGGATGGTGAAGTGCCGTCGGTCCACTGAAGGCCCCGGGCGGCATCGCCCGAGACGAACCCCGCTTTGGCGCCAACCCACACGTTTTGGTGAAGAACGAGATCATGCAAGTCGAGCAAGGCGTAATAGTGGCTGATCACGGCGATGGACAGCCCCTGACGTCCACACTCCGCGGCCGCATCGCGGTACGTTGCCGCGACGCCTCCCAGGGCGCGCAGCTGCTGCGCAACGGCAAGCTGTCGCACTGTCATCTGGCTCGACGGCACGGAGAGTCCCCAGCCTGGCAGTCGAACGCACATTGGCCTCGCGGCGATCGCGGACAGAGCCGTGAACGTCAGCCAGGGTCGTCCCATTGACGCAAGAGGTTTAAACGGCGCGGGACACAGAAACGCTTCGACGCTACGACTGCGACATACGACCGCGCGGAACAGCGCGACCGACTCACAGCGCTGCTGCGTTAGCGGCAACGTTTGCAAGCGCAACACCGACGACACAGGCAGTGACACGTACTGCAACGCCTCGCGGCCAGCGCCGCCGTCTCCGAGCTGAGAATGGAGCTCCGACTGAGCAGCCTTGGCGGACAGCTCGGCCAAACTAAGTGCGCGTTGGGCATTCAGGTTGCTAGGCAAAGAACTCAGAACGCAGGATGGCGCTTCGCCGTCACCGTAAAGCACTGTGGAGTAGATTCGGCCCAACTTCGCCGCGACCGCGGTGGAAACGGCCGGTGTGGTGGCATCCGTGAACACCAGCACCTTGACCTTTGCGGTGGCTTCGTCGACGCCCGCAGTCGAATAAGCGGTTGTCCGGTCCTCGGGAAGTCGAAGGTCTGCGGCTCCTCCCGTTTCCACCGCATCAGACGATGATGCGCACGTTTCGGGTACGTTCCGATCGAGCGCAAAGCAAACATGGGCGAGTTCAAAAGACGAAGGAATTTCGGTGCCAAAGTCGACGACGGAAGGGACGGTCATGAGCATGAATCCTGAGATGTCGTCGTTGCCTGCACCGTCGCCGTTGACCATTGTCGCGTCGGCATCGCCCCCAACCGTGATCTCTGTCGGTAAGCCGGGATATGGGCGACGACTGCTGTCGCCGGCGGGGCTTGTGCCTCTTGCCACGCACTCGCCCAAATGCATCGGCATGTCGACCGCCGTGGCGGCATCGAACGACGACTCGTTCGTCGTTGCAGCCATACTACCGTCGACGATGCCACGCAGCGAATCATCCGACACGACGATGTCGATGGGCAACGACTCCCGTACGATGACGGAACTGTCGTCGGGCGCCGCCCGGAGCTCGGGTGAATCCTGGAACACGGGTGGAAACAGCGTGACGAGCACTCCTACAGGTGACAGCGTTGTTGATCCTTGACTGAAGAACCGCCCTGATGCGGCGTCCCGGTGAGAAAAGTAGTAGTCCAACCGCGTAACGTTCACTCCCGGGTCACAGGACGCTGACGCGATAAAGGGATAGTTCCGTTGTGCGAGGAGCTCAGTCACCTCCGCGGAGGACTGTGGTCCGCGCCGAACGTTTACGCGTGACCGAGTTTGCAAGTCACGCACTGCGTTGCGAGCCGCGGTGCTTGATGTCGCGATCGTCACTCGGAGAGGACCGAGATGAGGACTAATCGGCGCGGCAGACGGCGTCACCCATTTGGTGACAGTGACCGGTGAATTCGTGCCGGCGCCCTGTTGGGCAGCTCCTGGCCAACGTGTGAATTCGGCAAGTTTTGTGCATCTCGGCCGCACACAGACCACGGAGAGCAACGCGTTGCAATCGGCCCAGTTAAGACCTTCGCCGTCGAGAAACAGGCAGGCGGGTGCGGTCTGTGGTAGCGTCATGGTCATGAAGCGACGGGACAAGGGAACCACGGCCGCCCACTGAACGGCGGCGAACCTGCTGCTCTCAGGGGGGCTCGCCGATTCGAATGAATATTTCGCCGACGGGGACAAACGACGTAGAAGATTGCCCACCGAGGCATTCCGGCTGAAATAGGTGATACCTGTCCCTTTTGCGGTATTCGTCAACCCATCAGCGCCAAAAGCTAGATTGAATTCAAACGCCGACAGCGAACGACGTTGTGGCGCCGGCGGTAGCGATGACCAAGCGGCGATCGTGCTGGCATTGGCGAAGAGGGTCGCGTTGTAGGGCGGCACCAAGTTCAACTCCGACCAGACGGACGTCGCGATGGGCAACGTACGTAACCATCGAGTCGAGTTTGCCACGGCGTCGCTCAGAGGACGCCCGTCAGTCCAGCGACGCGGCGCGAAAATCCCCGCGGCCGCAGGATTTGTCCCACCCGCCCCGGGCGGAGCCGAAGACGGGGCGCTGCCGCTTACCGTACCCGAGGTCGTCAATTCGGAACCGGGAACGGTCGCCATGGCACCCAACCAAAACGCTGCACTGCCACCGCTTTCGGTGCCCAAGAACTGGTTCCAATCTCCCACATGATCGGACAACCGAGTTCGCAGCAGCGACATATCTGAGACCGTGTTGAGCGAGGGGAGGTGAGCTCCATGCGCACGACAGGTGGCCTCTGCCGCGGCGAACGTCATCGCCGAACGAAACACGGGTAACGCACATCCGGCGGAAGAGACGCTGACCCAAGCGGCGGCGACGCACAGCCTCCTCGCGCTCGGAGTCAAGAGGGCGAGCGAGGCCTTGGAACCCCTGCAGGCGCCGAAGCTGTCGCCCTGCGCGCCGCTCGCGCCACCGTTAAAATCAGCGGTCGGTCTGCGACCCACACTGGCGGCGTCGTCCTCGCACGTCAAGCACACTCCATCGTAGCAACGCCTGAGGAAGCCGCAAACTGAGCCGTCAATCGCCGAGCTGCAGTCGCATTCGTCCACGATGACTGTTCCCGGTAGGCACGTCGGTGCGGACAGAGATGGGATGGTGGCACTCGCCTGCGCCGATCCCGCCGCCGTAGTCGGCCGCGATTCCGACACCAACATCAGCGTCAAGTTCCGCAAGGTCCATGGCACGCGCGACGTGATCGCATTGGGCTGCCGCCATCCAAGCGAGAGCGTGCCCGCGTTCTCACTGAGTTCCGGCCGCCACGTGAACAAGAGCCGTTGGTCGCTCGATGCGGTGGATGCCACGTTGAGCCCTGGAAGCAACCCTGTGGCAAAAGATTCATTGAAGAGGTCCCATTGCTGTTGGACAAGAAATGCCATGGCAACGTCATTCACAATGTTGAGTGGATCCGAGGTCAACGCGAATGAGGAAGGGATCGCCGGTTCCCCACTAACGGGCTCCGCAGCCGCCGCCGCGGCCCATGCCGCCGTGTCATTTAGGAAGACCTCCTCCTCGGTGAGGAACATCGGCCTGTGGATGACCGCGGCGACCCCGATGGGGTGCGGCCAGTAGCCGGAAATGGTGGCTGCGTCGTCACCATCCGCCGCGGCGGCAGCGCTGCTTTGACCACGTCGAGCGAGCCGTTCCGCATCCACGGTCGCGGAGGTCAGGTTGGTCTGCCTCGGTGCGAAGCAGTCCAACCGCTCCAAGGCCAAGGACAACACTCTCCGTCCCGCACCATCGCTGCGCGGGCTGTGAGGAGGCGACCAGTGCCGTCGAAGTTGTTGCAGCACCCTCTGGCTCGAAATGGAAATGGTTGTCCACCGATTCACGCACGGAATCTGGTCTCGGGAAGTCGTCGACGACGGCGTGATGTCCATCAAAGGAATAACCGCGTCTTCGGTGAACCGGCTGCCGCCGACGTTTGCCGCATCCAACGGAGACGTGGCAAGCTTCACGTGGGAAGACACCACAAGACTGATGGAAAGACAATAACAGTACTGCGGGGAGAAGAGATCTTCCAACTCGAACGCCGTTCGCGACAGCGAGACGGGAACCGTGGGTCCCAAGATAATGTCGGTCACTGTATGTTGGCCTGCTAGGACCGGATCGCGGAATAACGGTGAAGTGCTGAGCCTCGATGCTTGCTCGAGCAGGCTGTCGAAGGTGACAGTGGCCGTGCCAGCGACGGCTTCGGCCAACGTCGCGGTGCCGCCAAAGTATTGTGCGCGAGACAACGCGTCAGCGTCAGTGAACAGTTCCGACTCCGCCACCCCCACGTCTTCTCGGGCGAAGCGACCTCGGTCGATGTCAAGCGCGACGTCTAGTCGGCTGCTGTATGTGGCCAGGAGCGAAGAGGTGAGTAACGCGGTGGGCACGGGTCGCCACCTGACGTCGGCCGCGGTGACGGGTTCGCTTGCCGCTGCTCCTCCACCTGGAGTGGACGGCTCAGCGACGGCTTCACGCCAGCCGTCCAGTAGTGAAAGCTGCACCAGGGTGCGATACGTTGCCAGGGACATTGGAGCGGCGCTAGTGTCATCAGAGGGTATCGCATACAAGAAGGTGCTTCGGCGAGCAAGTGAAGGCGACGCGCCGACCTGACGGAGTGACCGCAAGCAAGTCCAAGGTCGCTCTAGGGCGTCGTATCCGACTAGTAGCGCGCTGTGCAGCAGTCCACCTGACATCGTGACCTGGTCTTGATTGGGTACGGAAAGCGGCGCCGCAACGTCGCTTGGAGGCCGCAACAGAGGGCCAGAAATGACGAAGTCAAAATGCACCGTAGTGGGTTCGCGGTATGGAGGGGACTGGAAGGACGAGTTACGCGTTAAGGACGCCGGCAGACGCGTCACTTCCGCGAACCATGATGGCATCCGGGTGCCGCGTGCCGTTGACGTCACGTCCGACCACGAAAGCGGCAACGTTGTGTTCAGTGATCGTGCGAAAGGGGCCAGGGCATGAGAAGGGGTTTGCCAGTACCGTGCGGGGTCGGACGTGAGTCCAATAAATGTGCTCACCAAGTCTTCGTTATCCCGAGCGGCTGAAGACACGGTAGCGACCGGCGTCACATCTGTGAGATCATTGACACATGCACCGGCGGCCGCGGCGGTCCACGTCGTGCGAGCGATCGGGGACAGAATCACACTCGAGTTCATGATGTGAATGAGCCAGCGCTCCGCGGCGTCGTCGCCGCGGCGACGTGGCGTTTTCCGAGTGACCCGATAGATCGTTACCGGCATTGGCTGCGGCACACTCCCCCCGTCTTCAACGGCGATCGCCTCGGTCGCCGTACTGACGAGAAACCCGAGCCACGAAGTGATGTCAAAATCGACCGTCGACGGTAGCTCCGTTCGACTCGCCTCCACTGTCGCGAGATATCCCGAACGACCTAGAAAACGGTAGTACAAACTGGACGTTGACGATGTGGCATTCGACAGTTGCGTGGGACGCTGAATAGGTGCTCCTCGGGTGAGACGCTGACGCTGCTGAATTGCATAGCGTTGCCGCAGAAGATCCGGCACGGGGACGATGCGGTCCTGCAGTTCGCGGCGAAGAAAGAGAGCGGCACTGTCCGTCGTCGCGCGGAGGACCGCAAGTCTGCGCCGATTCGCAAGTTCGTGCTCCCCAATGCGAAAGCGGTGTAAGTAGCAACCCACCCGGTAAACGGCAGCCGCGCTCCTTGTTACCGTTGTAGCCGCGGAACTCCCTTGCGGGGCCGTCGTGTTATTGTCGACGGCAACTGTTTGACCAAAATGCGTCACAAATGGAGGCGTCAATGCCGACACGTTGATGGCCAGTGATGAAACCATGGAACTGGTGGCGGTCGAGGCCGACGCGTCAGTATTAAGGGTGGCCGCCAGCGCCGCGGAAAGCGACGAAAAGGTCGGCCATGCTCGCTTCTGCGTGAAGGTGGCAAACGCCTGTTGAAACGCCATCGGACGTACATACTGAGTACAGTCGGTGGCCTCGTCAGCAAGCAAAAATCGAACCCCATCTCCGTCAACCTTTCCTTTGGATTGCGGCGTTGTGGTATTGCGCCATGGATGCAAACTGTACTCGTACGACGCGTGAAGCTCGTGTTGCGACCGCAACGTGACAAACCTGGCAGATTGTTCGAGCAGCTGACGGCGCGACGCCGGGGCGGCGTAGAGTCGATCAGGCAACGCCATCGTGAGAAACCGGAGCGCGAGATCATCCAGTTGACGCAGCAGCAACGCGTCCCGGGCGGATTTGATCGTCGCGTCCTCTAACGGCGCGCCGACCACGCTGCCGGGTGGAACTGGGACCGCGTTGCTTCGGCGAACGGAAAAGAGGCGTTCCGGAGCTGGGACGCCGAGCAGGGACGCGGTCACGTCAGAGGACAGGTCTAGCATCCAGAAATGAGATGGCATGCCGCTGCGCAAATCAATGTTGTGGCCCTTGGGACCGAAGTCATCTGGCATGGGCAGTCGAGGGGTCGTCGCATTTGGGAGAATATTTCCACTATCTGAAACAGGGATGAGACCGGTAACGTTCGCGGTTGCTTCCACGCGCGCGACTGGCTCAACGTCGTCCTCGCCTAAGGATGCGGTTCGTGATCGCGACAACGCCAAATTGGGGTCCTCCGACAGTACCGCCTGCACAAGGTGATCACCACAGTCAGCACTGCAGCGGAGTTCGCCTTGAGGCAAATTTGCGGCGATCGCCGCTCGCAGCTCGTGCGATAGCGAAGCCACGCTGGGGTCGCCGCCATCGACAAGGTCATCCATCGCCACGACCGCTCGCCGCCACGCTTCCAGCGACAAGTTCAACGCGAAGCGCTGCTGCCGCCTCAGAAGCTCAGTGGTATTCCACTCGATGACGTCCAGTCCATCCACGCGGCGGGAGATGGACACCGGCCATTGCAGCACTTCGCGGGCCGAAGCCGACAGCACTCCGTCGGCTGTGTCGTCGTCGCCGGATCGAGCCGTTTCGGCGCAAGCAGCGTCCGGAGGACTTTGTGCTGCAATCGGCCCGTCGTCGACCGCTATGACGCTTCGCCACGACCCCCCCGCTAGGAGCGATGATGTCACCGTGTCCGCCGCGAAAGAAAGGTCAACAAGATCGGAACCGGGGGTCGCCAATCGTACAGGCCGGAGAAGATCCTCCGCGCTCGGTGAGACCGCGATCGCTCCTTCCAGAATCGATGAACACGATATGTCGGTGACGGCAACGACGACATCGGTGTCGTCTCGAGCCCCGCTGCGTCCAAGACGCTCCTCGAGACGCGCAGACGAGGAGCGCGGCGACAATGCGGAAGCAAAAGTCGCATGTTCTAGCCGGGTCAAGGGGCCCGTGTGGGCTCGAGCGGCCGTGAACGCTCCTGCGTAGAATGATGACGTAGCCGCGTCGCGTAGCGTCTTGGCAAACGGATAGGACGGTAGGGACGCCCCTCCTCGACGCCGCAGTTGCAAGAGATCCGATTGCGGCCGACGTGACAACTGCACATTGCTGGCATCTTGGTCTATAAGCAGCGACACAACGCCTGACGCGTCCTCGAGTGCGTGACGGGGACTTGGATAGCCCTCGGTTGTAGCGTTGGAACTTACGATTGAGTTCGTCGTCGCGTCTGACGGGAACCGACTCAGATTAAACGCTCTCTCCACGGCCCACTCGTACATATTCAGCCGTCGCAAAATGGGACGCGCGATCTGCGTAGTCATGACCCAGCGGCCCAGCGTCGGACAATAGGCAATAAGTCGATCGCCTGAAAGTCGGGTGGGGGGCACCGCTAGCTGCGAGGTCGACGTGGCCCGGGAGGCAGGATCGTCAAACAGCCGGTCTTCCACCTTGGGCCGTCGCTTCTCGAGCAAAAATCGGCTCACGTAGACACGATGGTGGTTGAACTGCAGACCCTTCAGCTCTTTGAACGTGTGAGTTAATGCCCGTCGCAGCCGTTGCGTGTCATTGGCTGTATCGCTGTAAAAAAACGCAGCTTTGAGACGAGCACGTAACGACGACGCCGCTGCTGCAGCGTTTCCCCCGACGTCAGTGCCCAAATCCGACGGAAGTAGCGATGAAGGAGGTGCTGAGCATGACGAGGGTTGCCAACGGAGACAGCGGCAGGCACTGTCGGGAGGAGGCGCGGTTGGTGGGCCGGTGGCGTCGACGCGGAGTCCCTCCAAAGGGGCATCCACCTCTACAATGATGTTGCGAACGTAGACACCATCGACCGCAATGTCGCTGAAAATTGCGCCAGGCTGTCGACGCACGAAACTGGTATTACTTGGCAGGATGACGGCACGTTTCACAGCCTCGATGACTTTTTCGCGGAGCGTCCGCAGCTGTGCGGCACGTGGCAACGACCTTTGAGTCGGGTCCGTGGATGACTCGACGATAGCTGTCTCACTGGCGGTCACAAAGTCTCGCAACGCGGCGATTCCTTCTGGGCATAGCACATGCGACCATTGTCGATCCGGCGACATGTGCAAAGGTAACCACGCGGCCGCCAAAACACGACCTTCCACCACCACGCGTGCCGTGGCGGCAAATGCACGCTGCAAAAAGGCATCCAATTCGTTCAAGAGGAGCCGGCGGACCTGGATCATGGTACTAGCGTGCGAAGGCGATGTGTCTCCCGACAATCCGTCCATGGCCGCAATGGTCGTTAGCACCGCGGGAAGAAGTGGTGACGCGTGTGCAGGCCACATTTCGACAGGAGAGATTGGCGTCACCGATGCCGTAGTGGTGGCGACCAGATTATCCACGAAGGCCGCTTTCCAGATCGCCGTCGACGCGGCAACACTGCCCGGGGACACCGTCGTGCGATTCACGACGGCTCCCGCGGACAAGAACGGTCGGTTAAAGCTACCGCGGGCATACCGTGCGAGCTCCTCGACAGATGCGGGAATGACAAGTGCGGCGCGGTCGGCGACGGAAATGGACGCTCCAGGCGACGACGACGACGCCGAGCGCTGGGCGGCGTCGCGCAGTAATTGTGAAAACGCGTTGGTCATGGCGTCGACCAGGAAAGGGTCGCCCCCGTGTGCCAGTTGTGGCGCCACTGGCTGTGTGAGCTCGTTGGCCAAGCGGGCGAGTAGTGCTGCAAACTCAGAGGCTTCAGACGTGCCCCAATCGGAACTGTTCATATGCTGCGGTGAAAGCGGCAAGTCCATGGCAGGTAAGAGAATGTCGCGGAGCCACTGCGAAAAAGACGACGGAGCCGCCGACGCATTGTTGACCCGCGAACGCGCGATGATTGCGTCAGTAGAAAAGGCCGACACTTCGTGTGACACGAGCAGCACGGGAAGCGTGGCCCCCGTTGCCGTCGCGGATGGGGTGCTGCCTGGCGTGGCTATCGGCGTCACGACGGAGACCGCCTTCTTGATCACGCTGTCGCAGGCGACATTCATCGCTTCAAATACCGCGACGGGATTATTGAGTTCGACGAGGACGCGCAGCTTGGCGACCGTCGCTGCGACAATGTCCGCCTTGCGCGGAGGGGTTCCGCCGCTCATAAAGTACCACCGGAGGCCGCATGGTAACAAGAACATGTTTCCGCCTGGATAGGAGGCGCTCCCTGCGACGGGGTTCGCGCGAACAAACACCGGAGGATACGCCGACGACGATGAAGGGGACTTCGGCGAGGAGGCCGAAGCCGCCGCTCGAAGCACGTCGCCGCTCGAAAATGACGTCGCTAGCCACTGCGCGAGCACCGACACGTCGCCGGACGCACCCTCGACTGCGATTGAGGATGGCAGCTCAACCGCGACGTAGCGTCCGTTGATAACCGGTCCAGGCTCGGCGACGGTGGTCGAGCGGGGGGAAGGAGCGCCCGAAACGATCAAGCTGTGCCCGCTCGCGCTTGTTAAGCTATGCTGGCGGCGGCCGTCGGAGGCGGATGCCGCGGCCCATGGACCAAACAGGACAAGAAGAACAGCTGCCGCGACCAGCTGGCCGCCGCGCCGACATGGAGCCAGGCAGCTTTTATCCTGCTGTGCGAGTGGCATCCTGAAGCGTCGGTAATTTAAAAAAACATCAATGGCGTGCCCAATCACTTTTCTTTCTGACTGACATCACATGCGATCTCTTCACGACATGTCCAGTGAATATCACAGCAAGAACTTCTACGCGGCGGCTGCGGGGGGAGAGGGCCAACGAATACCGCTCGGACAGCGGCTCTGGCCCCCCGGTATGACCGCTCTCGATACCATGGGGCAGCACGGGTCGCGAACTTTCGTTCGGGGAGCGCGGGCCGCGTTAATTCCGATGGCGTGACGGCAATCCGCAGGTGCGCACGGTCATGAAAGTAACGCGATTGCATGTGGTGGATCGCAGCAAAGTGGTCTTGTACGGAGTCGGGGATACCAGTGCCAATCCCTCAAAAGGGAGGGGCCAAAGGGCGAGGATAGCCCCTTTAGCAGTGCTAGACTAGCACATACCTTCCTTCTGGGAGCCACACTCACGCTCGCGCTCCCGGGCCAAAACCAGCTCCCGAATCCAGCCCTCCTGCTGCTGTTTGCGCAGGCGGCCCCGTTGTCCACCCGTGCTCAACAAGTCACTCCACGATCGGCGGAAGGCAGCCACGATTTCACCTTCGAACGCCCAGTGTTCCTGTCGAAGCAACTCAGCCAGGTCCGTGATCATGGCGCGGGTGGTCAAGTGCAGCACCGCGTGCCGGCACAGGCTGACGCCGCCGTTCAGCGGACTCGGCTGAAAGCACCAGCACTGATACATGCAGTCCGTCAGGAATGGGTGATCGGCGGGCCAAGGTCGCGACGACGACGACAACGACTGTCGCCGCATCGCGTGTTCGCCAACAGCATTTTGGTGCGACGACGATGGCTGCTCCTCCTTTTCCGTCCCCTCCATTTCATTCTTGGCATCACCGGTAGCGACGCTAGAGTTCCGCTCGAAGTTGATTCTTCGCGCCGGTGACACGCCGACCGGAAGTTGAGGGTCGCTGTACGTCAACGCATCACACCGCCAGGAGACGGTCGAGTTCATTTTTTTTTGCCGTTCCTGATCCGTATCTGCCTCGGGAGAGAGGGATGCGGTGAACAGTGCCGACACCGGAGCGTTGGGAGTCCTTTGTCATCATAAATGAAAAGCAGACAGGTCGGTGCCCAACACGTGAAAATAGCCGAGGGGCCCCAACAAGGGCACAATAGCAGCCCCTGGGTCACAGTGCGTGCAGGTGGTATAAAAATGTGGCACTTGATCGATGCCGCGGCACAACGACGGCACGGCCAACCCGCCGTCATGGCATCTATCTCCTCGGGCGGGGGGGTCCGTGAGCGCCGAACGCCGCGCCCCTGGGTCCTCCGCCGCCGATGTGATGCGGGGAGTGGACAACGACCGCGAAGCCACTCTTTGCGCGATGCAGGCGGCCATCGAGCGCTGCATGAGCGAGCTGTACGAATTCGCCCCTTTGGTGGAGGCCGCCTCCGGGGCCTCAACCGGCTGCTTCACGACGTCACGAGCACCGGCGACGTCGACATTGAGGGCAGCGGCGAGGGCACCGTCCGCCTCGCGAGCGG
>ERZ1292633.1812-Hain-H41-02um-R1-1812-length-22587-cov-9_pt1 | contig 22587 bp, 17 predicted proteins | sample MGYA00564406_ERZ1292633 | MGnify/ENA primary metagenome ERZ1292633 (study PRJEB36523, sample SAMEA6512639) | groundwater metagenome | collected 2019-01-08 | study: AquaDiva: Metagenomics assemblies of 32 groundwater samples
ATCGCCAACCGGCCACGCTAAGCCAATTCCCGCCAAAACGGTCCTGCTTACATTACGAATATAAAAGTTCAAGATGAAGATTTAGTTAAGAAAAATAGCTTGCTGTAAAAAACAATTTAATTCAAAATTATTCGTTAGGACGTATGGACAATTATTAACACTGGATGAAAAAGTGAAAACTTATCTAGTATAATAACTCAGATGCATCAGATATTTTCCTAAATTTTGCCAAGACCCCGCCTCCGGAAATCTATACCTAAAGGAAAAAAACAGGGTGGTTTTTTTCGTTTTATTTTTAAGACAATAAAAAATCTGTTCAAATTTTCTATTTTGATTGGGCTTTGGATTGGAATATGTGGCATTGTTATTTTGCTGTGGATGGTGCGGGATGTGCCTGACGTTACAAAAATTGCAACGCTAACAAGACAGCCTAGCATCGTTATCAAAGATCAAGATGGGCAATTACTGGCGACCTATGGGGATTTATTTGGTCGTGTTAGACAGTTAGGAGAACTTCCAATATATACAAAAAATGCGTTATTGGCGGTTGAAGACAAACGCTTTTATAGTCATTTTGGACTTGATGTGTTTGGTATCGCTAGGGCAGTTGTTGCCAATCGTAAAGCGGGAAGAGTAGTTCAGGGAGGTTCTTCCATTACGCAGCAATTGGCTAAAAATATTTTGATTGCGACAGGAAAATTTAAACACAATGATCAGACTTATAAACGTAAAATCCAAGAAGTCTTTTTGGTGTTACAGCTAGAACGAAAATTTACTAAAGATCAAATTTTGACGCTTTATCTAAACCGTGTTTATTTTGGATCGGGCACTTATGGTATTGATGCGGCTGCGCAAAAATATTTTGGAAAATCAGCACCTCAACTTACTTTGTATGAGTCTGCTATTATTGTTGGTTTATTGAAATCTCCTTCTAAATTTTCTCCTCACAGTTCTTTCAAAAGGGCGGGAGAGCGTGCAGAAACTGTTATTAAATTAATGCAGGCAGCAGGATTCATCAAAAATGCAGAAGTGGAAATCGCAGCAGGACGCGAACAAATGAAAGACTTCAAAGGTCCCGATTATGGTGTACGATATTTTACCGATTGGATTCGTGATTCTATTCAGTTTTATGTTGACCAAGAAGAAGACTTAGAAGTTATTACGACCTTGGATATTAATATGCAAAGGGCCGCTGAGAAATCAGTGAAGCAAGTTATGGATGAACATGGTGAGTCTATGAAAGTTTCAGAAGCTGCTTTTGTAGCGATGTCTCCTGACGGCGCGGTGAAGGCTATGGTAGGGGGAAGAGCACATGGTTTTAGCCAATTCAACCGTGTTACGCAAGCCCTACGTCAACCAGGTTCTGCTATTAAAACTTTCGTTTATTTGGCAGCTTTGGAGTATCTTGGCAAAACTATGAATGATCTGGAAATTGATACACCGTATGAAAAAGGCACGTGGCATCCTAGTAATTTCAAACATAAGACGGAAGGGGAAATTACATATTTAAGAGCACTTCAAAGATCAGTCAACTCTGTGACCATTAGGATCGCTGAAAAGGTTGGTGTTAAGCGCGTCAAACAGATGCTAGAAAAAGTGGGTATATATTCTGACATGCCAGATAATTTGACCATCGCTTTAGGTTCTGGAAGTATTACATTGCTAGATTATACGGCGGCTTATGCCTGTTTTGCCAACCATGGCCGCCTGACCAATCCACGTGGCATTTTGGCGATTAATGACAAGTTCGGTAATCCTAAATACCGCTTTGTTAAATACGAAACACCGCGTGTGATGACCGCTAAATCTTATCATGAATTACGCCATGCTTTGAATATTGTGGTGACTTCTGGAACGGGGCGTCGTACTGATATTGACGGTACTGTTTCTGGTAAAACAGGTAGCAATGGTCATCGTGATGCTTGGTTTCTTGGCTACCGCGAGACAAAAGAAGGTCGGGATAATTCAGGTTTTGCAGATATTGTTACTGGCGCATGGGTTGGCAATGACAATAACAGTGATATGAATCCCAAGAGTGTGGGAAGTTTCTTGCCGACAATAATTACCAAGACATTTTTACTCAATAAAATCAGTAGTACTGCTTCAGCACATTCAAATCCTTCTTCCAAACCTGCGGCATAAGATCAGCGACAATCTGTCCTGCTTTCAAAATAACAATGCGGTCAGCGATGCTAGATAAAAATTCCAAATCATGAGAAGCAATTACTAAAATTGTGCCCGTTTTTTTCACTGTTTGTAAAATCCGAACCACATCTTGAATGGATACAACATCTAATCCTGAAGTTGGTTCATCGCACAACAACGTGTCGGGATGCATGGCCAAGGCTCTTGCTAGGGCCACGCGTTGCTTTTGTCCCCCCGATAATTGCCCGGGAAATACATCTGCGAATTCTTCCAAATTGAGTTGACGCAACAACTGACGTGCATTGTTTTCGGCATCAAGTTCTCCTAGCACATGAATAGGTGCATAGGTTATATTTTCTAGAACTGACATATGTGGAAACAGTTGAAAATCTTGAAATAAGAATCCTTTGTATCCAAGACCATAGATTGTACCTGTATCGCCTTCATCTAGCCCTTGAATACAACGCAGCAATGTTGATTTTCCGCTGCCCGAAGGCCCTGCCAATCCCACAATAGATCCACGTGTCACGATCTCTAAAGAAATATCTTTCAAGACGGTGCGATCACCTAAAACTTTTGATAATTCAACGATTGTTATCATGACACCACCGTTTTTCTGCCCATTTGCCGAGGTAGGTTACAACCAGAATGAGCACATAATAATATAAACCAGCCACACAAAGTGGACCAAAATAGTCAAATTTTTCAGCCGCTAATGTTTGAGATCGACGCATCAAATCCATACCCCCTAATGTCGAAATTAAAGACGTGTCTTTCAATATCGTAATGTATTCATTCACTAGTGTTGGCAGCTCATTCCGAAAAACTTGAGGTAGGATAATATCCTTCCATATCAACCATGTCGGGATGCGTAAGGTTTTTGCAGCCTCGAACTGACCTTTGGGCAGGCTTTCAATGCCGCCCCGTAAAATCTCTGCCACGTAGGCAGAACTGTTTAGACCAAGGGTGCAGATACCTGCAGTCAAAATATCAATTGGCAATCCCAACAATCCTGGCACAGCAAAATAAAAGAAATTAAGCTGCAAAATCATGGGCGTGCCGCGCAGCACAGAGACAAATCCATCGATAGCAAAACGAAGCCAGTATTGATACCGCAATATCGCAAAAGCGATGCCACCGATTAAACTGAAAAGCAAACTGCAAACCGTTAAAATTAACGTCAGACGTAGCCCATCTGCAATAAAAAACGCGTAATGCGAAAAATTCTCAATCATCTGAGCACGCTTTGAACGGCCAAAACCACTTTGTCAGCAGATGGCAAAGCCAATTTTTCTAAATTTAGAGCATACGGTAAAGGTACATCTTCAGATGTCACACGAACTGGAGGTGCATCCAAATAATCAAATGCTTGTTCTAAAACTTGCGTGATAATTTCAGAACTAATACTACAGAAAGGCCAGCCTTCTTCAACTACCACCAGGCGGTTTGTTTTTTGTATGGACTTGATAATAGGTTCAATATCTAAGGGTCTTAAAGTTCTTAGGTTGATAACTTCAGGGGCAATATTCATTTTGTGCAAATGTGGTAATGCCTGCATAATATGGTGGAGTCCGATCGAAAAACTGACAATAGTAACATCCTGACCTGTCAACATGACTTCTGATTTTCCAATTTCTAGAGGCATTGTTGGCAATTCTTCATCAAAATTTTGTCCATACAGCATTTCATGTTCTAAAAATACAACTGGATCTGGATCTGAAATAGCAGCCTTTAAAAGACCATAGGATTCTGCCGCGCCGTAAGGGGAAATGACTTTCAGACCAGGAACATGCGCAAACCATGCGCCAAAACTTTGTGAATGTTGCGCTGCGTTTTGTAATGCAGAACCATTTGGACCTCGGAAAACAATAGGACATCCCATTTGTCCGCCCGACATGTAATTTGTTTTGGCGGCAGAGTTCACAATTTGATCAATCGCTTGCATCGAAAAATTCATAGTCATGAATTCAACAATGGGCTTGAAACCTTGAAAAGCTAGTCCAACACCTAAACCGGCAAAGCCCATTTCAGTAATTGGTGTATCGATAATCCTACTTTCTCCAAATTCTTTAAGCAGCCCTTCACTAATTTTGAAAGGTCCATTGTACTGGGCAACTTCTTCACCCAATAGTAAAACTTTTGGATCTTCTGTTAAAGATTCTCGTAGCGCCTGATTCAGTGCTGCCCTAACTGTAATACCCATATATTTCTCGTCGTTTGTGGTCAAATTTATTATATACATTCGGAATGATCGTGTGTACCTGTCATTAGTTTGTTCAAGACAATCTCTGATGGGCTTGTTGTTCGCCTAACCAGGTATGATTGTTTCAAGTGCTGAAAAACGATAGACTTCAAGGCATTTATTTAAGTTTAGATTTCACCCCTTTATAGATATATCCCCTAAATGCAACGCCTAAATCTTCGGCAGCCCTAGAAACAGAAGCAATATTTTTTTCTGTATCGTCAAAAAAGATGATTTTGTTAAAGGAGCAACCTGTTTTACTGAAGACTTTTTTTAACATTTCTCCCTTATCATGCCATGCCGTGAAAATTATTCCCGCTTTCAATAAAGGTCTGTTTTTCAAATGATTGAAAGTTATCGTTTTTTTAAAAGGATCGTTAAAGATAATGCCTGCTTTTTTTAGATCAGCGATGCGCCAATCCGCAAATGGCATATTCAATCCAGGAACTTTACCTGTTTTAATGGCTGTTAGTCCAATAGTAGAAACGCGGTGCATTCTTAATTTTTTCATAATGCTTATGATAATCGGCTCAACCAGTACAGCCGGACATTTTTTATAACTATCAAAAATCAAAGTGTCATCTATGTCGAATATAACAAGAGTATTCTCATCCGTTTGATTAAAATCAACTTCTTCAAATGAATAAATAGCGTTGATGGTATTGAAGTTGGGGTGATGATGGTGATGTTTAGGACATGCTATGAGGAAAGAAAAACAGAGTAGCATTAGCACATCGCCATGCCACCGTTAGGGTGCAGAGTTTGGCCTGTCATATAATTGGCTTCTTTTGATGCCAAGAATACACAAGCGGCAGCGATATCATCAGGGGTACCCATTCTTTTCATAGGAATTTTGACCAAAATAACTTCTTTGATTTTGTCATTTAGTACATCTGTCATTGGCGTTTCTATAAATCCAGGGGCGATGCAATTAACGGTAATTCCTTTTGTGGCATATTCAATAGCCAAGGTTTTAGACAGCCCGACAATACCTGCCTTTGCAGCCGTATAGTTAGCTTGCCCCATATTGCCTGTAAAGCCGACGATTGATGTGATATTGATAATGCGTCCCTGCCCATGTTTGCTCATGCTTTTAATGGCTGCTTTACACAAGCGGAAGGTAGAGGTCAGATTGATGTTGATGACTTCTTCAAAGTCCTCATCTTTCATCATCATGACCAACTTGTCCTTAGTTTTTCCGGCATTATTGACAAGAATATCAATGGGGCCAAATTTTTCTTCGGCCGCTCCAAATAATGTGTTGGTCTCGTCAGCATTAGACAAATTGCAAACGATAAAAGCAACGCGGTTTGGTGCATTTAACGATTTTGCAAAATTTTCTAATTTTTCAGAGTTTGTTCCGCTAATTACAACTTTTGCCCCTTGGGCTAAAAAGCTTTTAACAATGGCAGATCCGATTCCTCCGGCCGCTCCCGTTACGAGGGCGACTCGATTTTGTAAAGAAAACATGCACGTTGCTGTTGCTGTTGTTTGAAATATTGTAACGCTTTTTGAAGGTTGAAAGTACGATTTTTAACAATTTGAATGATTACTAATAGGGGGAATTTGTTCCAATGCTGCTTGTGGAAGCAATAAACTTGCGACGAGTGCTGCATCTGGGGAAGGCGCTTGAGAGCTGTCAAGACGCCAAGTTATTAAATCGCTGATTGACACACATAGAAGGGCTGATTTGCATCCATTAATTGCAAAAAATCCAGGATTCATGTTGATGAGCTCTAAAACAGATAAAAGATTTTGGGTATCGTTGAGATTTTTTAGATTAAGACAGGGCTTAATCGTACGATCAATTTCACTGAATACGAAGGGGATACCACTGCACTGACTGCAATCACACATGCTCTTTAATCTCCTTTATTGAATAGACTCTTGATCAAACCATGCTTCTAGCTACATTCAGAACAGCCGGAATTGTCTGTTGGGCATTGTAAGTAGTTAAGAGCTCTAGCGATATCGGGACATGGAATTAACGATGAATCGCTACGCCACGACATCATATCATCAATTGATACAAAAATGCGTGAAGCGCAGCAGCCATTGATTTGACCGCATGCGCAACTGACAATATCTAATGCATCGGCTAGCAGTTTGGCGTCTGCACAATGATCACTGGTAAGTATTAAAAATGGTTTTGTTGATCGATTAAGCTCTTTGAATACAAATTGAAGACCATTATTATTACAAATACAATTGCAATTTCCCATATCTATTTCCCCCCTTAATTTATATTGATAGCTAAACTTCCGTCTTCACAAATGAAACATTCAGGTAGATCTGGCGGACATTTTGGTATATTTGTATCTGTTGCACACTTTAGTAAAGCTACCGCTCTTCCTGTATTAGAATTAGGGACGAAAGATGCATCATTCGACCATCGTATGAAATCTGATATTGAGGTACAAATACTGGATGTTTTACAGCCTTGGATTTGACCGCATGCACACCGAATAATAGTTAATGCATTTGCTAAAAGAGCAGCATCTTGGCAGTTGCTTAATTGCAAAAAAGGTTTTGTTTTAACATCCAATTCTTGAAACGCAAAACGCAGGCCCTTATTACAGTTGCAAGTCATAAGTCAGAACCTTTTATAGTGTGAGATTTGGTCTAATTTTATTTTAGCATTTAATTTTTATTTTTAAAATACATGTAATATTTTAAATACTTATAATCTATTTTGATCTTGAAAACACGCAAGACTATTGTTTGTAAATGGCGTATCATAAATAAAATGTTGATTTCAGGCTTAACCTGTTTCATGACTTCTATGATTGAACAATTTGCTAAATCTCTTTCTTTTGATTCGGTAAGAGGCGCAAAAGATTTGCATAAACGCATTATTTTCACATTGTTAATGCTTGTTGTTTATCGTTTAGGAACGTACATTCCTATTCCTGGTGTAAACCCAGAGGTGCTTTCTGAATTCATCCGCGCTAATAGCGCAGGTATTTTAGGTGTGTTTGATATGTTTTCTGGTGGCGCACTATCACGTATGACCATCCTTGCCCTTGGTCTGTCACCTTATATTTCGTCTTCTATCATTATTCAATTAGTCTCTAAGTTGATTCCAAAGTTCGAATACTTAACAAAAGAAGGTGAACAAGGTCGTCGTAAGATGAATACGTATACCCGATATCTAACAGTTCTTTTGGCTTCGGTTCAAGGATTTGGCGTGTCCATTCTTATCGAGCAAATGGGTGGTATGATCGGTCTTGGTTCGGAAACTATCCTTATTAATATATGGTTATTTCGTTTGGTCACAATGCTTTCTATTATGGGGGGTACATTATTTTTGATGTGGCTTGGAGAACAGATTAATTCACGAGGTCTTGGTAATGGAATTTCAACGTTGATTTATGCTGGTATCGTCGCTAACTTACCATCAAGTTTGGTAGGCGCTTTCACGATGGGGCGTGAAGAAGGTGTTTACTATATCGTTCCTTTGCTGTTGGTCGTGGCTTCTATTATTTTTGCTTACGTTGTGTTTGTCGAAAAAGCGCAAAGACGTATTCCTATTCAATATCCACGGCGCAACGCACAAGAAGCGATGAGTATGCCAAACTATTTACCCTTAAAAGTTAATATTTCTGGGGTTATGCCACCCATTTTTGCCCAAGCATTATTATCGATTCCTATTCTAACCATTGGGTCGATTGCTGCCGTGGCAAGTAATGATTATGTCAATACATTTTTAAACTTGCTGAAACCAGGTGGTTGGTTTTATATGACCACGCAAATTGCCCTGGTTGTTTTCTTTTCGTTCTTCTATACATCCATTATGTTTAACACAAAAGAAACGGCCGACAACCTTAAGAAGGGGCAAGCTTATATTCCAGGCATACGTCCCGGAGATCAAACTCAAAATTATTTGTCTTATGTTGTGAATAGAATTACGGTGGTTGGTGCAGTATATTTAGCTTCTATTTGTTTGATTCCCAACATTGTTCAGGCTCACGTTTCTTTAAATTCATTCTTTGGTGGAACCAGTATCCTAATTGTGGTTAGTGTCACCATTGAAACGATTTCTCAAATCCAAACCCATCTTTTCGCGAATCAATACAAAGGATTATTGAATCGGAAGAAGAAGTAATCGATAAAAACGCGGAACATAAAATATAAAAAACGCGGCATCTTGACTGTGAAAAACGCGGAATATGTACTAATCTGTATTTAGTCTCCTTGCAAAGCATAAACAATAATGACAATCAATCGCTTGCAGTATGATGTCTTGATAGAAGCACTGAAAACTAGGCGTATCGTTTTTCTTTCTGGACCAAGACAATGCGGAAAAACGATGCTTACAAAAATACTGGAAAAACAGTCTAAAAACGGCAAAATTATTTATCGTACGCTTGATGATTCTAGTCTATTGCAAGCTGCAGAAAATGATCCCTCTGGTTTTTTAAAGTTCAATAAATCAACAATGATTATTGATGAAGTACAACGTGTGCCATCATTGATTCTTGCTATCAAAAAAGTTGTTGATGAAGACAACAGACCGGGTCAATTTTTACTGACGGGATCTACCAACATCAACGCATTACCGACCGTCAAAGAATCGTTGGCAGGTAGAATACAATACATTCGTCTTAGAACACTAGCTCAGACAGAAATAGCCGGAAAAATAGGTGCAAGTTTTTTAGAGAATGCTTTTGATCAAAATTTTTCAAGTGAACATTTTACAGAAGATAAGGCAGAAATCTTGCAGTATTGTTTTCGTGGTGGATATCCAGAAACTCTACATATGTCAGACAAAGCAAGAAAGCGTTGGCATGAGGATTATATTCAAGCATTAATTGAAAGAGATTTGAAAGAAATTGTTAATATTCAGCGTCTAGACAAATTACGTGAATTGATCAAAATTCTGTGTTCTTGGAGCGGTAAATTTTTAGATTTGTCAAAAATTGGCACATATTTTTCTATAAACAGATCCACTTTGGAAGGGTATGTAAATGCATTAGAAGCCCTATTTCTATGTGAGCGTGTACTGTCTTGGACAAAAACTGATTATCAAAGGGTAGGGCGACGCTCTAAAATTTTCATGACAGATCCAGGTTTGATTTGTTCTCTTTTGAAATGGAAACATGAAGACGTTCTGCTAGATAGTGACCGTTGTGGTAAGATTTTCGAAAGTTTTATTTATAGTGAATTATCGACTTTGGTAGATCATGAACTTGGAGAATTCAGCCTTTACCATTATAGAGATCGGGAAGATCATGAGATCGCTTTTGTCATTGAACGTGATGATGGGGCTGTACTTGGTATAGAAGTGAAAGCAGGTTCGAGTATAGGGTTGGCAGATTTCAAACATCTTGTATGGTTTAAAAATAAAATTATTGGAAGCAGAAAGTTTATCGGCATAGTTTTGTACACTGGTGAGTACGTTGTTCCCTTTGGTCCTGATCTTTGGGGTGTGCCAATAGGGCACGTGTGGTGTGCTAAAACCAAAGCTTAATCTTGTCTTACGGTTTCGTGTAGAATAAAAGTGCAATTTTAGAGATTTTTTGAAACAAATGTTTCACGTGAAACATTTTACGCTAGGGCGGCTTGAAGCAATCCAACGAATAAGGGATGAGGGGCAAAGGGGCGAGACTTTAATTCTGGGTGGAATTGAACGCCGATAAAGAAAGGATGGTCTTTGAGCTCTATAATTTCTGGAAGTTCGCCGTCAGGTGATACGCCCACAATCATCATTCCATTCGCTTCTAATTGTGCGCCGTACCGTTCTTTATTGACTTCATATCTGTGACGGTGTCTTTCTTGAATGGACGCTTGATCGTAAAGCTTGCGCACCAAAGAATCATTCTTCAGTTCACATGCGTAAGCCCCCAAACGCATCGTTCCGCCTTTTTGGTTGGCGGAACCTTTGGCCGTATACCCATCAAAATGCGCCCATTCTGAAATCAGTCCTACAGCAGGTTCATTCGTTTGATCAAATTCTGTAGAGCCAGCATCTTTAATGCCTACTACATTGCGCAAAAATTCAATGACAGATAGTTGCATGCCCAAGCAAATTCCCAAAAGTGGGACCTTTTTTTTACGGGCATAACGAATGGCATTTATCTTACCCTCTGTACCGCGCACTCCAAATCCACCGGCAATAATCATGGCATCTAATGCAGCCAAATCTTTTTCTGTATATGTTTCTGAATCTAAATAATGAATATCAACAGAAGTGTTTACAGCAAATCCTGCGTGTCTTATTGCTTCTATTAATGACTTGTAAGCATCTTTTAATTCTAAGTATTTACCAACAATCCCTACGTTTATTTTCTTCTTGTCGGCAGTTTTTTGCTTGCTAGCATTGCAAACTTTTAAGGCTTCTAGAGTGATCGGATTATCAGCCTTGAAATAGGAACAAACCTCCACATCTAAGCCGGCCTCATGATACAATAATGGCACCTGATAAATATCAGAAGCAGTACGCCCAATTACGACGCGTTTTTTTGGCACATTACAGAAGAGGGCTATTTTATCTAAGGCGCTTTGTTCAATATCTTGTTCACTTCGGCATAGTAATAGATCGGGCTGTATGCCCAAACTCTGAAGCCATTTGACAGAATGTTGTGTTGGTTTTGTTTTAATTTCTCCAGATGTGTTCATATAAGGAATGAGGGTCAAGTGAACAAACATCGTATGATCATTACCAAGATCAATGCGCAATTGGCGTGCTGCCTCTAAGAAGGCTTGTCCTTCAATATCACCGACGGTCCCTCCGATTTCGCACAAAACAAAGTCGACGTCATCGGCGTCTTTTGTTATAAAATTTTTAATCTCATCGGTGACATGAGGAATAATTTGTACGGTTGCGCCCAGATAATCACCGCGTCGTTCTTTTTTAAGTACGCGGTGGTAAATCAGTCCCATGGTGACATAATCGTCTTTGGTGTTATCGATGCCCGTGAAACGTTCGTAGTGGCCTAAATCTAAATCGGTTTCTAATCCATCATTCGTGACAAAAACTTCACCATGTTGGATCGGACTCATTGTGCCAGAATCGATATTTAAATATTGCTCTAATTTCCTCAATCTAACGGTATAACCACGAGCCAACAGCAATGAGCCTAAAGAGGCGGTCGTGATACCTTTACCCAAAGATGAGCACACACCACCCGTTACAAATACAAATTTCGCCATGCAGCACCGCTTTTCCACCAAACTCACATCTAGTATAAGGTGATTTTAGCTTTGTTTCCAAAAGTTAATCAGATTTTAATATTTATTATATATATTGATAATCAGAGAGTTTAAAAGGTTTTATGATGTTGTTTTTACTTAGTCTGTCTTGTTTTTCAGAGGCACTGCCAAATCTCAGTGTGTCTTTATTTGCTGGAGGACGGACGTTCAAGTCGCAGATTAAAAAAGAACAAAACAGACTGATACATTTTCCTGAAATAGAAAACAGTGCTGTTTTTGTCGTGGGAGCAGATGGAGCGTTACTTTTTTCAGGATCGTTCTCTCCTGGTCAAGGGCAGAGACCTGAAGCAGTTAGAACTGGCATGGCTCAGATGCTATCCTCTCCTAAACTTCCTGGTTCATCAGCTAATTTCATACAATCAAAAATACCAACGAGACACTGGCGTGGAGAACAAATTCAAGTCGTTCAAATAGAAATATTTGGAAAGCATGGTTGTCCTTATTGTGATTATGCATACAACTTGGCTGTAGCAAATTTTGGCGCAGACAACGTGAAAGAATATAAGATCGAAGATGATCCGCTGTACTTAAAAAAATCACAAGCAGTTTTGGAAGCTGCTGGTTCTGATTTGAAAACAGTACCTCGTGTTTCGGCGATCGATAATAAAGGGACAAGATGGTTTATAGGTGGCTTCTCTCCTGATTTTGAAACTTTTGTAAAAACAAATACAAAAAGAAATGTAAATGTGTCTTTTTCTTCTGCACCACAACAAATGGTTAGCATTTCACAATCAAGTTCTGCAACAGATTTTACGCAACAGAATATTCCAACGAGTCTATATCAACAGGGTATTCCCATTCAACCAGAGAAGGTTCTACAGATAGAAATCTTTGGCGCAGATTACTGCGGGCCTTGTCAATCAGCCAAAGCATCTGCCAAACAATATTTTCCCGGAAAAGTTGCATTTTATGATATCCAAAAATCTGGCCAATACATGGCTATATCAAATAATATCTTGCAAGCAGTTGGTGTGCGCACTAACCATGGTATGCCACGTATTTCTGTCATTTATAATGGACCCAACGGATCAGAGCGTTTATTTATTGGTGGACAGTTACAAAACTTTATAAATGCTATGAATTATAGTACGAGTGCACGGCCTGGATATGCGGCTCCTGTACAACGACAAAGTAGCGGATATCAAACAGGTTTTAGAAGATTGCCTTCTTTTGGAGGAATGTTTGGATAGATCCATAGACACGAAATTGGGGATAAAAACTGGCGGAGAGAGGGGGATTCGAACCCCCGATACGGTTTTGCCGTATACACGATTTCCAATCGTGCGCCTTCAACCACTCGGCCACCTCTCCTGAAGTTACAGTATAAATGGATTTGATAGGTTTGTCAGCCTACATCAAGCTCTATCCCTTAGACTGACTGCGGTGTTAGAATCAAGATGTTGAAGAATATGTTACGTAAAAGACTGGTACATGGTTAGAATAGAGACTGTTGTTGGTTTGATGAGTGGTACATCCATGGATGGAATCGATGCCGCTGTAATTAAAACAGATGGTCATATGTATATCGAAGAAATTGGGTATATATCTGTTGCTTATCACCCTTACATTCAACAATTGTTGAAGGCGGCCGAGGCACTGGTGAGACAGTATCAAGGGACCCTTGAACAAGTGATAAAAGTTGATTTTGAAGTAACCCTAAACCAGTACCTTCAAAAGACTCTAAATCTTTCTGAAGTTGACGTGATAATTCATATTCATGCCATCAAGAAATATCTTGGAATAAAAAAAGTAAGTTTTGAAACAGTGATCCAGCTTTCCACCAATTTACACAGCGAAACGGTCGTCGAAGTTTTAAAAAAATGTCATTTAAAACCACACCAAATTTATACAATTGGGTATCATGGGCAAACGCTTTACCACAATCCAAAGCAGAAAATAACGATGCAAATTGGGGATGGCCAACAATTAGCATCAAGCACAGGTATTGAAGTTGTGAGCGATTTCAGGGCAAAAGATGTACAGGCAGGCGGTCAAGGTGCACCCTTTGCACCGCTTTATCATCAAGCCTTGGCTGTGCGCGATGGCAAAATCCCTTTAGCTGTTTTGAATTGTGGGGGTATTAGCAATATCACTGTGATTAAAGACGCAAATCCAGAATCTTTGGTTGGATTTGATCCGGGTCCTGGCAATGGTCTTATTGATCAATTCGTGCGGTTGCGTACTCAAGGTAAAGACGCCATGGATATGGACGGAAAATACGGGTGTCATGGTAAGGTTGATCCTATTGTGTTAGAAGCATTACGCCAAAAAGCAGTTTGGGAGAATGGGCAGAACTATTTGTCAAAAATTCCACCTAAATCTTTAGATGTGGGTGATTTACATCTTGTCCCAGAACTTGATCAGCTTTCCTTAGAGGATGGGTGCGCTACGCTTGAAGCATTTACTGCTGATGCTATCGTCCAATCTTTAGATTTCATGCAGCCTCCGTACCCTAAGCATTGGATTTTAGCAGGAGGTGGCTGGTATAATCCCGCCATCAAACAAGAATTAATGCGGCGATTGAAAGATAGGATTGGACAGGATGCTGACATCAAAACTGCAGATGAAGCTGGTTGGAATAGCCGCGCGTTAGAGGCTCAAATTTTTGCCTATCTTGCAGTGCGTCACTTAAAAGGGCTACCTACAAGTTATCCAGGGACTACAGGTGTTTCTGTTCCCATTGTCGGAGGGCAGAGTTTTAAACCTATGATTTCAAAATGCTCGTAGATCTTTCCTATGTTGCTACAGAGCAAAAGGGTACAGCGTATGAAAATATTGAAAATTTAGTTTTAGAAGAACAATATGAACGCCTTTTGCAAGGTATGATTCATGCTGCTTTAGTTGTAAAAAACAATAAAGAAGCTATCCTTACAGCCGTTAAACGTGTGCAGCAACAATGGAAAAATATTCCTATTCAAAAAAAATGGCTTTATATAGCAGGCGCAGGAACATCGGGAAGATTAGCAGCCATAACTGCTGTTGAGATGATGGGAAACGAACAATTTCATACGAGTTTTGATATGGCCGGTGGTTCCCTAGCTTTTCAAATAGCTGTTGAAGGGGCTGAGGATAATGATGATTTGGCTAAAGCGGATGCATTTCATAGAAATATGGATCAAAACACCATTGTGATTGGGTTGTCTGCCAGCGGACGAACACCTTACGCTATTACTTATCTTAAAGAAGCAAAAACCAAGGGAGCATTAACTATTGCTATTGATAACAGTCCAGACAGTCAGTTATCAAAAGCAGCCGATTTGACGATCTCAAACAATACTGGGCCTGAATGTCCTCGGGGATCAACGCGTATGAAGGCGGGAACGTCTCAATACATAACGTTGAAGCTGTTCAAACGGCTTCTTGATCATGATGACGTACCTCATTCGTTTGATAGATACATAAAAGATTTAGAGTACGAACTTCTATCGGTAAAAAAATTTCAGGATGGTTTTTTGAAAAGTGCTAGGCATCTTTATTCACATATTACAAATTCAAAGGGGCACATTATATATGTGGGGCAAGGTACGCGTGGTCTTTTAGGTGTTATAGATGGATCGGAATTAGGGCCTACTTATTCTTGGACACGCGTTGCCTATGATACGCCCGCTTTGTCGAAGATCCTGGATAAACCTGTTCAGCCATCTATAATTTCACCGCATGATTTTGTGATTTTTTTGGATGAGAAAATAGAAACACCTTGTCCACAAGTAGACCTCAGTCGATATAGTGATGTTACAGCAAATATTATGTTAAAGATTTTGACGACTCTTTTTGCTTTGCAATCAAAATGGATTTTAGAGGGAGAAATGCTTCATTTAGATCCTAAAAATCCCAACAAAAAACTGGTAGCACGTCGTGTGCAAATCTTAAAAAATCTGAGTATTGCACAAACGGATCAGCAGGCCTTAGAAATTCTAAAAATTGTTCATAACGATTTAGTTTTGGCTGTTAATCTACGTTCAAATTCTTCTCTAAAAACTGTACAATGTGATCTTGTTCAGCGTCAGTCAGACGTTCTTTAGTGAAAAACATTACAGGTAAACTTTCAAAATTGCGTTGTTGTGTCAGGTGTAAAGCATCTTGAATGACACGCGACGTTGGTGTTGGGCAGGACAGTTTAAATGCCTTCATACATTTGCAGATAATATTTTCTGTTAGGGGTGTATCCATTGCCATCAAAGTTTCAAATAGTGTTCGTTTCTGTGCCCGATTAAGAATAGTGCAGCACGACATATAGCGTAGAGTTTCTTCATGAATAGGATAAGGTTTGAAAATGAATAACAATTTACCTGTATCACAAAAATTTCTTTTAATAATGGGGAATATGTCGCGATAAAAATCTAGGCAATGGGAGCAACCAATATCAAAGTAATTTACCAATTTGTAATGAGCTTTTTGTGAACCGTAGAAAACAGAATAGGATTGTTTTATTGCTGACCTGCAAAAAATAACAGAAATTAATACGAACAGCACTTTTCATACCATTTTAAAAAAAGCTTCTACGCATCCATCGCTAAACGTTTGCGTTCCAACTTTTCAAGAGCAGACGCTTCAAGAATGACTTCAGATGCTTGGTGTGTTTTTAAAAATTCCGGATCAATGGCTTTATAACGTTTCACAACGCAACCACTACCAGCAGGAATTAATCGACCAACCAGAACGTTTTCTTTCAAACCAAGCAACATATCGATCTTTCCAGAAATAGCGGCCTCAGTTAGAACGCGTGTTGTTTCTTGGAACGATGCTGCCGACAAGAAAGACTTCGTGTGTAAGCTGGCCTTGGTGATACCTTGCAGGATATGTTTGCCTTCTATCAGACGTTTCCCAGTTGCTTCCAAATCCTTATTGAGAGCATAAAGATCTAGACGTTCAATTTCATGACCTAATTCAAGCTCTGAATCGCCAATATCAGTTACATCAAATTTTCTGACCATCTGTCTAACAATCACTTCAATATGTTTATCGTTAATCGGAACAGCATGTAAACGGTAGACCTGTTGAATTTCGTCAACAAGATATTTACAAAATGCTTCAACACCCATAATGCGTAGGATGTCGTGAGGAACTTGGTTGCCTTCAACAATCAAGTCGCCCTTCTTGACATAATCTCCATCATTAACGGCAATAAACCGTCCTTTGACAATCATGTGTTCTATTTTTGTTGGATTTGTATCGTTTTCCGATCCTTCCGCGATAATTTCAATGCGGCGTTTTGTTTTATAGTCTTTTCCAAAAACAACGCGTCCATTAAATTCAGCAATAATGGCAGCGTCCTTTGGACGACGTGCTTCGAATAACTCTGAAACACGTGGCAAACCACCGGTAATATCCCTTGTTTTAACCATTTCTTTTGGCATACGTGCTAGGGTGTCACCAGCTTTAACCATGTTGCCATTAGCAGTCAGCACGATGGCATTAACAGCCAGATAGTATCGGTAAGATTTATCATCAGCATCCAATTTTATGTGCGGTTTTAAGTTGCTGGTACCTGGGTTTTGCTTCCAGTCGATAACCATACGATTGATTACACCGGTAGTTTCGTCCAAAACTTCCCGGATACTTTGTGTATCGAATAAATCTATAAATTCAATCTGCCCATCTTTTTCCGCAATAACAGGATAGGTGAACGGATCCCACTTTGCCAATCGATCGCCGGCCTTAACCTTCATTTTATCTTCACAGTAGATTTCAGCACCGTAAGGAATACGTTGACGCATCAGTTCGTTGTCATTACCGTCATATAACGCAACTTCACAGGTGCGTGACAAGGTGACTTTTGTACCATCACGATTAATAACAGTTTTGGCATTGGTTAAAGACACATAGCCATTGTATCCGGCTTCAATACTGGATTGTTCAGTGCCCTTTTGTGCTGCACCACCGACGTGGAATGTACGTAGAGTAAGCTGCGTTCCAGGTTCACCAATGGATTGTGCAGCGATAATACCAACGGCTTCGCCAATGTTAATCATATGACCACGACCAAGATCGCGACCATAACACTTGGCGCAAATTCCGGTGAGGGATTTACATAACAAAACAGTACGTACTTTGACCGAGTTAATTCCTGAATCTAAAATTCGATCGGCATGGTTTTCTGTTATCAATTCTCCATTATGTACGATGATTTCGCCTGTGCGTGGATCTTTAATTTCACCTTGAGGTGTGCGTCCCAAAATTCTTTCAAACAAAGGAAGAATAGAGTTCGCACCTTCAGACACCCCTTGCAAATGTAAGCCATCTTTTGTTCCACAATCAGGTTCGGTAATAATACAGTCTTGGGCAACATCAACTAAACGGCGCGTTAAATAACCCGAGTTTGCTGTTTTAAGCGCCGCGTCTGCTAAACCTTTACGTGAACCGTGGGTCGAGATGAAGTATTCCATCACATTCAAACCTTCTTTAAAGTTTGAAATAACGGGTGTTTCCAAAATTTCACCTGATGGTTTTGCCATCAAACCACGCATACCAGATAACTGTTTCATCTGATCGCGTGAACCTCTGGCTTTTGAATGGGCCATCATATAAACGGAGTTTACAGGCTGATCATCAGAAACTTTCGACATCCGTTCCATCATTTTTTCTGCGACTTGGTCTGCACAACGTGACCACGCATCAATCACCTTGTTGTATTTTTCACCTGATGTGATCAAGCCATCTAAGAACTGTTGTTCATAAGACGACACAACTTTTTTAGTTTCATCGACTAAATCTATTTTCTCATCAGGAATAATCAAATCAGCTTTACTGAAAGAAATCCCCGCTTTTGTTACATATTTAAACCCAAGCATCATGATTTTATCGACAAAGATAACGGTTTCTTTTTGACCAGCTCGGTTGTAAACCATTCTGACAAGTTTTTGGATATCTCCAGCAATAAGTACACGATTGATTAGATCAAATGGTAGCTCGTGATGTTTGGGCATATATTGTTGAATAATCAAACGACCTGGTGTTGTGTCTTCAATTTTATATTGGATACTGCCATCCGCTTGATAGTAGGGAACGCGTGCTTTTATCCGTGTATGTAGTGTGACATCTCCACGTAACAACTGATGTTCTGCTTCATCAAGTGAAACAAACAAAGCTCCTTCACCTTTCTGGTTCGCGCGTGACATCGATAGATAATATAAGCCAAGAACAATATCTTTTGTAGGGACTGTAATTGGTTCTCCACTTGAGGGTGACAAAATGTTATTGGTTGATAGCATAAGAATACGTGCTTCTAAACGTGCTTCTAGTGACAAAGGAACATGAACGGCCATTTGGTCACCGTCGAAATCAGCGTTGAACGCTGTACAAACTAAGGGGTGTAACTGGATGGCTTTACCTTCAACCAAAACCGGTTCAAACGCTTGAATACCTAGTCTGTGAAGTGTTGGTGCACGGTTAAGAAGTACAGGATGTTGGCGAATCATTTGTTCCAAAACATCCCAAACTTCAGGTGCAGCACGTTCAACCAAACGTTTGGCTGTTTTCAACGTAGGCGTCAAACCATACTTCACAAGTTTTGAGTAAATGAATGGACGAAGTAGTTCAATGGCCATACTTTTCGGAATGCCGCATTGATATAATTTTAACTCTGGACCAACGACGATAACAGAACGACCCGAATAGTCTACGCGCTTACCAAGTAGGTTTTGACGGAAACGTCCTTGCTTGCCTTTCAACATGTCTGACAAAGACTTGAGTGGACGTTTATTTGACCCCAAAATGGCGCGTCCACGTCTCCCGTTATCAAACAAAGCATCTACTGATTCTTGCAACATGCGCCGTTCGTTACGGATGATAATTTCAGGTGCATGTAATTCGATCAGACGTTTCAAACGATTATTGCGATTGATGACGCGGCGGTATAGATCATTTAGATCGGAAGAAGCAAAGCGTCCTCCATCTAAAGCAACAAGTGGTCTTAAGTCAGGTGGAATAACCGGTAAAACAGTGATGATTAAAGCATCAGGTGCAATTCCAGATCCCTTGAATGCGTCAAATAATTTAATACGTTTGGCTAATTTACGACGACGCACCTCAGATGTAACTTCGATCATTTCTTGTTTTAGAAGATCTAATTCTTCATCGATCCGTACTTTTTTGAGCAGTTTTTTCAATGCAGATGCGCCTAAATCAGCCTCAAAACCATTCTCTCCAAATTCATCCTGAGCTTTCAGATATTCTTCATCTGTCAGCAATTGTTTCATCTGTAAATTCGTTAAGCCCGGATCTACAACAATGTAGTTTTCATAGTAAATGACTTTTTCGATTTCCTTCATACCGAGGTCAAGCAGCAAGCCAATACGTGAAGGCAAAGATCTTGTAAACCAAACGTGTGCAACTGGCGATGCCAATTCAATATGTCCCATACGACTACGGCGAACTTTTGCAGTCGTAACTTCAACACCGCACTTTTCGCAAACCACACCCTTAAATTTTGAACGTTTATATTTTCCACATAAACATTCAAAGTCTTTGACTGGTCCAAAAATACGTGCACAAAACAGACCATCACGTTCTGGTTTCAACGTGCGATAATTAATGGTTTCTGGCTTTTTTACTTCACCATAAGACCAGGATCGTATCGTATGTTCATCGGCCACACGAACTTTAAGTGCCTCGTAATCTAACGTCTGCTGTTCTGATGGGATGGCATATCTTTTAGACACGTGACCTCCTTTTTTCTTGCAACATTAATTCCTCAGACAAGTCATCTTTCGATAATTTTACAAACTCACAACATAAGCCTTGAATTTCCTTTTCGAGAACTTTGAAGGACTCTGGCTCACCAATTTGCGTTCTGTTCTCATCACGAATAATTGCGTCATACGTCAACATACGACCTGTTACATCGTCAGATTTCACGGTCAACATTTCTTGTAATGTATATGCAGCACCGTACGCATAAAGTGCCCAGACTTCCATTTCACCGAAACGTTGTCCACCTTGTTGTGCCTTACCACCAAGTGGTTGTTGAGTAACCAAACTGTATGGTCCGATTGCACGGGCATGCATCTTATCGTCCACCAAATGGTGGAGCTTCAGGATATACATGTATCCAATTGTTGTTTTGCGTTCGAATGGGTCACCTGTTCTACCGTCATACAATTGAACTTGCCCAGACTCATCAAATCCTGCCATTTTAAGCAAACGATTAATTGTTTTTTCAGATGGTTTAGAAAAAACAGAGCAAGCAAATGGAATGCCTTTACGTACGGCATTTGCAAATTCTAATAACTTTTCTTCATCGCAAGTTTTAAGCTCATCCAAGTGGGCTGTTGAATCTTGATATACCTCGGTTAATAGATTGCGTATATCTTGAACTTTATTTTTCTTTTTTAGATTGTGTTCATCCAGCATAGCCTGAACTTGTTTGCCAAGACCAACAGCTGCTGCACCAAGATGTGTTTCAAGAACTTGTCCCACGTTCATACGTGAAGGGACACCCAAAGGATTAACAATCAAGTCAATTGGCGTTCCATCTTCCATAAATGGCATGTCTTCGATAGGAACAACTCTTGATACGACACCCTTGTTACCATGTCGACCAGCCATTTTATCGCCTGGCTGTAGTTTGCGTTTTACAGCAACATAGACTTTTACGATTTTTAATACACCAGGAGACAAATCATCGCCTTGACTAATCTTATTCATTTTATCTTTCAATTCATCTTGAAGAAGATGTACAGCTTCGTCGAATTGGTGCGCTAAAAGCTCTAGATGTTTTTGCTTAGTAGCATCTTTTAATTTCAATGTCCTCCACTGTGCCCAAGGAGTACTATTTAATAATACTTCTGTAATTACGTCACCAGGTTTACAAGGACCAAATTTTACCCCCAATTCCTGATTCATCAGCGTTTCAAACAACGATTTTCGGAAACTGTGTTCATAAATTTGGATACCATTTTCACAGTCTGCTTTAGCCTTCAATACGTCTTGTCGTTCTATCAGAACAGCGCGCTCATCTTTCGATATGCCGCGTCTGGAAAACACGCGCACATCGACGACGGTGCCTTGAATACCTGATGTGGCACGTAGCGATGAATCTTTGACATCAGATGCTTTTTCACCAAAAATGGCACGTAATAATTTTTCTTCTGGGCTTTGTGCAATCTCACCTTTCGGTGTGACTTTACCAACTAAAATGTCACCAGTTTTAACCGTTGCGCCTACATAGATGATTCCAGATTCGTCTAGGTTGCGCAGCATTTCATCGGCCACATTAGGGATATCACGTGTGATTTCTTCTGGGCCTAACTTAGTATCACGTGCGACAATCTCTAACTCTTCAATATGGACGGATGTATAGGCATCTTCTTGTGATATTTTTTCAGAAATAACGATTGAGTCTTCAAAGTTATATCCATTCCAAGACATGAAGGCGATTAATGGATTTTTACCAAGTGCCAATTCACCTTTCGAAATTGCATTACCATCAGCCAAGATATCGCCTTTTTTGACAAACTGACCGGCATCAACCAATGGTTTTTGATTGATACATGTACCCATGTTCGAACGTTCAAATTTACGCAAGCGATAAATATCGACACCAATAACTTGATCGGTATCTTCATCAACTGCACGTACAACGATCCGCTTGGAATCTAACGCTTCAATATAGCCAGAACGTTTAGCTAAAATGACAGCACCAGAGTCACGTGCTACGACACGTTCCATGCCTGTACCAATGACGGGAACATCTGGGTTTACTAATGGTACTGCCTGGCGTTGCATGTTTGCGCCCATAAGAACACGTGTTGTATCATCATTTTCCAAGAAAGGAATAAGTGATGCAGCAACAGATACAAGCTGCTTTGGAGATACGTCCACGTAACTGATTTCTTCACGCGGATACAGACCATATTCGCCGTTGCGACTGCAGGTCACAAAACGTTCAATGATCATATTGTTTTCATCTATAGGAACATCACCGTGTGCAATGGCATGATTAACTTCATGCGTAGATGTCATAAACAGAACTTCATCAGTAACTTTAC